>WBZR01001178.1_pt3 | contig 22295 bp, 18 predicted proteins | sample 5204231 | NCBI WGS metagenome assembly WBZR01 (sample SAMN12412403, study PRJNA552823) | activated sludge metagenome | isolation source: activated sludge from anammox sidestream of wastewater treatment plant... | place: USA: Virginia | collected 2017-08 | reverse complement strand
CCTCAAGCGCGACGCGTGGGCGGTCACCGACACCGAGCTGGTTCAGTGGCTGGCCAAGTTCCCCGGCGGCAAGCGGGCGATGGTGCTCGACACCTGCGCGGCCGGAGCCGCCACCGAACTCCTCGCCCAAGCCAAGGACGACGCCGACCGGGAGCGAGCGATGCTCGATACGAACCGGAACACCGGGATGTCGGTCCTGTTCGGCTCGGCCGATAACGCGGCCAGCTGGGAAGCCAACGGGCACGGGCTCCTCACCTACGCCCTCCTTCAGCTGCTCGCCACCGAGCCCAACCTCGGCGGCGATCTGAAGGACGCGATCCGGGTGGACACGCTGTTCAGCCGTGCGGAAGCAGAAACGCGGCGGGAAGCGGAGCGGCTCGGCCTGAAGCAGGAGCCCCGCAAGTTTGGCCGTGGGCAGGACTTCCCGATCGGGTTCCTCGACGCTTCCGGCCGCAAGGCGATCCCGTACACGACCCCGGTGCCGGTATTCGCGGCCCCCCGCCTTCTCAACTCGGCGACCTTCGCCGACGACCTCAAGCTCAGCGACGCGATCGGGGAGGCGTTGAGCGACCTCTCGAAGAAAGGCGGCTCCACCGGGGGCCTTCGGTACGTGCCCAGCGCGGTTGCCGGCGTGCTCGTCCAGGGCGGCTACACCATTTCGGGCGACAGGGTGACCCTGAAGCTCAACTTGACCCCGCCTGGCAAAACCCGGATCGACCTTCCCGCGATCGAGGGCTCGAAGGCGGAAGTCGTCGCCAAGGCGGCCGCCGCCATCGCCGAATGGGCGCGGGCGAACCCGCCGAGCCGGTGATTGTGAGGGCTTTTAGAGTTTCTTGCTCTTTCCGCGATATGGAACCGCTCGCCGGCGAACGATTCGTCTCCGTGAACCCGTACTCCTAACGTGCATTCGACATTTCTTAACTTGGCCCCTTCTGCCCTCGCCTACGTCGACGGCGGGACGGGAAGCATGCTCATTCAGGCTGCGCTGGCCGGCGTGTTCGCCGCCGCTTACGGCTTCCGCGGAGTCGTCACCCGATTGATCAACGGGATTAAAGGCGGAGCTTCGTCGAAATCGCGAACGTCGAACTAGCGGGTGAGCGCCTTGTGGGCGACTCTGGATCTTTTCGAGATCCATCCGGCTTCATTTATGAGCGCGACGGCGTGTTGCTCCGCCAGGTCAACCGCTCGTATGCACAAAACTGGGACTCCCTGACCCGGTCGGGTCTGCTCGATCGGCTTGTCGCCGACGGGATGCTGATCGAAGCGACGGCCGCCGATCTTGGCCTGGCGGCAAGCCCAGAAGCGGCCGCCGTCTTGCGACCCGAGCGCATTCCCCTCGTCTCCTATCCGTACGAGTGGTCGTTCTCCCAGCTTCGCGAGGCGGCCCGGTTGACGCTCGCGATCATGAGGCGCGCGCTCGATGCGGGCTTCTGGCTCAAGGACGCTTCCGCGTTCAACGTGCAGTTCCTGCGGGGGAAGCCGATCTTCATCGACACCCTCTCGTTCGAGCCGTATCGTGAGGGGGAACCTTGGCCCGGTTACGGCCAGTTCTGCCGCCACTTCTTGGCGCCCCTCGCCCTGTCCGATCTCGTCCATCCCAACTGTTTGAAGCTGCTCACCGCCCACATCGACGGGATCCCGCTCGACCTTGCCTCGCGCGCGCTTCCGTGGGCGACCAAACTGAGGGCAGGGCTTGCCGCCCACATCCACCTCCATGCACTGGCCACGTCGAACGCGAAGACCCCCGGCGGATCGCGAAAGGGTCACGTGTCCAAGCAGGCGTTGCTCGGCATGATCGACTCGTTGCAGGCGTCGGTCGACAAACTGAGGCCTCCGGACATCCCCACCCGCTGGGGCGACTACTACGGACACACGAACTATTCGATGGCCGCCTTCGACGCCAAGAAGGCGATCGTCGGTGAGCTCCTCGGCATGATCCAGCCGAGGCCCTCGATGGTCTGGGATCTGGGAGCGAACACGGGGGTCTTCAGCGAGATCGCGGCCAAGACCGCCGACTTGGTGGTCGCTTGGGACGGCGATCCGATCGCGGTGGAGGCGGCCCACCGCAAGTGGACGGCGGAGGGTCGGACAAACCTGATTCCGCTCCTTCAAGATTTCGCCAACCCATCGCCTGCGTTGGGTTGGGCATGCCGCGAGCGCAAGTCGTTCGGGCAGCGGGCGCCTGCGGACGCGACGCTGTCGCTGGCGCTCGTCCACCACTTAGCGATCGGCAACAACGTGCCCTTGCCCGAAGTGGCGCGCTGGCTGGCGTCGCTCGGCGAGTGGGCGATCGTCGAGTTCGTCCCCAAGTCCGATTCGCAGGTCGTCGAAATGCTTGCCTCTCGAGAGGACGTCTTCCCCACTTACACCGCGGACGGGTTCGCCCAAGCGTTCGGGGCTCCGTTCGAGGAAGTCGCGTCCAAACAGGTGCCGGAGACCCAGCGCACGATCCACCTCTTTCGCCGCCGAGGTGCGGCGTGAGCGAAGGCGAGCGCAAACCCGTCGCGTTTCATCCCCCGCTCGTCGCCGCGTTCCCCGTCCTCGCCGTTTACTCCGCCAACGTCGGTCTGTTTCCGCTCCACGAACTCTTCCGGCCGTACGCGGTCGTGTTCCTGGGTGGGCTCCTACTGTGGCTCGTCACCTCCGCGTTGCGGCGGTCGTTCGAACGGGGAGCGACGATCGCCTCGATCGTTGGCGGGGCGGCCTGGGCGATCCAACCGACGCTCCATGAGTTCGAGCTAAGCAACGGAGCGATCGGAGCGGTCGTCGCGGGTCTGTTCGTCGTCGGATGGGTCTGGTCGATCCAGAAGCGGCAGCCCACCAAGTTCCTCAACGTGTTCGCGGTGCTGCTGACCTGCATCGCGGCGGGCACGATCCTCCTCAGGGGAGGCGCGGGTTCCGCGGCCGCGGTCGCCTCCCATGCCGGTCCGAAAGAACAGCCCGACATCTTCTATTTGCTCCTCGACGGCTACGGCCGCCAGGACCAGCTCGAGCGCGTTCTCGGCTACGACAACAGCCCGTTCATCGAGGAGTTGCGCAAGCGGGGGTTCTACGTGGCGGATTCAGCGCATTCGAACTACGTTCAGACTGCGCTCTCTCTCGCATCGATCCTCAACCTCGATTTCGTGCAGGCGCTGCTCCCGAACCATCCCACCAACACATCGTCGCGAACCGAGTTGAACGACCTCGTCGACCGGCCGCGGCTTGTGCGCGAGCTAAGAGCGAGCGGATACCAGACGATCGCGGTCGCCACCGGATTCCCTGGCTTTACGTTCTCGGGGTTCGATCTCGTCCTCGAGGAACACCCGACGCTGACGTACTTTGAGGCGGTTCTCCTGGGGTTCGTGCCGTTTCGCCTTGGCGTGGGACTGGCAGATTCTCAGTACGAGCAACGTCGTCGGAGCCTGCTCGGCGGCTTCGCCAACTTGAAAGGTCTTGCGACGCCGACGGTCAAGCCGCGCTTCGTGTTCGCTCACGTCCTTGCCCCCCATCCGCCGTTTGTCTTTCTGGCCGACGGTACGCCAAACCCAAAGCGGAAGAACTTCGGCTATTGGGATGGGAGTGACTACATGACCCACATCGGCACGCCGGAGTCGTATCGCGAAGGCTATGTGCAACAGGTCCAGTGGCTGAATGGCGAGATCCTCGCCACCGTCGACGCCTTGTTGGCCAAGGGCGCGAAGCAACCGCCGATCATTGTGCTCCAAGCCGACCACGGCTCCAAGCTCGGCCTCGATCAGGGGCGCATCGAAGCGACCGACATCCGCGAGGCCTTCGGAACCCTGAGTGCGTACCACGTTCCCCAGTCGATCGGCTCAAAACTCCGCGCGGACATCTCGCCACTTGAGACGATCCGGTGGATCGCGGAGGCCGCGACGGGCGCTAGTTTCCCTCCGGTCGAGCCCAAATCCTACTACTCGCCGTTCGACAAGCCTTACGCCTTCACCGACGTGACCGACCGCCTACGGTAGGCTCGGCGCGTCCGTCATGAACCGCCAAGCCTGGATCGCGTTCTTCACGTTCGCAGCCAAGGTCGTCGGCCTGACCGCCGCGATGGGAGTCGCGCTCGACTTGGTGACCGCGCACGTGGCGGTGGAGTACTTCACCGTCCACCATCCCCACGTCGTCGACAGCAAGTCGCCGATCGTGATGGCGTTGATCTGGGGAATCGGAGCGTCGTGGTGGTTTGGGCTGATCGCAGCGATCCCCCTGTGGTGGGTGAACTGCCGACGCGCCATTCCCCTGACCCAGGCCCGCATCGTCGCGATGGTCGCGCGCGCCCTCATTGCGACCTGGGCGATCATGATGGCGATGCTCGTCGGTTTCTATAGCGTCGCTTCGCTCGTGCCCGATCGGCAACGTGGACCCAACTTCGAAGCCGACCGAAGGCTGATGGCGGTTGCCCTGACCCACATGACCGAGTACGTCCTCGGGGCGATCGTCGCGATCGTGCTTTCTGTGCGCATCGCGCGTATCCGTGCCGAGAGCGTCGACGGTAGCATACGGCCGTGAACGAACAAATCCGCCTGTTGGAGGAGCAGATCCTCGGGTTGAAGGAAGCGTTGGCCAAGGCACGTGCGAAAGCGGCTCCGGAGCCGGTCGCCGACCACGCCTTCGTCGGCCCAGAGGGTCCGACCAGGCTGTCTCAGCTGTTCGGGGACCACGACGACCTCCTCGTGATTCACAACATGGGCAAGAGCTGTCCGTATTGCACGTTGTGGGCGGACGGGTTCTCGGGCTACCTGCGCCACATCGAGGAGCGCGCGTCGTTCGTGGTCGTGAGCCCGGACGATCCGGACACCCAAGCGAAGCTGGCCGCTGCACGAGGCTGGAAGTTCCAGATGGTGCAGGATGCCTCCCGCGAGTTCACCGCCGCCATGGGTATGTGGAACGACAAGGACGGCTGGTGGCCGGGAGTCAGCGGCTTCCACCGCAACGAGGACGGCTCGATCGTCCGCACCGGAACGACCATGTTCGGCCCCGGCGACGACTTCTGCCTGCCTTGGCCGATGTTCGACCTGCTCCAGGATGGGGCGAAGGGTTGGGAGCCTCACTAGGGAGTCTGGCCGGTCGCTGCCCGTTCGGCGCGCGCGGTCCGCTTGGCTTCGTTCCAGGGAAACGCACGCGATCCTGAGTAAGGGCGATCGGGCAGGCCACCCATCATGATGAGCGCCCGGCGCGGAACGCCGGAAACGTTCGGCCCCGCGTAGTGCGCCGTCCGATTGAGGTGGATGGTCACCCCACCCGGCGGAAGCGGACAAGCCACCGCGCCCTCGGTGGGAGGCGACACCATCTCCAGCCCGTGAACCCGCACGTCGCCGCCGATACTTCGGTGAGGCTGCACGTCCCAACGGTGGCTCCCAGGAATGAACCACAGGCAACCGTTGTCGACCGTCGCCTCTTGCAGCGGCATCCAGACCGACACCGACGTATAGTCGCGGCTCGGGTCCCAATAGGCCTCGTCCTGGTGCCATGGCGTTGCCGCGCCCGAGCCCGCCGGTTTGTAGATCGCGTGGCCGATGCCGACGCTCGCCTCAGGCCCGAGCAGCCGGCGAACGATCGCGTTCGCAGCGCTCAGGAATCTGCCTTGGTTCAACTCAGGCGCGTAACGCGCCGGATCGAGGATCTGCGGAAGGGCGGCTTCCCTTCCCTCTTCGTCCGCGCCGGCGAGGTCGAACTGATTGCCCTCTGTACGCCCGGCTCGCTCGTCGAACAGCCGGTCATACACGACGCGGAGCCAGGCTAGCTCCTCGGCGTCCGCGATCGGCCGGTCGATCGCGAGGAAACCGTTCTCGTGGAAGAAGGCGACTTCCGCATCGCCGATTGCGACGGAACGGCTGCCTTCCGTTCCTTCTCCGCCAGAAACGCATCCCATCGCCGGAGCATATCCGGAACCGTCACGAATCGATAGCCTCGCTTTTGGAACGCCTTCAAGATGCGCGGCACCGCCTTGACGGTTTCCTGCTTCCCAGGGCCGTCGTGCATGAGCACGATATCCCCCGGTCCCGCCTTCAAGACACGGTAGGCGATCTCATTGGCGGTCGCTCCTTTCACCGTGTCGACTCCCGAGCGATTCCACAGGATGACCCCATAGCCTTCGGTGCGAGCGATCTTCGCGGTCCAACTCGATTGGATCCCGTATGGAGGACGAAACACCGAGGGCCACACTCCGGTCGCGGTGTACAGTGTGCGAGCAGTCTTCCATACTTCGGCACCCGCAACGTCCTTCTTGGGAACGGCCGGATGCGACCAGGTGTGGCTGCCCACCACGTGGCCATGTTCCGCTACCGAGCGCACGAGATCGTGCTGCCGGGAGGCGTACTCGCCGATCATGAAGAACGTCGCTTTGGCGTCGTACTTCGCCAGAGCGGCCTCGACCTTCGGCGTGTTGCGAGGGTCGGGACCGTCGTCGAAGGTGAGCGCGACGACCTTCTCCTTGAAGCCTCTGGGTTTGTTCAGAGCGTTGCGCCCGACGAATCGTTCGGGGACCGACTGATCAGCATAGAGGTGAATCTTGAAGGCAGGTTTTGTGGGATGTTCGAGAACGCCAATGGCAAGCAAGAGTGACACGGAACGGCGAGTGTATCCCTGATCTGTGCTCTGGTTCAACCCCAATCGCGTTATGATGGAAAGGTGCTCGTCCTGATCGCCTCCACGTTCATCCTCACGCATCAGGTCGTCGACTTTGAGCGAAAGGCAGCAAGGGTGCCGATCGTGCTCGAGGAACTGGCAGCCAAGACTGGGCGACGGCTTGCCTGCGACGGCGCCTTCGACAACGAGGTGGTGGTCGTCCGGGCGATCGGCGTCGAGCCACAACGTCTTCTCGATCGCTTGGCGCAAGCGACCGCCGGCAAGTGGGAGGTCCGATCTGGGCGTGAGACCCTGATCCCAGATCTCGATCGACGGGCTCGAGAAGAGTCCACCAGAATCGCCACCCGGGAGAAGACGATCCAACAAGCCCTCGACAAGCTTGCTGAGGAACTCGCCGCCCCTTACGACGCGAAACGCCTCGACGCCGTGAGAGAGTTCTTCGACCAGGAGAGCTCCGGATCTGACTACCGAATGTATGCCCAAAGCGAGCGAATGGCGCCGCTGACGCGAGCCTGCGCGAGGGCGGCGATCGCCCTTGGGGCGAAGCGGCTCGCCCAGGCGGAGCGAGGCAGGCGGTTCGTGTTCTCGCTCGCTCCCAACCGAATGCAGGAGCAATGGACGGCGCCAGCCGGATTCTGGGACACCCTGCGGCACGAGTGGGACGTGTTGCAGCAAGCCTCCACCGGATGGTCCGACCGGGTGGTGGCACATCTGCGGCCGAGCACCGTGAGGGTGGAGGGCGGAGCAGAGACGACGGATCTCGGCGCGCTTGGATCGGCGTGGCTGTCGATCTCAGACCCATTGCAGTCGCGCACCGTTAGCCCGATCGAACTCACGATCGTGAGTCCCGACGGTCGGGTCGAGCGCTCAGGATCGTTGCGCTTCGGCTCGCTTTCGGCGTCGATACCGGCACCGCCGGCGAGCGAGGCTCCCAATGTGGAGCTCCCGCTCGATCCTCGAACCTCCGAGTTCGTGGAAGCCATGAAGGAGAGCTACCGTCAGGTGCGCACGGGGATTCCCAAGGGATCGCCACTCTATCGGCATCTGGTCGATCCGCTCGCGCATGATCCTATGGAGCTGGGTTCCGAGATCTACATCGGCTATGCGAAAGCCCGCGGGTTGAACTTGGTCGCCAACTTGAACGACAACTCCTTCTATCGGGCGACGGCTCAGAGAACCGCGCCATTGACGGCCCGCCTGTTCGAATCGTCCAACCGGCCGTTCTTCGCCTGGACTGAGGATTCAGGCTGGCTCGTCCTGTCGCCTTCACAGCCGAGCGAGGCCCGCCGGAATCGCGACGACCGGAAGGCCCTGGCTCGGCTCTTTCAGGGCATCGACCAGGATGGGCGGGTCGATGTGGACGAGCGCGCGCAGTACCTCCTCTCGAGGCCGTATGCGGCAAGCTCGAGCTTCGGCCCCGCCATCGGATGCCTTCTCGATCGTTCGCTGGACAGGAACTCTTTTGCCAGCGGCGAAGACGCCCAACGGGTTTGGGCAACGCTGACGCCGACTCAGAAGCGGACTGGCAGACTCCTCTTTGGACAGCTCGACGCCAAAGGCAGGGCGTTTGCCGAGCGCGCGATCTACTGCGATCGGCAAGCGGGCCGAGCGTCCTACACATCGGTCTACGCGGACGCTCCGTTCGGGATCGATGAGTGGTTCCAGGCGGATGCTTTCAACCGTGGGTCGGAGCGGGAGCCAACCAGGCTGTTCCCCAACGGGATCCCGCTCGATGCCCCGATCACCCTCCTGGAGCGTCCACAGTTGGACATCCTCCAATTTCAAGGTGAATCCGATCACATGATCCAAGGGGCAGACCCGATCTACTCAGTAGCATCAAACCTCTTCTTCAGCCGACACCCGGACCTGGTGACGGGTGATATCGGTGCGCTCCGATTCCCAGATCGGTTCGTCCCGATCGCGAAGCGACTGGCCGGGATCAAGTTGGAGCTTCCGGGCGGCTACGCCTGGCTGGCTGCGTTTGCGGATCGTCGACAACTGAGCGGCCGGGTCGCGTATGCAGACCTTCCCGCCGAGTTCAAGGCGGCGATCGAAGTCCAGCTCCAAAAGCTGGAGAAACAGCTCGCCGACGGTAACCCGCCGCGGATGATCTACCACAATGGAGGCCAAGGCGGGGCGAAAATCCCGCCCCGCTAGGCATCGGTGTCTCGCCGATCGATCGTCCGGTTACCCCAATGCTCACACCCGGCCGTCGACAAAGGCGGTCGCCGCGTTCGACTCGAACTCGAACCGGGGCACCGGACCCGGGCCGAAGTTCAACTCGACGAGCGGGCGGATCACCTGCTCGGTCATCACCCGGTCGGCCAAGTCGTTCCGGATCGCCTCCAACTGCAGCAGCATCACCTGAAGGTGCACCTTGCCCATCGCGAGCGACCCGACGCGCCTGCCCTCGTCGGTCGTCAGCGTCTGGCCGAGGATTGCTCGGGCGATCTCGCGGTTGTGGAAGTCCAGCGCGTCCATGAAGCCTGCGGACGACTCTTTCGTGCCGCCGAGGGTGTCGATATCGACCTCCTCCGGATAGAGCAGCGAGGTGATTTGGTGGAGGTTGTCGAGCGAGGCCAACAGCGTCGACTGCTCGTCGGCCGGCCATCCGCGAGCGTACTTCGCAAGGACGGTCGGCATCGCGAACCGCTCGAGGTGGAGCTTCCAGGCTTTCAGCAGGCTCTGCTTGGCCTGCCAGTGGCGATACGCCGCGTCGAGGTCGCTGCGTCCTCTTGGCTCGCGGCACGAGTGCCGGTTCTGATAGATCACGAACTTCTCCGCCGGAAGGCGACGCCGCTCTTCGCCGGGCACCCGCAGTTCGAGCCCCTGAATGCGCCCGAACCCGTCGACGTCGAGGCCGAACAGCGACGGGTCCTTCGTGCGTACGGCGGCAAGCCAGATCCTCGAGCCCGCCTGCCCGTACACGAGCTCCTGGACCGACCACCCCTTGGCGAACGCATCCGTCGCGGCGTGCAGCACCGATGACGGCGAGCCCTCCATCCGCCCGAACGCCTCTTCGACGAAGCGCGTCCGGCGGGCGCCCTCATCACCTGCGGGGGCGACGAGCTTCCACGGAGCCGCAAGCACGCCAAGCCGCTTCACGGTCAGCGCGGTTTGGACCATCGCATCCGACTGCATCTGGTCGTAGGTCGCGTACGGATATCCGCCGGGGGGCGTTCCCGGCTCGGCGAGGCTGCGCCGTTCGTGGATCGTGAGCTGAGGGGCGGTTTCCCGCCGCTTGGATTTCTTCGAGAAGAGCTTGATCATGGTGGTTCGTCAAAGGTGGGAGAGCAGCTCGGCTCGGGATGTGCCGGTGCGCAAGTGGTGGCCGGCGGCGGGCCGGAGCCGGTGAACCGCGAGCATCAGGGCGGTCACAAGGTCGTCGTGCAGCCCCAGCGGCGCTCCGAACTTGTAGTGCCCGAGGTCGTTCTGGGTCATCTCGTAGTACTGAAGCTCGCGTTGGAGTTCCTGGTTGGGCAAAGTCGAGATCCGGCCGTGCTCGAACATCGCTTGCAGGTCGAAGGCCATCTCGGTCTTGACCTTGTTGTCGAACATGAGGCCGGACACCGGGGAGTCGGGCAGTCGCCTGCGAAGCATCTCCAGCATCGGGTCGCCGACTCCGGTCTGATCGGTCAAGACGAGCGCGTCGGGGTAGCGCTCGATCGTCAGCGCGACCCGCTCGGCGAGCAGTTCCCAAGCCGGTTCGTACACCAACCTGGCCTCGAGGAGAACCGCCCGCGCCTTCGTTCCGCGCACGACCGCGACTGCGGTGGCGTCGTGCTTGCGCGCCCAGTCGACCCCGATCACGATCGGACCGTCGACGTCGGGCAGAAGATCGACAACGCACTGCTCGATCGCCTCGGTGCGGAAGAACTGCCGCTCGGAGTCGACGAACTCGGCCTCGTACTCGATGCGGAAGACCCGGTCCGACACGATCGATCGCTGGATGTCGAGGAACCGCTGCGAGACGAGCGGAGACTCGGAGGAAGGGCCGGTTCGGCTCCAGAACCCGTGCTGCTCGGCGAGGCCGAGTTGGAAGAACCGCCAGAAGTGGTTTCTGCCGTTCGGTGTGCTGATCAGTGTCAAGTAACCGTCGGTGGTGGCGAGCATCGGCATGATCACGTCGGTGACCAGGCTCTCCGGGACGAAGGCGGCCTCGTCCACGACGATGTGGGTTGCCTCGTTGCCTCGCAGGGCACGCGCGATGTGCCCTGAGCGGGTGGTCAGGCGATGGTCGCCAAACGTCGCCCGTGGGTAGGGCGTGCGCCGAACCTTTGGCTTGACGACACCCGCAAGCGTCTCGTAGAGCTCCAGCACCCGTTCGAACAGGAGGTTCGCTTGATCCTGAGTCGGCGCGACGAGGATGTGTCGCGTCGGCGAGGGCTCGAACAGCGAGGCCACGATCTGGGCCGCACAAGCATCAGTCTTGCCCCACCGCCTTCCGCAGGCGAGCACTTTGAATCGGGCGGGATTCTCGAGGAACTCGCGCTGTCCGGCATGGGGCGTCCAGGATGGCGCCAACCGGTCGAAGTTCGCAAGCACATCCTATAGGCTTCGTGCGGGCTCCAGTGTCAAGGCGAAGCCGCGCAGCAGATCCTCGAACTCGGCCACGGTCGAGCATCGGGTGAGCTTGTCCCGTAGCTGGGCGGCCCCCGGATAGCCCTTGATGTACAGCGGCACTTGGCCCCTCAAAGCCCGGCAGGCGGCGAGTTCGGCATCGGCTCCCCGTCTCCACGATTGGCTCGTCTCGTGGGGAGGCGGCTGGGGGGAGGGGAAGGGCGAGCCGGATTCGTACTGCACCATGAGCCGCAGGTGCTCGAGGGCGACGTCGATCCGCTCCTCGAGCTTCGGTTCCTCAGGCGGGGCGTCTCCACGCATCCACGCGGAGATTCTCGCCAAGGCCCACGGATTCGAGATTGCCGCACGCCCGACCATGACCCCATCGCAGCCGGTCTCTCGCATCATCTTGCGAGCGTGGTCCTCGGTCTTGACGTCCCCGTTCCCGATCAACGGCACCGTCACCGCCTCCCGCATCTCAGAGATGAGCCTCCAGTCCGCCTCGCCCTCGAACCCCTGCTTGGCGAAGCGCGCGTGGAGGGTGATCATCTGAGCTCCCGCGTCCTGGAATCGTCGCGCCAGTTCAGGAGCGGCGAACAGCGACCAATCCCAGCCTGCCCGGATCTTCACCGTGACCGGCAACCGCACTGCGGCAACGACCGCTTCGACGATGCGGGTCGCCAGGTCGGGGTCTTTGAGCAGCGCTGCCCCCGCCCCGGTCTTGCAGACCTTCGGCACCCAACAACCCATGTTGATGTCGACCAGGTCGGCGCCGGCCTCTTCGCAGAGCCGGGCGGTCTCGGCCATCGTCGCCGGATCGCCTCCGAAGATCTGGATCCCAAGCGGGCGCTCGTCGGGGTGAACCTGGAGCTTCTTGAAGGTCTTCTTCGCCCCGTAGTGGATCGCCATCGCGCTCACGAACTCGGTGAACATGAGGCCTGGCTTGCCGATTCGCTTCGCGATTAGGCGGAACGGAAGGTTGGTGACGTCCTCCATCGGCGCCAGGAGTAGCGGCGGATCGACGCGGACGGGACCGATGGAGAACGCCATAAAGCCGCTCGGTGATACCCGTTCGCGCCGCCCGCCGACGTCTTCGCCTAAGCGAGGGAGGATCGCAGCTCGACCGCTAGTCGCTAGCCGCCGTGTGCCTTGCCATGTCCCTTGCCATGTCCCTTGCCCTGGCCCTTCCCATTGCCGTGGCCTTTGCCGGCCGACTTCTCTTTGGCCTTGTCTTGCCCGTCCTTGTGCGAGGCGTTGCCCTTGCCCCGTTCGTCGCTCCGGTGTCCAGAAGGGGCTCGCTTCTCCTTCGCGTCAACGATCACGTATCGGGTTTTCACGGGGACTGCGATGCGCCTCCAACTCTCAAACTGCACGTTGGAGTTCGTCGCCACCGTCGTCCAAGTGGTTCGCTGGGTCCGAAACTGATCGTAGACCTGACTCGGCTCCCTGTTGGTGAGCTTGCCGATGAGAATCGAGGCCAACACGTCCTCGAGCGTGCCACCGGCCTTCTGAATCACAACGACCCTCTCCGTCGGCACGGCGAAGCGTTCGCGATACGACGTCGCCCAGAATCGGTCGCGGTCAAAGGCCCCTTGGTTGCGGAGCTTGTTGAACGTGCCAGGATGCATCCCGACCTTGTGGGCGATTTGCCCCCAACCCAGACCTTGCTGCCTAAGTTGCCAGACGGTGGCCGGACTGCACTTGAAGTAGTGGGCTCCCTCGTAGATGGGCGCCAGTTCATAGACCGGCAAATGGGTCTGTTCTTGGAGGATGATCACCTCCCTCGTGTCGATTCCGAACTTGTCCGCGAGGACAGCCACGGCGACCTTCTCGAGTAGAGAGTCCGCATGGCTCGTCGCTGAGACTGCCAAGAACCCGGCAGCCAAGCCAAAGCTGAGGAGCTTTCTCATAGGATTTACGACGTCTATCAACCGCCCGCGTGTCTATCGGGGCACGTTCGACCTCGCGCCAGTGAACCGTTCTCGGACCACTTGTCACCCACCCCGAACATGGAACAAGGCGTGTATGGGCGACGGCCTCACCATGTTCATCGACTTGCTGGTCTCGCTCGGGATCTTCTGCCTGTTCCGCTGGGCGAAGAGCATCCGACCTTAGCAGACCGAGGGTCAGGCCACGGAGAGGCGCTGCAAGCGTGCCCGTCGGCCGACGAGAACCCCGACCAGCACGCCCGCCATTGCCAGTCCAAGACCGGCTAGCCGGACCAAACCGGCGACAAACGACACCGTCTGCAGCTGAAGCGGATAGATCGCGTGCTTCTCCAGATAGCCTTCGTCGACCATCTCGGCGCCCCCGCTCGTGGACTTGCTGGTGAACGCCTTAGGGTCGTCGATGATCAGCTTCTGGGGCGAACCGACGGGGGTCGGCTCACCACCGAACAATGCGTCTGCTGCGTCGGAGCGGACCCGCTGGACGAGCTTGGCACGAGCGGCATAGTTCGACTCGACGGGATAGGAGATCGCCGCCGACAGCAATCCGATGCCGGCGGCGATCCAGGCGAGAGCGACAAGCGTCTTCATGGCGTCACTTCGTGGTCGCGTACGCGCTGACCGTGATGCTCACCTCGGGATTGACCTTCCCTTTGGCGACGTCGGGGATCTTGATCCCGTAGTCGGCGAGCTTCACGCTAAATCGGGTGAAGACGTGGGCGACGCTGCCGGCGAAGCCGACCTTCTTCGTCTCCTCGCTCTCGGCGCGGTATTTGAGCTGGACGGGGAGGGTCAGGGTGCGAGTCACGCCGTGGAGCGTGAACTTGCCGGTCACCTTATATTTGTCGCCTGAGCCGTATGCGACCTTGGTCGACTCGAACTTCGCGACCGGGTACTTCGCGGAGTCGAGCCACATCGGGCTGCGCAGGTGCTCGTTGCGGGTGGGAATCCCGGTGTCGAGCGAACCGAGATCCACGCTGAACGAGCCGCTGCCCGATTTTTTGTCCGGGTCGAACATGAAGCTGCCGGAGACCTTCGTGGTTTTGCCGGTGAACGTCTCGAACTCGGTCGCACTCTCGACCGTCGCGAGGTTGCGGTATTCGAGCTTGTCGGAAACGACATTGAACTGACTGGGGGCAGCTGCCATCAGGGGCAGAATGAGAGCGGTTGTGATCATCTTGTAGTCATCCTCCTCGTACCACATGGCACTATACAAAATATAACGCATCGAGCAAGCAAACAGTTCCCGAGAAGATGAACATTTCCTAATACGCCGCTCAAGGAGCCATCGTCGAGTCCAAAGCGGCGGCAAACTCGAGACCGGCGGTCTCGAGAACGCCATGATCTTCGAACGTCCATACCGTCGACAGCACGCCGAAGACGGCAGCCCAGGCGGTGATCCGCTCCCGCTCGATTTTTAGCCGCCGTGAGAACGAGCCGATATCCTGCCGCGTGCGCTCGACGTCGTTGATGGCGAAGTCGTTGAGAAGGAAGGGGCCGCACTCGAACGCAGGTTCACCAATCACGCCTTTCGGGTCGATCGCAACCCACGACGAGCCCGACGACAAGATGTTGAACCCGTGGAAGTCGCCATGGAGCAGCACCGACGGGCATGCGGTTGCCAGGAGATCGTCGCGGACGGCGAGGGCACGCTCCAGCGTCCGGTCGGGCACGACGCGGTGCGCCGCTGGCGCTTCCAGAGAGCGCGTCCACTCTTGAAGGTCAGGAAAGCCTGGTCCAGGCTGCGCCTGCCAGAGTTCCTGCAGCAGGCGGCATGCGATGGCAGCTCCACTCGGATGGCCGATCAGCATCTCGCCCGGATCGAGGCGCTCGAGCAGCATCGCTCCCGTGTGGGAGTCGACCTCCAAGAGCTTGGCGGCGCCGCGACCCGCGAACGCCCTCAGGGCGACCGGCTCTCGCAGGGCCTCGGCAGTCGGGATGCCGACCTTGAGCACGACCCGCTGACCGTCCCGCCTCCCGGGAGCCACCCAGTTGTAGGTGAGGCCCACAAAGCTCGGTTCAATGTCGACATGCCATTGCGCGCAAAGCGAACCGACGAGGTCTGGGAGTTCCGCCAACCAGCGCACGCCTTCAGCGCCATGAACCTCTTCGATGCGCCGGGCGAAGTCGACCGGAATCACGGATCCAATCATGACCAATCTCGATCGGGGGCGGCAGTACAATCGAGCGATGCTCGCCGTTCTGGCCGTGCTTCCCCTCATGCAGTCCGCAAAGGCGCCCGCACCCTGTCTTCCGATTCCGACGCCACGACAAATGGCGTGGCACCGCATGGAGACCTATGCCTTCGTGCACTTCGGTCCAAACACGTTTACTGACCGGGAATGGGGGGAAGGTCGCGAAGATCCAAAGGTGTTCGCGCCAACTGCGCTCGACTGCGATCAGTGGGTGCGTTCGTTCAAGGACGCCGGCTTCAAGATGGTCATCCTCACCGCGAAGCACCACGACGGCTTCTGCCTTTGGCCGAGCAAGCAGTCCACCCACACGGTCGCCGCGAGCGGCTATTCGGGCGATGTCGTCGGCGAGGTCTCCAAAGCGGCCAAGAAGCACGGCCTAAAGCTGGGTATCTACATGAGCCCGTGGGACCGAAACCACCCTAACTACGGCACCGACTCGTACAACGACACGTTCGTCAAGTGCCTCGAAGAGGTGCTGTCGAGCTACGGCCCAATTCACGAGGTCTGGTTCGATGGCGCCAACGGCGAAGGCCCCAACGGCAAGAAGCAGGTGTACGACTGGCCGCGATTCCATGAGACGGTGCGGAAGCTTCAGCCGAACGCGTGCATGTTCAGCGACGCAGGGCCAGACGTGCGCTGGGTGGGCAACGAGTCGGGGTACAGCGCCGAAACATGTTGGGCGATGATCCCCTCGAACCGGTACGTGCCGGGAACCCCTTACTCGAGCGAGCTCACCGAGGGGAGCGAGAAGGGCGACCTCTATGTGCCGGCCGAGTGCGACGTCTCAATCCGTCCAGGTTGGTTCTATCACGCTTCGCAAGACGACAAGGTCAAGACGGTCTCACAGCTGGTGGACCTGTACTTCCGAAGTGTCGGCCAAAATGCCAACTTCCTACTCAACGTGCCGCCTGACCGCCGTGGACTGATCCATGAGACCGACGTCCAGAGGCTGAAGGGTTTCGGCAGCTGGATCAAGCGGACGTTCGGTCGGGACCTTGCCCAGGGCGCCAAGGCGGAGTCGGGGACTTCACGCGGAGCGCCATTCGACGCAGCAAAGGTTGTGGACGGCAAGGAAGGCACGTATTGGGCTGCTCCCGATGGGGAGGTCGAGGGCGAGGTCACCCTCCATTTCAAACGACGCTCGTTCGACGTGGTCATGCTGCAGGAGTTCGTCGAGCTCGGTCAACGGGTCAAGGAGTTCGGCGTCGAGGCAGAGGTCGAAGGCCGTTGGGTCCCCATCGCCGGCGGCACGACGATCGGCTACAAGCGGCTTCTGCGCTTGCCCGAGACCGTCGAGGCCACCGGCCTTCGCGTCAGCATTCTCGACGCCAGAGCCTGCCCGACGCTTCGACGCGTTGGTCTCTTTGCGTCGCCGGACATGCTGAAGCGCGAGATCCTGGCTCGGGTGAAGGCCGACCAGGACGCGCGGAATCGCGTCGACTGGAAGAACCCGAGCATGACGGACATCCATGCGATGGAGGCCATCGACCTCGGCAACTACGAGTACCTGCGCAAGCTCTTCGACAAGGAAGGGTGGCTCGGCTCGTCCATCGTAGGCGAGGAAGGCGCTCACGGTCTGTGGCTGCTCGTCCAACACATGGACCTCGCGCCCGACTTCCAGGAGAAGTGCCTCGGCCTCATGGAGAAGGCGGTCGCGCAAGGCGAGGCCTCGGGGAGCGATTACGCCTATTTGACCGACCGGGTGCTTCGCGCCAAGAAGAAGCCGCAGCGCTACGGGACCCAGCTCTCGATGAACCGTCGAGGGCAACTGGAGGTTCAGGAGTGCGAGGACTTCGCACACGTCGACGAGCGACGTAAGGCGCTTGGGATGGAGCCCATCGCGACGTATCTCGCGTTCGCCAAACGCGTCTACAATCCTGCGACGAAAGACCTCGCCGAACTCTTGTTGCAGGGTTGGAAGGAGGTCGTTCCGGACGCATCCGGCGTCTTCGACTTCCCGGCCAAATCGGCCAAAGTCGTTGGTAAGAAGGCGGCCTACGAAGCTGAAGCCGACGCGATCGGTTTCTGGACTGAGCCAGCGGACTCTGTGGGCTGGCTCGTCGAGATTCCGCAGGCTGGCGAGTACACGGTGTTCGCCCAGTACGCGTGTGATCCGCCGTCGGCTGGGTCGACCGTCGAGATACAAATTGGGGACGCACGATGTGGATTCCGGGTCCTGCCGACGAAGAGCTGGCGCGACTTCACGACGGTGGAGGTCGGCGAAATACCCCTCCAGGCGTGGTTCGTCAAGCTCACCGTCCGAGCGACCGAGATGGTTTCGGGGGCGGTGATGAACCTACGGGGTATTCGTCTCGTCCCAAAACGGGGGAAGCAAGAATGAGGGCATTTCTGAAGGGGTTTCTTGTCTCGGTTCTCTTGATGGCCGTGGGACTCGGTGCCTTCGCACAGACTCCGGTCTGGCGATACGACGCCTCCGAGACCACGTTTCCGAGCATGACGCGCGACGCCAGCGGCAACGTCTACTTGATCACGCGGGAAGGCACGTTCAGCCAGTCCTTCGTCAAGCTGACCAAACTGAGCTCCTCGGGGGTTCCCCAGTTCACGACCGTCCTCTGCTCCCAGAGCACCGATCATTCCTATCGCGTGCGGACGGCCGTGACGGACTCCGCCCGCGTCTTCGTTCTGATCGAAGTCACCGTATCGAACAGCTCGTCGTCGACGATGGAGACGAAAATCGTCGCCGCCAAGCTGTCTGACGGCAGCGTCGATTGGCAGAAGGACATCAGCTGGCAGACGAACGACATCGTGCTGTCTTCTGGGAATGTCGTCACAGGCGGCACCACGACCGGCTCTGTCCCCAGTGACCGGAGGGCATTCATCAACGCCTACGTCGGTGCGACGGGCGCTTCGGCCTGGGCCGTGAACCCAAGCTCGAACGAGTCTGGGCTCGAAGACCTCGTCACTGACGGATCGGGCAACGTCTATGCCGGCGGCTGGGAGGTCACGTCTGGCTCCTCCAAGATGTACTGCGTCTCATATACGGGGGTCGGAGGCTTTCGCTTCGCGACGGCCAGCTCGGTCATCGCGCACTCTTCGGCGAACGGCGCATACGTCGCGGTCGACACCTCGGTCGATCGCGTCTACGTGGCGGGAAGCGGCACGTACTCTTCTCCGCCGAACGACTTGGACTCGCTGGTGACATCCTTCCGTGCGTCGGATGGCGTGAAGATGAACGAACGCGTCTTGGACTGGAGCTTCGGTTACGACTACGCGCAGGGTCTTGCGGCAAACGCAGGCCGCGTCTTCGTGGCGAGTTATGGCGACACGCCGAGCGTGACCGATCATATGACGGCGATGAACTCCGCCCTTAGCACCGCCTGGATCTTCGACGAGGCCGGCGCCGGAGGCTACTACCGCTACTTCGGATTCGACAACGGCGGCAATGTCTTTTACGCGAAGACGTTCGAGACCGGCAGCTTCCCCGACAGCTCGGACACGCTGATCGTGAAGCTGCGGGCTACGGACGGTCAGGTTCGTTGGCGCGGCCGATGGAACGCGGGTGACGGCGACTTTCCGACGCGTTTGATCGTGACTCAGGCAGGCGAAGCGATCATCGCGGGCAACGCAAACTACACGGACCCATCCTCGGTGTACATCGCAAAGCTTGCCCAGGCAGTCTTCACGACGTCCCAAACGTCCTTCCCCGGCGGATGGTCGATCACCGGCACGATCACGCTGGGCAACCCCGCTATGGTGCCCGGCGCGACGTTCACCCTGTCATCGAACAAAGTCCAGGCGACGGTTCCCGCCTCGGTCACGGTGGCGACCAGCGCCACCGCCAAGAGCTTTACGATTTCCACGGTTCCGGTCGCGACCAATACGACCGTGACCTTGTCAGCGTATTGGGATAACGTCCAAGCGACCACGACGGTCACGCTGTTGGCCCCCGTCGTGTCGAACCTGGTGTTGAGCCCCACCTCGGTGCGGGGAGGCGTTAACGTGTCAGGCACCGTACAGCTCACCGGCAAGGCCCCGAGCGGAGGTACGACCGTCAACCTGGGCAGCGGCGCTCCCTTGGTGGCGTCGACCCCTCCCAACGTCACCGTGCCTGCCGGATCCACTTCGGTCGGGTTTACGGTAACCACGAGCCCGGTGTTGACCGACACGTCCGTGAATCTTCATGCGACGACCGGTACGACGTCCAAGTCGGCTAGCCTTCAGGTCAAGGCCCCGCTGCTGGCGAACTTCGCGGTCGCTCCCAGCTCCGTCGTTGGTGGGTCGGGCGCGACGCTCAGCCTAACGCTCGATGGAAAAGCGCCCGCAGGTTACGTCGTCCAGCTGATTTCGGGCAGTTCGACCTTCGTGACCGTCCCGGCGACCGCGACGATGACGAGCGGAGCGGCGACCAAGAACGTGGCGATTTCGACCTCGCCGGTGACGTCCACGCTGTCGGTCACCCTTATCGCCTTCAGAGGATCGATCGTTCGCACGACGACGCTCACGTTGACCCCGTAGACGGGAGCGGTAACATCGCGCGATGGACATCAGCCGACGTGAGTTCTTGGGCCGGGCAAGCTGCGGGGCGGCTGCGCTCGCACTGGGGCGAAGTTCCTGGGGTGACGAGGCTGCACCGATTTTGGGCTCGGGCTCTCATCGGTACGAGTGCCTGCACGACTGGCTGACGCCGCCCAGTTGGAGCGGCATCCGGTTCGGCGATACGCATGGGGTCGCCCAGGACGCGGCAGGCCGGCTTTACGTCGCTCACACGGTGCACCCGAGCAGCAAAGTCGACGACGCGATCTGCGTCTTCGACGCGAACGGCAGGTTCATCAAGTCGTGGGGAGCTCGATTTAAGGGAGGGGCGCATGGGCTCGACCTGCGTAAGGAGGGCTCGCAGGAGTTCTTCTACCACTGCGACGTCGCCCATCGTCAGGTCGTGAAAACCGACCTCGACGGCAAGGTGATCTGGGAAATGGGGGTACCGGAGGCTTCCGAAAAGTATAAGTCTGGGGCCCCATACATTCCCACGAATATCGCGTTCTCCCCGAACGGCGACTTCTACGTTGCGGACGGTTACGGGTCGAACTGGATCCACCACTACGATCGGCATGCCAACTACCGGCGCACGTTCGGTGGTCCTGGAAAGGACCCGGGCCAAGTCCAACAGCCCCATGGCATCTGGCTGGACGACCGGGGCGAGGACCCGCTGCTGGCCGTCGCCGATCGCGCGAACAATCGGATCCAATACTTCGACCTCGACGGGAAGCACGTCAAGTTCGTCACGAATGGAATGCGACTTCCCTGTCACTTCTCGGTCCGCCACGGCGAGATGCTGGTTCCCGACCTGAAAAGTGTGCTCACGATTCTGGACGAGAAGAACGAGGTGATCGTGCAGCTTGGCGATGGAGACCCGTCGGGGTTGAGGGACCACCCGCGCAAGGACTTCCTACCCGGCAAGTTCATCCACCCCCACGACGCGATGTTCCTTCGAAACGGCGACATCCTGGTTGGCGAATGGGTGCCGATCGGCCGAGTCACGCTTCTGCGGAAGCTGAGCTGACGCGATGGTCTCGCTGCTGCTCGCTGGACTCTTCCACCCGCAAGGCACTCCGAAACTGCCTGCCGGCCGGTTCGAACTTGCCGCTCCGCTTCGGCTTCCGCCAATCCATATCGATGCGATCAACGACGGGATCGGCCTTGCCCAACAGACCGCCCGCGCGCGCTGGCTCCAGGGGAGGGTTTTGTGGATCGATGGTACAGCGAACTTGGACAGATGTTCGACAGAGGAGAAGATCGTCGCCTTGGTGGCGAGGGTCCGATCCGCCGGGTTCAACACAATCGTCTACGACGTGAAGCCGATCTCGGGGCAAGTGCTCTACCCGTCGGCGATCGCCCCAAAGATCGCTGAATGGAAGGGGCAAAAGCTGCCTGCAGACTTCGACCCCCTCGCAGTGATGGCTCGTGAGGCGAAGAAGAATAGGCTCAGTGTGCTCGTCTCGCTCAACTCCTTCAGTGAAGGACACAGCCTCTTCAAAGTCGGGCCAGGGTACGAGCATCCGGATTGGCAAACGGTCGTCTACGAAGCGATCCCGATCCTCTCCGCTCCCAGCTTGGAGGAGCCCGGCCAAGTGGAGTGGGTGCAGATTCACCCGAAGCTGGACGAGCGCCCACCAGCCGGCCAGATCGGAGTCTTCAGCAGCTTATCGAAGGCGGAAGGGCTGGCGGTTCGACTGATCGTCGACCGCCGCGGCGTCGTAGTGGACGGTGACAAGGTGCCAACGGGCGGGTCGGTGGTCGCCGGTGACGAGAAGGCCGCCGATTTCCTCGAAGAGCGCGACGAGCCGGGAACCAAGCTGACCTTCGACACCTTCCCTCTCTTCACCCCCATCGGCCGACGCCCCGACCTCCAGTATCCTCTCATCACCAACCCCAATCGGCCGGAGGTCAGAGAGAGGAATCTGGCGATCGTGCGCGAGATTCTCCAGCGCTATCCGATCGACGGAATCATGTACGACGACCGGCTTCGCTACGCGGGCCTCTATGCCGACTTCAGCCCAATTTCGACCGACCTCTTCGAGAAGCGGCTCGGGCGCAAGATCGGCTGGCCGGACGACGTCTACAAGGTCACGCTCTCGCCGAATCTCACTCGCGGCATCCGGCCGGGCCCGTACTTCGAGGCATGGCTCACGTGGCGGGCGGAAGTCATGCGCGACTGGGTCGATCTGGTCGCCAAGACTGTGAAACAGACGAAGCCAGGGGCGTTGTTCGGCGTCTATGCGGGCTCCTGGTACGGCGATTACCAGCAGTACGGCTCGAACTATGCGGCCCCAGGGTTCCAGGCGGGCTTCTGGTCCCTCACGAAGGCGTACCGGCAAACCGGCTTCGCGAACCGACTCGACCTTCTGATGACCGGCTGCTACTACAACCAAGCGACGATCTTCGACGCGCTCGGGGCGGGGCAGCCGATGGGCTCGACGGTCGAGGCCGCGGGCCAGCTGTCGAACCGAGCCGCTCGCGACGCTGCCTGGACCTATGCCGGCAT
>WBZR01002051.1_pt1 | contig 22300 bp, 22 predicted proteins | sample 5204231 | NCBI WGS metagenome assembly WBZR01 (sample SAMN12412403, study PRJNA552823) | activated sludge metagenome | isolation source: activated sludge from anammox sidestream of wastewater treatment plant... | place: USA: Virginia | collected 2017-08 | reverse complement strand
AGGGCTTCTGATTTGCAAAGAAGTATTGGATTCCGTGTTACTATTTCAGATGATTTCCCAGAACAGCTTGATGTAAAATTTAATGGTCCGGTAACTATTGAAAATAAAGGTAACGGTGTTTATGATGTTAAAATGAATGCATTTGGTTCAAAATCAGCATTTGATAATTTTATAGATAACAAAGATGCTCCCTATAATGTTGGATTTACGGTATCGGTTTCCGATAGGCTTTCAGGACATAAAATAACAGGTCAGCAGTCATTCCAGTTTGGTGAATGGTAATCCAATAAATTGGACTATTGGATGGTTAATGTGATAAGGTAAATAAGATATTTTGTTCTATTATATTTGAATGTAAAAAAAAGGCAAGCCTGTAAATGAGTTAAATTACCTTATAATAACTTTTTACAGGTTTATTTTTTACAGGTTTATTTTTTGCTGGAAAATAAACCAGCAAGGAATAAAACAAGAACAGTCCTACAAATTGTTTCTGCTGCTATGCATTTTTAAAAGTTTATCCAGATCTCCGTATTTTTCAAGGTAATCTTCATAACTCCTTTTAATAACTTCAAAAGCTTCTTCTTTTGGGTAGATATGAGTAATTTCAACGTTACGGCTCGTGGTACCCGGTGCATCTTTATAAGTTAAAAAGTAATGCTTCAGTCTTTCTGTTAATGAGGCAGGTGCATCGGTAATATCTGCCCAGTGCCCAAAAATTCCGTCACCTTCCATTACAGCAATTATTTTATCATCAGCTTCGCTGCCATCAATCATACGAAGACCGCCAATTGGTACAGCTTTAAGAAAAATATCGCTGTGGGTAATTTCCTTTTCGCTCAAAACACAAATATCAAGCGGGTCTCCATCTCCTTTAATTCCGGCTCTGCCGGTTTTTTGCATGCAAAACTCAGCCACCTTATTTCCGCATAAGGTCTGAGGAACAAATCCATACAAGGTTGGACATACATTTGAATATTTCTGAGGTCTGTCAACTTTTAAATATCCGCTGCTTTTATCAATTTCATATTTAACAGTATCAGATGGTACTATTTCAATATAAGTATTTACAACCGTGGGCATAGTGCTTCCAATAAGCACTCCGTGCCAAGGATGTGATTTAAGCACAAGTCTTATTTGTGCCCACATTTTGCCAAAATTATCTAAATCCACAATTTTCCCTTTCACAGCTAATTATCATTTAAGTATATTTAGTAATTAAATTTCAACAATTAATCCGTCATAAGCAAGTTCAATGCCTGCAGGAAGTATTTTTGAAGTATCGGCGTGTACAACATCATGTGTCATGTGTGTAAAATAGGTCTGCTTGGCGTCAATCCTTTTTGAAACTTCAATAGCTTCATCAATTGAATAATGGGTTTCATGTTTACGGTAGCGCAGAGCATCAATAATTAAAACATCAAGTCCCTGAAGTTTTACATATTCGCTTACAGGGATAAAATTACAATCTGTGATATATGCAAAATTACCAATTCTGTAGCCGTAAACTATTGTCGGACCGTGCAAATATTCTATTGGAATAATTTTTACACCCAAAATATCAAACGGTTCGGTATTAATTTCATACATGTTTACCTGCGGAATGCCTCCGCCTTTATATGTTTTTTCATCAAAAACATAACTGAAGGTCTGCTTTAGCCGGAGGGCTGTTTCTTTGTTTGCATAAAGCTCAACAAGTTTCTTATTCAGCTGATTTATCTGCCGAATATCATCAAGTCCCATAATATGATCAATATGATAGTGCGTATATAAAACAGCATCAATATCAGTAATATTATTAACTAACATCTGCTGCCTGAAATCAGGCGATGTATCAATTAATAATCTTAAAGGTTTTTTGTTACCTGCGTCAGTTTCTATATAAACCGAAACTCTAAGCCGTTTATCTTTGGGGTCATTTGAAGTGCATGCAGGGCATTTACAGCCCACTATGGGAATACCTTGTGAGGTACCGCTTCCCAGAACTGTAATTTTCATTAATTCTCCGCTTGTTCTGTTACTTCATCAATATCCTTCAGTTTTCTGGAGCTTTCTTTTTCAATAAGCTCACGTATATTTGGTTTTATAAAAATATCATCTATACCTATTTCTTTTAATGATTTTGCCACAATAATTATTCTCCGCTCAATTTCATTTCTGGAATTAACCACTAGAAGTTTTGATTCTTTTAACACACAATAACCGCCTGCAAAATTACCTTTTTCAAAACGTATCTTATAGCCAAGCTTATCTGCAACATCTTCCAGTTCGCTGAGCATTTGTTTCAATTCAGGATCAACTGTCTTTTTTTTCTTCTGCATTACTTGTCTTCAGATACCTCGTCTGTTTTTTTATTTTTGCTCAGGGGCTTAAATATAACAATTGGAATGATAGTATAATAACATAAAACTGCAATTACAGGCACTCCCCTGAAGGCACCAAGTCTTTCACCAAAAACTTTTAACAGCTCATCATGATTTGGCGGACCTTGAAAAAATAGGAGCATAAATTTTATATCTAGAAAGTTGGTGTAAATTTCTACAGGTACAAACATAAAAAATAAAATTGCACTCATTAACAGCCAGCCGTTTTCACGCATTTTAAGTTTTGTAGTGGAGATATACCAGATTGCAGATATAAGTACTATTGCATAACTGATAACAACAACAAGAGATGCATTTGAGAGCATCTGGAAAATTGTGTTTTCCCTATCCGGAGGTATAGATACCCGGAAATCAAACTGGTCATAATCAAGAAGCTCGTTGCCGATTAAAGTACGGATATTTATACCACCTAACCAAAATACCGCTGATACAACAAGCAGCATCAGGGCTATTTTATTTGATCTGGATTCTGTAAGTTGTGCCATTTTATTGATTAATCAGCAAAAATACCATTATTAAAAGTTAATTAACATATAAAAAACAGTGAACTTTACCTCTTTGTGAATTGCAGCCTTTTAAATAAACAAATGCAATTTTTTTTGTATGTTATTATTACATTTTCATCCATAAAATATACCAATACTGTTAATTTATGTTGTAATTTTTCAAAATTAACAACTTATTTCAATTTAACATCCTTTGTAGTTATCCGGTTAAAATTTTTACCTGAGAAAGAATGAATGCATATACAGTTAACAACGAAATTTATACAGATTTTTTTTACCTGTTCACGTTTAACTAAATGAAACATTTCTAACAGGGGCAAATGGGTTTGTTTTGGCTGGATGTTTTGACAAAAATAAAAGCTTATTATAAAAACTTATTATAGAACAAAAATAGAATATTATTTTTCATTTTCCAAATAACTTAGATAAAAAGTTTGTTTTCATTTTTGCCGATGCTTTTTTAACAGTGGCTGAATTATCGCTTTGCAAAAGCATAATTATGTTTTTTGTAAGTCCCTTATTTTGCGTTAATGCTAACCTTACTTTTTCATCTTTATCTTTAGCTAATTTATATTGAAGTTCTTCATCCATATTTTTGCCGAATTCAGCTGTTAACAGTTTTATTTCAATTGGGTGAGAATCAAATGAAAGTTTTACATTGTTTAAAAAATTCTTTTGAATTTTTTCCATATCCATATTGAACTCTACTTGCTTATTGTTTTCTGCACTTAAAAATTCTTTAAGCCACCAAATTAATGCGTCATTTACAAAAGGTCTTTCAAAGTACTCTCTGATAAAATTATCAAAATGTTTGCTGTATATTTTCAATGCTGTTACACTTAAAAAGTATTCAATTGTGTTTATAATATCCTTTTCATCTATATCAAGTATTAAAAACAGAGGTTGAACTTCTTTATTTGGATGAAGTTTAGTCCAGATAGAATCCGGCAGGTAATTATCATTATCGCAATAATTACAATTAATTGTCCTTTTGGTTTTTGAGCTCAGCTCTAAACCGGCTCCGCATGTCATACATTTAAATACTAACATTGAATCTTTTTCTGTATTACGTTCACCTGAATCTATACCATTAGCATCATTAAGAACGCCAACAGCTTTTGGATGAAATTCCAGAAGTAAATTATCGGCTGCTCTTACGGGCATTATATGCCCGCACTTTGTACATTTAAAAACATTTCCTGAACTTATTGCCTGCACTGCTGAATCTTCGTCAATTGTAACAAAACATTCTTCGCAATACGGCTGCATTGATAAATAAGAAAGTTTATATGCTCCGCTTCCGCCTAACTGTTCAATGCTTCCTGAAAGAAAACCGGTCAAGTATTTATCTTTATGCATAATACCAAAAAGGTTATTATTTATAACAGATAATACATTAATTTTTTTCCCGCAATTCTGGCAGGTATCAAAGTCAGTAATTCCCGATACTGTAATGTAATTGTTGCATCCATCACAAACTATCTGAAGCTGAAAGATTGAAGTTTTATACATTTTTCAAACTTTTATTTTATTTTATTTATTGTGATATATCCCAAAACTGGTTTAAATTTATTTACTTTACAATGAATTTTAAATATCCCTTAACAAATTTTTTCAAGTAATTGTAATAGTATAGTATTTTTCACAAAATTTTTCTAAAATACAGGTATAAAAATGGTGAAAATGGGGTAAAATATGGGAAAATTAAGACCGTAATATATTTCAACTTCTAAAATACAGAAAATTTAACTTTTGATTTAGCAGAGTTTTATTGTTATGTTTGTTTTCAAAGGCTATACTTGATGCTCAATTTCAATAAGAAAATATTACATCCCCTGAAGATTTCCATAACACTTCCTGGAGCATCGTATAGCCGACGATTTCAGAAATTATGGCTTCAGGGGATTAGATTTTTTATACTATAATTTATAATTTTTATTTGTATTATTATATTAATAATTTAGAAAAGGAAACAAAAAATGAAAAAAACATTATTACTTTTTTTACCGGTTTTTATCATTACAATCGCAATAATTTCCTGCGGTGATAACACAACCGGTACTGGCTTGGGTTCAGTAACATTTACTATGGGTACACAGCAGGGACCCAATGGCGGAACCCAGTTCACTTGGTCACCTTCTAAAAGCGTAAAAGTAACTAAACTTATACTTGGTACCACAGGATTTTCTGATACAATTACAGATAACTCAGGTACAGTATATACAGGCAATCAAACATGGGCTTACCCCAATGAATATACAGGTGTTACAACCGGTCAGCAGTGGACATTTAACTTCACCGGAACAGATTCAAGTAATCAGGCTTATACATCAACAGCAAATTTAACAATTCCATAATTTCATTAACGGAATATTTAAAAATTAAAGGAGAAAAAATGAAATCAAAATTTCTTTATCTTTTCATAGCAGCTGCATTATTGTTTTCAGCATCTAATTCAATGTCACAGGTTTCATTTGCGTTTGGTCCAGAGTTCGGTATAAATCTGTCAAATGTAAGTGTAAATCCTACAGCTACAACAGACTCTAGAACAGGATTTATTATTGGCGGCATTGCAGATATTAATATAGGAAAGGTTATGGGGGTAACTTCCGGTTTAAGGTATGTAATGAAAGGTTATACTACTTCGCAGGGTAATACTACATTCAAAGTAAAACTCAATTATATTGAAATTCCGGCATTACTAAAAGCTAGGTTTCCATTAACTGAAGTAAAGCCTTATCTTTTAGGCGGACCGGTTTTAGGAATAAATCTTGCTGCAAACCAAGAGTCAAACAATGGTCAGCAATCAAGTAATACTGATGTAAGTAATTCAATTGAATCAATTGATTTTAGTTTACTATTTGGTGGCGGATTAGATTTTAAAATCGCTACCAAAACTTCATTATTTGTACAGTTTGGTTATCAATTAGGACTTTCAAATGTTCTTAAAGGTCAAACAACCACAACTGCAAAAAACTATGGTATTCAAATTACAGCAGGTGCTAAATTTAATATGTAATTTTTCATCCTTCTATATACAACATAAACTGTGATGCTATAACCCCGGTATTTGTGGTGCCGGGGTTATGTTTAGTTAATCCCCCCACAATAAAAAAGCAGGTCAATTGACCTGCTTTTTATTTGTATATCAAGTATATAATATGCTGTTAACTTGTTTTTACATTTGAAGCTTGAGCTTCCGCAGAAGTTTCTGCCGGTATGCTTATTTCGCTCTTTGGCTTCTTTAGTATTCCGTAAGGAATAACAATGCAATACCCTGCAACAAGTAAAACCGGCGAAACTACTGTTGGCAAAAAACCATTAACTGAATTTTCATTCATTAAAAAATATCCAATTATAAGTAAAACAATACCTGCTCCAATTATCATAAAATTTTCTTTTTCCAGCGGAAAAGAAAATTCCCTCTTTGGACCCTTTGATTTGCCTATTTGACCTTTTTTACTTCTTACTTTTGGCTGCATTTAAATATAAATTTCTGTAATTATTAATTTTATGTTAAACTATAGCTCAAAGATACTTTAATGCATAACTAATTTCAATGTAAATAAATCAAGCTTTGGCAAGCTCTTCATAAAACACTGCACTTGTAATGATACCGTTAAAAAAGTTATTTAAATTCAGGTGTTCATCGGGTGAGTGGGCATTTTCATCAGGCAGACCGAAACCAAGCAGCACCGTAGGTGCTTTTAGGAATTCTTCCAGAGTAAATACTATTGGAATTGAACCGCCTTCTCTCATAAATACAGGTTCTTTCCCAAATCCCTCTTTAAGTGCTTTAATTGCAGCTTTATTCCATTTACTGTTTATTGGTGAAATCCATGGTTTGCCGTGTTGCTGCCCGTAAACATTAATCTTAATTGATTTTGGTGCAATTTTTTTAACAAACTTTACAAACAATTCAGCAATTTTATCGGGGTCCTGATTTGGAACAAGTCTCATGCTAATCTTAGCAGATGCTTTAGCAGGAAGTACGGTTTTTGCGCCTTCGCCTGTAAATCCGCCCCATATACCGTTGCAGTCTAAGGTTGGTCTTGCCCAAATACGTTCAAGAGTGCTGTATCCTTTTTCACCTGAAAGTTCATCCACTTCCAGCCCTTTTGCATATTGTTTATCATCAAAGGGCAGTTTTGCAAAATTATCTTTTTCTTCTTTGCTCAAAGGTACTACATCATCATAAAATCCATCTATAAGAATTTTACCGTCTTCATCTTTCATTTTTGCAATCATTTCAGCAAGGGAATTTATTGGATTTTCAACCGAGCCGCCGTATTGCCCTGAGTGCAGGTCTCGGTTTGGACCTGTTACATCAATCTGCATATAGCATAATCCGCGTAAGGCATATCCTAATGCGGGCAGTTCTTTTGAAAACATTGAAGTATCTGAAATCACTATTACATCACATTTAAGAAGTTCAGTGTTCTTTTTAATAAATTCATCAAGATTAACACTTCCAATTTCTTCTTCACCTTCAATTAACAGTTTTATATTTACCGGAAGTTTTTTGGTTTCCAAAAGATGGGCTTCAATTGCTTTAAGATGAATAAATACCTGCCCTTTATCATCAGCAGAACCCCGTGCAAACAGATTTTCACCCCGTACCTCTGCTTCAAAAGGCGGTGAAGTCCACAGTTCAACCGGGTCAACCGGCTGAACATCGTAATGTCCGTATATCAATACTGTTGGTTTATCTGCCCCTGCATCAAGCCACTCTGAATAAACAACAGGGTGTCCCTTAGTTGGATATACCCTTGTGTTTTTCATACCAATTTTTTCCATGTGAGATTTAAGGTAGTCTGCGCATTCAAGCACATCTTTTTTATTTGCAGGTTCTGTACTTATACTTGGATAGCTTAAAAAGTGTTTAAGCTCTTTTAAATACCGCTCATTGTTTTTTTTAATAAACTCAGTAATATTGCTCATATAATTTGTTTTTACAGAAAATAAATATGCTTATACTTGCTTATGTTCATTTGATATTATTTTCCGCAGAATTTTTTAACCTGTTCCTGTGCAAATGTATCATTTGGCTCAAACGAAAGATATTTCTGATAATCGGCACATGCTTCTGTATTTTTTGTTATACCTGCATAATTATTTGCTCTCCACAGGTAAGCACTTGCAATATTAGGGTTAAGCTCAATACTCTTAGTTAAAATTTCGGCACCTTTTTCAAATTCGTTAAGATAAAAATCGCAGATTCCGGCATAAACATATGCGGCTACATTTAGTATTCCCAGTTCAATTGCTTTAGCAAATTTAATTCTTGCATCTCCGTATTTCTGTTCAGCAAAAAGGGCTTTGCCGTATTCAAAATATGTATTTTCGTCATTTGCATCAAGTGATACAGCTTTATCAAGTAATTCGTATGCCTTAGCATATTCTTTTTTATCAACATATATCTTTGACCATTTTTGGTAATCTTCAGCATTCAGTTCATCTGTTTTAACTTTCCTGAAGTATTCTTCAGCTTTATCATACTGTTTCTTTTCAATATAAACATAAGCAGTATATTTATTTGCTTCACTGTAGTTTGGATCTATGGCAAGCACATCATTTAATATAGATAATGCTTCATCATACTCACCTTTTCCGTATCTTGTTTTAGCAAGATATGTTTTACCCCTGAGTGAGCCGGGCACAAGCTGATCATATCTTTCAAATGCATCCTGCGCATCTGTAAATTTATCAAGCAGGTAAAACATAAGTCCTTTTTCAAAAAAAGCCGGTGCAAAGTTATTATCAGATTCGGTTGCTTTAATATAATTTTCAAGTGCGGCACTGTATTTTTTCTGTTTAAAAGCAATTTTGCCAAGTCCATATAGTGCCGGCGCATAGTTAGACTTCACTTTAAGCGCCTGATTGTAGTTTGTTGCCGCGGGTTCAAAAGCACCGCGGGCTAAGTAAGCATCACCTAGTCCAACATAAATCAAAGGATTTTTATCATCGTATGTTTTTGCCATTGTTAAAGAATTAATGGCATTATCAACCTTGCCGTCTGCAATAAAGTTATCCGCTTCTGCGCTTAATACATAAATTATAGTTTCAATTTCTTCCTTTTCAAGATCATCTTTGGTCTTGCTTAAAGGCAGATATTTTTTTGATTTTTCAAACTCAGATGCAGCTTCACTGTATTTTTTTTGCGATGAAAAAAGTTCACCCAGAACAGCATAAGCTTCCGGACGTTCATCATCTTTTTTAATTGCATCTTTTAAATATTTTTCAGCGTCCTTTTCAGAGCCGGTTTGGAAAAGTGCAATTCCGTAATACAGGTTTGCATTGTAAGAATCTTTTGAAACACCTTTTAATAAGTTCAAGCCGCCAACATAATCGCCTCGCTTAACAGCACTAATACCCTTCTCAAGGTTATCCTGTGCATTTACAGCAAATGTAAATATCAGCAGCAGTACAGCTATTCTTAACAAATTTTTAGTAAACATATCATATTATATTAGTTAATAATTCTTTTTCTAATTTATTAATTATAGTTTTAAATTAAAATCAATGTTTCGGGTTAATAAAGCAATTAATGTAACAGTTTGTAATCTTTATAAATAACACAATGGGAAAACAATGTGTTAATTTAACTGAATCAGTTTAACCGGTTGTGTTACAGGCACTAAACCTGATTTTAAAACAATTCTTTGTCCGTCATAGCTTACTAAAAAGCTGGAAAATCCCACAGAAAGATTCATTGAAAAATCGGTTGTTAAAATATATGCTTCAGTAATTAAAGGATAAGTTTTATTTGCAATATACCCCTGATGCAGACTAACATAATTTCCAATTGCTCCGCTGTTAGGATCAACTGATGCAATTTTTAACGGTTTTACAGAATCATCCAGCGTATCATTGGAAACTGTAATCCAAGCCATTGAAATAAATCCAATTGAATTTTCGTTTTCTTTAATTTCACGCATCATTTGTGTTGATGTGCTGCATATCACATCATTTGCTCCAAACTCAGCTGAGGCAAGTACCTTCTGCTTAAAAATATCATGAATTGAGGCATTCTTTCTTGCAATAAAAACTTTTATTCTCCCTTTATAAACATCTTTATTATCGCCATCAAGGTTTTCCCATTCCTTTTGTTCGCCTGTAAATATCCTTTTAAGCTCGTTGAAATTTAATTTTGTAAGCGGATTTTTGGGATTTACAATAACCCCAATTCCATCACGTGCAAAATCTGTTTTTTTAACTTCAATTTTATTTTGAGCAAATATGTCTGATTCTTCTTTTGTAAGCTCTCTGCCTACTAAAATTGTTTTATAAGTCCCATTATTCAAATCAGCAATTAATTCTTTGGTAGTTTTTACATTAAGGGTAATTTTAGATTCATTATTAAGCCGCATGAACTCACTTGCCTCTTCACTAGCAACCGGGGAAATTCCTTCATCAACTCCAATAGTAAGCTCGCCTGTTGTACTTGCAGATTTCTTTATAGTGTAATCACATCCTGCAAATACTATTAAAACCGTTATTACAGTACTAAATATTATTTTCTTTAATGCTGTTATCATATATATAAAACATTTTAAGTGAGGATTTCGTTTCTGCTAACAATTAAATCACGCTGCTAAATTACTTTTTCATCTTCATCGTTATCATAATACCTAAGCTTTCTTCCGGAATTCTGCATTTTTAAGTAAGCATTATATGCCCTAAAAATGCCGTATATAACCAATATCCCGCCAAATATCCAGCGGAATGATTCATTACCCTTAAAAAGCTCGGCGGTATTATATGCACCTGTTAAAATAAGAATTCCCATCACCAAAAAGATGAGGGAAATTCCTAATGTAAAATAATTATATGCTTTCAATCTTATCGCATCTTAAATAAATCATTAAGGTTCGTACCGTATTTTTTATATATCTTCCGGCTTTTGCCGCAGTTAAAAACTTAATTCAGTTTAAAATTGAAAGGAACCGTAACCCAAACCTTAACAGGTTTCCCATTCTGAAGACCCGGGGTAAATTGCAGGTTCCCGGCTTTATCCCTTACTTCATCATGAAATACATCGGGACCGCTTATTGAACCAACTTTTATAACATTGCCGTCAGGTCCTACAAGTACTTTAACGGTAACTCTTCCTTCCATACCTGCTTCTCTTGCAATTTCAGGATATCTCATTGAAGATCTTACCTGTGAAAGATTTACGCATTCAGGTGCTTTTTCAACTTCAAAAGATTGAAATACTGTTTTTTCTTCAACAACTTTTTCCTTCTTTTCAATCTTTTCTTCTATCTTCTTTTCTTCAACCTTAACATTTCCGCTGTATTGAAATTTTCCTGAATCATTATTTCCAACCGGAGCTTTTATTTCCTCTAGTTCCTGTTGTGTTTTAATAGTCTGTTCCTCAGCTTTTTCTTTAGCAACAGGTTCAGGAGTTAAAGCCGTTAAATCTTTAGGGGGAGCAACAGGTGGCTCTTCAATTTTAGGCGGCGGCGGTTCTTCCTCATCCGTTGCAGATGGAGGCGGCTCTAGATCACTAATATTAATGATTCTTTGCTGGTTATCATTCTTTTTCTGTTCTTCCATTTTGCTTAAATAATTGGCAAATAAATATGTGCCTATTATAAAGCCGTGAATTAAAACAGCAAATATCAATCCGCGCTGAAGATATTTTTGATATGTTTTCTTTAGCTCTGAAGCTCCGTATCCTGTATCTTGCAGGATCTCAATTTTATCGGTAACCATAGTACCTCCGTTAAAATAAAAATCTAATTATAAATTCTTAAAATTTATACATAAGTAGTATAAATTTTGTTCCATTTTACAAAAGCAGGAAGTGCATAATATAGAAAAAAGTAAATAAATTCAAGCCCACTTTTTGCTAAAATTGTTAAAAAAACGTTTATAATAGCTGTTAGTTACTTAACCTTCCCAAGAAAGAAATCAACAGTTCCTTTGGCAAAATTCACCAAATCTTTTGCAGATGCCTTACCCTCAGGAGATGCCATTGCTGCATTAAATGCATCCATATCATCATAATACATTTCTGTCATCATATAATATTCAGAGTCCGTTCCCGGAAGAGCCTTTAACTTTGATATTTCTGATTTTATAAGTCCGGGAATTTTCTCAACAAGCGGCATGTGCTTTTCAAAGTAGTGTTTTTCAAACATTTCTATATCAGCAGGGGTTTTATACATTGCTACTAACTTTACCATTTTTTGTTTTCTTTGGCGCTTACCTAATGTGTATTTATTTTTCTAAATTTGTATTTTGAGTAGTTTTGCTTAGAGTAGAATTATGATTCCTTATAATTTATCTGTTTGGCGGAAAATAAGGTAATATTCCAACCGGATTGTAAACGTACTTCTTTATCATTTCAGGTTCAACCGCCACAGATGAACTGCTGCTGCTTAATGTATCTTCTTTTGTAATTCCAAATTCCTTTTCATAGTTTGCTGATTCTGTAATATTACTGCTGATAAATTTATTTTCTTCTAATCTGTCGTTTTGCATTACTATTTTTGCAACAGTAAATGGCAGAATTTGTTTTTCAGGTGCTTTTTCATTTGAAAGTACATTTATCCCGCTTCTCGGAATCACCTTACCATCTAATATGAATTTTTTAGGAGGTTTTGTAAAATATTTGCCCTCCATTATAGAGCTAAGATTATAAGCCAGCAAATTCATATAGTCATCCTTTGTGTATTCGATTCCATTTTTAAAGCCATCGGGAGCAAACGCCACTACTCGGTTTGTATATCCTCGGTGAGCAAGTACAAATGTACCAACATCAGTCTCCTTAAAAAGTTCTCTAACATCTTCATTGCGCATTCTTATGCACCCATGCGAAGATGGTTGTTTGCCTAAATGACCATAGTAACCGCTTCCCGGCAGCCCATGAAAACCAATTCCCATATTATACGGCATAAAGTAATTCATCTGTGCATTATTAAACTGTGATGATTTATGAACTTCTTCTTTAAGGAATATCGCAAATAATCCGGGTCTGGATTCAATTCCCTTGCTTAAAAATTTATTGCCGGTAGATACATTATAGGTTTTTGTTTTTCCATTCCTGTAGTGAACGTAAAGAACCTGCTGGTCAATACGAAGTTCCAGCCATAAATTTTTATCGGTATAAACAGTATCTTTAAGATTTTTTGAAAATTCTTCACCTGCAAGCAGAGCCGTAAAATTTATTTTTGGTTCTGTTTTTTCTGAAAGTTCTTCTGACTCTGCATTCAGATATTCACCGTTAATTTTCTTAACCTCCTGTTCAGAAACAAATCCGGAAAATAAAAATATACACAGCAGCATTGGTAATATATATGACACCGCATTTTTTGAGCCTGAGCTGTTTTCTGTCTCTGGTTCATCAATTGAAATTTCTTCTGCCTCTAGAGGTATATCATTTTCAATTTTAGCTGTATTTTTATTTTGCTCTTCCAAAATTATATTAAATTACTTACTAACTTCCTTTTCAAGCCAATCCGTAGTAACTGATTTAGGTCTGGTAATCGGCTCTCCCATGGCACGGCTTAAAACAAGCTGGCTGCAGATTCCAAGTGCCCTTGAAACACTGAATATTACGGTATAATATTCAATTTCTTTTATTCCGTAATGATACAACAGTGCTCCTGTGGCAGCATCAACGTTTGGCCAGGGATCTTTAGCTTTACCCTGCTCGATTAGCAAATCAGGTACTATCCTGAAAAGTTTTTCAACCATCATAAAGCGGTCATCATTAGGAATAACTTTTTTACCCCATTCAAGCGAAGCTGTAAATCGCGGATCGGTAACTCTTAACACTGCGTGTCCGTAACCCGGAATAACCAATCCTTTGTCCAGTCTCTCTTTTGCATACACACGAAGCTCTTCATCACCAGGAACTTTGCCAAAATGATTTAATACTTCAAGAATAAATTTTAGGCACTCTTGGTTGGCAAGACCGTGTAAAGGACCTGCTAAACCTGCAAGTCCAGCTGAAAGTGAATAATACACATCACTTAATGCAGAGCCAACCACGTGCGATGTAAATGCACTTACATTACCGCTTTCGTGATCGCAGTGTATCACCATATACATTCTCATCAAGCGATACCATTCATCCAGATTCTCTTCAACCCCGAGCATATATGCATAGTTAGCGCCCCAATCAAGGTCCTTCTTGGGTTTAATTATATCACCTTTCCCAAATCTTTTTCTGTAAATAGCCGACGCAATTACCGGCATTTTTGCTATCAGGTCAAGCGAGTCTTCAAGAGTATATTCCCAGTAAAGATCTTTCTTTAATCCCTTTTCATATTCATGTTTGAACTTTGAACCATATCCCAATGCTGTAACCATTGAGCTTAACATATTCATTGGGTGTGTATCTGCAGGGAATGCATCAAGAATATTCCAAATATGCTCAGGTACATCCATTCTCGAGTTTAATTCACTCTGTAAATCTTTTGATTCCTTTTCATTAGGAAGTTCACCGGTTAACATCAGCCATAAAACATCTTCGGGAAGCTTTTCAGTAAGTTTTAAAATTGGAATTCCTCTGATAACCAAACCGTAATCCAAACCCACTTCGGATGTATCACAAATAAGGGATTTAACCCCTCTCATTCCTCCTAAAACTTGCTCTACTGTTACCTGAGATATAGTTTTTGTACCGTGATTCTTTCCCAAATTCCGCACTCTTTCTCTTAAATCCGGAACTTGGGAAGAAAGCTTTGCTTTCAGCATTGACATGTTGCTTTGATACCTTTCTTAATAATATTAAAAACAAAAATAATTTCTCACATAAATTACAACAGCTTTATATAAAACCAATATTTCAGCAAATACATAAACAATCGCTCTGCCTTTTAAAATCTATAATGTTTAATTTAAATTGTCTGATATTTTTTCAAAACCGCCTTTTGCAGGTATTTAATACCGAAATGGAAAATTCAGAGAAAATAGGTTTTGCAAAAGGCTGAACTGTAAATATATCTTAAAATCAAACAATTTAAAAGGCTAAAAAAAGCATTTTTATCGGTTATTTGTTAACAAAATATTATTGTAGGATATTATTTGTGTAAACTTATTTCAGGACTGGGTACATATTATAAACAAAAAGCCTGTCAATAATTGACAGGCTTTTTTGTAAGCGGCGGGGGTACTAGTCCGCCGCATTCTAGCCACCACAGCTAACTTTCTATTTTATAAATTATTACTTATTTTTTGTTTACGTTGTTTTGATTGTTTCCGGTTTTATTATCCTTTGGATTATTACCTCCGGTTTTATTTCCGTTTTTATTTGTTTTTGATGATGTTTTGGTGTTCTTTTTGTTCTTTTTATGTTTACGCTTATGCTTATGTTTCTTTACTACTTCAGTTTTTGAAGTATCTTTTGCAAAAACTGTATTTTGTATCGGTGATATTGCTATCAATCCTGCTGCAATTAGTGCAAGTATTGATGCTTTGAAAATGCTTGTTGATTTCATTTTTTACTCCATTTAGTTTAAGGTCATTGCAATAACCGGATTTAATGTTTACAATACAAAAATATAACATCATTCTGAAAATGATATGAAAATGAAATGAAAAAATTTTCATTTGGCTGAAGATATAATCTGTAATTGACTGTTTCTATGAACTATATGGTAAATATACAGTAAATGCCGATCCTTTTTTATATTCACTCTTTACTTCTATTCTGCCACCATGTGCCTCTACAACAGCTTTAACAATAGAAAGCCCCAGCCCAAGACTGTAGCCCTCACCTCGTGTACGGGAAGAATCTTCACGGTAAAATCTTTCAAAAATGTTTTTTACAGAACTCTCAGGAATACCTATGCCCTGATCTTTAACTGTTACATAAGCAAAGTTATCGGTTTTTGTGATTCCTGTATAACATTGTATCTCAGTATTTTCGTTTGAATATTTAATTGCATTATCAAAAATATTCAGAAATACGTTCATAAGTTTTCTGCTATCGCCGGTTATGTATATTGCATCCGGGTTTTCTTCTTCTAATTTAAGAATTATTTTAATATTTTTCTTTTCAGCAAGTATTCTGCTTTTAGTAAGAGATTCAATTACAATATCAACTAAGTTTATTTTTTCACTCTGTATTGTAATTCTGTTGTTTTCATACTGACTAAGCGTCAGCAGACCTTCAACTATATTCTGCAGTCTGTTTACCTCTTCCAGATTATCTTTCAATATATTTTCATACTCTTGTTTATCTCTTGGTTTCTTTAATGCTACTTCAATTTCTCCGCGTATAATTGTTAATGGAGTTCTAAGTTCATGAGATGCATCGGATGTAAATTGCTTTAAAGTATTAAAAGATTGCTCAAGTCTTTCTATCATATAGTTTAAAGTTTCTGCAAGGTGAGAAATTTCATCATCTGCATCGCTAACCTTAAGTCTCAAATGGAGTTTTTCGGCGGTTATAGTATTCGTTTTTGCAACAAGTTCACCAACCGGTGCATACGCCCGCTTACTGAAAACCCATCCGACAATTGATGCTATAAGCAGTGTTACAGGTATAGCAATAAAAATTATCAGTCTTAAATTGGCAAGCATACCCTCTACGCTTGAAAGAGGTGCAATAAGAATAACTGCATATTTATGCTGATGATGTGTTGCAGGAACATATAGTATTCTTGCACCTCGGCTATCCCACAAATTACCCGGGTCATCGGTATATACAGTAGCAATTTCCCTGCTTCCGTTAAGTGCTGCAAGAACCCTGTTCCTTTCAAGCGGAAGTGATATATCTTTAAGCTGTGAAGACTGCATTACTACCATCTCAGCGGAATTAAGAACTTCAGTATAGCCGTAAAATGCTGAAAGTCCCGGATTATTAAATTCCTTTACCTCGTTTAATATATCCTGATTAATCCCGTTTTCGCGAATTGTTTCTGAAATAGATGATGCAAGTACGTTCATAACAATATCAAAATCATCTCTGCTTTGTTTTGCAAAAACATTATACAAAACAAAACTGAACCCAATAAGCGTGATGCCAAAAATTGATATGAATGAAAGGGTAAGTTTGCCTCGAATGGTTTTAAATATCTCCCAAAACCGGCGTTTAACTCTATGGTTATTCTTTGTATCTGATTTATTGATCATTATTTTTCTTCACGCATTACGTACCCTACTCCAACTATTGTATGTATAAGCTGCGGCGAAAAATCTTTATCTATCTTTTTGCGGAGCATTTTTATGTATGAATCAACTACATTGCTCCCTGTATCAAAATCAATTCCCCATACATGTTCTGAAATCTGTGTTCTTGTCATTACTTTTTTTTTATTGCGAAGCATGTACTCAAGTAATGCAAATTCTTTTTGGGTAAGCTGTATCTCTTTGCCTGCACGAATAACTTTTCGCTCAAGCAGGTCAAGCTCTAGATCTGAAAGTTTAAAATGAGTTGATTCTCCGCTTCCTGAGCGCCTGATAAGAGCACGTATGCGTGCTAAAAATTCATCAAATGCAAACGGTTTTGTTAAATAATCATCTGCTCCTAAATCAAGTCCCTTTACTTTATCTTCGGTTTCACCTAGCGATGTTAACATTAAAATAGGAGTTTTTACCCCGTTTTGCCTTATATTTCGGCATGTTTGCCACCCATCTTGTTTTGGAAGCAATACATCCAGAACTATAGTATCATACTCATTATATCCGGCAAGCCGTTCGCCTTCGTTTCCATCGTTAGCCGTATCTACTACGTATGCCTGCTCTTCGAGCCCTTTTCTGATAAAATCTGATACCTTCTTCTCATCTTCAATTACAAGTATTCTCATAAAGCAAATTTAGCAATAAGCAATTTGTTTTAAAATAGAAATATGGAATTAATAATTATTCTCATAATTAAAAGTTTAAGTCTGGAATATTGATTAAAGGTAAATTTTAAATGATAATTAAAAAGATTTCATTTCTTTCTGCAGATCATTCTGATAAACGGTATGTTTTTACGTATACAGAATTCTTCGTGATTGGTTTGTACGGGCAGGCTCCATTCATTATCACTGATATATTTATAACTAAACTTCCCGAAATCATTTAATGTTTCCTGTTGAAATTCATCCACTTCCGGAACATCAGTCATAAGGTAAAATTCTCCATCTGGTTTCATCACACGGTGAATTTCACCAAGCAGCTCTGCTGAAAACGCTCTGCGTTTATGATGTTTTTTCTTCACCCAGGGATCGGGGAAAAAATAAAATACTTTTTCTATTGTGCCTGTTTTAATGAAATGCAGCCCGTTAACTGCACTGTACCATAATGCTTTCACATTTGTAAGATTTTCTCCTGCTATAACTTTTTCTATCCATTCAACAGCATGATGCCTTAATTCAAATCCCAGGATATTTTTATCTTCATTTAATAATGAAATTTCTATTAGGAATCTTCCCAGTCCGCAGCCAATATCAAGCATATCAGGATGCATGCCGTTTGCATAAACATCCTCCCAGTTTAATGAATCATAAACCGGAGGGTAAATAAAATTATTGCCTTTATGCTGTTTTTTGGGAAAATACAATACAGGATTTGCATGATGCCGTATTCTGGGAAGCGGATATTTGATATAATTAATTTTCTTCACCCGCCAAAAATAAAAATGAATGTATGATTTTGAAAGGAAAATAAATAATCAGCAATTAAATACTTTTTGCTTAAATACTTTTTGCTTCACCGCGGAGTTTATTTTTTTCTAAATCAAGCAGCCATTGCTTGCGCCAGAGACCGCCGCCATAGCCGCCAAGCCTGCCGTCTTTATTCACAACCCGGTGACAGGGCAGCAGTATGGCTATCCTGTTCATACCATTGGCTGTGCCAACAGCGCGTGATGCACCTTTAATTCCGGTTTTTTCTGCAAGCTCTGCATACGATACAGTTTTCCCGTAAGGTATTTTTTTCAGATTATCCCACATTTTCATTTGAAATTCTGTGCCAGGGTAAACAATTGGTGTCTTAAAGTTCTTTAATTTTCCGATAAAATATTCATCAAGCTCAAGCTTTACATGTTCAATATGTTTATTGCTTCCGGGAATAATTGTTGCTTTAAATCTTTTCCGTAATGTCTTCATCTGATATTCAAGCATTCTGCGGTCACTGAACTCAACTAAGCAAACTCCCTTTGATACTGCGCCAATAATAATAGGACCAAGCTTGCTTTGGTATAGCGAAGTAACAATACACTCTGTGCCGGCTGATTTACCCGGAGGCTTGCCGAATTGTTTGCCAAAAGCATCACGAAAACCTGAATGTGAGTCATAACCATTCTTAAAAATTACATCATCAATCTTAGAACCTTCGCGAATGTTCATAAAAGCATTACCTAATCTGCGGCTGCGCTGATAAGCATGGAATGTCATTCCGTAATTCTTCATAAAATACCTGCGTGCTTTTTCCGGGGCTATGCCCATTGCTCTTAGTTCACCATCACGAATTTTCTTTTCTGCTGAAAGATCAATTTTATCAAGCAATTTCTTCACCCAAACGGGGTGAGTACCTGTAAGCTCCATAGGTCTGCATTTTTTACAGGCACGGTAGCCGGCAAACAGCGCTTCTCTGGCTGAGGAATAAAATACCATGTTCTCTTCTTTTGGTTTACGGGCAGGACATACCGGACGGCAGAATATATTTGTACTTTTTACTGCCACAAAAAAAATGCCGTCATAACTTTTATCTTTATTGTAAACAGCACGTTTCATTTCTGCCGCAGGAGGCAATTGAAAATACTTCATTTCCATAGTTAAATATTATTTATTTTGATACAAAAATAAAGGGTATTGAAAATTTATTCCACCGAAAAATTGACACTGAATTATAACAAAAAGACTGCCACAAAGTCTAAAAGGAAAGAAAGTTGTATCCCCTTACAAAAGGGGAGTGGACTCTATCCCGGGGGTCTTAATTCTGTTTTTTAAAAAATCTTAAACACTCCGAAGAAATGAATGGGTGTGCATAAACCCCCAGCGCAAAATAACTATAATGATAGAACACACAACTATTTTCAATTAAAGAATATTACGAATTTAGTCCCCCCTTCGTATGAAGGGGGATGAAAAACTTTCATTAAATTTAATTGCGGATTTAATATTAAGCTTCAATATCCAATAATCACAGATGGGGGTTTACAGGTTCCTTCGCTCAAAGTATTGCCATCCCTGCATTTTCTTTCAGCCACTTTTCTCTGCGTTTATGGTCAGGCATGTGTGATTGAAGCCGGCTGTAAAATTTGCGGGAGTGGTTGTGTATTTCAAGATGTACAAGTTCATGGGTAATTACATAATCAATCATTTCAGCGGGCAACATCACAAGCCGCCAAGAGTAATTTATGTTTCCACGAAGCGAGCATGACCCCCAGCGGGTTTTAGCACTGTTAATTTTAATTGAGCTGTATCTATACCCCAGAGTATTGGCAAGTTCTGCCGTTCTGCCAACAAGATATTGCTTAGCAAATTGTTTATAGAACCATTCAATGTAATGCTTAGGGGCTTCAAGGCATTTTTCGGTTATTTTGAATTTTCCTTCAACCGTTAATGAAAGTCCTGCTTTGCTGCCTGGGACTATCTCAAGCTCATACCGTTTACCAACGAAGTAAAACGCCTCTCCGTTAATATACTGCTTTGGTTTATGTTTTTCGTGAGCTGTAATAAACTCGGCTTGTTTCTTTTCGATCCACCTGCTTTTTTTTGCAATGAATTTCTCAGCTTTTGCAATTGAAACGCCATACGGCAGCTTAACAGTGAGAGTTGCATCACTGTTAATATGCAGTGCTATCGTTTTTCGCTGTGAACGGATGATGTTGTAATTTATCATAAAAATTAAAAACTTCCTTCGCAATTTATCGTAAGGCAGGCAAAAGATTAACACAAAGGTTCAAAGAAAATCTGAATAGTCATATTCAAAAATATGTGCAAATATTCATTATCTTTATTATAAATATGTAATCACCAAAAAAGGGAGGCGCCTGCCTCCCTAATTGTTCATTTATCATTATTAATTGCTGTTTGAAAACTAACTGCATCCAGATGTTTCTCCGCAGGTTACGCATTTTAGGCATGTGCCGTTGCGTACCATAGTTAAACTGCCGCAGCTTTGGCAGATATCGCCAGTATATCCTTTCTGTTTTGCCTGTCTTATTTTTTCAACTTCCTCGCTTACGCTAATGTTCTTTATAGTTGCAGCGCCAGTCATCTGTACACCAAGCGGACCGCCTGAAATTGTTTGCGAGGGGCTTACCGATGGTCCGTTTGTAACCACTTCAGTAGTTTTTACCGGTGTAACAGGAGTTACTTTATTAACCGGCTCTTCTATATATCGCTCACTGAAAATTTCCTCATCCTCAAAATCAGTCTCCGCATCAATTTTACTTATGCTGTCTATTGGACTAGTTCTCATTTCCGTTTCTTGTGATATGTGAGAAAGGTCATTTCTGCCCAGATATGTTACAGCAAGCTCGCGGAAAATATAATCAATAAGCGATGTTGTCATTTTAATATTGGGATTGCCAATAACAATGCCGTTTGGCTCAAAGCGTGTATATACAAAAGCATCAACAAACTCCTCAAGCGGCACACCGTGCTGCAAGCCAAGAGAAACTGCAATGGCAAAACAGTTCATTAGACTGCGGAAAGCAGCACCTTCGCGGTGCATATCAATAAATATTTCACCAAGCTGCCCGTTTTCATACTCACCTGTTCTTAAATATACACTGTGTGTTCCAATTTTAGCTTTTTGGGTATATCCTCTTCTTCTAAACGGCAATTTGCGGCGTTTAGCTATATATCGGTGTATAATCCGCTCAGCAATCCTAATAATATCATTAGGTTTGCTTAATGTTTCAGCAAGTTCCTCTGATTCATGCTCAAAATCTTTGCTGTCACTTATCGAATTTAATGGCTGTGAAAGTTTACTTCCATCTCTGTATAATGCATTTGCTTTTATGCCAAGCTTCCATGAAAGCATGTAGGCATGCTTCATATCTTCTATGGTAGCTTCATTGGGCAGATTAATGGTTTTGCTTATAGCTCCGCTGATAAACGGCTGAGCTGCTGCCATTATTTTTATATGTGCATCAGCAGAAATAAACCGTGTGCCTTTTTTACCGCATTTGTTAGCACAGTCAAAAACTGCATAATGTGCTTCCTGAAGGTGCGGTGCTCCTTCAACTGTCATACTGCCGCATACATAGTCATTAGCTGTTTCAATATCTTCCTTGCTGAACCCAAGTGCTTTTAATATGTTGAAATTATAATCATCAAGCTGTTCGTCTGTAAATCCTAAAGTATCCTTGCAAAAATCAGCTCCCAAAGTATATTTGTTGAACACAAAACTTATATCAAAAGCAGATGGCAGTGATTTTTCTACCTGTGCCAGCACATCGGCTGTAAATCCTTTTTCTGCCAATGACTGCGGATTTATTACCGGACATCCAATAAT
>WBZR01002049.1_pt1 | contig 22304 bp, 23 predicted proteins | sample 5204231 | NCBI WGS metagenome assembly WBZR01 (sample SAMN12412403, study PRJNA552823) | activated sludge metagenome | isolation source: activated sludge from anammox sidestream of wastewater treatment plant... | place: USA: Virginia | collected 2017-08 | reverse complement strand
GATTCCAGTCAATTATGCGATTCAGCTCTTCAAGCGGATCATTTAGCTTACTTAGCTGAGCATATCGATTATCAAGATCGAAAAAACCGAGTTGCATACTGAGGATTTATATCGGGAAACATAATTTCGATATTATATTTCCAAAACAACGTGTTACTATAAAAATATCAGGAAAATACTACTTCTTCCTAACCCGCCTCATTTTGTAACTCGAATTTTTAGAGGTGCCCTAATGCCATTTCATCAAATGAGTAAATAAAAATCAAAGCATTTATTGAACAAAATGGATCAAGTGAAGATTCCCGGGTTGAACTTCAGCTACAGGACCAAAGACGTTTCAATCCTCGCCCGATCAGGAGATCGGGCGCTACAACGGTCACGGCGGTATTGGTTTCACGGTACAGCAGTTTCAATCCTCGCCCGATCAGGAGATCGGGCGCTACGGTGTAGGGGATAACGTAGATCACATGATTTTTTCCATGATGCACGGCGTGATTCAGCGCGAAGGCCATACTGGAAAGCGTTTTGCCGCCGCCTGTCGGCACGGTGAGCGAAAACAGGCCGGAAGGCAATTTAGCCTTGTCGCGGCACTGGCGCAGCACATCGGCGCGGATGCGGTTGACGGTGGTATCTTTCGCTTTGGCAGCTTCACCCACCATGTGTTCCATGTATTGGTCGAAGCGCGCGAGCAGCTCCGGTAATTCTGGGTGCCCCCCGCGATAACCGGATTTCTCTCCATCCATGAAGGCTTCCGTATCAAGAAAATCCGCATCCACCAGGCAGGAAAATAGCATTCTGATCCATAGTGCCAGCGAACCATCCTTTGGGGGGAATGATGTAGGGCATGGCTGATCAAGCAAAGATATGTCAGGATCTGAGAGCAGTACTTCTCGCGGATAACCTTTCATCTTGCCGTTTTCCAATCGCTGGAAAAGTGAGGCAACTTCTCCATTCCAATCTGGCAACCCGGCATGATGCCCAGCGATCAGGTAAGCAATGATTCGGCCCGGCATACCCAGTTTCTCAATGGCATGGATGGCGCCAGCAGTGGAATGATCAACACGGCCAGGTGCACCTTCGATATGGGCCTCGGTATCATAGCCGCTGACAGATTGGATGTACTGCTGGAATTCTTTCCGGAATTTGCCAAGATCGTGCCATAACCCGGACAAACGTGCCCAATCCTGGCTATCAAAAACAGATGCAAATTCGGCTGCCAATGCAGCAACAGCGAGCAGGTGCTCGTCCAGAAAATGTTCGATCCATTGCCCATCCGGCAACTGCCACACATGCGCCAGATAAATAGGATTGTGTTCAGTGATCATCTCGCTCAGATCTCCGGAATTTCTCAGAAATAGGGTTTCTGGCATTTTGCCGTATCTGCTATCCAGCCTGCTCGGGAAATAAGCAGAAAATCACTAGCCTTTTATGGCGAATATTTTTATCTGAATATAATCGATCGCTGCAAGCCGAAGTGAATTCCCAGTCAGAAGAAGGTGCTATACGACAATGAAACCGGAAATCTGCTCTACGTGTTCGATAGTATCGGGGATGCACGCAAGCAGAAGCTGGTGAGTGCGACAGAATTTTATGAATCTGGAAATCCAAACGCTCGCTGAATGTGGCGCTCACTGTTTTTAAGATCGAGGCAGGCGCTTTGGAAGATTTGACGCGATACACAAGCTGGTTCGGGAATCGCTAAAATAAGGAGAAAGCGAGTGGGAGGCCGGACGCCCCTCATTCATGACGCTCTTGCGGACACGAGCGTAGACTCCGAACCTCTACGCCTCACTCGCTTTATTAAAATAATATGGCCAGATCCATAAAAAGGCAAAAACGTTAAACACGCCAGAATTCGATTTAATCGACTATCTTTCTTAATTTATTCTGAAAGCCATCAGAAAAATTGAAGCTGCTGGCCTGAAAGCGCAAGTAATCCCGGCATGACAGATGGAAAAGTGGTTGCAGCCTTTTTGAGACGATCAAACCTTAAAAACAGTTTTGATTATGGCCCAAGTTCCAACTCAGGACATAAACAGAAGGGTGATGATCGTGGCCAAGTCGGGGATAGCTGCCAAGAATTCCTGATCAATTGGTGTTTGAGCACGATTTCACCCAAACCAGCCATTTTTGCTAACTCTGATGATTGATTTTTCCACCCCTACTGCTATTTTCCGAGGCCTTTCAGGCCCCGAGCCGAGCGTTCGTTTCAGGTAAGCCGTTTCGGGATGGCCACGATAGATCACAGTGCACGGTAAAAAGCGCGGATTTGATCCGCCGTCAGCACACATATTCTATTTTCAGCGCCCCCCGTAAGCCTGCTTGGCATCGCTAAGAGCCCGTTTACAATCTTTTCTCCATCGCTGATAATACGGGGATGAAGAGAACGAAATATGCCAGCGATATCAGCAGAGAACAATTTGCCGGGATAGAGCCACTTCTGCGCAGTGTTCGACGCAGCACCAAACCTCGAACTGTGGATCTGTATGAAGTGTTTTGTGCGGTGCTGTATCTGCTGCGCACCGGTTGCCAATGGAGGTTCCTGCCTGGCGAATTTCCCAAATGGCAGAGTGTGTACGCCTATTGGCGTAAATGGAGTAAGCCCGACCAGCACGGTGTAAGCGTGCTGGAGCGGGCATTAAAAGAATCAGGTTGGCGCGGCCCGCGAGAAACAGGGGCGCAACGCTTGCAGCACGTTCTTGATCGTGGACACGCAGAGCGTGAAGAACACGGACACGGCGGGCCAGAAGGGCTATGACGCTGGCAAAAAGGTATCGAGCATCAAACGCCATATCGCGTCGATACGCAAGGCTTGCCGCATGCCATTGCAGTGACAACAGCGGAGGTGAGGTAACCGATCGCAAAGGCGCATTGCAAGCGTTGGAGCGCTGCAAACCAAACCTGGAACACGTGCAAAGTCTGCTGTGCGACAGCGGCTACACCGGAAAACCGTTTGCTGAAGAGGTACGAAAAATCCTGAGAGAGCCCGTCACAGTGCAGATTGCCAAGCGGAGTGAGCTGCATACCTTCAAGGTCATGCCCAAACGCTGGATTGTTGAGCGTAGCTTTGCCTGGCTGCAGAAAAATCGGCGGCTGTGGAAAAACTGCGAGCGTAAACTCAATACCAGCTTGCAATTTATCCATATGGCCTTCCTGGCTCTACTACTCAGAAGATCGTAAACGGACTCTTAGACGTTGAACAAGAAGTGCATGACATCACCATCCTGGACGATGTAATCCTTGCCTTCCACCCGCATTTTGCCTTTTTCTTTCGCGCCAACTTCACCACCGCAGGCGACAAAATCGGCATAGGATATGGTTTGCGCGCGGATGAAGCCTTTTTCAAAATCGGTATGAATAACGCCCGCTGCTTGCGGCGCGGTATTTCCCTTGTGAATGGTCCAGGCACGCACTTCCTTCACGCCTGCGGTGAAATAGGTTTGCAGACCGAGTAGATCGTAACCTGCACGAATCAGGCGGTTGAGGCCAGGTTCTTCCAGTCCCAGATCAGCCAGAAACTCTTTTTTATCCGCTTCGTCGAGATCGGCCAGTTCAGCTTCGATCTTGGCACACAGTGCCACGACCGGCGCATTCTCTTTGGCAGAGTACTCCCGCAAACGGTCAAGATGCGGATTGTTTTCAGAGCCATCTTCCAGCACGTTGCCCACATACATGGCTGGTTTGATAGTCAGCAGGCAGAGTGGCTTTATGATTTCTTTTTCTTCATCCGAGAATGGGAAGGTGCGCGCAGGCAATCCTTCGTTAAGGTGGGGCACCAGTTTTTCAAGTATCGCCACCAGTTTGAGTGCTTCCTTATCACCGGATTTTGCTTTTTTGCCATCTCGAGCTATGGCTTTGTCCACGGTGGCAAGATCCGCCAGTGCGAGCTCGGTCAGTATGACTTCGATATCGGCCAGCGGATCAATTTTTCCAGCAACATGCACGACATTCGGATCATCAAAACAGCGCACCACGTTAACTATGGCATCCGTTTCACGAATATTGGCAAGAAACTGGTTTCCCAGCCCTTCCCCTTTGGAAGCGCCCGCAACCAATCCGGCAATATCGACAAATTCCACAATGGCGGGCTGTACACGTTGTGGATTGACGATTTTACTGAGCTCAACAAGGCGCGAATCGGGCACTTCAACAATGCCGACATTAGGCTCTATGGTACAGAATGGATAATTTTCAGCTGCGATGCCAGCCTTGGTCAGCGCATTAAACAAGGTGGATTTGCCAACATTGGGCAAACCGACGATTCCACATTTCAAACTCATGATCCGGTTTCCATTATTTTTTCTGAAAGCTGCGCAAACTGGCGGCTTATAGGTGAAACAGTTTTGTCAGCTTGGCTGCCTGGTATGCAATTGCTGCATGGCTGCTGCAAACTCACCCTTGGCAATCAGCGGCCAAACCAGCATGCTGTGATTGATTGCTTCATCAATCAGTACCGCTTCTTCTTTGCGCGGGGAGCGTAGTACATAATCCACCACCTGATTTCTGTCTCCCGGGTGTCCCACGCCGATACGCAATCGCCAGAAAGCCTGGCTGGAAAGATCGGCAACAATACTTTTCAGGCCGTTGTGCCCCCCGGTTCCTCCCCCGGATTTCAGTTTGATAACACCAGGCTGCAGATCCAGTTCATCATGCACAACCAGCATTTGTTCAGGTGATATTTTGTAATAGCGGCATACAGCGGCAACCGACATACCGCTTGCATTCATGTATGTTTGTGGTTTAAGCAACCAGATATCGCTATCGGCCTGTGTAATGCGTGCGCAAAATCCACGAAACCGGGTTTCCAGCAAAAATGAAACCCGATTCATATCAGCAAGATGATCCAACCAGTCAAAACCAACATTATGGCGGGTTGCGGCGTATTTCTCGCCCGGGTTGCCAAGGCCAACTACCAGCCTTACAGGCAGCTCCAACATTCAGTGTGATCCTGGCAACAAAGGGTTTGAAAAGAAAGAAATTTCAGTACAGGGCGGGACATGTCAGAGAATATTTCCCTGACATGCAAACAAAGGCAGATTTACTCTTTACCAGCTTCGCCGGTCTCGCTACGCTGTACGATAAGCACAGCCACCGGCTGGTTGTCACCTCTTGCCAAGGCAGGTATTTCTACATTTTCCGGCAGTTTCAGATCACTGAAATGCAGCGTGCTGCCTGCCGTCATGCCGGATAAGTCCACCGTGATAAATTCCGGCAGATCTTTTGGCAAACAGGATATTTCAATCTCGGTTGCCACATGGCTGATCATACCGCCTGACAGCTTGACCCCAGGAGCAATATCCGCATTGATGAAGTGCAATGGCACCTTCATGTGAACTTTCTGATCCTGCCTGATTCGCTGGAAGTCGATGTGGAGCACCAGTTGCTTGAATGGATGCATTTGTACATCACGCAACAATACCTGTTCTTTTTTGCCATCAATACTGATCGAAAGGATAGAGGCATGAAAAGCTTCCTGTTTCAGCTTGAAATACAGATCTTTGTGATCCATATCGATGGATTGTGCGGTACCACCGCCACCATAAATGACCCCTGGCAATCTTCCCTGGGCTCGCAGACGGCGATTTGCGCCAGTTCCGAGTAATTTACGACTGTTGGCAGTTATTTCGATTTGCATTCCACTCTCCTGAAAACAAAAAAGCCCATCCACTTTTGAACAGGCCAGAAAATTATTTTATTCAATAAACAGCGAGCTCAACGAGCTTTCATTACTTATCCTGAGCATGGATTCGCCCAGCAGGCTGGCCACACTTAACTGATGTATGCGGTCGCACTGACTGGCATCCTCCCTTAACGGAATCGTGTCCGTTACTATCAACTTATCCAGATCCGAATTCCGGATCCGTTCGATCGCCTTGCCTGACAGCACCGCATGCGTGGAATAGGCAATTACGCTCTCGGCTCCTTCCCGTTTGAGTGCAGAAGCAGCTTCACATAATGTATTCGCTGTATCCACCATGTCGTCAATGATTACACAGGTGCGCCCCCTGACATCGCCAATGATGTTCATCACTTTGGATTCATTCGGTTTGGGACGTCTCTTGTCGATGATAGCCAGGTCACACTCCAGACGTTTGGCAAGGTGCCGTGCCCGCACTACACCGCCAACATCGGGTGAAACGACTATCAGATTCTGGTAATTATGCTTCCAGATATCGCCGAGAAAAATCGGCATACCGTAGATATTATCAACCGGAATATCGAAAAATCCCTGAATTTGATCAGAATGCAGATCCATGGTCAGCACCCTGTCCACTCCAACGCTGGTCAGCATATTTGCCACAACTTTGGCCGTAATAGGAACTCGCGCAGACCGGGCTCTTCTATCCTGCCGGGCATAACCAAAGTAGGGAATGGCTGCTGTAACACGGCGGGCGGAAGCACGCTTCAGTGCATCGACCATCACCAGAATTTCCATCAGACTATCGTTGGTTGGCGCACAAGTGGATTGCAGTACAAAAACGTCATTCCCTCTGACGTTTTCGAGTATTTCCACCATGACTTCACCATCACTAAAACGCCCAACGCTTGCCCGGCCGAGATTGATGTTCAGTTGCTTGACCACATCAAGCGCCAGTTTCGGATTTGCCGTTCCGGTAAAAACCATCAGGCTGTCATAGGACATAGATAATTTTTACCTTTGGTTTAAATGATGACACGGTCTGATTCGACCACTTGAGTAACACTTGGCATGATACCGGCAGATTGATTGAGATCTGGCTGGGGAGGTAGGGATCGAACCTACGAATGCCGGAATCAAAATCCGGTGCCTTACCACTTGGCGACTCCCCAAAAAATATTCTAAAAATCCGACAAAGGATGCTTTGCAAGTCCTTGTACAACAAACCCGCTCATATCATCTGGCAACTGCTTGAATACTTGACGTGCAGCTGACTCGGAAGGAAACTCTGCAAATACACACGATCCGGAACCACTCATTGCCACCTTTGTTGTACCGTGTTGCTGCCTTAGCCATTCCAGCCATTCGGCAATAACAGGTTGCATGCGCATTGCAACGGGCTCTAGATCGTTATGCCCCTGTACCGTGTAAAAGGCCGCCATTTTGATAGGAATTGTGTTTCGTGTCAACTCTTTGCTGGTGAAAACCGCTGCTGTGGAAATATGTACCGGAGGGGTCAGAACAACGTACCAGGCGGGCGACAAATCAACAGCATCAAGTTTTTCACCCACTCCTTCAGCAAAGGCATTCCTGCCATAAATAAAAACCGGCACGTCAGCTCCCAACTCCAGCCCCAGCGCCATCAGACGCTCTTTTTCCCAATTGATTTCCCACAACCTATTCAGGACAATCAATGTGGTGGCAGCGTCTGAACTCCCCCCCCCCAGCCCGCCCCCGAGCGGAATATTTTTTTCCAGTTGAATATCTACCCCGAGTGATTCTTTCCCGGATCGTTGCCGCAACAATTTGGCCGCACGGATACACAGATCTTCCGTATCCATCAGTCCGGGAACCGGATTTGTATGCCTGATCACACCGGCATGTGTAACCTTGAAACTCAACTGATCGGAATAATCAATAAAGCGGAATACAGTCTGTAACAAATGATAACCATCTTCCCGACGTCCGATGACGTGCAGAAACAGATTAAGTTTGGCTGGCGCTGGATAAGTAATCATGCATGGAAAGTTATCACGGTAATGCTTTGTCTACTGCCACATCATTTCTTGTTTCACCTTGCCACTGATCGACAATCAGCTTCATTTTCACATCCATCCGGCTGAATTCCAGCAATCTTGGCAAAGCCGACATGTTTTTCCGCGCGGGATAATAATTCTGGTAAACAATCCGCCACCCATCCTGGCGAATAGCAAGAGTGCGTTTGTTTTTGTCCAGATCCTTTTCAGCAACCGTGCCCGGGAAATGAGTTCCCCGTACCCAGAACTGCATACCGGCAAGCGGTAATTCCCAGCCCAATACCTGGCTGGTAAGATACTCCGCATTCTGCGCCTGATAAACAGCAGGTTCGGAAGTAATCAAACGCACACCCATTTGATCTCTGGAAATCTCCGCAACGATCTGTCCAAGGGGGGAAAACAGGTAGATTTCGTCACTTTGCCCGGTATGCTGCCAGCGAATCCCGCCGGAAAAATGGTGTTTCCTAGCATTTACGGCCAGCCTGCCGACAAGAACAAAAGGTTCATGCGCAACCTCAATCTGTTCAGATGCAGGTTGAATGATGACGGTAGTCACATCCTCCTGACGAAATCCCGGACCAGTACAACCAGCCAGAAGCAGGAGAATACCCAGCATCCAGTTTCGGCATACTACCCCACCCATATTTAAAGCGGAAAAATCAAAAAATACAGGACGAATCATCACAGATGATCCGGCAGACAACCCTGCTCCAGTCATTTTTTAATAATTCCATCGATATTGGTCAGCTAAAGAGCGCGCACGGTATCTTGCTGAGAGCTCCGCGCAGCTTGCGAATCCGGCAGGACAATATTCAATTCCAAAGTTTCCTGGCTTTCATCCTGCTCGAATTTGACCGAGATGGCATCCTGATCCACCTGCACATACTTGCGAATAACCTGCATCAGCTCTTCCTGCAACTGGGGCAAATAAGAAGGTTTATCGCGGTAATAGCGCTCATGCGCAACCAGGATCTGCAACCTTTCCTTGGCTACCGTAGCTGTTTTAGATTTAGACGATCTGAAATAATCCAGCAAACTCATTATTTACCTCCAAACAGCTTTCTGAGAAATCCCTTCTTGCTATCAATAAAACGGAGCGGCCTTTTTTCCCCAAGATAACGCGCCACCACATCTGCATAAGCCTGACCCGCATCACTTTTTTCGTCGAGAATCACGGGAATACCGGAATTGGATGCATTCAGCACTGCTTTTGATTCCGGAATAACGCCCAGCAAGTGCAATGACAGAATCTCCTGCACATCATCCAGACTCAGCATTTCGCCAGATTCAACCCTGTCTGGATCATAGCGCGTCAGCAACAGATATTCCTTGATAGGCTCCATATTCAACTCAGCCCGGCGCGATTTGCTCGCCAGGATTCCCAGCATACGATCCGAATCTCTTACCGAGGATACTTCCGGATTGGTCACAACAAAAGCATCATCTGCGTAATACATGGCAAGATTGGCCCCCTTCTCGATACCAGCGGGCGAATCACAAACAATGTATTTAAAATCCCTGGAAAGCTCCTCCAGCACCCTGCCCACACCTTCCAGGTTCAATGCATCCTTGTCGCGTGTCTGCGAGGCAGGAAGGATATAGAGCTGGTTGCAGTTTTTGTCACGGATCAACGCCTGATTGAGGTTCGCCTCTCCGTTAATGACATTAACAAAATCATATACTACGCGGCGTTCACACCCCATGATCAGATCCAGGTTGCGCAAACCGACATCAAAATCGATAACAGCCGTTTTGTGCCCTCTTTTGGCCAAACCCATGGCAATAGCTGCACTGGTCGTGGTTTTACCAACCCCTCCCTTCCCTGATGTTACAACGATGATTCTTGCCAATTGAATCTCCTTCTCCGAAATAATTTCAGTTTAATTCTTCAATAATCAATGCCTGATCTCGCAAATAAATCTGAACCGGCTTTTTTTTGGGAGCATCTTTCAAATCCTCGCTGGTTTTATAAATACCAGCAATTGAAACCAGCTCTGCCTGCAGATCCAGGCAAAAAAATCTGGCCGCCGTGTCTCCCTGCACACCCGCAAGCGCTCGTCCTCTCAGCGTGTTGTAAACATGAATGTTACCTTCAGCCATGATTTCTGCACCAGCACTGACCTGCGCCAGAATGACCAGATCGCTGGCAGCGTAAATGCGCTGACCCGAACGTACCGGTTGTGTAACCATCATTGCCGGTGCACGCACTGCCTCCCTGATAACCGCCTGAACTTGAGGCACTGCATCATCTTTCTTTTTCACTTCCGGCAGAATGGCATCATTGCGGCTGCGACCGGAATCAATCGGCACGGATAACTCCAGCGCCTGTTTTTCCTGTGCAGGATCCCCTCCCCTGATTCCAACCGGAAACAGGCCTGATTGACGAAGAAGGGATACAAGCGCAGCGACATCTATTTTTTTATTGTTTTCATTGAGCTCACTCAAATCAAACAGCACTGGAGAATTTCTGAAGAAATCAGGAGCGCTCGCAATTTTTTCCTGCAACCGCTGTTCGATCTGCTCCAGATCATTGCTGTAAAGAACCATAATGGGAGCAAAAAAAGTGCCGCTTCTGAAATCAAGGATGGAAGACTGATTCATGTTTATGATCCCTCAGCCTTATGCGGAACCGGCTATGAAAAAAGCCATGTGAGAAACAAAGTCCGACAAGATAATCCGGGGGCAGGCGTAAAAGCCGTTATTATACCTTTCAATCAAACGGAATAAACTGGTTTGATCACACAGATCGGTAAATTCCGTATCGCCTGATCCAGATGTTCACGATGCCGAAAAGTAATCTCATGGCGACCTCGCGAATCTTGCAGCAAAGTGTTTGTCCAATCGGACTACCCACTTTTTTCATCTTGCCAATCGAGGAAATTATGAAAATCCGCACCATACCCTTGCTTTTGTTGTGCTGCCTGTTCTTTCTTGGCGCATGTACCAGCATGCCACCTGACATCAGGGATTTTTCAGCAATGGAAATCCCTTATCAAACAGTCAGTCAGAATGCAGAAGCCCACAAGGACACCCCGGTTCGCTGGGGAGGCACTGTGATTGAAGTGGAAAATGAAATAGATTCCAGCCTGATGCAGGTTCTTTTTTACCCACTGGATCGCAGCGGATATCCGGAAACCGGCAAACCTGGAGAAGGACGTTTTGCTATTGAAATCAGCGAATTTCTTGATCCGGCTATTTATACCAAAGGTGCCGAAATTACAGTCACCGGGACAATCAAGGGAAGTATCGAGCGCACTGTTGGCAACAAAACCATCCATATCCCGCTCATCACTGCAAAAAACATTCATCTTTGGCCACAAACATATCGGGAAGACAGCACCTACTGGAACAACCGATATCGTTATGCGCCTCCCGGTTATTATGGCTACCCTTTTTTCTATAACGGATATTACCGGCCCTACCGTTTCTGGTGGTAAGTTACGCGACCGGATACACAGTGCATCTGCATTTATTCATCCATCGCAAATAGCCCAGACCGCCAGTTATCCGGAACAAGATGACTCCAATATCCTGACAGCGCCGATTCCGTATGCGAAAACTACTTAATTTGACAGGAATATTGGCCCTGATCGTGGTAGCCGCGCTGGCAATCTCGGTTTTCCTTGCTGTGGATAGCCAGCCCCGGGTTAAAAGAGACATCTCCATCACGCCGGAACAAATTGCCCGCGCCAAGAATATTCTGGACACCCATCGCTACCAGGTCCGCCCCGGCACCTCTGCCACGATCAGAATCCAGGCTGACGACCTGGATAATGCCCTGAATTACCTGGCACATCATATCGGCCACGGTCATGCAAAAATCTCCATGCAACGCAAAAGCGCGCAAATAGAGCTGAGCCTGCCGATACATACTGACGTGGCCAAACGTTATATCAATCTGCAAGCCACGCTGACCGAAAGCAACAATCTTCCCCAGTTGGGTTCAATAAAAATCGGTAACCTGCATATCCCGGATTTTCTCACTCATTTTTTTATCGAGAAACTTCTGTCATGGGCGCAAGCAGCCAGCCCGGATGCACGCGCTGGCCTGGATGCCTTCAGGAAACTGCAGTTTTACCCTCACGAAGCGGCAATTTCCTATTTCTGGAACGGATGGAACATAGACAAAACCAGCTATACGCCCGTCAGTCTCCCTTTATTTGATCAGCAAACACTGAAAAGGCTATTGCACTACCATCATTTCCTCAATAAACAGAATCTTGGCTACACATCAGCAACCATTCCATTATCAGAATTGCTGACCCTGATCATGCAGGAAACTGCACGCCATCCCTCTCAGGAAAATATCCGGGAAGAATTCCGTGCTGCCATCCTGGTAGCGGCATTTCATGTCGTCCAGTTCCCGCTCAGATTAGTCATACCGGAAGCAGCCAGCTGGCCCGATCCAGTTCGTATCAAAGTCACGCTGGATGGACGAAACGATCTGGCCATGCACTTCATGGCTTCGGCAGCCATCACTGCTTACGCCGATACAACCCTTTCCGATGCCATCGGTTTATATAAGGAGCTGGAAGATTCGCGCTCCGGCAGCGGGTTCTCCTTCAATGATCTCATCGCCGATCGCGCGGGAACCCGTTTTGCCGAAAAAGCCATAGCCAGCCAGGATTCTGCACGCAGAATGCGAAATATTATTCTGGCCGGAATACGTGATACCGACCTGATACCACACTGGACCGATCTTCCGGAACACCTATCCGAAACCACCTTCAAAGCACGCTTCGGCAGCACCGACAGCCCGCAATACCACAACATGATGAATCAGATCGAACAACGGATTGCCGCACTAAAGTGGTTGCATTAGTAACTCAGCTGAGTTTTATAGAGGTACTTTTCGAAGCAAATGCGGTCTGTGTTCTACCTCCCTCCATTAAGGAACCTCTGAAAAACGTCAGCGAGGCAGTCGGTTCAAGACAAAAATCGGAGAGAAAGCAGAGTTTTTACGTAATAAATGAACATTTTGAGCCGATTTTTAACGCAGAAATGACAACGTAGGTGGTTTCTCAGAAGTTCCCTGGAAAGATTTTCCGCCTTTTCATGTTTTCCTCTATCTGGGTGCCACGAATAAACCCGGAAATTATTTTTAATCTGATAAATCCCTCCTAATTCATCGACAGTATAATTCCAGCTGTCTGCAGCTATCATGGGATCCGAATCCACATCGGGCTCAACAGCCTTCAGTCACATGTCAGAAGCATGTCCTCTGATTGTTTCAGATTGTGATCTTGCCGCTTAACAATGTCAGGCAATTGCCCGGTGCCGGTTGTCAATCTGTATCAGTTTCAGTTAATACGCTACGCATGAGCGTTTACCTTATTTATTCGAGGATGAGCAGCGAAAATCTCCTTTATCTTTTGATCGCACTACCTTTTGCTGGCAGTGCACTGGCGGCAATACTGCCAACCAACGCCCGCAATACGGAAGCCTGGCTGGCAGGCAGTGTCATGTTCGCGGCCTTTGCCATCGTGGCCATTCTCTATCCGTTCATTTCCGAAGGTGAAGTACTTCGCAGCGACATTGAATGGCTGCCTGCGCAGGGGCTGAACTTTACACTCAGGATGGACGGGTTTGCCTGGATGTTCTCAATGCTGATTACTGGTATCGGGTTTCTCGTGGTGCTGTATGCGCGCTATTACATGTCGCCAAGAGATCCGGTACCGCGTTTCTTCTCGTTTTTACTGGCTTTCGCCGGTGCCATGCAGGGCATGGTGATCGCGGGAAATCTGATCCTTCTGGCCATTTTCTGGGAACTGACCAGCATCTTTTCATTCCTGCTGATCGGTTATTGGCACCACAACGCGGCAGCACGTGAAGGTGCGCGCATGTCGCTGATCATCACGGGAACAGGCGGGCTTTGTCTGCTCGCCGGCCTGATTCTCACCGGCTACATCGTTGGCAGCTATGACCTCGACAGCGTTCTGGCGGCAGGTAATGCCATCCGGGAACATGAATTGTACGTGCCCACACTGGCGCTCATCCTGCTGGGGGCGCTGACCAAAAGCGCACAATTTCCGTTCCATTTCTGGCTGCCCAATGCCATGGCCGCACCCACACCGGTGTCAGCTTATTTGCATTCGGCCACAATGGTGAAAGCGGGGGTATTCCTGCTTACCCGGCTATGGCCAGTACTGTCCGGTACCAATGAATGGTTTTTCATACTCGGGCTGGCCGGGATGAGTACATTGCTGCTTGGTGCCTATTTCGCCATCTTTCAGCGGGATCTCAAGGGATTACTCGCCTATTCAACCATTAGCCATCTCGGTCTGATCACCACGCTGCTGAGTCTTGGCAGTCCATTGGCTGCCGTGGCGGCAATTTTCCACATGGTGAACCATGCCACTTTCAAGGCATCGTTGTTCATGGCAGCCGGCATCATTGATCATGAAGCCGGCACACGCGACATGCGCAAATTAAGTGGATTGTTCAGTTATATGCCAATTACCGCAACACTGGCCATGGTCGCCAGTGCTGCCATGGCGGGTGTGCCGCTGCTCAACGGATTCCTGTCAAAAGAAATGTTTTTCGCTGAGACCCTGGGACAGCATTCCAGCTCCATGCTGGATGAGATGCTTCCCTATGTCGCCACGATTGCCGGTGCCTTTGCCGTGACCTATTCCGTGCGTTTTATCCATACCGTCTTTTTTGGTCCCAAACCGCAGGAACTCCCTGGTGAACCGCATGAACCACCCCATTGGATGAGACTACCCATCGAGTTTCTGGTGTTGGCCTGTCTCATTGTTGGCATAATTCCCGGCATGACGATCGGCCCCTACCTGCATACCGCCGTGACCTCCGTGCTGGGTGATCGCACACCACAATACAGCCTGGCAATCTGGCATGGCATCAGCACGCCACTGATCATGAGTACGATTGCGTTCATTAGCGGGATATTGCTTTATCTGATCCTGAAAAATTATCTTGCCCGCTGCGAAGATGGCCCGCCCGGATTGAACCGTCTCAAGGGTCAACATATTTTTGACAGGATGCTGGTCACGCTCTCGTGGCGATGGGCACGCTGGCTGGAAGAATCTTTTGGCACACACCGCCTCCAGCCGCAACTGTTTCTGGTGATATTGATCGCCCTGATCGCGGGCTGCTGGCCATTCATTACCACTGACAGCAGTTTTGCCCTGCCCGGCCTTACCGGGATTGATCCCGTGTTTGCCCTGCTCTGGGGAACCGGCATGGCCTGCGCACTCGGCGCGGCTTATCAGGCCAAATACCATCGCCTGGCAGCACTCATCCTGATGGGGGGAGCAGGTTTGATTACCTGTATCACCTTTGTCTGGTTTTCCGCCCCTGATCTGGCGGTGACCCAGTTGCTGGTAGAAATTGTCACCACGGTGCTGATCCTGCTGGGATTGCGCTGGCTGCCAAAACGGGTGGAAAAAATTGATATTGCCTCCACGCTGACAGCAAAGGCGCGCCGGTTGCGGGATTTGATACTGGCTATCAGCTGCGGCAGTGGAATGACGCTCATCGCCTATCACGCCATGACCAGTGCACCCTTGCATGACTCGATCGCCCGTTTCTTTGTAGAACAAGCCTACCCCGAAGGCGGAGGCCACAACGTCGTCAACGTCATTCTGGTGGATTTTCGTGGTTTTGATACCTTTGGTGAAATCACCGTACTGGGCATCGTGGCGCTCACTGTTTATGCACTACTGCGGCGCTTCCGGCCCGCGCCGGACAGTATCGACATTCCCGAACAGCAGCGCAGGCAAAATGCATTTGATGATGACCACCCAGAACGCAACATAGGTGAAACCGTTCATGATTATCTGCTGGTGCCTTCGGTCATCATGCAATGGATGTTTCCATTCATCATCCTGCTAGCTGTTTATCTTTTTCTACGCGGCCATGATCTGCCGGGAGGCGGCTTTGCTGCCGGGATTACACTGGCGATCGGTCTGCTATTGCAGTACCTCGCCAGCGGAACCCGTCAGATTGAAGATCGTCTGCATATCATGCCTATTCGCTGGATCGGATTTGGATTGCTGCTGGCAGCACTCACCGGCATGGGATCGTGGCTACCGGGATTCCCTTTCCTTACCACGTATTCCACTTATCTGAAAATACCGCTGATCGGCCAATTACCTGTTGCCACTGCGCTGTTCTTTGATCTCGGCGTACTTTTGCTGGTTGTCGGCGCAACCGCCCTGATGCTGCTTGCGATAGCACACCAATCCACTCGCAGCTACCGCACGCGTACCACCGAGTCTGCCAAAACCGGGGAGGAAACATAATGGAGCTGATTCTGTCGCTCGGTATCGGCGTACTCGTGGGTTCGGGAGTATGGTTACTGCTACGTCCGCGTACTTTTCAAGTCATCATCGGATTGGGATTGATCTCTTACGCTGTCAATCTGTTCATCTTCAGCATGGGACGATTGGTGGCTGACAAACCACCCGTCACACAAGCAGGCACCCGGATTGATCCAGCAATGCTGGCTGATCCGGTACCTCAGGCACTAGTGCTGACAGCCATTGTCATCGGCTTTGCCACAACAGCACTGTTTCTGGTTATCCTGCTCGCCACCCGCGGCCTGACAGGTACTGACCATGTGGATGGCAGGGAGCCCGACTGATGAATCTGGTACCAGAACACCTGATCATTGCGCCAGTTCTGATTCCATTTATCGCCGGCGTGGTTCTCCTGTTTTTTGAGGATCGCGCACGATCGGTGAAGGCCGTGGTATCCATCTGTGCGACCGTTGCGTTGCTGGCAGTTTCAGTAGTGCTGCTGCGCATGGCGCATACGGAAGAAGATTCCGGCAGGATAGCGGTTTATCTGCTTGGCAACTGGCCTCCACCTTTTGCCATCAATCTGGTGCTCGATCGCTTATCGGCCATGATGCTGGTGCTGACTGCTCTGCTCGCCCTGCCCTCCCTGGTATTCTCGCTGGCACGCTGGCACAAGGCTGGTGTGCATTTTCATACATTGTTCCTGTTGCTGTTGATGGGATTAAACGGTGCGTTCCTGACTGGAGATTTGTTCAATCTGTTCGTTTTTTTCGAGATCATGCTGGCGGCCTCCTACGGCCTGGTATTGCATGGATCCGGACTGCTGCGGGTAAAAGCAGGGTTACACTACATCGCTATCAATCTGGTAGCTTCGCTGCTGTTCCTGATCGGAGTTGCCCTGATTTATGGCGTAACCGGCACGCTCAACATGGCTGATCTGGCGCTGCGTATTCCACAAATCAGCGAAGCAAATCGGATCATGCTGGAATCCGGTGCGGCCATTCTCGGCGTGGCTTTCCTGATCAAGGCGGGCATGTGGCCGCTCAATTTCTGGCTACCGGCGACCTATGCCGCAGCTCCGGCACCCTCTGCAGCCATTTTTGCCATCATGAGCAAAGTTGGTATTTACGTGTTACTGCGCCTGTCGCTGCTTTTCTTTGGGAATACACCCGATTTTCCGGAGAATATGGGCTCAGAAATCCTGTTTTATGGCGGCTTGGCCACCATAGGCTTTGGTACGGCAGGTGTGCTCGCTTCCCAGACTCTGGGGCGCTTTGCCGGCTTTTCGGTGCTGATCTCTTCCGGCACGCTGCTGGCAAGCCTGGGTCTGGTACACAATGGAGTGACGGCTGGGGCACTGTTTTATCTGGCAAGTTCCACCCTAGCGATCAGTGCCTTGTTCATGCTGATCGAACTGGTGGAGAGAGGGCAAAACATGGCGTCCAACGTTCTGGCCGTTACCATGGAAGCCTTTGGTGATTATGATGAGGAAATGGCTGATGAAGAAATCGTTGGCGTTGCCATTCCAAGGACAATCGCCGTACTGGGGACTTGTTTCGCCGCTTGCGCTATCCTGCTGGCTGGTTTGCCGCCCCTGTCAGGATTCATCGCCAAATTTGTCATCCTCAATGCCTTGTTCAACCCGGACGAATCCGGCCAGGCACACCTGATCCCCGCAACCTCATGGTGGCTGCTGGCACTGCTCATCCTTTCTGGATTGGCCACGCTGATCGCCATGAGCCGCTCCGGCATCCGCACGTTCTGGGCACCGCCGATCGATACCGCTCTGCCAAGAGTATTGCTGATCGAAATCGTACCAGTTGCCGCCCTGCTGTGCATGACGCTGGTACTGACCATACAGGCCGGTCCGGTAATGCAATTCATGGAAACCACAGCGAACAGTCTGCATCAACCCCAGCCGTATATTGGAAGTGTCCTGGAGACACCAGTCACTAAATCATTGCCACGACTGGAGGAGAGCGCAGAATGAACAGTCTGTTTCCATATCCACTACTGACTATTTCACTGCTGATCACATGGCTGATGCTGGCTGGTTTCTCGTTCGGCCAGTTTCTGCTGGGTACAATCATCGCAATAATGGCGGCCAGAGGATTGGCAGCTCTGCATCCATGCGATTCCAGGCCCAGGCACTGGCGTTTGCTGTTCAGGCTAGCTGGTATCGTGTTCTACGACATCGTGCGTTCCAACATCGCCGTAGCCCAAATTATTCTGCATGATGGAAAAAAAACTGGAAAATCCGGTTTCATGACAATACCACTGGAACTACGCGACCCCATGGGGCTGGCTATTCTGGCCGTCATCATCACTGGCACGCCTGGTACCGCATGGGTTGACTATAATTCTGCCCGCAGCACGCTGATACTGCACGTATTTGATTTAATTGATGAAACTGCGTGGGTAAATCTAATCAAAAACCGTTATGAACACCTGTTACGGGAGATATTTGAATGAGCGCCACTATTCTTTACTGGTCTGTAACTCTGGCACAGATTGCCTTGGGAATTGCCATGATATTAGCGCTAATCCGCATGATAAAAGGGCCGCGCGCCCAGGATAGAGTACTGGGGCTGGATACGCTTTATAGCAACGGCATGCTGTTGATGCTGGTTTTCGGCATCGGCACCGGCAATTCACTGTACTTTGAAATATCTCTGATTATTGGAGCATTGGGTTTTGTAGCAACCGTGGCACTAGCTAAATTTCTGATGCGCGGAGAAGTTATCGAATGATTCCTGCTGCTGATCTGCCGCTATGGGCGGCACTGCTTATCGCCTTTTTTTTGTTAATCGGCGCTGGCCTGGCGTTGATCGGCTCATTTGGGCTCTATCGTCTGCGCAATTTTTACGACCGTATTCATGCACCAACTCTGGGAACAAGCTGGGGTACCGCCGGCATTATCCTTGCTTCGGTGATTTACTTCAGTGTTGTGGAATCGCGCCTTGTTCTGCTTCAACTGCTGATTGGTGTGTTTGTAACTGCAACTACACCGGTAACGCTGATATTGCTAAGCCGTGCTGCACTTTACCGCGATCGGGTAGCAGGCAACCCGGATGTCCCACTGCTGCATCCACTTACAACCCCACTCCGGACATCATCGCCGGAAAAAAATCCGGCTGCAGCCCACGAAAATACAGACGAAACAAAGGGATAGTGACAGTCAGCCTTATCCGGCCGAATCACCCGGCAAGAAGCCAATATGCAGAAAATTTCGCAGATTGGTCGGGATTGATTGAATATAAACGAAGAAAAACCGGGAACGACTATTGAGGAGAAACTGAAACTACCCCGGGCTCTCCCTGCTTCATTTCAATCAAGCAACGCACCTCGATTGCAAATGAAAGGAAAACCCGGGGTAGTTATGAAACCACCAGCTTACTTGTGCATGGCACGTTTGAACATGCGATCAATTTTGGTTTCGGTATCAATCGAACGCGCATTGGCCTCGTTAGCCTTGTCCATTGCCTGATTGGCAGTGTTGACTGCGTCATTGGCAGTAGCTCTGGCAGCTGCTGCATCTGATTTTGCAGCAGAAACACCTGACTCCAGTGCATCAACGCGGGATCTGAGTGCATCCACATCACCCGTGGTTGCGCAAGCAGACAAACCAACACAAGCGCCGACCAGTGCAAACATTGTTACCATTTTTTTATTCATGTCATCATCTCCTTAGTAAAAAAACAAACACTACCCTACACCTTCACCCCCCTTGCATCGAGGGGAAAACCCTCACAACCTGACCAGATTTTTAATACGTTGCAATATAAACACAATAAAGACCCGAGACACAACCCATTGTACCGTTGTTCTACGCTGCCAGCAGCTTCCTGCTCAGTTCGGCACTCGGTCGTGCTGCGATACGTTCAAACCAGGGGCCGATATTTGGCAGACTGCGATCAAATGGCTGATTAACCGCTACTCCAAAATCCAGCCAGACATATAGCCAGATATCAGCAACAGTAAAGCGATCACCACATAAATACGGCCCTGGTCCGAACATGCCATCCAGCCAGTGCAACCGATCCCGCGCCACTTGTTTCAGCCCGTTAGCCGCTTCCGGCAAGACCGGAATACGCGACTCGAACCGGGTCAGCCCTTCTGCGTAGTGGTATGCATTGTGAATAAATTCGGTAATGTTGAGCTCCACCCGTCGCCACCATTGCCTGGTTTGCGCACGCTGTTCCGGCGTGGAGCCAATCAGGGACGGCAAGGGGTAAAGTTCTTCCAGATATTCGGCGATGGCAACGGCTTCCGCCAGTGTACTACCATCGTCCAGACGCAAGGCTGGAGTTTGTCCAGCCGGATTGACAGTCAAATAGGGCGATTGCCGGTTCTCTCCGGTCATGACATCCACCGTTACAGCCGGCACTTGCAGTTGCTTTTCCAGCAGAAACATCCGCAGACAACGCGGTGCAGGGCTGTGGGCATCATAAATCAGCATAGTCAACTCCGTAGTTGCGAACAGAAATCCGGTTACACATAGTTCCAATTATGCAATCAGAATACACAACATGGAAGTGCCGTCAGAGATTGAATGCTGAAAGTTACGATATTCCCCTGTACAACGCTCAAGCCACCCTGGTCATTCTTTTAATCGGTTTGCTCATGGAATCATGATAAGAAGTACGGTGATCAATCCACTCCACCAGTGCCTGGGCAGACATCGGATAACCAAACAGATAACCTTGAATCTGATCACACCCGTTTTTCTTAAGAAAATCGTATTGCTTCTGCATCTCAACCCCCTCGGCGACAACCTGATATCCCAGTGAATGAGCCATCTGAATGATTGCAGTCACTATGGCCTCCGATTTTGAGTTGTGATCTATACCATCCACAAGAGATTTATCAATCTTCAGAACGTTGAAAGGTAAATGCGAGAGCTTGTACAAGTTGGAATAACCGGTACCAAAATCATCAATTGAAATCAATGCACCCGCCTCCCGCAGTATTTCCATGCGCAATTTAGTAGCTTCGATATCAGACATCACCATGGATTCGGTAATTTCGATATCGATCAACCCGGGACCTACATTGAACTGCTCAAGCGTTGAAAGTATTTCATTGGCTATGTCGGGTCGTTCAAACTGAACAGCAGAAACATTCACGGCAATGGGCACTATCATCCCTGAATCACGCCATATACCTGCTTGCCTGGCAGCCATACGCAGAATGCAAGTACCCAGAGCAGGCATCAAACCACATTGCTCGGCAATTCCAACAAATTTTGACGGTGGAATCCATCCATTTTCCGGATGCTCCCAGCGCACCAGAGCTTCGACACCTGTAATCTCCAGGGTCTGTGTATTCACCTTGGGTTGATAATGCAGACTCAATTTTTCCTGTTCGATTGCCTTGCGCAGATCAATTTCAATTTGATTACGCTCGTTGGCGATGAACTTGAGTGATTCATCAAAAAAACGATACTGGTTTTTCCCTGATTCCTTGGCCGAATACATGGCGATATCAGCATTGATCAGAAGCTGCCGGGGATCATCCGAGCCGGTTGTTACCTGGGCAATACCAATACTGGCACCGATCCGCAGCTCATTTCCACAAACCATGAATGGCCGGTTAATTGCCTTGAGAATATCGTTAGCGTGCTCTGCAAGTGAAGATACGGAATGATCGCCAGGCATGAGTACCACGAATTCATCTCCGGCAAAGCGGGCGAAAACAAGTCTCTCTGGGCAAGTTTGACGTAATTCTCCAAATGCGGTCGTGCAATTCTCGATCTGATCACGCGTCAGGTTAAAGCCACCTTCAATAATTCTGCTACTTACCTGGCGCAGCAATTCATCACCGCCCTCATGGCCATGAGTATCGTTGACACGCTTGAAACCATCGAGATCAATAAACATCAGCGCCCCCTTGCACTCGGCTCTTCCCCGCATTTGCGCAGCAAGGTCCAGAACATGGCCGATCACCGCCCGGTTAGGCAACCCCGTCACGGCATCTGTGTACGCCAGCGTGTTTATCCGTACGATATTGGAATTGAGACGATTGACCATCGCCCGGAAGCTATCGGCAAGATTGCCAACTTCACAGGCACAGTCAACATTGACCGGCTTGTCAAAATCTCCTTGTGCAATGGCATCCGTACTTTTATTGAGTTCACGAATAGTGCCCGTCAGTTTATTGGCGGCAAAATTTGTAATTGCTGCGGGGATCAGGATACTCAGGGCGATCATCCCTATTACCAATATACTGGATGTCCCCGATTCCATAAGGGCACCTCTAAAAATTCGAGTTACAAAATGAGGCGGGTTAGGAAGAAGTAGTATTTTCCTGATATTTTTATAGTAACACGTTGTTTTGGAAATATAATATCAAAATTATGTTTCCCGATAT
>WBZR01002048.1_pt1 | contig 22317 bp, 24 predicted proteins | sample 5204231 | NCBI WGS metagenome assembly WBZR01 (sample SAMN12412403, study PRJNA552823) | activated sludge metagenome | isolation source: activated sludge from anammox sidestream of wastewater treatment plant... | place: USA: Virginia | collected 2017-08 | reverse complement strand
TGCCTGTTGTTTATGGAATATCCCTCGAAGGAACGAGAACCGGACAAAGGAGCGATTCGGAAGGGTTAAAGTCGGCTATACGTGTCAGAAACGTATTAAGCTCCCTTTCCTGGGTGGAATTGCCACAAACGGCAATCGAGATTCGCGAAAGGTCCGATGTGACGCTGCATATGAGGGGATACAGGATCAGGCTCGGTCGCGACAGATACATGGATAAGCTGCTTAGATTCAATGAGATTGCAAAGGACCTTACTGTAAAGGGTATTCCATACAAGGAAGTAGATCTCAGATTTGACAATCAGGTGGTTGTTCAGACACTCTGAATGTCCCTGGAGGCGCATCGTGGGTAAAAAGAACAACATAATTGCAGCCCTTGACATAGGCACGACAAAGATCTGTGCCATTGCCGCAGAAACGGCGGACGAGGGCAGGTTTAACATTAGAGGGATCGGGACCAGTCCCTCGAAGGGATTGAAGAAAGGGGTCATTGTTGACATAGAACAGACAGTTGATTCAATAAAAAGGGCTGTGCAGGAGGCTGAGAAGACATCAGGCGTTGAGATAAAAAATGTCTACACGGGAATTGCCGGCAGCCACATACTGGGGCTCAACAGCAAAGGGGCCGCACCCATAAGGAACCAGGAGGTAACCATGGGTGACGTTGAGAAGGCGCTGGAAACTGCACGTGCCATAGCAATTCCTCCTGACAGGGAAATCCTGCATGTCATTCCGCAGGAATTCATAATAGATGGTCATGACGGCATTAAGAATCCCATCGGGATATCGGGTGTCAGGCTCGAGGTGATGGTGCACATAATCACAGGCGCCATTACCTCTGCTCAAAATATCGTTAAGAGCATCAATAAGGCTGGTCTCGATGTCATGGATATTATCCTTCAACCTCTGGCGTCAAGCGAATCAGTTCTCACAAAGGATGAAAGAGAACTGGGTGTGGCGCTCATCGACATCGGCGGCGGGACAACTGATATGGCTGTTATCATCAACGGATCAGTCACACACACTGCGGTCATACCATTAGGCGGCAATCATGTTACAAACGACATAGCGTTTGGCATCCGCACCCCTTTTGCAGAAGCTGAAAGCCTGAAGATCCTGTATGGGTGCGCCATGAAGTCACTCGTAATGGAAAACAGCGCTGTAGAAGTTCGGGATGTGGGAGGGAGGCCTCCGAGGCAGATATCAAGGCATGAGCTTGCAGGGATCATTCAGCCCCGGGCGGAAGAGATTTTCGAGATGGTGAAAAGTGAAATACAGAAGCCTGATCATGAGGACATGCTCTCTTCAGGGCTTGTCATCACCGGCGGAAGCAGTGTTATGAAAGGGATGGCTGAACTGGCTGAAAAGATAACAGGACTTCCTGTCAGGCTGGGGGCGCCGGAAAAGCTGTCCGGAAATTCCGCATCTGTTTGTCATCCCATGTACGCAGCTGGTGTCGGCATACTCATGTATGCCATGCAGCAGGAAGGAACAGACGGCAGCAGGCTCCGCAACGGACAACTGTTTGATAATATATTTTACAGGATGAAGGGATGGTTCAGGGAATTCTTTTAATACATTATTAAATCATTTTACAGGGGGGGGCAAATGTTTGAAATCGAAGAAATCATAGAGGTGGGAGCAAAGATCAAGGTTATAGGCGTCGGTGGCTGCGGATGCAACGCTGTAAACAACATGATCGCATCAAAGCTTGCCGGCGTTGAGTTTATTGCAGTCAACACCGACGTACAAAACCTTGCTCTGTCAAAGGCAAACACCAAGCTGCAGATTGGAGCGAAACTTACGAGGGGTTTAGGGGCAGGGGCTAATCCTGATATAGGAAGAGATGCTGCGCTGGAAGATGCAGAGGCTTTAAGAGAGGTGCTCGCAGAATCTGATATGGTATTCGTCACCGCAGGCATGGGTGGAGGAACCGGAACAGGCGCTGCACCAGTCATTGCAGATATAGCCAGGAGCATGGGGGCGCTCACTGTTGCAGTTGTGACAAAGCCATTCATGTATGAGATGGGCAAGAGGATTGCCCATGCCAGACGCGGCCTTGAAGAGATGAAAAAGTATGCTGACAGCGTCATAGTTATACCCAATGAAAAGGTCCGCAGCCTGGTAGACAAGTCAACACCGATGCTCAAGGCATTTGAACTCGCAGACGACGTATTGAGGCAGGCTGTTCAGGGAATTTCTGATATCATTATCAAACCGGGTTATATCAATGTGGACTTCGCCGACATAAAGACGATCATGAGTCATATGGGGCGGGCGGTCATGGGAATGGGGGTCAGCAACGGAGATAACAGGGCTGTTGAGGCTCTGAACAAGGCGATAACAAGCCCGCTGCTCGAAGACAGCTCCATAGACGGGGCCATGGGCATACTGATCAACATATCGGGCGGCATGGACCTTGCGCTTCATGAAATATCCGAGGCTTCACTTATATTAGAGAAGGCTGCTGATAAAGAGGCAAATGTAATACTCGGATGTGTCATAGATGAGGCATTGGGGGATAAGGTAATTGTAACTGTCATAGCAACCGGTTTCAATGAAAACATGCATGTGCCGGCTGCAGTGGGGGTTGAGGCCGACAGACCTGCCTTCACAAGAAAATTCAGCTCTGCTGATTTCAGAAATGAGTCCGTCGGCATAGAAAATGATACATGGGACATGCCCGCCTTCCTGAGGAGGAAGGAAGCCTGAATGCTCCTTCAGATACCAGAATTGGAACATCGCGGCATCAGGCATTTCTTTACGACGAAGAAATTCAACATCGGTGAAACGACTCCGTTCCGCGACAGGAGGATGTTTATAACGATTAATCAGGTACATGGAGATGCCATGTACATTATTGACAGACCTGTTGAAGAGGTTTCGACTCTCGCTGAGGCGGCAGCCGGAATACAGGGCGATGCGATTATAACAAATCAGAAGAATATAGGAATTGCCGTTATTACGGCAGATTGCGTCCCTCTGCTGATTTACGATCCTGAGATGTCTGTTATAGCTGCAGTGCATGCCGGCTGGAAGGGAACATTAAATGGCATTACCGCAAGTGTCATCCGCCGGATGTCGCATCAATTCAACTGCCGGGCCGAAGATATAGTCGTAGGTATAGGGCCGGCTATCGGACAATGCTGTTATTCAGTGGGCGATACAGTAACTGAGCCTTTGAGAAGAACCAATCCTGAATGGGACATATATTTAAAACAGGATGGCTATGGCAAGTCCATGCTTGACCTGACCGGGTTAAACAGAAGACAGGCCGAAGATGCAGGAGTAATGACAGGAAAGGTATTTGACCTGTCGCTATGCACATCGTGCAACAATGAGTTGTTCTTTTCTTACAGGAGAGACGGGGCAGGCACAGGCAGGATGCTGAGCGGCATCATGATGAATTAAGAATTATTGCTGAAAAAGGCGGGACATTTTTGAGCAATAATTCAGGGTTCATGCAATGCCTTAAGCAGCCAAAGGACTTTCGGATGACTATTAATGATAACCTCAGCGTGATAAGGGAGAGGATCACGCAGGCAGCAAGGAGGGCCGGAAGGAATCCTGAAGATGTGGTACTGGTTGCGGCCTCCAAGGGGGTTGACGCAGAGCGGCTGAAGGAAGCAATTTCTGCAGGACTAAGGATATTCGGGGAAAGCAGGGTGCAGGAGGCAATGACCAAGCTGCAAGCCCTGCGGAATGAGGCTGAATGGCATTTCATCGGACACCTTCAGGGCAACAAGGTAAAATATGTCGTCGGTAAATTTACACTGATTCACTCAGTCGACAGCGTAGAACTTGCAGAGGAGATAAACGGCAGGGCGGAAAAGACCGGTGTAATACAGGATATCCTCATGGAGGTAAACGTTTCAGGTGAAAAGGGAAAGTTTGGGATCATGCCGGAAGAATTAATTACCGTAACAAAGGCTATCTCAGGATTTAGACATATATCGTTGAAGGGGCTTATGACTATACCACCATACAGCGACAATCCCGAAGAGGCAAGGCCGCATTTCAGCATGCTCAGGAAGCTGCGCGACAACGCAAGGCAAACCGGATTATTCACGGATGCATGCATGGATTTGTCAATGGGTATGAGTGGTGATTTTGAGGTGGCAATTGAAGAAGGGTCGACGATGGTAAGGATAGGAACGGCTCTATTCGGTACGAGGATTACATAGGGACGGGAGGAAAATGGTAAAATACAAGATTTGCATACTGGGCACAGGAAACATGGGTGAGGCCATACTCAGGGGAATCCTTGCGTCCGGATTATACTCTGCCAGGGATATCATCGTTACGGACGTCGCTGAAGACAGACTCTCATATTTACGTGAGCGGTACAAGGTAAAGACAGCAAAGAAAAACAGCCAGGCCGTCTCCGCGTCCCGGTATGTCATGCTTGCTGTAAAACCCGCTGCAATAAAATCCCTGATAGGTGAAATAACACATGTCCTGGATGAGTCGAAACTCATTATCTCTGTAGCGGCAGGAATATCCATTAACAACATCAGGATATGGCTAAAGAAGGAACTGCCTGTGATAAGGGTAATGCCGAATATCGCTGTGCTGGTTCTTGAGGGGGCTACAGCCATTGCCTCCGGCCCCGGTGTCAGGCCCGAAGAGCTCGAGGACGTCAAAAAGATATTTGATTCAGCAGGCAAGGCGATACTCCTTGGTGAAGAACATATCAATGCCGTCACAGGACTCAGCGGGAGCGGGCCTGCCTACATATTCGCAGTCATAGATGCACTCTCCGATGGCGGTGTCAAGGCCGGTCTCCCCCGCCAGGCCTCCACCCTCCTCGCCGCCCAGACCGTCCTTGGAGCAGCAAAAATGGTGCTTGAAAGCGGTGAACACCCGGGGAGGCTTAAAGATATGATCACATCCCCGGGAGGGACAACGATTGAAGGTTTACATGCACTCGAAATGTCAGGCATAAGGGGTGCATTTATCAGTGCAGTTCAGCTTGCCGCCAAAAAGGCCGAAGAACTGGGAAAGAGGGAATAATAATGTTTCTATTCACTAATTTTATATCCGCAATAGCCGAAGTAATCAATATAATCCTTACGATCTATATGTATGTAATAATCGCGCGTGCAATTTTGTCGTGGGTCAGTCCTGACCCCTATAACCCGATTGTTCAAATGCTCTATAAAGTTACAGAGCCTGTCCTGAACCCCCTCAGACGGCTTATACCAACATGGAGAACAGGGTTGGACCTGTCACCCATGATTGCAATATTGATTATATTCTTTTTGAAGAGATTTCTTGTCGCCTCACTGAGGCAGGCGGCTTACTTTTAACAGAAACTGGTGACAAACCATAAGACGGAAGGGAGGGCTTAGTGGAAAACGGGTGGCGGAATTATCAGGGCAGCATAAAGGGGCAGAAGACTTTTAAAAAGAAGACAGTTCTTGTCATTACTTTTATCCTCGGCATGACTTTTCTTGTGACGAGTTCTGCCTTTCTGGGGAGCGCAAGTATAGCCGGGAAGTTCAATTACTCCATTCAGGAGGACAACCTGAACCTGAAATTCACCGAAGGATTCGTCCGCATAGAGGGAGGAATTGATCCCCTCTTCAATGAGGTGGTAGAAAACAGGTTTGTCAGCAAATTCGGGGAAAATGTCCAGGTGATCTATACACTGGACCCTGTCCTGCAGGAAAAGATTTCATCCCTCTTTGAAAGATACAAGGTTCCGTATGGTGCATTCGTGGCCCTGTCACCCAAGACAGGCAAAATCCTTGCGATGGTGGGTTACTCGCAAAAGGACGGACCGGATCAGCAGCTCGCACTAAGGGCAACATACCCTGCGGCGTCTGTATTTAAAATCGTAACAGCTGCGGCAGCTCTCGAAAAGGGTAAGGTGGAACCCGACACAGTGATAAACTTCAGGGGAGGACTTTATTCGCTATCGCCACGCAACTGGACTGACAATCCCAGGAAAGACAGAAATAAGATAACGCTGTCCGACGCAATGGGGAAATCGTGCAACGTCGCATTTGCAAAAGTTGCGCTACGGTGGCTTGATGCAGATGATCTGCTGAGATCAGCGGAAAAGTTCGGTTTCAATAATTCTATAAACTTTGAATTCCCGGTACAGCAGAGCAAGGTGTATGTTGAAGATACAGAGTCAAGTATCGCAAAAACTGCTGCAGGCTTCGGAAATGTTACACTCTCACCGCTCCACGGAGCCATGATAGCCTCTGCGATAGCAAATGACGGACGCATGGTGGAGCCAAGGGTGATTGAGAAGATATTTATTGACGGAAGAGAGGCATACAACTTTGAAAGGAAGGAAGGTCCCGCCGGCATTTCCCACGAAACTGCGGAGAAACTCGGGCAAATGATGGTCAAGACCGTGGAAAAGGGCACTGCAAGGCACGCATTCTACACACGGCGCGGAGAGGCATATCTTAAAGACATGGTCATTGGAGGAAAGACAGGCTCCCTCGAAGGGAATGACCCGCAGGGTGATTACAGCTGGTTCATAGGCATGGCGCCGCTGGATGACCCTGAAATTGCTATAGCTGCACTTGTCATAAATCGTCCTTCGTGGCAGATCAAGGCCCCGTTTGTTGCAAGGGAGGGCCTCCTGACATATTTCAATAATAATGACAGGAACGGTTCAAAAGGAAGGCTTAAGGTTGCAAGCCTGAGATAAATGATCATTTACCATAATCAAGTCTGAGGCATAATGACAAGACGAGAAGTGTGAGCACAATAAAGAGCCAGGTGTCCAGAAACCAGCCTATCAATGGAATTGTGTAGTAAAACCCCCTGATACCGAATGTGTAGTGAATACCGGACGTGGAAAACATCTTAGTAATGTAATCAACGGCGCTCATCTTCATCGTCTCCTCAATTGTCTCCTGTGATGCGCCAATAAGAATAGCCAGGTAGTTAAGGAGGCGTATGCAGAGCGTAAAATTGAGAAGGGAGAGAAGGAACATTACCATAAGTGTTATCAATTTGAAGAACAAATGATAATCAGGAAGTGCAATAGTTCCCCTCCCTGTAACAATCCCTGACGTCTGTTCAATATTAAATATTATATAGAGTATACTGCCTATGAACACGATACTCGAAGATGCAAGGAATGAAGCAGCCATGTGAATATTACGAAGCGACTGGACAGCAGTAATTGCCTGTCCTGGTTTCAGCATATTTGCAACCCAGGTCCGGCGGATAATATTGATCTTGCCTTTAAAGATATTCCTCGGAAGCCTTGCAACTTTAAAATAATAGTATGCATGATAAAACAGGGTACACGATACAAAAAGAACCAGCGCTATAATATCTGCAGTAGATAATGTCATTTAAGGAATCCGTCAGAAGTCAATTTCATGCAACATTTTATCATGATAAACCTCTGGCTGTCTCTCCTTGGGAACAAGCTCTGTGATTTTAGATCCGTATTGCAGCGCCTCGTCATGATGTCCAACATACCACAATCTTATCGGCCCGTTGTCTGAGTGTTCAAATATAAGCCTGTATGTTTCATCCACCCTGCACTCCATAATCCCCTTTCTCCCGGTTCTCAACTGTTTCACCTGAAGAGAGGGGTGACGGTCGCTCTTAAGGAGCAGTATAATGCACTTCCATATCTTTGGCTGGATATTTTTGGGTAACCTGTATGCATTAAGAACGAAGTCATCTGTAAGTGTCAAGCTATCTTCTGCCATAATTATCCAGGAATGAATTAACCGTCGTAAACTTCTCCAGCACTACCGCCCCGTCCTTATCGAATTCTACCCTATATGTAAAAGGAATTCTATCCCTTAAAATATCAAACCTCAGATCTATAAATTCAACGAGGTGATGGCCGTCTTCCATGTCCTTCAAGACTGCCACGGGAAATCGTGCAAACCACAGGTAAAACTCCACACCCGGCAATTTCAATGCCCTGTCTGTCCACGGTGAAGCCGGCCACTTCTTCCACATTATACCATCGATTCCCTCTCCGGAGTTATCCTTGTCCCTTATGTCCGCAAAACGCTGATAAAGGACGTCTCCTGAATCGATCAGCAAAACCCATTTGAAGGGCGACAGCGGCTGTGGCAGCGCCGCTACGGCACCGGGAACAAGGTTTCTTGCCCCTGCCTCCCTGTGGGCCATGGCAACTGCAGCATTATGACTGAATATACAAAGGGCTATGTATGGAATCAGAAGACTTAGAGATAATACGCCAAGTTCCCTGTTATATCTCTTAAAATGATATGTCAGCAGGAAGGGAACAATAAGTATTGCGGTGAAATATGGATCAATAATAAATATAATATCCCATGCAAGCCGCTGATCAGAAAGGGGGCTTAAAGCCATCGTCCCAAAGGATGTAACAAGATCCAGCAGGATATGGCTGAGCAGCGACATGAAACATAAAAGATAGAAGTATAAAAAATTTTTTTTCTTTGATATTCGCTGAAAAAAGAATGCAAGGACAAGGCTGTAGACAGGCAGCAGGATAAGTGAATGAGTCATGCCCCGGTGGTACCTGAGGAAGGTCTCTTCTCCGAATAACCGGAGTATAAAATCAGAATCGGGTGACAGGGCAACAACAATGCCAGTTATGGTGCCCATCTTCCCAAGGCTCCTGGAAAATCCGGCTTTGGCAATAACAGCGCCTGCTAAACCATGCGTAACAGGGTCCATAGGATTAAATAGGGACAGCGCCTGTCTATTTGCTTGCACTGTCATGGCAAATAAACAGGCGCTGTCCCTATTTAATCCTATCCCTCATATTTCTGGAAAAGGGCATTGCAGATCCTCTCATGTTCGTTAAACAGCTCAGGGGACTCCTGTTTTATCGAAGGCATGTTGATCCTTCCCTCAACAATGGCCTTGACCTTCTTAAGGTCTTCAAGATTGGGAAACTCAAAATCAACACCTATTGATGCAAATGCCTCACCCGCAAAGTCGTAAATGGCCTTTCTTACAGTATCTTCCGCCTGCGGAGTTCCTTTAAGGGACAGATACTTCATCTGTGTAACAACGAGGCAGGCAAGCATCCCCTCACGGGTCGTCTTATTTGAAAGGACACGCCTGGACAATTTTTCTTTCAGTATATCTTCGCACGCTTCCATCATAGCCCCTTCTTCCAGATACTACGGTTCATCTCAGCATAGAACCCAATCGCCAAGTTTACGCTCAAAAATGCCCAGGTGCAAGGAAGGCCTTAAAATTTGATCTGAGGCGTACTGGTTCGTACGTTGAAGCTCAATTTTTAAGGCCTGACGCCGCAGACGGGCGTTTTTCAGCGTAAACTTAGTGGAAGGATTCTTCCTCGAAGTCCGCACACTCCGACACGATCACTTCAAATACGACATCTTCAGGGATAAAGACAGAGTTGCTCCCCTCATCCTCCTGCATTTCCCTAAGTTCTTCAAGCGCCTCGTCGAGTGACTCCAGCTCTGCAGATGGATCAAGCTCTGTCGGCACCAGACAGCTCGACATATGCTTACACTTTGGGCAAAGGTTCATATAAGACATCACTCCTTTCTTTTTGAGTTGGTTATTTTATCTTAAGAATAACCAAATGTAAAGAATTATTGAAAGTTATCATGATCATAGATAGAGGACAAGTCATCACGCAAATGCCCCGTACGTCTTTAAGACTCCTCTGAGGCTAAATAGCAGGAACATATTTCATGATCATTCTTGCCCCGAAAACGCCCACAAAAGCAGAAAAGACCACTATCGGTATAAGGATTATCCAATGGACAAAGCCCAAGGGAAGAATATTAAAAAAGTCCCTCAGAAAAGGGGTGTAAATTACCATAAGTTGGAGACTGATACCTGCGGCCATAGCGACGAGGAGCCACTTGTTGGACCAGATAGACAAGTTGTCCATTTGACGCACGATCATTATCCTGACGAATGAAAAGAGGAGTATGATGTTAAAAAAGCTCTTCAACTCCCCCCAGAGGATCTTGAAAGCAGAAACTTTTTCAGCCTCTGTAATACGATTTGCCCCAAAACTCCTTAGCCTCTCAGAGGCCTCTGTTTGAGTCAAGCCGTCCGGCGACATCCAGAGGGATTTAAATATTTCGTCTGGTTTTAAGGTATGCCATGGCCTGTTTATCTTAACCATCATGTATCATCTCTCTTATACTTAAAATGGCTATATACCCTATTCTGCTCAAGTCCTTTCTGATAATCTCAAGACTATGACTCCCAATATAGACTATTCCAACCATTATAGCGATAGAAACCACGGAGGAGAGTTGGATGTCATCACATTCGATGTCAGGGAATTGAATTACCTTCCCAACTCTGCTAATCTTGAAGCAACACAATATTTCTCCAAATTTTACTCGCATCACTCATCACGATATCCCGGGTTTGGCATTACGCTGATAGCCTCACAGGAGGAATAACCGATGAACAGTCAACTGACATTAGCCTATTTCTCAATGGAAATAGGGTTTGAAGGTGACATGCCGACATACGCTGGCGGACTCGGGGTGCTGGCAGGTGACACAATCCGGGCTGCGGCTGATCTGAACGTACCGATGATCGGGATCACCCTGCTCTACAGGAAGGGGTATTTTTACCAGAGGCTTGATCGCACGGGCTGGCAGATAGAGGAACCCGTGGAGTGGGTGGTCGAGGACTTCCTAATCGAAATGCCCCAGAGGGTCGTTGTTACTATCGAGGGGCGTACCATCTGGCTGCGTTCCTGGAAATATGAAGTCACAGGAGTCGGTGGCTTTAAGATACCGGTCTATTTCCTGGATACAGACCTTCAGGAGAATTCCGCGTGGGACAGAACGATCACCCACTTTCTTTATGGGGGGGACAGTCATTACAGGCTATGCCAGGAAGTGGTCCTTGGGATTGGTGGAGTCAGGATGCTGCTGGCTCTTGGACATGATCACATTGAACGATTTCACATGAACGAAGGGCATGCCGCACTTCTCACCTTAGAGCTCCTGGATGACGAGGCTAAAAAGGCAGGCAGGAAAGAAGTTTCCCAGGATGATATAGAAGCCGTAAGAAAAAAATGCGTATTTACCACCCATACCCCTGTCCCTTCCGGACACGACCAGTTCCCGATGGATCTTGTGAATCACGTCTTGGGACGACGGGAGGTGTCTGACATGAAGGAAATCTTCTGCCATGCAGGCCTCCTGAACATGACCTTTCTGGCCCTTAATCTCAGCCACTATATCAATGGCGTAGCCAAAAGGCATGGTGAAGTCTCAGGCCATATGTTTGCCGGCTACGTGATAGAAGCGATCACGAACGGGATACATGCCGCCACATGGGCATCGAAGCCTCACAGGGATCTCTATGATAAACATATCCCCGGTTGGAGGAAGGACAATTTCAGCCTCAGATATGCCCTGAACATACCCAAGGCCGAGGTCTGGGAGGCACACATGCAGGCCAAAAAGATGCTGATACAGTATGTAAACCACGAGACCAATGCCGGGATGGACGTGGATGTGTTTACAATCGGATTCGCCAGACGTGCCGCGACATACAAACGCGGAGACCTCCTCTTTCAGGATATCGAAAGGCTTAAACGGATTTCGTCAAAGACAGGTCTCCTTCAGGTCATCTATGCAGGGAAGGCCCACCCGGCAGACCAGGGTGGAAAGGAAATCATTAAGCATATCTTTCAGGCAAGAGAATCACTTAAGAATAGTGTCAGGATAGCCTATCTCCGGAATTACGATATCGAGATCGGTCAGATGATGACATCAGGCGTTGACTTGTGGCTTAATACCCCGCAGCCACCCCTTGAAGCATCAGGAACAAGCGGGATGAAGGCTGCCATTAACGGGATTCCCAGCCTGAGTATCCTGGACGGATGGTGGATTGAGGGTTACATCGAAGGAGTTACAGGATGGGCCATCGGAGAAGACGCACGCGGGTCCGGTAGTGTTGATGACCGTTCAAAGGATGCCTTATCTCTTTATGATAAATTAGAGCAGGCAATTATTCCCATGTTCTATAACGAACGGGACATGTTCATAAATATGATGTGCCACTCCATTGCCATCAATGGTTCATTCTTTAATACTCACAGGATGATACAGCAGTATGTTCTGAATGCCTATTTTCATTAAGGAAGGGGGAACCCCGGCATGAAAAAAACAAACCTGTGAAATCGGCCCGATGGGCCTGGGTGTTATGTGCGCAATACGTTGTTAAATATGGCAGACCACGGAAACCGGTGGCGGGCTATGACAAAAATCCATCTAATGTCGAAGCCCTGGGTCAGGAATCAAAGGAGTGGAATATCTGCTGCAAGGCGAACATCCGGGAGTTTATTGCACTCCTGCGGCGTCCACGCTCGGTGATGATGTTCGTACCTGCCGACGCTCCCGTGGATTCGGTCATTAATGATCTGCTACCTCACCTGCAGAAGGGTGATCTCATGATTGACGCCGGCAACTCTTACTTCTAAGATACCAACCTCAGGGTTAACCATCTGACCGGGACAGATATTTCCCTGGGACATACGCGTCCGGCGGCGATTGTTTAGCATTTAACGCCTGGGATTTAGTAATGTAATTGCCACTTTGTAACAAGCTGTGAGCTTGCCGAACAGTCGAAGAGTCTCATGACTGTTCATATATTATTATGTGTCATCTTTACAATAGGAACAACTTTGCCAGGAAAATGCTGCTAAGAAATGTTCCGGACGCAGCGCAAGAAAAAAAGAGGTATGAACATACTACCGTCTGACAACTACCCCCCACAGGCCGTATGCTTATGAGGGGTTGCCATGCAACTATGAAAAACAAACCTTACCAGAGGAGAAAATATGCGCCAACTAACATCACTAATGCAATAATAGCACCAACAGAGACACCCGAGAAGTATAACTCTCTCTTCTCGATTTCCATTGCACTCAACTCTTTATGGCTGTTGTTCATGTCATTTAATCCATGATGGTAAGTATGAGTCGTATCCATGTTAAACACCCCCTTCCAGAAGTTGATGGATCTAAAGTCCTTATATTTGTATACTTTAATTATATTATACTTCAAGATTCATGCCATGTAACAACATATTTTTTTCATGCGCAACACATTGAATTCATTAACTAAATAAAGATATTATAAAAAAGCTTAAATTCGTGCGCCGTTTTAATTATGAAACATAAAATATAATATTTCTTAATATCATGCTCAAATTCAAATAGTTCTAATAGTTTTTCACTTGTGAAACATATTCATATTTGAAACATATAAAATTCATTTAAGGAACAAAGAAAAGAAGGGCACAACGTATGTACGTGGCAAACAAGTTATCCGCAAATACACCAGGAAAAGCCGGTCTGTTCAAAACTTAAACCTGAAGGTTTTCTGAAAACCTCTTGACACTTTAGCTTTCGGTGAGTAGAATGAACCTCAATTTTCCGATTTCACATATTGAGCAAAAGACTCATTCATAGTCTCGGCCCGCTTTTCGGTTTTTTCCTTTTTGCACTTGCGCTCTGGGTCATCCATAACGAACTCAGGGAATATCATTATCATGATATAGTAAACCAGTTATCGGCGATTCCTGCAATCCAAATTCTGTTTGCCGCAGGACTTGCCATACTCAGTTACCTCATAATGACCGGGTATGATATCCTGGCATTACAGTACATCAAACATCCGCTTCTATACCGCAAGACCGCTCTTGCCTCATTTATAGGCTGCGCCTTTAGTAACAATATAGGGCTTTCTATGCTCGCTGGAAGTTCAGTACGCTACCGGCTTTATTCTGCATGGGGACTTTCAGTGGAAGATATTACTAAAGTGGTTGCCTTTTGCAGCCTTACTCTCTGGATGGGGTTTCTTGCAGTCGGGGGTATTATTTTTCTCCTTGAACCAATAATCGCACCGGAACAACTCCATCTTCCGTTCTCCTCAGTGCGCTTCCTTGGACTCATCTTCCTTCTCCTGGTTGGAAGTTGTTTCTTATGGAGCCTTCTCAGAAAGAGGCCGATCAGGATTTTTGAATGGGAAGTTTCTCTGCCATCTTTCAGTACATTCCTTATTCAGATCGCTGTTTCTTCTCTGGATTGGCTACTGGCGGGGGGTGTGCTTTTCGCCCTGATGCCGTCTGACGCAAACGTATCGTTTACGAGATTTACGGGCATCTACCTTATTGCTCAAACAGCGGGGTTACTAAGTCAGGTTCCCGGAGGGCTCGGCGTTTTTGATACAGTGATAATCATGCTCTTGTCGCAATATCTGTCGGCTCCGGCACTGCTCGGATCTCTTCTCATATATCGAGTGATATATTATTTCATTCCTTTGATGATCGCAGCGGTGATGCTTGGAGCACATGAAATTCTCCATAAAAAAGAAGGGTTCAGGAAAGCCGTTACTGTTTTTGAAGGCTCGATTACCGCAATTGCACCACACATCCTGTCAATTACAACTTTTGTCAGTGGTATAATACTCATTTTTTCCGGGGCAACACCGACAGTGGGAAACCGTTTATTGTGGCTTAAGGATTTTCTACCGCTGCCTGTAATGGAGATATCACACTTTCTCGGAAGCATGGCAGGTATGGGTCTTCTTCTGCTGGCGAGAGGTCTTCAGCAGAGACTTGATGCTGCTTATATCTTCGCTGTACTTCTTCTGGTGACTGGAATCGGCGTTTCAATTTTCAAGGGGTTTGACTATGAGGAGGCAATTGTCTTATCAATCATGCTCGGAGCTATTTTGCCGTGTCGAAGATACTTTTACCGGAAGGCTTCCCTTTTCAGCCAGCGTTTCACTCCTGCCTGGATTACCGCTATTGGCATCATATTCCTGGGTTCACTCTGGGTCGGTATGTTCTCTTACAAGCATATAGAATATTCAGGCGAACTCTGGTGGCAATTTACCTTTTCAGGAGATGCTTCCAGATTTCTCCGTGCAACCATCGGCATTATTGCCGTAACACTATTTTTTGCAATACGCACATTGCTGCGTCCATCCCTGGGGAAGCCCGTACCTGCCGGTGAAGAAGACCTGAGAATGGCACGACGCATTATTGATAAGTCACCCAAGATATACGCAAATCTCGCCCTCCTCGGGGACAAGAAACTTTTATTGAGTGGAAGCGGAAGATCATTTTTGATGTACGGCATAGAGGGTTGCAGTTGGGTGGCGCTTGGTGACCCCGTTGGACCGGAAGAAGAAAGAAATGAACTCGTCTGGCGGTTTCGCGAGTTGAGCGACAGGTTCGGGGGCTGGGCTGTTTTCTATGAGGTAGGAAAGGAAAACCTTCATCTTTATCTGGACCTCGGGCTTGCGATTATCAAGATCGGTGAAGAGGCGCGAGTTTTTCTGCCGTCATTTACACTTGAAGGCAAAGAACATAAGGATTTCCGGCATACCCTCAACCAGTTAGAAAAAGCGGGCTGCCGTTTTGACATAATTCCTTCGGAAACTGTTCCTTCTTTCATCCCGGAATTTAAGCGTATATCAGACATCTGGCTCAAAAGAAAGAATACAAAGGAAAAAGGTTTTTCCCTCGGATTTTTCAGTGAAGAGTATATGAAATATTTCCCGGCCGCGGTCGTTCGCAAAGAAGATGTGCCCCTTGCATTTGCCAACATATGGAGCAGTGCGGAAAAAGAGGAACTCTCCGTCGATCTCATGCGATACCTTCCGGAAGCACCTCCAGGTACTATGGATTATTTGTTCATCAATATGATGCTATGGGGCAAAAAAGAGGGTTACACATGGTTTAACATCGGAATGGCTCCTTTATCAGGACTTCAGGGTCACACCCTGGCGCCTCTCTGGAGCCGGTTCGGTGCATTTATTTTTCGTCATGCTGAACACTTCTATAATTTTCAGGGCTTAAGACAATACAAGGAAAAATTCGATCCTGAATGGGAGCCGAAATATATGGCCGTTCCAGGCGGACTTAAACTGCCTCAAATATTTGCCAATCTCGCAACACTAATCTCAGGAAGTCTGAAAGGCATCGTCACGAAGTGAAATTTTTCATCTGTTTTGACCTTTGGTTTATTCTGCTATGTTAAGGATGAAAAGGATGAGACATCTGCCATCAGGGCCGGGATAGCAGAACATTATAGCCGGCAACTTATCAGTTGCAAAAAAATTACTTGACAATAAACTACGGTTAATTTAGAATCATTATTAAGTTATAATTATTCTAATTACAAATATGGATAAGATTATTTCCAAATATAAGAATACCGGCATTAGGCTGACTCCACAGAGGATTGCAATACTGAAATACCTTGAAGGAAATACGAGCCACCCGACGGCAGACGACATATTCAGGGATGTCAGGAGGAATTATCCCACCCTGTCCTTTGCCACCGTCTACAACACTCTTCAAACGCTCAAGAACCTCGGAGATATTATGGAGATTACGATTGATCCCCTTAGAAAACATTATGATCCGAACACCAGGCAGCATCATCATGTAGTGTGTATCAAATGCAACAGGATATGGGATGTGTTTGAGGATTATTCAGAAAAATTGAAGCTCCCTGCGAATATGTCAAAAGAGATCAATGCGGTAGGAGCCCATGTGGATTTCTACGGTATTTGCAGGAATTGCCAGAAAGAGGAAAGGGGGTGAGTTCTTAATCACGTTCAAACTGTTATGTAAACAATTTACAATAAGGAGGAAGAAAAAATGTCAGAATGTTTATCCATAGGACAGATTGTACCAAATTTTGAGATGGAGGTTTTTGATCCGAACAAGAGTGACTTTGGAAAGGTCAGCCTTGATGATATCAGGGCGAGGAGGTCATGGACCATCCTCTTCTTTTATCCGGCAGATTTTACGTTTGTCTGCCCCACAGAGCTTGACGACCTTGCTGACAAGCAAAAACAACTCAAGGACCTCGGTTGTGAGGTGATTGCCGTGAGCACGGACACCAAGTTTTCGCACATGGCATGGCAGCAGTCAGAGAAGCTGCTTACCAACGTCAAATACCTTATGGGAGCAGACCCGACAGGGAAGGTCTCACGGATGTTCGGTGTATATGATGAAAATACGGGCCTGGCACTTAGAGGTACAATGATCATTAATCCCGATGGCAAGCTGATCGCATCGGAGGTCAACTTCTACAACGTTGGCAGGAATGCTGATGAGCTTTTAAGGAAGATGCAGGCCAATCTCTATCTTTCAGGTCACCCTGATGAAGTATGCCCGGCAAACTGGCATGAAGGGGAAAAAACTATCAAACCGTCAGCAAAGATTGTCGGAAAAGTCTATGAAGCAATGAAATAAGGCTGGCTGATGGCGCAGAGCGGGGGTTTATTCCCCCGCCTGCCTGCCATGCCCGTTTTGAGCTGTGAGCTTGCCGGGCAGTCGAACAAAAGCCATTGCTACGGTTTATCCGGAATACCATACGATGACCACTTCCTGTCAACCAATTCTCTTATCCCGGCAGGCATCTCTATCTTCTTTCCCCATGTACGGTTAACCTCCGGATATGATTTCATGGTAGCATCAATGCCCATCTTCGAACCGAGCTCAGGCAGCGGTGTTGAAAAATCAAGATAGTCAAACGGTGTATTTTCAATCATTACGGTATCCCGGGCAGGGTCCACCCTCGTTGAGATCGCCCAGATAACATCATCCCAGTTCCGGACATCAATATCATCATCCACAATGATTACATATTTTGTGTATAAGAACTGTTTCAGGAAACCCCATAACCCCATCATTATCCTCCTGGCATGCCCCGGGAACGCCTTTTTCATTGATACGATTGCAATACGATATGATACTGCCTCCATCGGAAGATGAAAATCAATGATCTCAGGAAACTGATTTTTCAATACAGGGAGAAATATCCTTGTGAGTGCAAGTCCGATTATTGCATCCTCTTTAGGCGGACGCCCTGTTATCGTTGAAAGATAAACGGGCGAACTCCTGTGAGTTATGCATTTAATCCGCATAACGGGGAACTTTTCCTCAGCATTATAATAACCGGTGTGGTCTGCAAACGGACCCTCTGTTGCCTCATCACCCGGAAATATCTCTCCTTCAAGCACAATCTCGCTTGAGGCAGGAACCATCAGGTCGTTGGTCACACACTTCACTATTTCAATGGCATCCTTTCGCAGCAGTCCCGCAAAATGAAACTCACCCATCCTCTCAGGCACAGGCGTTACCGCCGCTATGGTTGTCGCCGGTTCACACCCTATCGCGACAGATACGGGCATGGGGACATTCTTTTCCAGCCACTCCCTGTGGTGACCGGCCCCGCCGCGTGTCTTGAGCCAGCGCATTATCACCCTGTCCCTGCCGATCACCTGCATCCTGTAAACACCCACATTAAAAGGCCCGCCCGATGGCGATTGTGTGATAACGAGCGGCCAGGTAATCAGCGGGCCAGCGTCATCCGGCCAGCACGTCATTACCGGGATCCCTGAGAGATCAACATCCCTTCCCTGGATTACAACCTCCTGACATACCCCTCTGTTTACAATCTTTGGCGTAAGATTCATCACCCTGGCAAAAAAGGGAAATTTCTTTATCGCCTCCATGAGGCCCTTCGGCGGCTCCGGCTGCTGCAGATATGCGAGGAATGCCCCAATCTCATCAAATCCGTCCTCATCACATTCAAGACCGAGGGCAACCCTGCCTACGGTGCCATAAAGATTAGCCGCCAGCGGAATTTTATGTCCCCTGACGTTCTCAAATATAACGGCAGGCCCGCCTTTTTGAAGCAGCCTCTCCAGTATCTCCGTAATCTCAAATCCCGGGTCCACCTCAGTCCTGATCCTGACAAGGTCTCCCTTCTGTTCCAGCACATTCAGGAAATTCCTGAGATCTTTATATGGCATAGTAACTCCTTATAAGAAGATCGGACACAATACCTATGAGAATGATTATACCTGCCAGCACGTGGGATTTGAACAACTGTAAAAGACCCTCCCGCTCTACTCCCCTCTTAATCTGAAGCACCTGATACATGAAGCCTGTTGCCACAAGAAGCAGGGAGAATGCGTAAAATTTTCCGAGTCCTGACAGCCTTCCGGCGACAAAGAGGATGATTATTGTAATCAGAAATAAGACTGCGATGGCAAACCATGTGTTTTTTCCGAAAAGGATAGCCGTAGACCTCACTCCGATCTTCAAGTCATCATCAATGTCTATCAGTGCATATATCGTGTCATAGCCGGTAGCCCAGAAGACAGTTGCAAGAAATATAAGAAACGGCGCAATAGTCACTTCATTTCGGACGGCAGCCCAGGCAATTACAGCGCCCCAGCCAAAGGCTGTGCCAAGAACCAGCTGAGGGGTGTCAACAAACCTCTTCGTAAAGGGGTAAAGGCACGTCAGCAGGAGGGCAACGAGGGATAACATAATGCTCAGCCTGTTAAGTACCAGGACGAGGGCCAGCGCAATCAGGAGAAGGGCGATCAACACTGCTGAAGCCTCTTTCATGGTCAATCTGCCGGAGGCAAGAGGGCGCTCCCTGGTCCTCTCAACAAACCTGTCAAACCTCCTGTCGGCCATATCATTTATGACACATCCGGCGCTGCGCATAATAAAAGAGCCAAAAACAAATATAAACAGATGTTTGAGCGAAGGCCTCCCCTCAGAGGCCATGACGAGTGACCACAACGCCGGCATCATCAGCAGAAACGTGCCATACTGCTTGTCGATGCGTAAAAGGTCACAGACGGCCTTCAGTTTTTCCATGTATCAGGAGAGAAGACTTCCAGTATGGCTGCATTAAATTCGTCAGAAACCCTGAGGCGATAACACCGTGCCCAGAAGGTGTCTTCCAGTGTTGAAAAATGTTCCGCAAGGTAATCGCTTTTTATCCTGCAAACAAATAACTGGTCTCTGAGGAGCGGCACATTATAATCACTCAATAAGATTCCTACTGGTTTATTTTTCCTGCTTATCTCCCGCCTGATCGGCTCTGAAATGCGCGACGTATCTATCACGGAGTGCGCATACACAATCTTCATTTCTTGCCTCTTCAGCCACGCATCCCTGACAATGGCCACGGTCCCTTCCTTTGAGTCAAGAAATTTCGCCATCTCAAGGCCCATAGTTACGTCCTTCTGGCCGGTAACATCTACGGTAATATCAGACAAAAACAATGCCCGGAAAAATTTGACGAGCGAACCGTCATATAGTAATGTCAGCCGTGACAGCACCGGCAGATCATACTCTCCTGAACATGCAATAAACTCATCAGTATCCATCCATGATGAAACAGGGATGTAGTTAAACGGAAGATGGGTCAGATAATATTTCTCTGTCAGCATAGTTCTTAGAATAAAACAAAGGGTTTTGATAAGTCAACCTTTTATATTGACACCTTTTATATTGACACGTCAGGCCATTTTAGAAATGTCCGGGTTTTACCAAAACAGAAATGTCCCTGTTTAACTATACCTCTTCATGTCTATCAGTTTCTTTCCTGTTACATGACCTATGTGCAGATCGAGTATGCCCCTGATCTCGCTCTTGGTGCCCTCAGCCAGTTTGAACCTGTTAATATGACTGCTGACCATAGTCTGCCATCTTCGCATAACGGCAACAGCCCCGCCGCTCGCCCTTATCCCGCCACCCCGCGTCTTGCCACTGCAAACCGGACAAAGAAGTCCCCCCTCGGCTATCGAAATTGTAATGCTTTCATTGACGACCGCCCTGCTGCACTTAACGCACCCGTCAAAGCGAAGTCCAAGACCGGACAAGTGTAGGATCTGAATCTGATAGAAAAAGAGGACATTATCTGTATGATCTCCGGCGGATAAACGGTCAAGAGACCTCAGGAGGAGGGTAAATATGGCCTTATTGGGGTCTTCGGGCGGGGTTATCTTCCTCAACACATCGACCATGCTTGATGAATGCAGGAGCAGATCAAGGTCTTCCCTTACCTGACTGAATGAAGCAATGATATCCGCTGACTCGATACGAAATAATGAACCATGCCGTTTCCTGAAGAGGCCAAGCCTGCAATGCGTAAATGGTTCCAGTGAGCCGCCAAACCTGTTCTTGAAACTTCTCGCACCCTTGGCTATACCATCAATCCTGCCAAGGTCTTCGGTAAACATACCGACAATCCTGTCATACTCCCCCATCGGGCGGCTGTTAAGTATGATGCCTGCTGTCTTTAACAATGGCATAACTTCACCTATAAATATGATATCATCATTGTTGCTACAGTAAGGTATATGGTAAATCCTACTATATCCGTCAGCGTTGTTACTACAGGCCCGGAGGCTATTGCAGGGTCCACTTTTAACATCTTGAATATGACCGGCATCAGGGTCCCGAGCGCTGATGCAACAAAAATAGAAGTAAACATTGCGCTACCCACTATCAGGCCAAGCATGGACTGGCCATGCCATAAATAGACAACACTCCCAATCACCATACCGCAGACCGCCCCTATCAGGAGGGCCACCCTGACCTCCTTTAACCATACCCTGAGTGCATTGGTAACCTCAACACGGCCTGTAGCAAGGCCACGGGTAATTGCAGTGGAAGACTGCACGCCCACATTACCTGAAACGGCGCTGATTATAGGTGCAAACGATACAAGGGCTATTATCTGTTCCAGGGTTGCCTTAAAGTGCCACAGGACAGCCCCCACCACCAGCTCCCCAAGGATTGTTACAATAAGCCAGGGGAGGCGGAATCGTGCAACCCTTAATGGAGAGCTCGTAAAGATATACTCATCATCTTCGGTGCCTGCCATCTTCAGCATATCTTCAGTCGCCTCTTCACGAATGACATCTATTACGTCATCCACCGTTATTATACCGGCAAGCTTGTCTTCCTTATCAACAACAGGGACTGCAAGGATATTATACCGTGCCACAAGGCGGGCCACCTCTTCCTGATCGACGGCTGTATTTACACGTATGACCTCAGTTTCCATGATTTCACGAAGCCTTGTATAAGGGGGAACCAGCAGGAGCTTTCGAAGAGAGACCACGCCCACAAGTTTGCCGGTCTCATCAACCACATAAATATAGAAGACCATCTCCACTTCCCCTGCCTCCTGCAGTTTCTTTATCGCATCCTGAACACTCATGTCCTCCCTGAGTGAAAACACCTTCGTGTTCATGATGCCGCCCGCAGTCTCGGCAGGATACTGCAGCAGCTCTTTTACGGCCTCGTACTCTCTGACACCCATGAGAGTCAGGACTTCCTGTCCCTTCACATCAGTCAGGTCTGCAAGGATATCCGCCACGTCATCGGACGGAATGTGCCTCAGCAGTTGTACGATCTCATACGGCGGGATCATCTCGAGAACGGCACGCCTGCTCCCTTCGTCCATCTCGCTTATGAGCTGTCCCCGTGTCCTGCTCTCTTTGAGCAGGCCGAATATGGTATTTTTTTCCTTGTCGTCGA
>WBZR01002047.1_pt1 | contig 22321 bp, 18 predicted proteins | sample 5204231 | NCBI WGS metagenome assembly WBZR01 (sample SAMN12412403, study PRJNA552823) | activated sludge metagenome | isolation source: activated sludge from anammox sidestream of wastewater treatment plant... | place: USA: Virginia | collected 2017-08 | reverse complement strand
GCCTCGGGCGCACGCTCGGTGCGCAGGAGATCCACCAGCATGGCGATGCCCGCCCCGTCGCAGTACTCCACGCGGCTGCAATCCACGACGATCGCGCGATCGGGGTTGCGCGCCAGCGCGCGCTGCGCCTCGGTCCAGACCGGGCCGAGCGAGTAGGCGTCGAGCCGTCCCGCGAGCTCGAGGCCGCGCGTCGCGGCATCCGGTTCGGTGATGGTGAGCTCGGCCATTGGCGGCGACCCCGCGGATATTACCAGCGGGGAGGGGCCGGCACGAGGCGCCCGTCGCCCCCGTGCGAGCCTGTCGCGGGGACCCACGCCGTGCGGACGGGGCCGCGTTGCGGCAAGATGCGCCTGGTCCGACCTCGATTCGGCCGTTCGGCAAGACCCGCGCTCATGGGACACGGACACGCACACGACGACCACGCCGGCCATGCGCACGGACTGCGCATGGACATCGGCCGCGCGTTCGCCATCGGCGTGGCGCTCAACACGGCGTTCGTGGTGGTGGAAGCTGCGTTCGGGCTCGTCGCCCACTCGCTTGCGCTGCTCGCCGATGCCGCCCACAACCTGAGCGACGTGCTCGGTCTCCTGCTCGCCTGGGGCGCAGCCTCGCTCGCACGCCGCCCGCCGAGCGAACGCTTCACGTATGGGCTGCGCAGCTCGACGATCATGGCCGCGGTCGCGAACGCCGTGCTGCTTCTGGTCGCCTGCGGTGGCATCGCGTGGGAGGCGACCAGCCGCTTCGGGAATCCGGTCCCGCCGAGCGGTGCGCTGATGATCTGGGTCTCGCTCGCCGGCGTCGTCGTGAATGGCGCCACCGCGTTGCTGTTCGTGCGCGAGCGCAAGCGCGACCTGAATGCGCGCGGCGCCTACCTGCACATGGTGGCGGACGCGGCGGTGTCCCTCGGCGTCGTGGTGGCGGGCGCCGCGATCGTGCTGACTGGCCGCCAGTGGGTGGATCCCGTCGTGAGCCTCGTGATCGTCGCCGTGATCGTTCTCGGCACGTGGGGCCTGCTGCGCGATTCGCTGCGCCTCAGCATGGCCGCGGTCCCGGGCGGCGTCGAGCTCGCGGCGGTGCGCACATACATGGTGGGTCTGCCGGGCGTCGCCGAGGTGCACGACCTGCACATCTGGGCGATGAGCACGACCGAGACGGCGCTCACCGCGCACCTCGTCATGCCCAGAGGGCACCCGGGCGATGCCTTTCTGAACGCGCTTTGCCGGGAGCTCGACAGCCGCTTCGGCATCCATCACACCACCGTGCAGATCGAGATGGGCGACACCACCGATGCGTGCGAGCTCGCGCCGGACCATCGCGTCTAGCGGGCGGTTCCCGCTCTCCGGATGCGAATCGTCGCACGGTTTGCCCCGGAGTTGACGCAGGGCAAGGAGTCCGAGCCCGGAACCGGCCAAGCTTGCCGGGACGGCGACCCGACGAGGTGAGGCGCGGCGGGCGGCAAGCGGACATCTCATGGAGGGTTCGACGTGAATCGCGTGACTCGGTGGGCCGTGGCGGCGGTGCTCGCTGCGGCGGGGGCGGCCGCAATGGCGGCCAATTTGCCGGAAGTGGTGGTTTACAAGAGTCCGACCTGTGGCTGCTGCGGAAGCTGGGTCGAGCACATGAAGGCGAACGGTTTCCACGTGAAGGTGGTCGAAGAAGATGACGTGACCGCGTTCAAGCGCCGGTTCGGCGTGCCAGGCGATCTCGCCTCGTGCCATACCGCGCTCGTCGGCGGCTACGTGGTCGAGGGGCACGTCCCGGCCTCCGCCGTGAAGCGCTTGCTGAAGGAGAAGCCCGCCGCGGTCGGCGTGAGCGTGCCCGGCATGCCGGTCGGCGCGCCCGGCATGGACGGGCCGGCGCCGCAGCCCTTCAGCACGCAACTCTTCGACGAGCGCGGCCGCGCGCGCGCGCTTGAGTCGTACCGTCCGCCTTACCGCTGGTGAATTCGTAGCAGGACCGCTCGAGAAAGGAGACAACGATGCGAACCACGACCAGACTACTCACGCTGATCGCCGCCGCGATGGTCGCCGGCACCGTATTCGCCCAGCCGCAAGGCCCGGGCTATGGACCGGGCATGATGGGTCAGGGCGCAGGGCCCGGCATGATGGGCGGCTACGGGCCCGGAGGCGGACGCGGCTACGGTCCGGGCTACGGCATGGGGCCCGGCATGATGGGCGGATACGGTCCAGGGTACGGCATGGGCCCAGGGATGATGGGCGGCTACGGCCGGGGTTACGGCATGGGCCTCGGCATGATGGGCGGTCCGCTCGGGGCGCTCGATCTGACTGACGCCCAGCGTGCGCAGATCAACAAGATCCAGGACGAAACCCGGCGTAAGAACTGGGACGTGATGGGCAAGATGCAGGACGAGCGGGCGAAGCTGCGCGACGCCTACGCGAGCGGCACGGCCGACCGCGCCGCGATCCTCGACGCGTACAAGCGGATCGGCGACCTGCGCCTGCAGCGGATCGAGAACGGGCTCGACGCGCGGGAGAGAATCCAGGGTGTCCTGACCAAGGAGCAGCGTGAGCAGCTGCGTCGCTGGGGCCCTTGGTGGATGGGTGACGACGCCGGGTAGCCGCGTCCCAGGACGGAAGTGGCGGAGCCTCGTGCTCCCCGGAGCGCGGGAAGGATTGCTATTCTTGCGATCTTTCTTCGCATCCGGATACAGGGAAATGAATGAGCGACAAATGAAGCGGCGCCGGTTTTGCCGCCGCCTCTTCACCGGCATCGCCGCAGGCGTCACACTGCTTTCCGCGGGCATCGCGGCCGCGCAGCCCGCGCGCCAGATCGAGACCGTGCCGGGCATGCCGCCGGTGGTCGATCCCGCGAATCTCTACAGCGAGATCGCGGCGGGCCACATGCGGTCCGACGTCGCCACCGATCTGACGCGGATCTACGTCCCGAACCGCCGCTCGAATGACGTGTCGGTGATCGATCCTGCCACGATGCAAGTGGTCGATCGCTTCAAGGTCGGCCTCAACCCGCAGCACGTCGTGCCCTCGTGGGACCTGAAGACGCTCTGGGTGACCAACAACGCGGAAGGGCGCACCGACGGAACGCTCACGCCGATCGACCCGAAGACGGGCAAGCCGGGGCCGAGCATCCCGGTGGACGACCCGTACAACATGTACTTCACGCCGGACGGCCGCTCGGCGATCGTGGTGGCCGAGGCGCACCAGCGGCTCGACTTCCGGGACCCGCAGACGATGGCGCTGCAGAGCTCGCTCGCGGTTCCCGAGTGCGCGGGCATCAACCACGCCGAATTCTCGATCGACGGCCGCTACGCGCTCTTCACCTGCGAGTTCGGCGGCCGGTTGGCGAAGATCGACCTCGTCGGCCGCAAGGTGGTCGGGTATCTGAAGCTGACGAAAGGCGGCATGCCGCAGGATGTGCGCATCTCGCCCGACGGCGCGGTGTTCTATGTCGCCGACATGCGCGCGGGCGGCGTGTTCATCGTCGACGGCGACAAGTTGGCCGAGATCGGATTCATCCCGACCGGCGCCGGGACGCACGGGCTCTACCCCAGCCGGGACGGCGCCAAGCTCTACGTCGCCAACCGCGGCTCGCGGCACGTCCACGGCGCGCCTGGCGGCAAGGGCAGCGTCTCGGTGATCGACTTCGCGACGCGCAAGGTCGAGGCGACGTGGCCCATTCCGGGCGGGGGGAGTCCCGACATGGGCAACGTGAGCGCCGACGGGACGGTGCTCTGGCTGTCCGGCCGGTTCGACGACGTCGTGTACGCCATCGACACCGCGAGCGGCGAAGTGAAGAAGATCCGGGTCGGCAGCGAGCCGCACGGGCTCACGGTGTGGCCGCAGCCGGGGCGCTATTCGCTCGGGCACACCGGGAACCTCCGTTGACAGCGCGCACCGCGCGTGTGAGCGAGCCGCAGGCCGGCCCCCTTGTCCCTGCCGTGACCACGTCACCCAATCCAGGCCCGGAGAGTCCGAGCGGTGCGGCGCTCGGGCGCAAGGTCCGCGCGTGGCTCGTTGCGATCGGCGTGTTGGTGCTGGTGGCGGTGACGATGGGGGTACTGCAGGAAGCGACCCGCTCGCGCGACGCGACCCGCTTGCGGCCGCCCCGTCTGACGATGCACGCGGAGCCGCGACCGCTGCCGCCCCTCGACATCCGCGACGCGGATGGCAAACCCGTTCCGTTGGAGCGCTTTCGCGGCAAGGTGGTGTTGCTGAACGTCTGGGCGACCTGGTGCGGGCCCTGCCGCGTGGAGATGCCGACGCTCGACCGGCTGCAGGCGCGCCTCGGCGGCGCCGACTTCGAGGTGGTCGCGCTCTCCACCGACGTGGAAGGCGCGAAAGCGGTGCGCGAGTTTTACGATTCGCTGAAGATCACGCGCCTTGCGACCTACGTGGAAGGCGAGGGCAACGTCCTCACCCCGCTCGGAGCGCCGGGCCTGCCGACCACGCTGGTCGTGGACGCGAAGGGCCGCGAGGTCGCGCGCGCCCTGGGTGGGGCCGACTGGGAGGCGCCGGATGTGCGGAAGCTGATCCGGTCTCTCGTCGCGGAGACTCAAGCAAAGTGAGTCTTCCGCCGTGAGCGAGCCGCGCAAGCACCGGCTCGCCGCCGCCCGCCGCCGCCCGAACCTCGGTTGGCTGGTCGTCGTGCTGATCCTCGTCGCTGCTGCGGCGGCGGTGTGGTCGATCGCGCAGCAGTCGACGGGCTCGCGCGCGGATCCGGGCGACGCGAAGCAAGTCGCGCTCGGGAAGACGATCTACGACCAGCACTGCGCCTCCTGCCACGGCGCGCGCCTGGAGGGCCAGCCGCGCTGGCAGTCGCGCCTGCCGAACGGCCGGATGCCTGCGCCGCCGCACGATGCGACCGGGCACACGTGGCATCACCCGGACGAGATGCTGTTCGGGATGACGAAGGAAGGCATCGTGCCGGGCAAGTACGCGCCGCCCGGTTATCAAAGCGACATGCCGGCGTTCGGCGCCACGCTCTCCGACGACGAGATCTGGGCAGTCCTCGCCTACATCGAGTCGCGCTGGCCGCGCGAGATCCAGCAGGCGCAACGCGAGCGCCGGCACGCGATGCGCTGACCGCGAAGAATGTCGCTCAGCGCGCGTGCATCACGGCTGCAGCGCTGCGTCGTAGCCCTCTTCCTTCACTGCCTTGATCAGGGACTGCGCGTCGGCGGTCCCCTTCACGACCGCCTGCGCCTGCTCGAGGCTCACGTCGGCGGACTCGACGCCGGGAACCTGCTTCAGCGCCTTCGTGACGCTCATGACGCAGTGGTTGCAGGTCATGCCGGTGACTTTGAGGGTGGTGGCTTGCATCGTCGTTCTCCTTGCAGAAGCGGAATTGCGGTCCGATCTAACTGGGTCCCGGTCGCTGCCGGACCGCCGAGCGCCACGCGGCGCGCGCGTTGCGCGCCGGACGCCGGCGGTCCGCCGGGCGGACGCACGCGGCGCAGGCGCAGGCTGTTGGTGACCACGAACACGCTCGACAGCCCCATCGCGAGGCCGGCGAGCATCGGGTTGAGAGTCAAGCCCCAGGCGGGATAGAAGACGCCCGCTGCGAGCGGAATGAGCAGGATGTTGTAGATGAACGCCCAGAAGAGATTGCCGCGAATGGTGCGCATCGTGCGCCGCGCGACCTCGAGCGCGTTCAGGAGGCCCCGCAGATCGCCGCGCGTGAGCGTGACGTCGGCCGCCTCGATCGCGATGTCGGTGCCGGTGGCGACTGCGATGCCCACCTCGGCCTGCGCGAGTGCCGGCGCGTCGTTGATGCCGTCGCCCACGAACGCGATCTTGCGTCCCTGCGCCTGGAGCCGCTGCACGGCTTCGGCCTTCCCGGAGGGCAGCACCTCGGCCTCGACTTCGTCCACGCCTGCCTGGCGGGCAATCGCCTGCGCCGTGCGGGCGCTGTCGCCGGTGATCATCCCGACACGCAGGCCCTTCGCCTTCAGTGCCGCGACCACTGCCGCAGACTCGGGCTTGAGCGGGTCTGCGACGCCGAGGATGCCCCATGCCGCACCGTCCACCGCGAGATAGATCGGCGTGCGGCCGCGCTCGGCCAGCGCCGCAGCGCGTTCGGCGAGCGCATCGGCAGCGGCTCCTTCACGGGCGAGCAGCCGCGCCGCGCCGAGGAGCACGGTGTGGCCTTCGACGATCGCCTTCACGCCGTATCCCGGAATCGCCTCGAAGCGCTCCGCTTTCGGGTATGCGACGCCGCGCGCTTGCGCCGCGGCGAGGATCGCCGCGGCGAGCGGATGCTCGCTCCCCGAATCGGCGCCCGCGGCGAAGCGCAGCACTGCGAGCGCGTCGCCGCCCGGCGCCGGCTCGAGATCGACGAGCTGCGGCCGGCCCACCGTGAGCGTACCGGTCTTGTCGAGCACCACGGTGTCGACGTGGCTCAGCGCTTCGAGCGCCTCGCCCTTGCGGAAGAGCACGCCGAGCTCGGCGGCGCGGCCGCTCCCGACCATGATCGCTGCCGGGGTCGCGAGCCCCATGGCGCACGGGCAGGCGACCACCAGCACCGCGACCGCGCTCACGAGCGCAAGCGTGATCGCCGGCGCGGGCGCGAGCGCGAGCCAGACGGCGAAGGTCACCGCCGCGATCGCGAGCACGATCGGCGTGAACACGCTCACCACGCGGTCCGCGAGCCGCTGGATCGGGAGCTTCGACCCTTGCGCCTGCTCGACCATGCGGATGATCTGAGCGAGCAGCGTCTCTCTTCCCACCTGGCGGGCTTCGACGCGCAGCACGCCGTGCTGATTCACCGTGCCGCTCACCACCCGGTCGCCGGCGCGCTTCGCCGCCGGCATCGGCTCGCCGGTGAGCATCGACTCGTCGACGTAGCTCTCGCCCCCGCGCACCTCGCCATCGACGGGCACTCGCTCGCCCGGGCGCACGATCACGACGTCGCCGCGCACCACGCTCGCGATCGGCACGTCGGCCTCGACGCCCTCGCGTACCACGCGCGCGGTCTTTGCCTGCAGACCGACGAGCTTCCGGATCGCTGCGCCGGCGCGGCCCTTGGCGAGCGCCTCGAGATACTTGCCCATCAGGATCAGCGTGACCACGACCGCCGCCGGCTCGAAGTAGAGGTGGCGAGCCTGAGCCGGGAGGAGCCCTGGTACGAGGACGACGGCGGCGCTGTAGAGCCACGCCGCGCCGACGCCGGTCATCACCAGGCTGTTCATGTCGGGGGAGAGATGGCGAAACGCAGCCCAGCCCGAGCTGAAGAAACGGCGGCCCGGCCCGAAGACCACCGCCGTGCCGAGCGCGAGCTGCACCCATTCCCAGAAGCGCTGCGTCGGCGCGACCCGCGCCAGCGCTTCGGCGAGCCCAGGCACGACCATCGGACCCATCGCGAGCGCGAGGAGCGGAACCGACAGCACCGCCGCGCCCACCGTGTCATGGAGCCGTGCACGCAGTTCCGCCTCGCGCGCGCGCACCTCGACGTCCTCGGCCGCGGAACCCTCTTCCCGGTCGAGGGGGCGGGGCGTGTAGCCCGCCTCCGTGATCGCACGGCCGAGTTCCTCCGGCGAGACGGTCGCGGGGAAGTACCGCACGGTCGCCCGCTCGGTAGCGAGATTGACTATTGCTTCGAGCACGCCCGGTGTCTTCCGCAGCGCGCGCTCGACGCGGCTCACGCAGTTCGCACAGGTCATGCCGCCGACGCCGATCTCGAGCTCGGCGACCACTGGGGCGTATCCGGCGTCCTTCACCGCCGCGGCGACGCCGGCGGCGGTCGCCGCGGTCTCGTCGAGGCGCACGCTCGCCCGCTCGGTCGCGAGGTTCACCGCGGCCGCGGCCACGCCCGGCACCTTGGCGAGCGCGCGCTCCACCCGCGCGCTGCAGTTCGCGCAGGTCATGCCCTGAACGCCGATCTCTAGGTCTTGCACTTTGCTCTCCTGCTTGAGACGACCGGCGCGCTTCGATCGCCTTCCTGGTTGAGCGCCGCGAGGATCGGGCACTCGCCCGTGTGCCCGTGGCCGCTGCAGCGCGCCTCGAGCGTCGCGAGCCCCTGCTTCATGCGCGCGAGCGCCTCGATGCGCCGGTCGATGTCGGCGATCTTCGCCTGCGTCGCGTGCTTCACCTCGCGCGCGGTGGCGCGCGGGTTGTCGCTCAGGGCGAGGAGCTCGGCGATCTCCTCGAGCGAGAAGCCGAGCGCCTGCGCGCGGCGGATGAAGCGCAGCCGCTGCGCCGCAGCCGCGCCGTACACCCGGTACCCGGCGGCGGTGCGCCGTGCTGGCGGCAGCAGCCCGCGCCGCTCGTAGTAACGTAATGTTCCGGCCCCGATGCCGGCGCCCTTGGCGAGCTTGCCGATGGTTATATTTTCCATGCTGGATCGCTTCCCGGATCTCAAGCCTAAACCTTGTAGTAAGGTATAGAGTCAAGCGTTCGCTTTTTCAAGCCGATTCCTCAACCCGCTTCTTTAACCCTATAACAGTCGTGGTTACCCGCGTGGATTCGCCGCAATGAAACCTTCCCCGCAGACCGAAAACAACGTCCTCGGCGGCACCCTGCGCGCCTGCAGCTACGCGCCGCTCACCGGCTACTTCCGCGACGGCTGCTGCGCTACGCACGCCGAGGACGGCGTCGCGCACCTGGTGTGCGTGCGCGTGACCAAGGCGTTCCTCGAGTTCAGCGTCGCGCGCGGCAACGATCTCGTGACGCCACGCCTCGAGATGCGCTTTCGCGGGCTCAAGCCGGGCGACAAGTGGTGCCTACACGTGCTCCGCTGGATCGAGGCCTGGGAGGCGGGCTGCGCGCCGCAGGTCGTCCTCGAGGCGACGCACGCGCGGGCGCTCGAGTACGTCGGCCTGGACGCGCTGAAGGCGCACGCGCTCGATCTGAACTAGGGATGCTCTGGAGAACCCCGTCATTCCGGCGGAATGGGCGCAAGCTCCGCGGGGATGACCCGATGGGGCGATGACCGCCACGGATTCCACACGCGCCGAAGCCGCGGCGCGTTACGACGCCTGGTACCACACGCCGCGCGGCGAGTGGATCGGCGAGACCGAGTTCGCGCTCCTGCGCGACGCGCTCGGCGCGCAGCCGGGCGATACCGTGCTCGATGTCGGCTGCGGCACCGGGCACTTCACGCGCCTTTTCGCCGGGCGCGCCGGCGTGCGCATCGTCGGCCTCGATCCGGATCTCGCGTGGCTGCGCTTTGCCCGATCGCATGCGCGCGCGGGCGAAGCCTACGTCGCGGGCCGCGCCGAGCGCCTGCCGTTTCGCGATGCGAGCTTCGACCACGCGATCGCCGTCACCTCGCTCTGCTTCATCCGCGATCAGGATGACGCGCTGCGCGAGATCGTCCGCGTGACGCGCAAGCGCCTCGCGCTCGGGCTCCTCAACCGGCGCAGCATCCTCTACCTGCAGAAGGGGCGTGGCGGCGGGGTCGGCGCGTACCGCGGGGCGCACTGGCACACCGCGGCGGAGATCCGCGCGCAGATCGCGCGGCTGTCGCTGCGCGACGTACGGCTCGCGTCGGCGGTATTCCTGCCTGGCGGCGGGCCCTGCGCGCAGTGGCTGGAGCAGCGGCTTCCGACTGGCTGGCTTGCCGGAGCGCTTCTTCTCGCGCTTGCCGATGTCCCGGCCCGAGGCGCGAAGTAGCACCAGCGCCGCGACGCCGTCTGGCCCGCCCGACGACTTCGGCTTGGCGAAACAGACATTTACAACTCGCTCCCGCGGCGAAACAGTTGGCTTACAGCCCCGCCGTACAGTGCAGGCGTCGCAACCAACGAAGGAGAATGCGATGAAACGCCTGATCGCCAAACTCGCTGCCGGCGCGATGCTCGTTGCGCTGCCGCTCGCGGCACTCGCTCACGACGACTATCGCCACGGCGGGCGCGATGACCGCGGCCGTTACGCCACCCGCTACGACCATGGCTGGCAGCGCGCGCCGAGGTATGCGTACTATCCGGCGCCGGTGTATCGCGCGCACGAGGTCGTGCGCGTCGTCGAGCGGCCGGTCTACGTCCCCGCGCCGGTGCCGGTCGCGTACCCGCGCCCGTACCCCGCGCCGACCAGCAGCGTCGACATCGGCTTCCGCATCTTCTTCTGATTTGATTCTTTCGGGCGGACGCTGCTTCGCGCGGCGGCGGGCATCACGCCGCCGCGCGGACTACTCCCCGGCGCCGCCAGCGTCTTCCGTTTCGTCCTCGGGGGGCGGAACGACCAGCACCTTGTCCACCCGGTGCCGGTCCATGTCGAGCACCTCGAAGCGCAGTCCGGCGAATGCAAACGTCTCGCCGGCGCGCGGGACATGGCCGAGGCGCGCCATGACGAGGCCACCCACCGTGTGATAGCGCCCCGCCTCGTCTTCGGGAAACTCGATGCGCCGTCCGACGGCTTCCTGCAGGCGATCGAGCGAGGCCCCGCCGTCCACGAGCAGCGATCCGTCTGCCCGCCGCACGAACTCGGGGGCCTCCTCCTCGCCCAGCTCGGGCACCGCACCGACGATCGCCTCCAGCACGTCGGTCATCGTGACGAGCCCTTGCACCTCGCCGTATTCGTCCACGACGAGCGCGAGGTGCGCCTTGTGCTGCTTGAGCAGCTCGAGGAGGCGCATGAGATGGATGGTTTCGGGCACGTAGAGCGCCGGCTCGAGGTGGGCCAGGACGTCCAGCGGCTCGCCGCGGAGGCATGGGTCCAGGAGGTCCAGCGTATCGAGCACGCCGAGCACGTCGCGCAGCCCGTGCCGGCACACGGGCACGCGCGTGTAGCCTTCGCGCCGGACGGCGAGCAGACGCGCGTCCAGCGACGCTTCGACGTCCAGGTACACGATGTCGATGCGTGGCGTCATGACGGCGCCGACCCGCTGCGAGTCGAGGTGCAGCACCCGCGAGACGAACTCGCTCTCGGCGCGCTCGAACACGCCGGTCTCCGCGCCGATCCGCATCAGCCCCTCGATCTCCGCTTCGGTCACCGTCTGCTTCACGCGCTCGCGTACTCCGACCATGCGCAGCAGCGCCTCGGTCGAGAGCGTGAGCAGCTTCACGAACGGCAGCGTCGCCTGCGACAGGAGGCGCATCGGCAGCGCGATGCGCGTCGCGATCGCCTCGGGCGCGTACAGCGCGAGCCGTTTGGGCACAAGCTCGCCGAGGATCAGCGAGAAGTACGTGATGCCGATGACCACGATGGCGATCGCCAGCTCATGCGCATATGGCAGCAAGGCTGGCGCCCGGCGCAGCGCCTCGGCGAGTTGCGCGGAAAGCGTCGCCTCGCCGAACGCGCCCATGAAGATGCCGATCAGCGTGATCCCGACCTGGACGGTGGAGAGGAACCGCCCCGGATTCTCGGCGAGCGCGAGCGCTGCCGCGGCGCCCGGGCTGCCTCGCTCGGCGAGCTGCCGGAGCCGGACGTGGCGGCTCGACACCACCGCGATCTCCGACATGGCGAAGGCGCCGTTGGCGAGAATGAGGATGAGGAGGACGAGGATTTCCATGGCCGGGGGCTCCGCGCGCGACGACGCCAGCACCCGAACATAGCACCCGCGCGTTGCCCCCTCTTCGCGAAGGGGGACTGGTGGGCTATTGCGCGCTGGCGGCGAACGCCTGCGCCGTCCAGCCGCCGCCGAGCGCGCGGTACACGCTTATCAGCGCAGTCTGGCGGTTGCGCAGCGCGACGAGCCGCTCGCGGTCGGCGGAGAAGAGGTTGCGCTCTGCGTCGAGCACCTCGAGATAGCTCGAGTAGCCGGCGCGATAGCGGCGCTCGGCGAGCTTGAGCGTCTCGGCGACCCGGGCGCGGCGCTCGTCCTGCGCGACGAACGTCTCCCGGGCGCCGCGGTGCGCGACGAGCGCGTCATGCACGTCGCGGAACGCGCCCTGCACCGCCTGCACGTACGCGATCTCGGCCTGCTGGCGCCGCGCCTTGGCCGCGTCCACCTGGGCCGTGATCCGGCCGGCCGCGATGATCGGCTGCACGAGCGAGCCCGCGATCGACCAGATCGCCGCCGGCCCGGTGAAGAGATCGGCGAGGCGCGCGCTCTCCGAGCCGAGCGAACCGGTGAGCACGACCGCGGGGAAGTACTGCGCGCGTGCCTCGGCGATGCGGAACTCGGACGATGCGAGATCCGCCTCGGCGCGCTGGATGTCGGGCCGGCGGGCGAGAAGGTCCGACGGCAGTCCCGGCGGCACCTCGGGCACGCTTGCGCGAGTCTCGAGCGCCGGACCGCGCGCGATGGCCGGCGCATAGACCTCGCGCGGCGCGCGGCCGGCGAGAACGGCGAGCGCCGCTTGCGCCAGATCGACCGCCTGGCTGAGCGGCGGCACGGTCGCGGCCACGGACGCGCGCTCGGCTTCGGCTTGGCGCAGCTCGAACGTGCTCACCAGCCCGGCGCCGTGGCGGGCCCGCTGCAGCCGCACGTTGTCGTCGCGCGTGGCGAGCGTTGACAAGGAGAGCGCGAGCTCCGCGTCCGCCAGGTGCAGCGTGAAGTAGCTGGTCGCCACCTCGGCGGCGAGCGCGATGCGCACCGTCTCCGCGTCATAGCGCGTGGCGGCCAGCGTCTGCCCGGCCGCGTCGCTCCCGGAGCGGAGCCGACCCCATAGGTCGACCTCGTACGCCGCGGCGAGCGCGACGCTGTGCGTCGTCGCGGCGTACGGGGGTCCCATGGGAAATGGGGTGGCCGTGCTGCTCTTACTGCGACTCGCGTCGTAGGTGAGATCGACCGAGGGGTAGAGGCTCGACTGCGCGATGCGCAGGTTTGCCCGCGCCTCGTCGATGCGCGCGACCGCGGCCCGCAGGTCGAGATTCCTCGCGAGCGCCTCCTCGACGAGCGCCGTGAGCTGCTCGTCGCCGAACAGCGTCCACCACCGATCGAGCGTCGCCGGCGCCTTCGCCTCGGCGGCGGGCAGGTCGAGCTCGGGCCGCTCGTGTTCCGCCATGCTGGTGCAGGCCGCGGCCACGACCGCTGCGAGCGCCGCCGCGAGCGCGGTGCGCAGTGCCGGGTCAACCATGCGGCGCCCCCTTGCCTTCGGCTGCCGCGATCGCCGCGGCGTGCAGCGCTGCGCTGCGCTTTTCGCCCTCGACGACCTCGGCGTGGAGCTCGGCGGCGGTGCGCGTCTCGCGGACGCGCCGCTCGGTGAGCAGCCGGAAGAAGAACGGGATGAAGAAGATGGCGAGGAAGGTCGCCGCCAGCATGCCGCCCATCACGCCGGTGCCCACGGAGATCCGCGCGCCAGCGCCCGCGCCGGTCGAGAAGGCGAGCGGTACCACGCCGAGGATGAAGGCGAGCGAGGTCATGATGATCGGGCGAAACCGCAGCCGCGCGGCCTCGATCGCAGCTGCCGGCGGCGAGTAGCCCTCCCGCACCTTGAGAAGCGCATATTCGACGATGAGGATCGCGTTCTTGGCAGCGAGGCCGAGCAGCGTCACCAGGCCGATCTGGAAATAGACGTCGTTCGTCAGGCCGCGAAGCCACACGGCGGTGAGCGCGCCGAAAGTGCCGAACGGCAGCGCGAGGAGCACCGAGAACGGCAGCGACCAGCGCTCGTACAGCGCGGCGAGGATCAGGAACACCATGATCACCGCAAGACCGAGCGCGAGGCTCGAAGTGCCGCCGGATTTCTTCTCCTGGTACGACGTGCCGCCCCAGTCGAAGCTGAATTCCGGCGGCAGGACCTCGCGCGCGATCGCCTCGACGCGCTCGATCGCCTGGCCGGAGCTTACGCCTGGCGCGGCCTGGCCGATGATCTTGACCGCCGGCAGGTTGTTGAAGCGGTCGAGCGCGTCCGGGCCCGACGCGTAGCGGACGCTCGCGAGCGAGCGCAACGGGACCATCTCGCCGCGGGCCGAGCGCACCCAGATCGCGCCGATGTCGTCCGGGCGGGTGCGGTAGCGCGGCTCGGCGCTCATCAGCACCTGCCAGGCGCGGCCGAACTTGTTGAAGTCGTTCACGTAGAAGCTGCCGAGCGTCGCCGCGAGCGTGTCGAACACCTCGTCCACGGGCACGCCGAGCGTCTTCGCCTTCTCGCGGTCGACCTCGACGGCGAGCTGCGGCACGTTCGCGCGCCACAGCGTTTGCGCGCCGCCGAGCATCGGATCCGAGTTGAGCCGCCCGAGCAGCTGCTGCGTCACCTGCGCGAGCCTGGCGGAGCCGCCGTCGCCCCCGCTCTGGAGGTAGAACTCGTAGCCGCCGGCGGTGCCGAGGCCGAAGATCGGGGGCGGACCGAAGGCGAGCACCAGCGCTTCCTTGATGTGCGCGGTCTTCATGAAGAACTCGCCGATGAGCTGCTGCACTGTCACCGTGCGCTCGTCCCAGTGCTTCTGCGTGACGAAGATCGTCGCCGCGTTGTTGCGGAAGCCGCCGCCGATGAAGTCGAAACCGGTGAATGCCACGACGTGCTCGTTGACGGGGTTGGAGCGCAGGGCCTCCACCACCTGGCTCACGACCCGGTCGGTCCGCTGCAGCGTCGCACCGTCCGGCAGGATGACCATGGCGATGAAGACGCCCTGGTCCTCGTCCGGCACCAGCGAGCCCGGCGTGTACCGCCACAGGCCGCCCGCGATCAGCACCATGCCGGAGAAGAGCGCGAGCGCGATCGCGCCGCGCCGGATCATCCAGGTGACGCCGTCGATGTAGCGTCCGGTCACACGGCGGAACCAGTCGTTGAACCAGGCGAAGAAACGGCCCGGCTGCCGGTGCTCGCGGCGCAGGATCATCACGCACAGGGCCGGGGTCAGGGTGAGCGCGACGATGCCCGAGAAGATCACCGCGATCGAGATAGTCACGGCGAACTGGCGGTAGAGCTCGCCGGTGAGGCCGCCGAGGAAGGCGATCGGCACGAACACCGCGGTCAGCACCAGCACGATCGCGATCACGGGTCCCGAGACCTCGCGCATCGCCTCGATCGCCGCCTCGCGGGCGGGCATGTTCTCCTCGCGCATGATGCGCTCGACGTTCTCCAGCACGACGATCGCGTCGTCGACCACGATGCCGATCGAGAGCACCATTCCGAAAAGCGTCAGCGTGTTGATCGAATAGCCGAGGGCGAAGAGCCCGGCGAACGCGCCGGTGAGCGACACCGGGACGGCGATGATCGGAATGAGCGTCGCGCGCCAGTCCTGCAGGAACAGGAACACGACGAGGAACACGAGGATCATCGCCTCGCCGAGGGTCTTCAGGACTTCGCGGATCGACACCTCGATGAAGCGCGTGGTGTCGTACGGGATCGAGTACGCGAGGCCCGGGGGGAAGCGCTCGGCCAGCTCGGCGACGGTGCGCTTCATCTCGCCCGCGACCTCGAGCGCGTTCGCGCCCGGCCGCAGGAAGATGCCCATCAGCGTGGCGCTCTGGCCGTTGTAGCGGCCGATGAATTCGTAGTCCTTGCTGCCGAGCTCGACGCGTGCGATGTCGCGGAGACGGATGATCGAGCCGTCCGGGTTCGCGCGCACGATGATGTTCTCGAACTGCTCGACGTCGGCGAGCCGCCCGAGCGTGGTGATCGTGTAAACGAGCTCCTGGTCGCCGCTGTAGGGCGCCTGGCCGATTTTGCCGGCCGCGAACTGCGCGTTCTGCTCGCGGACCGCGGCGATCAGATCGCCGGTGGTGAGCCCGAGCTGCGCGAGCCGGTCGGGGCGCACCCAGATCCGCATCGCATAGTCCTTCGCGCCCCAAACCTGCACGTTGGTCGTGCCCGGGATGCGTTTCAGGCGGTCGAGCACGTTCAAGGTGACGTAGTTCGACACGTAGAGGTCGTCGAAGCGGGCATCCGGCGAATAGAACGCCAGCACCTGCAGGAACGACGACGAGCCCTTCTCGACGGTCACGCCCTGGCGCCGCACTTCCTCCGGCAGCCGCGCTTCGGCCTGCTTGACGCGGTTGTTGACGTTGATCGCCGCCTGGTCGGCGTCGGTGCCGATATCGAAGGTCACCTGAATCTGCAGCTGGCCGTTCGACGCCGAGTTCGAGCTCATGTAGATCATGCCCTCGACGCCGTTGATCGCGTTCTCGAGGACCGCCGCGACGGTCTGCTCGACCACCCGGGCCGACGCGCCCGGATAGAACGCGCTCACCTGCACGACCGGCGGCGCGATCTCCGGGTACTGCGCGATCGGCAAAGTGCGCATCGCGGCGAGCCCCGCGAGCACGATGAAGAGGGACAGTACCGCGGCGAAGATGGGGCGGTCGATGAAGAAGCGGGAGAACATCCGGCGTTCCTCGAGCGCGCGCGGCTATTGCTTCGACGCCGCGCCTTGCGGTGCGGCCTTGCCAGGTCGGCCGGGCGCGCCGCCGGGTCCCGCCGGCGGTGGGCCGAGCACGATCGGCGCCCCGGTCGGAATCGGCTGCAGCTTCGCCATGCCGTCCACCACCACCTGGTCGCCCGGCTTCAATCCCGATTCCACGATCCACTGCTTCGCGCCGGCGAAGTCGACCCAGTCGCTCACGGTGACCGGGCGCGGCAGCGCGACGTCCTTGCCCTCGGCAGACTTGCCTGCGACGTACACGAACTTGCCCTGCGGGCTGTCCATCACCGCGACCTGCGGCACCACGATGGTGTCGGGGCGCACGGCCCCCGAGAGGACCACCCGCACGAACTGCCCCGGCCGCAACCCCGCGTCCTCGTTCCGGAAGAGGGCGCGCGCATCGTACGACCCGGTGCCCGGGTTGATGCGCGGATCGATGAATTCGAGCCGCCCCTTGCGCGGATACACCGAGCCGTCGGCGAGCCGCACGCTCGCCTCGAAGCCGCCCTGCGCCTCGTCCGGCACGACGAGCTTGCCCTCGCGCCGCAGCGCGTCGAGCCGGAGCCGCTCGTTCTCCGCGATGCTGAAGTTCACGTACATCGGATCGACTTGCGACACCGTCGCGAGCAGACTCTCCGCGCCTGGCGAGACGAGGCTACCCTCGGACTTCCGCGCGCGGGACGCGAAGCCGCTCACCGGTGCGGTCACGGTCGTGTACGAGAGGTTGAGCCGCGCGGTGGTCAGGTTCGCCTGGGCGAGCTTGACGTTCGCGTCGGCGGTCTCGGCCGCCGACACCGTGTCGTCATACTCGCGCCGGCTGACGGCGCCTTCGACGTCGCCGCCGACCAGAGGCTCCAGCCGCGCGCGGTCGCGACGCGCCTGGGCAAGCTGCGCCTGGGCGCGCGCGAGCTCGGCCTCGGCCGCCTGCGCCGCTGCGGCGTACGGCTTCGGATCGATGACGAACATGGTCGCGCCTTCCTTGACGTGGCCGCCTTCCTGGTAGACGCGCTTCTCCAGGATGCCGGTGACGCGCGCCCGCACCTCCGCTTCCTTCGAGCCGGCGGTCTGCCCGACGTATTCGAAGCTGACCGGCACGGTCGCAGCCTTCACTTCGAGCAGCGTGACAGGCGCCGGCGGGAAGCCGTGGAAGCCGCCTTGCCCCTGCTGTCCGCAGCCCGCGAGTGCCATTGCGGCGCCGCCGATTGTCGCAGCCGCAAGGCGGTGCAGCCCGAGGCGGCGCGAAAGAGAGGCGCGCAGGCCGGCGTGCGCGAAGGCAGGAAGGGTTCTCATGGTGTGCGTCTGTCCTGGTCCAGCCGGCGAGCCGGCGTGAGCGGCGGCACTGCCGCGACGGTGCTCGAGCACCGGACGCGGGAGTTTACATACAGGCACGCATGTTTGTGAAATGTGTCGTCGAATGCGGTTTGTCTCATCGGCCCGCAGAGAGAGAGCGCGACGTGAGTCCGAGCCGTAGCAAGGCGAGAAAGACTTCGCCGCGCGGTCGGCGCCCGTCGGACGGCGCTCGGTCGGGAGCGGTTTCGAGGGTCACGGGCGCTGCAGCACGAATGCGGGTGCGGAGCACAAGGTCACATCGCCGGCGCGCGGCGTCGACGACGATGATGTTCGCGATCGAGCCGACGATGAAGAGGTTTCCTGCGAGCGTGCTGACCAGCGCGAGCATCGGGCCGGCAAAAGGCTCCGTCGCCGCAGGCAGGAGCAGCATGATCGCGGGCACGTTCGACACGAGATTCGCCAGCACGACCGACGTGGCGAAGAGCGGCGCGGGCTGGGTGAGCGGAAGGCCGGCCGCCGCGAGGGCTTGCACCGCCTGTGCGGTGACCCCGGTGTGCGCGAGCGCGTGGTTGACCACGAAGAGCCCCATGAAGAGCACGAGCAGCTCCCAGTCGACCAACCCGAGCACGTTCGTCGAGTGCAGCCGGCGGTTCATGAGCACCACCCCTGCGCCGGTGAGCGCCGCGACATCGCGCGGCCAGTCGGTCACGAGAAACACGGCAATCAGCGCGCCGGCCACGGCGAGACCCTTGGCGGCCTGCCAACGGTCGAACGGCGTCCGGTCGGTCGCCCGGCGCGCAGGCGCCGCGGAACCCGCAAGCTGGGTCTCGCTCGCGCGCCAGCGCCCCCGCGCTTGCCACGCGATGAGCGCCCACAACGCCGCCAAGCCAAGCACGACCGGGATCACCGCCTCCAGGAAATAGCCGCTGAAGGAGAGCTTCAGCACCCCGCCGATCAGCATGTTCTGCGGGTTGCCAATGAGCGTCGCCGCGGAGCCGACATTCGCCGCGCAGGCGAGCGCGAGCAGGAATGGCACCGGGTCGAGCCCACGGCGCATGCACGCATCGGCGAGCACGGGCGCGACGGCGAGGCAAACGACGTCGTTGCTGAACACCGCCGAGAGCGCCGCCACCACCGCGATCACCGCGCCGAGCAGCATCGGCGGCGAAGCCGGGAGCGCCGCGATGCGCAGCGTGACCCAGGAGTAGAAGCCCGCGAGCTGCATCTGCGCCGAGATCACCATGAACGAGAAGAGCAGTATCAACGTTGGCACGTGCTGCGCCTGCCTCGCCTGTTCGGGCGTGATCGCTCCGAAGGCGACCAGCGCGATCGCGCCCAGCAGCGCGATGCCGGTGCGGTCGAGCTGCAGGAACGGCAGCCCGCCGAGGGTCATGCCGACGTAGACAATCGCGAAGATCGCGACTACGGTAGCGGTCATCGAAGGACGACTCCCCCCGCGGCCGCGTAGCGCGGGGCACGGAGGGTAGAGCAGGGCGGCGGAGCCATGGCGGGCGGGACGGGCGCGAAGCATAGCGCATCGCGCACCAGGGCACGTGTCACGTCCCGCGGCGGGAGCGAGCGGACTGGCGCGATGCTTGCATCATCCGGCGGCGAGGCGTGCGCGCCGGAGATCCGCGCGTTCGCTGGCACTCGCCGGCACAGTCGGCTAGCAACATACCGGCGAAGCACTGTGCTAGAAATTTCGCTGTCCGCACCGCATGGAGGGTCTGATGAAGTCGTTCCTGGAGATCATCGAGGATCAACTCGTCGCGAACCGGCTGCCGCTCGCGGGCGTGACGATCGCCGCGACGCCGTACGCGAACACGCCGGTGGTGTTGAACCTCCACTGGCACGCGTTCGTCGAGGTGAAGCTCGCTGGCGAGGGGAATGCGGTCGCCCACCAGCCTGTTCCGAGCTCGGCGCTCCAGGTGAATTCTCTGTGGGAGCGATTCCAGGACCTCGAGAACGACGCGCTCGAGTCCGCGTGGGAGCTCGGCGCGTGGGACCTCGCGCGAATCGAGGCGCGCCCCTGCGGACGCACGGCCGCCGCGCTCCAGGAGCGCATCGAATGCATGACCGCCTTCGGGGCGGCGCCGCACGAGATCGACGGCGAGCCGGTGGTCGTGAGCGACGTGCCCGACGCGGGCGAGCTCATCGACGTCGCCGCGCGCGTGGGCTACGTGTGCTGGCAGTTTCGGCCCGTGTGGTGCGGCCTGTGGCGCGACGTCGCGCGGGACGACAGCCTCGAGCGGGGCGGCTACCGCAACCCGAAGTGTCCGGTCGTCGGCGAATCGTACATGCCCGGCCGTGCACGCACCGTGGTGTATCAGCTCGGCCGCACGCCGCTGGCGGCAGGCGCATCGTCTGCCTGACGGCCCCTGCCTGCACGTCGCTGGCGAGCGAGCGGGCGACGATCCCCGGGTCGCGCTGACCGGCGATATCCCGATCATGGGTGCTGCCGGATGCCCCGGCCCGCCCTTCTCACTCGCAAACCCCTGGCCGCAGTACACTTACCGGTCCAGCACGCCGCGCCGGCGTGCACCACGGGTAGCACGATGACCGATCTCTCCGTCAGCCGCGGGCGCACCGCCTACAAGGCGAAGCACAAGGTCCGCTTCGTCACGGCGGCGTCGCTCTTCGACGGGCACGATGCCTCGATCAACATCATGCGGCGCATCCTGCAGGCGTCCGGCTGCGAGGTGATCCACCTCGGCCACAACCGCTCGGTCGAGGAGGTGGTCGTCGCGGCGCTGCAGGAGGACGCGCAGGGCATCGCCGTTTCCTCCTACCAGGGCGGCCACGTCGAGTACTTCAAGTACATGCTCGACCTCCTGCGCGAGCGGGGTGGCGAGAACATCAAGGTGTTCGGCGGCGGCGGCGGCGTGATCGTGCCCGCCGAAGTGAAGGAGCTCGAGGACTACGGCGTCGCGCGCATCTACTCGCCCGAGGACGGCCACCGGCTCGGCCTGCAGGGCATGATCGACGACATGATCGAGCGCTGCGACGAGGACTTGTCGCAGTACGCGCCGAAGGACCTGAAGGCGGTCGAGGCAGGCGACCGCCGCGCGCTGGCGCGCCTGATCACCGCGCTGGAGGCCGGCGCCGCCGGCGAGAAGCTCCTCGCTCAGCTCGCGCGGGACGCGGACATCGCGAAGATCCCGGTGCTCGGCATCACCGGCACGGGCGGCGCGGGCAAGAGCTCGCTCACCGACGAGCTGGTGCGCCGCTTCCGCCTCGACCAGGGCGAGCGCCTCGAGATCGCGGTCATCTCGATCGACCCGTCGCGCAAGAAGACCGGCGGCGCGCTGCTCGGCGATCGCATCCGCATGAACGCGATCTACACGGGGGAAAGGAAGGGGTCCCCCGGCGATCGTGCGCCCCAGGTGTTCATGCGCTCGATGGCGACGCGCGAGGCCGCGAGCGAGATCTCGAGCGCGCTGCCCGCGGCGATTGCCGCGTGCAAGGTGGCGGGCTTCGACGTGATCCTGGTCGAGACCTCCGGTATCGGCCAGGGCGACACGGCGATCGTGCCGCACGTGGACGTCTCGCTCTACGTCATGACGCCGGAGTTCGGCGCGGCGAGCCAGCTCGAGAAGATCGACATGCTCGACTTCGCCGACTTTGTCGCGATCAACAAGTTCGACCGCAAGGGGGCGGAGGACGCGCTGCGCGACGTGCGCAAGCAGTATCAGCGGAACCGCCAGCTCTTCTCCGCGAAGCCCGAGGAGATGCCGGTCTTCGGCACCCAGGCGAGCCGCTTCAACGACGACGGGGTGACGGCGCTCTACCAGGCGCTCGCCCCGAAGCTCGCCGAGCACGGGCTCGCGCTCCAACCCGGCAAGCTGCCGCGGGTTGCGTTGAAGGCCTCGACGAGCAAGCAGTCGATCGTCCCGCCGCAGCGCGCGCGCTACCTTGCCGAGATCGCCGAAACGGTGCGCGGGTACAAGCGGCACGCCGCCGACCAGGCCCGCCTCGCGCGCGAGCGCCAGGCGCTCGCGACATCGAAGCGCCTTCTCGTCGAGGCCTCCCCCCCTCGCGAGAGCGCGGGTGCCGGGGAAGCCGGTGGGGGGGTCAAAGCCGCCCTCGATCCCCTCATCTGCGACCGCGAATCGAAGCTCGACGACCGCTCGAAGAAGCTCCTCGCCATGTGGCCCGACATGCAGAAGGCCTACTCTGGCGACGACTACGTGGTGAAGATCCGCGGCCGGGAGCTTCGCACCAGGCTCGTCCACGAGACGCTCTCGGGCACCAAGATCCGCAAGGTGGTGCTGCCGCGCTACGCGGGCGAGGGCGAGATCCTCGAGTGGCTGATGCTCGAGAACGTGCCGGGCTCGTTCCCGTTCACCGCGGGCGTGTTCGCCTTCAAGCGCGAGAACGAGGATCCCACCCGCATGTTCGCCGGCGAGGGCGACCCGTTCCGCACCAACCGGCGCTTCCACCTCCTCTCGAAGGACATGCCGGCGAAGCGGCTCTCCACCGCCTTCGACTCGGTGACGCTCTACGGCTTCGAGCCCGGCGAGCGGCCCGACATCTACGGCAAGGTGGGCAACTCGGGCGTGTCGATCGCCACGCTCGACGACATGAAGGTGCTCTACTCGGGCTTCGACCTCTGCGCGCCGAACACCAGCGTCTCGATGACGATCAACGGCCCGGCGCCGACCATCCTCGCGATGTTCTTCAACACGGCGATCGACCAGCAGGTCGAGAAGTTCAGGAAGGACAACGGCCGCGACCCGACCGAGGACGAGCGCGAGAAGATCCGGGCGTGGACGCTCGAGACGGTGCGCGGCACCGTGCAGGCCGACATCCTCAAGGAGGACCAGGGCCAGAACACCTGCATCTTCTCCACCGAGTTCAGCCTCAAGGTGATG
>WBZR01002044.1_pt1 | contig 22359 bp, 20 predicted proteins | sample 5204231 | NCBI WGS metagenome assembly WBZR01 (sample SAMN12412403, study PRJNA552823) | activated sludge metagenome | isolation source: activated sludge from anammox sidestream of wastewater treatment plant... | place: USA: Virginia | collected 2017-08 | reverse complement strand
TGGCCGCCCACGGGGTGGTCGTCCGGCGGGATGGCGAGCATTCGGCGCATTTTTTTTCCCGCCTGGCCCACAAGGCGGTCGAGGACGACCTCGTTGATGGCGTACGGACAGCCATACTCCCGGGCGAGCAGCCGCATGGCGGCGTCGCTGTAGCCGCTCAGGGCGGCCTGCACGAAGGGTGCGTCGAGGTGGATGTTTCCGATGCGGAGCATAAGTAGGTCGCCTATTGTAGCAGGTGGGCATGGTTGAGGGCACGGGTGCCGATGCGGGGTCAACCGATGTATAATCCCCACGGTTGCGAGCCAGTTACGCGAATGCGTCATACCTTCGAGGAACTCATCATGAACCAGACAATGAATTCTCCCCACTGGATCAAGCGGGCGCGGGTATTGGCATTGGCGCTTCTATTCACCGGCCTGCTGGCTGGGCCGGCTGCGGCGGGCGCGGACCCCGCGGAGATTTCAAAGCTGCAAAGCAAGCTTCGGACGGAGTATCGCGCCGCCAAATACAAGGACGCGATGGAGACCGCCAAGAAACTGCACGACCTCGTGCCGGACGACGCGGACACGATTTACAACATCGCCTGCCTGCACTGCCTGCTGGGGGAAAAGGGCGAGGCGTATGAGTGGCTGGAGAAATCGATCCGCGTGGGCTACCGCGACGCCGACAATCTGATGAGCGACGCCGACTTTCGCACCATTCGCGGCGAGGATCGATTCCGCAAGATCGTCGCCGATCTGCGCGCAGACGGCAGCGGCCATGCAGATGAGCAAGAAAAACCTGCGGCAAAGAAGGATGACAAACCTGCGAAGAAAGCGGACGCCAGCGACAAGGATGAAAAGCAGGTCGAGGAGATGTCGCCGCGCGATCGCGCGATGCGAATCAACGAGCTAACCAGAAGACTGATCCAGGCGGCAGGCGAGAAAAACTACGATCAGGCCCTGGAGATCGCACTCAAGGCGGAAGAACTCGCCCAGAAAGACATGAACGCCGCAACGAAGGCCCTGACGGCCTACAACGTCGCGTGCATGCAATCACTCATGAAGCACGGAGACGAGGCGATCGAGGCGTTTGAACGAGCCGTCCACACCGGCGGATTCAATGAAAACCTGATCGAGCAGATGAAGGACGACAGCGACCTCGATTTTATCCGCAAGAACAAACGCTTTATCCGGCTCGCCGAGGAACTGACCAAAAGCGCCGCCAAAAAAGTCGAACCGGCGACAAAAGTGACCCTGCCGAAGCACTTCGACAAATCGAAGAAGGCTCCGCTCATCGTGGCGCTGCATCCGTGGGGCGGAAACATGAATGAAACGCGCGACCGATGGCAGAAGGTGGCGGACCAGATGGGGGCCATCCTGCTGACCCCACAGGGGACCTACCAGTTAGGCGACGAAGAATACCGCTGGGACATGAGCCTCGATGACCTGGAAGACCAGGTCATGCGGGCGGTCGAGTCGGTCATGGACCAGTACAAGGTTGATGAGGAAAAGGTGGCGATCGTCGGCTTCTCTCAGGGAGCATGGGCGGCATACCTCATCGGCATCCGCAACGCGGGAATGATTCGCGGAGTCATCTCAATCGCCGGCAAGTTCGACAAGTCATTTGAAGCCGAGGTGGACGGCGAAGACCTGGGCGACATGCGTTGTGTCATCATGGTCGGTGACCGGGACGACCAGGAAATGCTCGAGTCCAGCCGGCTCGCGGAGAAAGTGCTCAAGAAGTCGGGAGCGACGGTGCGCTACAAGTCCTACAAGGGGCTGGGCCACCAATACCCGAAGGCTGCCGAGAAGGAGCTGACCGAAGCGGTGGAGTTTGTGTTCGAGTAGCGAGCGCGATCTCGCCTAATTGGGCATCTGGTAGAACTCAAGTCGCGGGGGCGTGTCCGGCCGGGCGATGAGGAGGATGTTTCGCACGGAGTCGATGGCGAGGAAGGCGTCGGACGGGTTGGTGTTGTCCGGCGCGGACTGTAGGAGAAGGGGCGCGATCGAATTCTCTGTGAACGTATCCATGTCGAAGAAGCGTACGTTCATGTCGAAGGAGGGGGCGCTGATGCGGCAGTTCGCTGCGATGCGGTTTCGCACCGGATCGAAGGCAATGTTGAAGATCTGAAAGTTGCTGCCGCAGATTTCCGCGAGCTGTTCCATCGTGTCGATGTTGTAGGTGCGGATCGACGAGCATCCGCCCGGTCCGCCGAGTTGCATGTTGACGTGCAACCGTCGCCGGACGGAATCGACAATCACGCCGACCGGGTCTTCATTGGGCCCGTCGTCGATTTCGTCGGTCTGACCCGTTCCCAGATTTACGCGATGAAGCTGAAAGTCGCCGACGATGTACAGGTTGTTCGTCTGTGTGTCGATGCCGGCATCGGGTTGCATCGGGTGGAAGTAAGATGAGGAGGAAGGACGGTACTGGATTGTGTTCGTGACGCCGCTCTGGTCCGGGATGAATTCATAGATTTTGCCGGAGTTGCCGTCGCGAACATAGGCAATGTTGCTGAGCGGATGCACGGTGATGCTCTGGAAAGTGGCGAGGCCGAGGCCGCCTATGCCTGCGGGGAAGATTTCGAAGTCAGGATCGAAGCCGAATACGCCGGCGCCGGCGGAAGCGAGGACACCTCCGTTCTGATCGACCCCTAAAGCGTCGATGTTCTGGAACGTAGGGACGATCTGGTCCGTACTGCTTTGCGGGACGAAGCAGAGGCTGTTGATTGCCTGGAAGTGGATGTCGTTGCCGAGTGAAGAAAGTGAGAACTCGAGAGTTGGGAACTGGACTGGAATCGTGGCGGGGTTGGTTGTGTAGTCGATCTGATAGAGAAAGTCCGTGCGCGGGACGAGCATGGTCGGCACGAGGAGGTTGACGGTCCACATGGAGCCGTCGGGCTTGAAGGCGAGGCTGCCTCCGGTATAGCCGAGCGGTAGTTCAGTGACGTGCGTGCCTGCCCCGGTTTGAATGTCGATCGTGACAATCTGTACGGGGCCGTTGAGCGGCGGATTGATGCCATAGAGTTTTCCGTCGAGTGGGGAGAACTTCAGCCCTTGGACATTGGAGAACTCAAGTGGGTCGGCGCTGAGCTGACCGATGTGTTCGGCGGTGGCAGTGACCGGGTCGATTTTCCAGAGGTCATCGACCACGTCGACGGTGTAAAGTAGCCCGGTGGCCGGGTCGCGGGCCAGGCTGAAGATGGATCCCAGGGGACCGTCCATGCCTTCGAGTCCCGTTTCGCCAATCTGTGTTCGCTGACCGGTTGCCGGATCGAGTTCGAAGAGCGTGGCGGCACGACCGAGGGCGAAGATGTCAATGATATAGAGCTTGCCCGTGTCCGGGTTGTAGTCCATGCCGACGGCAAATCCGGCGTTAAGCGGCGGGACGAAGAGCGTTTCCGGGTAGGCGAGGATACGGTTAATTTTTCCGGTGGCGGGGTTGATCTGACCGATCAAGTCGTCTTCAACATCGAGGCCGTAGAAGACACCGTTAGGGGATGCCAGCGGCAGCCAGACACGGTTCTGAAGGTCGAAGCGCCGGACGCGCTTTCCGTCTGCGACGAAGCCGCGGTTTCGTGTCAGGTCGAGGGCGATGTTGACGGGAGCGCTGCCGAGCGGCAGTTCGCCGAGTTTCGCGGGCGGCGTTGCGTGCGTCGGAGTCGGCGGTGGGTTGGGAGCGGGATCGACGGGCGGGTCAACCGGTGGCTGCATCACCTGCTGGCAGTCACCCGCCGCAGCCACGAACAGCATTGCCAGAACGCCGATCCCTCTTAGAATCCTCATATCCATTCGCATCGCCGTCGGAACCGGCTTCGCTGCCGGCCACCCGATGGACCTCCGAAGGAAATACACCCTTCACCGACAGACCTCACACAGGTTTTTCTTTCCTCAGAAGCGACTGGATATGCGGGGAATGGGTCCGGAACAGGCACTTTATTCGGACGGGACGGGCAGATTTGACGGTCTTAGGAGAATGCGGGCCTGGTCAGGTATCGAACGCGACGCCTTTGGGTTCATCATGATCTGGCAATCAGCCGCAATTCCCGCCGCAACCGCGAGGAAATTAAGCAACGAGGGCCGGCCGAATCATCGTTTCCTAGGGTCTTCGAAATATCTGGAAGTGTTGGCTATTTTGAGTCTCGCTCCGCAGTGTTCATGTATGACGGGTGCGTCGATTCTTCCAATTCCCAAATGTTCGAATTGCCGAATAGTCTTGTACCCAACGAGGGCTCGTAAGCGTTCCCGCGCTACGGACCGGCTTGGCCAGAGCCGCAATATCCTGCAAAATCGCACTTTCCCTGATTGTCCGTGCGCTTCAAGACGGGACTTTCTGTTTTTCTGTCGCTGAAGCGCGGACGCGTATGACTTTCGAGAGGCGGTCGGAAACATGCTGGTTTTGGATTCAACGCGCGGCGTGATCGACGGGGCGTCGCATATTTCCATCGACGATGCGGCCATCGCTCAATGGGCGACGAAGATGTCGCGCGACGCACTGCGCCCTTCGGGCCATGACCTGTTGGGAAAGCTGGAAGGCTCGCAGGCTCAGCTTGCCAATATCGTCTTGCTCATTGACGCCCTGAACTTCTGCTTCTGGTCGAAGTGTCCGCTGAAGATCGAGTGGCGCGGGACCACCTACGAACGCTTCCAGGCCATGCTCGTTTCGATTCTGCTGGCGGTACGCTACGAGCCGGCATGGTTCGACGCCAGATATTGGATCGAGGTGCCGTCGGACGAGATCCGACAGGTGCTCAGCGGAAAGGGTGAGCTGCTGCTGCTCGACGAGCGCGAGCGGATCATTCGCGATACCGGCCGCGTCCTGCTCGAGCGGTTCGACGGCCAGTTCATCCATGCGGTCGAATCCGCGAGATCGCGCGCCTGGCCGCTGGCCGTGTTGTTGATGACCGAGTTCGACTCGTTTCGAGACGTGGGCAGCTACCGCGGAAGCATCGTCTACTTCATGAAGCGGGCACAGATCACGGCCCTCGACTTGTCCGTCGCATGGCAGCATCGCGACCATCCGCCGCTGGCCGGGCTGGAGGAGTTGACGGCCTTCGCGGACTACCGCGTCCCGCAGGCCCTGCGCCACCTGGGAATCCTGAAACTCTCGGAGGAGTTGGCCGCTCGGGTGGAGCGGGAGGAGGAGATCGCCGAGGGCAGCGAAGAGGAGATGGAGATTCGCGCCGCATCGGTGCAGGCGGTCGATCGAATGGTGAAGGCGCTCGCGACACAGGGAAAGAAGTCGGCGGCATGGGAGGTGGACTGGTATCTGTGGGAACTCTCGCACGCACCTGAAGTGGCCATCGGGCACCATCGGACGCGGACAATCTACTACTAATGTGCTTCGGGCGGGCTGAGACTTGGCTCCGAGGGGGACCGCAGGAGTGCCGATAATTGAAGTGTGACGGCGCAAACACTTCAGGAAAAGACAAAGCGTCCCGGTGCTGGTCCGGCGGGGTTGCGCCGCGCGCCAATCGGGCACTTCATCGCGACCTATCACTACATTCGCGAGCGGGACTCGGACGGCGTGACCGGCATCACGCCGCAGCGCTTCAGAGAACAGATCCTGGCGATCAAGTCGCAATACGAAATCGTGACGGCGCACGAGTTCTCCGCGCGGGCCGCTGACGACGATCGACTGGGCCTTATCACCTTTGACGACGCGGTGAAGGACCAGGCCATTGCGGCGGAGATTCTTGACGGGCTGGGCGTGCCGGGGGTTTTCTTCGCGCCCATGCGGCCGTACTCGGATGAGCCGGATCGGTGGTGCGCACAGCACCTGCTTCACGCGCTTGCGGAGCATCTGGGCTGGCGGGAGTTTGAGCGGCGGGTCGAGCCGCACATCTGCGGCGTGGAGATCGATGTCGCGAAGATGGACGCGCTGTATCACTACGAGGTTCCGCACAAGCGGCGGCTGAAGTTTGCCCTGGCGTTTGCGGTGCCGCCGCAGCAGGCATGGGCCATTCTGCGGGAGATCAATGCCGAAGTCGGTCTGCGCGCGGAGGACTGGTTCATGACCGAAGCGGAGCTTCGCGCGGTGCAAGCGGCGGGGCACTCGCTGGGCGGCCATGGTTTCGACCATGTTCCATATACATCGCTTGGCCCCAAGGCGCAGGCGGCGGACATGCAGCGGGCGGCGGCGACGATGACCCGGCTGTTCGGCGCCATGCCGAGGATGCTGGCGTACCCCTTCGGCAGGTATGACGAAACGACGGAGATGATTGCCCGCGGCTGCGGGTACACGATGACCCTCGGGACCGACGAGCGCGTGGATGCAAAGTATGTGATGGACGAACTGGGGCGGCGCGGACAGGGAGGCATATAGTCATGGGCGGCGAGATTCGACCCTGCGAAGATGCAAAGCAGCTTCAACATTACATCAACACCTACTGGCGGCGCGGCCACGTGCTGGCGACCGACGATGCCATGTTTCGATTCACCTACTCGACGCAATGGGTGGATCGATCGGTTTGGCCCGGCGGGATGAGCGTGCTGGGCTTGTATGACGGCACGCGCATGACCGGCTTTCTCGGCTCCATTGTGACCCCGTATCCGCGACCGCAATCCTATTGGCTGGCCCTTTGGCACGTCTTTCCGGAGACCAAGGGCACCGGTCTGGGCGGTAAGCTGCTGGCGAAGATGCAGTCCATCGCCGAGGCGTGCGACGGATGGATCGGCACATTCGGGGCGGGGCCCGATGCGCTGCCGGTGTATTTGAAGCGTGGGTTCTGCGTGCGCGGTGCGCGGCGCTGGGTCTATTCTCCGGATGGTGAGGTGAAAAAAACGCAGCGGACAACGGGCCCTGCGCGGCCGCACTCGGCCGAGACGCTCCCGGGCGACGCGTGGTTCGACCATAGGTTCTGGAAGCACCCGATCTATTCGTATCAATCGCAGTCCGGCGTGGTCTATCGCACCGAGGAGAACGACTGGGGCGTGGTGACACACGTGTGTCATCATCCCGAGGGAGCGGACCCAACCTTTGCGAAGATCCATGCGGCGGAGTCGGCCAGGGCGAATGGCCGGCGATTCCTGATGGATGGCTGGGGGTTTGACTGTCCCGGCGAGAATTGGACCCTTGCGCCGGACGACCTGCCGACGGTGTTTCATCCGCCCGAGGCGCGGGGCAGTACGATCTACGCGGTGGGGCGGCCGTTCCTGATGACCCGCATTCATAAGGGGGACTGCGATCAGGATCGACCAAATGGCGCGGCGGCGGTTGAGCAGGCCGCAATGTCGCATGCCGGCTAGGGCGGCGGGATTGCTGGTGGTCCATCGCCAAACGGCAAGCCGCTTCCTTGATCGCGCGCAAGTGCTGCAAAATTGAAGGTGACAATAGGCGAAAAAAAAAGGGGCCAAGGGGTCCAGGGTAAATGCAAAGGCGGCGGTACTGATTGCGTCGGCGATTGGCGTTGATCGTGATTGGATATCCGGATTTTCTGGTACCGCTTGCTGACGCGCGCGGCTCGGATCGGGGGCGGCGAGCGAGCAAAATTGAAGGTGACATAAGGTGAGTCAGTCGATTTTTTTCGGTTGCAAGTCTTGTGGCGGGCATGTGTTGGGGCAAGTCGCAAATCCGGCGGTTTTTGGGTGACATGGGCCTGAATTCCGGTTCGTGATCGAAGGCCGCCGATCGCCGGGGAGCGGGCGGCGGTGGATGTGTTGATTCCATTCCTCCCCAGTTAACGCTTGCTCACTGTCCGCGCCTTTGGTCCGAATCATTGCGGTGCTGCGGGTCGCTTTGGATCAGCCGATATCGCCGGACGCCGTCCGAGAAAGGGCTGACCTGTGTCGCCCGATACATAAACGGCGAGTTCTCCCTTGCCGAAGGCCCGGCCGTATTGGATATCTTCACAGGCGCCCGCCACTATCTCTCGAGGCAGGCGCGAGTCCGGCGATCCGATTTTCTCGGGACTATCTCCATGAGTATTGCCGTAGGTGCGCATCGCCGGGCCGGGCGAGCGGGGCTCTTCGCCGCCGCGTCATTTTCGATCCTTTTGTCGGCCTGTTCGACGGAGGAACTCTCTCAACTCGGGTCCGCGGCGATCAACGCCTATTTCGGCGGCACGGTTCCGCCGATGAACTGGGCGGCCCTCAGGGCCCTGCCGGATTCGGACGGCGACGGGATTCCCGATGCATTCGATCCATTTCCCAACGATCCGGACGCCGATGGCGACGGCGTCGTCGATGGCATGGATACCGATTGGGACAATGACGGCATTCCCAACTGGCTGGACCCGGATGTCATCGGAATCGATCAGGATGGCGACGGGATTCCCGATATTCTCGATTCAAGCCCGTTCGACCCGGACGCGAATGGAAACGGCGTGGCCGATGGGTACGAGACCGACTCCGACGGCGACGGGATTCCCGATGCCCTTGACCCGGACCCGACGAATCCGGATGCCGACGGCAACGGCGTGCTCGATGGGAAGGAGACGGACTCGGACGGCGACGGCATTCCGGATTTCTACGACGAGTATCCGAACAACCCTGATGCGAACGGCAACGGCGTTCCCGACGGGCAGGAGAGCGACTACGACGGCGACGGCATCGTGGATGCGCAGGACCCGAACCCGGGCGAGTCGGACTCCGATGGTGACGGCATCCCCGACTTTCTTGATCCGTTCCCGAACGATCCGGATGCGAACGGCAACGGGATATTGGACGGAGCAGAGACGGATAGCGACGGCGACGGCATCTATGACATCGACGATGGGTATCCGGGCGATCCGGACGCCAACAGCAACACGATCCTCGATGGCAGCGATCCGGACTATGACAACGACTACGACTACTACGGTCTGCTCGACGGCGAGTTGACGGATAACGACAACGACGGCCTGCCCTCCGGCACGGATCCGGACGACAACAATCCGGATTATGACGGGGACGGTTATATCGACGGCATCGACGCGGCGCCGACCGACCCTAATGTGCATTGATAACCCATCGCGCAGAATCGGATGGCGAATTGCGGATGAAGCGGCGCGTCGCCTCCGGGAACGTGGCGCGCAAAAAAAACCCACTCGGTCCGACCACCGAGTGGGCCAATGATCAGCGGATGGGCGAGCCGAACAATCACCCGCTGATCGAACACACGAATTAGCAAATACGAAGAGGTCGGCTTCCCGCCACCGGGCGGATGACCCCTTCTACCAATCTAATACCGGCATGGGGGCGGCGTTATTCCAAGACTTGGAAAAAGTTTGGCGCGCCGCGAACAGCAGCCCATGGTTCTCCATCGATGGGCGTAAATCGAGCCATTTCAAGGCTTTATTGCGTGGGCTGCCGAGTCGAGGCCGGTGATCAGATGGGCTTCGGGCCGTGCGACGGATGGTCGCCCGCCAGTTTTCGCATTCGCCAGGAACCCCATGCGAAGCCTGCGGAGGCAAGGGCCAGGGGCCAGGCAAAGCTGCCGGTGAGGGCGTAGAGCATCATTCCCAGGCCCTGAGCGACGATGCCGCGGACGCCGACCAGGGTGGAGTGGATGGCGAGGTATTCGGGGGCCTTCGCGCTGCTGCCGGCCAACGAGACCGGGCCCAGGGTCCAGGTCAGTTGCACGCCGACCATGCCGATGGCGTAGATCATCGCGAATGCGCTGAGCCATGTCGCGCTGGAGAGCCCGAATGTCGGCTCGGCAGGCACGAAGATGAGGGCGATGGGATACAAGGTGAGCCACAGGAATGACACCGCGGCGAGTTTGATGGAACCGAGCTTGTCGGCGACACGGCCCATCGGCATGAGCAGGACGATGGTGGTGAGTTGATAGATGACGACCGTCGCCTGGGAGTATTCGGTGTAGTTCAGGTGCAGCTTGTCGGTGGCGATGGCGGGGATCAGGGCGGTGCAGATCATCCAACCGATGCCGTAGGACATGAAGGCCGCCTCGTAGCCGGCGAAGCGACGATCCTTTTTGAGGATTTCGCGCATGGCGCGCAGCGGCGAGAACCATGAGCTGCTTATCAGTTGAGGCGCACGATGGCGCGCGATCCAGAAGGGCTTCGATGAAATCCTGGCGTACGAGAACAGGCCGAGCGCCATGCACGCCGCGAGGATGGGGAAGAACAAACGAAACGCATCTCGATCGTGATCCAGCCAGAGCCCCATGCCGAGCCCTGCGAGCATGGTGGCGAGAAACTGGGCGGCGCAGATGACGCCGAAGATCCGGCCCCTGCGTACCGTGGCATAACAAGTCTGCAATAGATCGCCGTTGAGCGGGGCCATGGCCGCGACGCCGGCGGTTCCGCCGCAGGCCGCGACGACGAAGAGAATCATGACGTGCCAGATGTTTTGGGCCGCGGCCAGCAGGGCGATGGGGATGCAGGCGCATGTGGCGATGATTGCCAGGTACGTGCGCGTGCCGACCCGGGCATAGAGGCGATTCCAAAAGATCGACGCGAACTGGGTCACCGGCACGGCCGCCGTCAGGACGGTGGTCTGCCAGTTGTTGGCCCCGAAGCGCTCGCGCGCGAGGAATGGGAGGATGTACGGCGTGGCGATGGCGGTGCCGAGGCAGAACGTGCCCACGAGGTGCAGGAGCATGACGCGCTCCAGGGGACCGTCGCTCGGGAGGACCGTCGGCGCAAATGGCATTGAGGAGATGCCCCCGCCTGGCGTCACGGCACTGGAGGGCTCTGCGGGTGTCGAGGTCATGTCGGGTCAACAGACTGCAAGAGGACGATTCGTCATGCAAGCGGGACACGCACGCAAGAGCCCAGAGCGGATCGCGCCCTGGGCTCGCGGGGAAATCGATGTCATGTCAGAGGGCGGCGGAGTTACAGAGTGCCGTCGTCCTTTTTGGGCAGTTCGGCCGGCTTCTCAACCTTCACGACACTCGGGGAGGAAAGCGCTTCAAGGAATTCCAGAAGCTGGTCAAACTCCTGGTCGGTGAGATCGAAGGGCTTGAGCAGGGGGTCCTTGTTGGGATGATCGCCTGCGCCTTTCATGTAGAACTCGATGACGTCGTCGAGCGTCTCAAATGCGCCGTTGTGCATATAGGGGGCGGTGTGAACCAGCTCGCGGAGCGACGGCGTCTTGAACTTGCCTCGGTCGGACCGGCTCTTGGTGATGAGTTCGCGGCCGTAGTCGGCGTTGACGCTCCGCGGGTTGGGATACTTTTGATCGGTGGCGAAGAAGTGCCGCGTGGCGATGCGATCGGACTCCGTTTTAAGCTCTTCGATTTCCGGGACGCCGGTGGTGTGGAACTCGCCGTCGGACAGGTTCGCCCCATGGTGGCAGGCGATGCAGTTGGCCTTGCCGGTGAAGAGGCCCATGCCCTTCTTCTGCATGTCGGTCAGCGCCGATTTGTCACCCGTCAGATACTTGTCCACGGGGCCGGGCTTGGACACGATCGTCCGTTCGAAGGCGGCGATGGCCTTGGCGAGGTTGTCCATGTTGACGTCGCTCTTAAAGACCTTTTTGAACTGGTCGCGGTACCAGGGAATGCCGCTCAGTTTTTCGACGAGGTGGGTGTAATTCTGGTTCATCTCGATCGGCGCGGCGATCGGACCGATGGCCTGCGCTTCGAGGCTGTCTGCGCGGCCGTCCCAGAATTGGGCCTTCGAGTAGGCAGCGTTCAGGGCGGTGGGGGCATGTCGCCAGTGCTTGGTGCCGGGGTAGGCGTCGGACATCTGCAACCCGTTGGCAAAGCCCTTGGCCGGGTCGTGGCACTTGGCGCACGAGAGGCTGCTGTCGCCGGAGAGGCGCGGATCGAAGTAGAGCATCCTGCCCAATTCGATCTTTTCCGGGGTCATGGGATTGTCCGCGGGGATCGGCACCGGGCCCAGCGGTTCCAGTTTCTTGTCGGCGGCTCGGGCGGACTGGCTATCCAAAGCGGCGGCGCCCAGGGCGACGGCGAACGCCATCACTGTCATTCTGATTGTCCTGCTGTCGTGACTCATTGGCTCAATCCTCACTGGCGATGGTGAAAATGGAAATACGAATACGCTGCTCCAATAGGATGCGAATTGTGCTACTTGGCGTCTGCCTCTTCGCCGTCCTTCGGCTTCAGCACGATCTGCATGTCGCTTGTTTCCCCGGCCTTCACTTCGACGGGAAACGTCTGCTCGCCGAGATATTCCTGCCAGACGGCCAGTTCATACTTGCCGGGCGGGACATTCTCAAGACGAAAGGTGCCGTCGGCGCCGGTCACCTGGTAATAGGGGTGCAGGGCGACGTGAACGTATCCCTGCATCCAGTCGTGGACGTTGCACTTGAGATTGACGACTCCGGGCCTGGTGAATTTCTGCACGGCCTTCATGCCCTGCTGCGGCTGAAGGATGTTAAAGAGGGTGTAGATGCGCTGCGAGGCGTTGATGTTGTGGGCGACGGGATCGCTGTTGAGGATTTCGACTTCCTGCCGGGCGCGGACGACCTGAATGTGCGGGTGGAATTCGCAGATTTTCTGATCGATGCGCGGCTTGGACTCCGGCTCGGGGAAGTCTTTGCCCTCTTTGATATCCGCCAGGTACGCGACGGCCTGTGCGACACGGCCCGCGCTGTCGGTGGTCATCAGCGGCACCTCGGTGGGGTGCTTTCCGCAGGACTCGTGATCCTTGACGATTTGAATTTTGCGCGGGGCGGGTATCTTGCCCTTGTAGATGACCGTGCCGGTAAGCGTGCCGCCGCCCTTTACGTCGACGACCTTGTAGGACGTCGGGCGGCGCGAGCGGCGCGAGCGACGCGGGGATGACTGGTATTCGAGATTCAGGTTGGCAGACGCTACTTGCGATGGGCCGTCGGCCTCGGTCGGCGGCGCGGTCTGATCCGCGATGACGGCGAATGGGCCCAGGAAGCTGACGGCTATCAAGGCCCTGACAAAGTGCGATAGATAAACCCGTGCCATGCTGGTACCTCATGTTGAAATCGTGGAGAAGACATGCGTGCCAACCGCGCATATTATTCCGGGAGTATAGTGCCCGTGGCACGGATCGGCCATCGGTGGAACCAATCTTGACACGCGCTGATGCGGTCACATACCCTTCACCGTATTGTCTGTCTGACGATTCGAATCATTGAGCAGGACAAGCCTTATGAACAATACGTCGAAGTTCGTCGCGGAGGCCGTCGGGACTTTCATGCTGTGCTTCATCGGCGCCGGGGCGATGTGCCTGGCGGTCCACCAGGAGTTCGCTCCAGGAGTGGGTCTGCTGGGGATCGCCGTTGCACACGGCATCGCCTTGTCGGTGGCGGTCTCGGCCACGATGTATATATCCGGAGGTCATGTGAATCCTGCGGTGACGGTTGCCATGCTGGTGACGGGACGAATCAGCCTGTCGGATGCGATTGGTTACATCATCGCCCAGTTGATCGGCGCGACAATCGCCGGCGCACTGGTGCTGGCCGTTTTCAAAGGCCTGACCGTCGGCGATCAGCAGGTCGTCCTCGCGGCGAGCCTTGGCACACCGATCTACGCGAATCCGGTCACGACCGGGCAGGCTATCTTGATCGAGGCGTGCCTGACGTTTCTGCTCCTCGTGGCCGTCTTCGGGACGGTAATTGATCCTCGCACTCCCAAGATCGGCGGCTTCGGAATCGGACTCATCGTTTGTGCGGATATCCTCGTCGGAGGTCCGCTAACGGGCGCGTCGATGAACCCCGCCCGCACATTTGGCCCCGGGATCGTCGCGGCCATGAGCGGAAATCTCGATGTCTTTTGGCCACAGCAATTGGTGTATTGGATTGGCCCGATCGTCGGGGCTGTTGTGGCCGCGCTGATCTATGATGGGTTCCTCAAGCAGAAAACGGCATAGAGAGGGATCCTGGAGATTCAACCAGCGGTCGAATGCTCAATCGGCCGTGCCTGCAACGAACGTTTGCCAATTGGCACAGCATCCTTGCTCCGGTGTGGGACATTCTTCGGGGCTTGCGGCGTCGAACCACCCTCGCGTCCGATTGCAGAATGCGCAAACGCTCAACATGACCGGTACTTCCACCAACACGCCGACCACCGTGGCCAGGGCGGCGCCGGAATCGGGACCGTACAAGGCGATCGCCGTGGCGACGGCCAGCTCGAAGAAGTTGCTCGCCCCGATGAGGGCGCCCGGCGCGGCGATGCTGTGCGGTACGCGGAAGATTTTCATCAAACCATAGACCAGTGACGAGTTGAAGAAGACCTGAATGAGAATGGGGACGGCGATGAGCACCACGTGGAGAGAGCGGTTCGTGATGTTATCCGCTTGAAAGGCGAAGATCAGCACGAGCGTCGCGAGCAGGGCCAGGACGGCGACGGGGTGGAAGCGCGGCAGAAAAGTCTTTTCGAACCAGTCCAGTCCGCGAGACCGCACCAGCCATACGCGGGTTGCGACGCCCACCGACAGGGGAATCACGATAAAACAGATGACGGCATACAGGAGGACCATGAACGGGACGGTCAGCGCGGACGCCCCGCTGACCAGAAGCGTGACGATCGGCGCAAAGAGCACGAGCATCAGCAGATCGTTGACCGAGACCTGTACCAGGGTGTAGGCCGGGTCGCCGCGCGTCAGGTAGCTCCAGACGAAGACCATTGCCGTGCAGGGGGCCGCGGCGAGGATAATCACGCCTGCGATGTATTGGTCCGCGAGTTCCGCGCCGATCAGCGGCCGGAAGAGGACTTTGAAGAAAACCCAACCGAGCAGAGCCATTGAAAAGGGCTTGACCAGCCAGTTCACGAAACAGGTGATGATGAGACCCTTCGGCCGTTTGCCCACGCCGACGATCGACGCGAAGTCCACCTTCAGCATCATCGGGTAGATCATCAGCCAGATCAGCACCGCAATGGGAATGTTGATCTGGCTTCCGCCGCCGAATTCCATTCGCCGAAGCGAATCAATGGCGCCCGGCGCGAGTTTTCCAAGCCCGACGCCCACGGCCATGCAGAGTCCGACCCATAGGGTGAGGTACCGCTCAAAGACATTCAAGCGACGGACCTCGGTTTGATTGCTCATCGCGAAATTCCTATTGAATTTACATCGACCGGTGGGTCAGGGCTTTCTTGCGTAGAAGATCGCACTCCAGACATTTCCGACGGTCGTCTTCGCGAGGCCGGCTGTCTCGGCATTCAATCCCAGTTCAGACCCGACCAGGGCCTCGATCTGCGGCGCGTCGTATAAATGCCGATCGCGCACCTCCGCATCGAGGAGTCCCGCATCTTTGAGGCCTGCGAGGTAGTCCTCTTCGCCGATCGCCCCGGCGATGCAACTACTATACAGCGCGGCGTTCTTGCGCACCGCTTCGGGTAGTTCGCGCACGACGATGTCCGACACGCGCATCTTCCCGCCGGGCCTGAGTACCCGGGCGATCTCCGCGAAGACGCGCGGCTTGTCCGGTGAGAGATTGATCACGCAGTTGGAGATGACCCAATCGACCGTTCCCGACTCGACGGGCATCTCTTCGATGATGCCCTTTCGGATTTCGATGTTCTTCATCCCCGCCGCGGCGATGTTTGCCCGGGCCTTTTCGATCATGGCGTCGGTCATGTCCACGCCGATGACGCGGCCGGTCGGGCCGACCATCTTCGCGGCGATGATCAGGTCGATTCCCGCGCCGCTGCCCAGGTCGAGCACGACGTCGCCGGGCTGCACTTCGCTGAAGGCAAGCGGATTGCCGCAGCCGAAGGAGTTGATGACGGCTTCGACGGGAAGGGCGGCCAGCTCCTGGGAGTCGTAGCCGGCGAGCTTGGCGAGGGCGCCTTTTTGCGTGGGGCAGCAACTTCCGCCGCAGCAGCCGGTGCCGGGATTGTTGACGGCATGGGTGTAGGATTCGGAGACCATCTTTCGAACGTCGATCGGGGTATTCACTTGCGTTTCTCCTTCTTAAGGGGAACCTTTTTTTGTGGTGGTGGACAACAAGACTCAATGGCGTCGGCGATGACGCGGAGGGTCGACACAAACGTGTCGAACCGGACGCAGTAATAAACCTCCTTGCCACGGCGGGTCGCTTCCAGAATGCCCGCGTCGCGAAGGATGGCCAGGTGCCGCGAGACGACGGATACGTCGACGGGGCAGCAGCAGGCGATTTCGCCGACGGTGCAGGATCTTCCGCATTGGGCGAGGCGGGCGAGGATGGCGACGCGATTGGGGTCGCACAGGGCGCGGAAGAACTTCGGCTCGATGAGCTCGGCGACATCCTGGCAGCAGGGGCGGTTGGGGGGGCCGCAGGTAGTTTTGTTTATTTGCGTCATTGTGCAAATGATAGCAATGGATCCAGATTGATGTCAAGTCGTCGCGTGCTGTGGAAACTGTAAATATATGCCGCAAGTCGAGTTATTGATGCAATACCGCCGCGGACCTATGATGTTGCTATGACAATCGCCTCGATTCGTGAGCTTGTCGAGAAGGAGCCGTTTCACCCGTTTCGCATTCGGGCAAGCAGCGGTGCTGCATACGATGTTCGCAATCCCAGCCTTGTCGTTGTGATGAAGTCGCAAATCCTCGTTGCCGAGCCGAGGTCTGACAAGTACACATTGATCCCGTTCCTTCACGTTGCCGGCATCGAAGTGATCGGAAACGGACACGCCCACCAGCCGGATCGACGCAAGCGCCGCGGCTGATCCACCGACCGCCTTTTCATCACCTTGCCCGCATCGCTCCCGTCCCGTATCAATACCGCTCTGAATCGTACTTTTCAGGACCCTTTATGGACCTCGCCGCGCTCGAAAAACTTCTCGCCCAGGTCAGGACCGACGCCGCTGCTGCTGTTGCCGAGGCCAAGTCCGCCGACGCCCTTCGCGGCGCGGAGTCCAAGCTGACCAAGGGCCCGCTCGCCGAGGCCCTCGGCACCATCAAGTCCTTCCCGCCGGACCAGCGCGGGCTCGCCGGGCAGGCGATCAATCAGGCCAAGAACGCGGTCAAGGAGCTGTTCGCCGCGGCGCTCGATGGCGTGCGGAAGGGCGAGGTCGCCGGGGCGAAGAAGCAGTCCGCCGATTTCGACCCGACGCTTCCGCCGCCCGCCGCCCAGCGCGGCAGCCTTCACCCCGTCACCGCCGTGCAGCGCGAGGTGGAGCGCATCTTCACCAGCCTGGGCTTCGCCGTGGTCGGCGGTCCGGAGATGGAGACGGAGTTCTACAACTTCGAAGCGCTGAACATCCCCGCCGATCACCCGGCCCGCGACACGCAGGACACCTTCTGGCTCACCAACGGCTGGCTGCTTCGCACGCATACCAGCCCGTGTCAGGTTCGGGCGATGCAGCGCTTCGGCCCACCGCTACGGGTCATCGCACCCGGGCGGTGCTTTCGCTATGAGGCGATCGACGCCTCGCACGAGAATACGTTTTATCAGCTTGAGGGCCTGCTGATCGACAAGGATATTTCCATCGCCCATCTCATCGCGTTCATGAAGCTGCTTTTGCGCGAGGTGTTTCAGCGGGATGTGGAAGTCCGCCTGCGGCCGGGGTTTTTCCCGTTCGTCGAGCCGGGCTTCGAGCTGGACATGAGCTGCGCGATCTGCGGCGGCAGCGGATGCGCCACCTGCAAGCGAAGCGGGTGGGTGGAGATTCTGCCCTGCGGCATGGTGCATCCGAACGTGCTGCGGCACGGCAACATCGACCCGCACGAGTACACGGGGTTTGCCTTCGGGCTGGGCCTGACGCGGCTGGCGATGATGAAGTACGGGGTGGGAGATATTCGGATTCTCAACAGCGGCGACATTCGCGGCATGGTCAACCCGCAGAGATTGAGCGGAAACCCCGTATAATACCTTGAGAGGGAGGTGCGCCATGAATCTTGACTGCACAATCAACATCTGGAAGGAAGGCTCGCAGTACATCGCGCACGCGCTCCCGCTGGACGTGATGAGCAGCGGCCCTTCGCCGCAGGCGGCGCGGGAGGCCGTCGATGAGGCGGTGCGGTGCTTTCTCAAGACTGCAACCGATGCGGGGACTTTGGAAACGATTCTTGAGGAATGCGGGTACACGCGACAGGGCAGCACTTGGATCGCACCCGTCTGGGTGGGAGTTGAACGACATGCAGTGGCGGTCTAAATATGCCGCGAATGACTCCCTTGAATTGGCGTACATTGGAAAAGGTCTTTCTGGCCGCGGGATTCACATTTGCAAGACAGGAAGGCAGCCACCGGAGCTATACCAAACCGGGCGTGCTGCGGCCTATCGTGATTCCAACATACGACGAAGTTTCCGTTTCGATCATCCGCAATAATCTGAGGACCGCCGGGATTGATCGGGATGAGTATTTCAGGCTCCTGGAACGGGCCTAAAAGAGCCAGTGCAACGTATGCGGAAAAAGAAGATTGACTGCATTGCGATGCAGCGGCGTGGCGCTACCGAAGTCTATTCGTTGGTCAAGAGCATGACCCGCGATGAGGAATTATCCTTTTGGTAGTCGCAGGAGAGGGCTGACGGCGCGAAAGCTACCGCGCGACGAACTCGCAGGGACCGGGCTGCTCGACGTAGGAAGTGATGCTTCGCCCCGGTACTCCATTTAGTTTTTTCAATGCGACTGCGTGCGCGATTGAGAATGCCGGCGGATAGAACCATGAAGCACAGGTACCTGGAAGGCACATTTCGACGAGGACGGCCGCTTGCCGCGTACTTGTACCTTGATCGCAAGCCTGGGGACACTTCGGCAAGAACTGAGAAGCGCGACAAAGGGCTGGTCGTCGATTTCACCGGCGATGGTCGGGCCATTGGAGTTGAGATCACGTCACCGATGCAGGCAAGCCTGGAAGACATCAATCAAGTACTAAACAGCCTTCACGAGAAACCACTTACGGCGGAAGATGTTCGCCCCCTCGCGGCCGCCTGATCCTAGCGCCCCCATTTGAATCGACTTTCCCGCCCACTTCCGCATAATACGCACCCATGCTGATCTCTCTCAACTGGCTCAAAGACTTCGTCGCCGTTCCGTCCGGCACTGACCCGCGGGAATTGGCCCTTCGTTTCACCATCACCGCCGCCGAGGTGGACGGCATTGAGCATCACGAGGCGAACTTCTCTGGCCTCGTCGCGGCGCGGATCGACGGCGTCGAGCGCGTGCCCGGCGAGGTGAAGCTGCAGAAGGTGACGCTCATCGCCGACAAGCAGTACGCCACCCTCTCCGCCGCGCCCGACCTTGTGGCCGGTTCGCTGGTCATTTACGGCCCACCGGGGGCGAAGGTCGCGGGCCACACCTTTGGCACCACCGACCCCGCCGGCCGACCGTCCGAAGGCATGATCGTCGCCGGTCAGGCCCTGGGCCTCGTGCAGGTCGGGGCGAATGCCATCGTCCTGCCGCCGGGCACGAAGCCGGGCTCGTCGATCGACCCCGCCTTGTTCGACGACTGGATCATCGAGATTGATAACAAGTCCATCACGCATCGGCCGGACTGCTGGGGCCATTACGGCATCGCCCGCGAAGTCGCCGCGATGCTCGACCTGCCGCTGAAAAAATATGACGTGACCGATCTCGGCGAACTGCCGACCGACAGCCTGCCGGAGATTCCCATCGAGATCGACGACCCGGCGAAGTGCCCGCGGTACACCGGCCTGCTCATGCGCGGCCTCGCGGCGCAGCCATCGCCGCTGTGGATGCAGGCCCGGCTGGCACTTTGCGGGCAGCGGCCGATCGATCTGCTGGTCGATCTGACCAACTACATCATGATGGAGCTCGGCCAGCCGATGCACGCCTTTGACGGGGCGCGGCTGACGAACATTCAGGTCGCCACGGCCTCGCCGAAGGAAAAGTTCACCACGCTCGACGGCGTATCGCGCACCATGCCGGACGGTGCGCTGATGATCCAGTGTGACCGCAAGAGCGTCGCCATCGCCGGCATCATGGGCGGGGCCGAGACGGAAGTCGGCGCGAAGACGCAGACCGTGCTGCTGGAGTCGGCGAACTTCGACGCCGCGACAATCCGCCGCGCCGCCACGGCCATGGGCCATCGCACCGAGGCCAGCGCCCGATTTGAGAAGTCGCTCGACCCGGCGAACACCGTGCTGGGAATCGCGAGGTTTCACCGGCTCGCCTCGGCCGAGTTGCCGGGCCTGGAAGTCGCCAGCGCGCTGTCAGACTGCTACCCCGCGCCGAAGAAGGCGCCGACGATCGAGCTGGACTGCGCCTTCGCCGCGCGCTTCATCGGCAAGCCGGTAACGCCCGACGAGATCTGCAAGATTCTGACGAAGCTGGAGTTCACCTGCCGGCGCAACGGCGCGAAGCTGCTCGTCACGCCGCCGTCCTATCGGGCGACAAAAGACATCGCCATCGAGGCGGACCTCATCGAGGAGGTCGCGCGCTTCGTGGGCTACAACAACATCGACCCGGTCCTGCCGACCGTGGCGGCGCGCTATTACGAGCCGTCCGCCGATCTCGCGCTGGAGCAGCGCACGCTCGACTACTTCTGCGTCGGCGGCGATTTCGTCGAGGTGCACGATTACATCTGGTACGACGACGACTGGGTCAAGGCGCTCGGCTTCGAGCCCGGCGAGTGCATCACCCTGCGAAACCCCGCCGCGGACAATTGCTCGCGCCTGCGGCAGTCGCTTGCTCCGGGCCTGCTGGCCATGGCCGACCGCAACCGCCATCACTACGAGCGGTTTAACCTGATCGAGATCGGCAGCGCCTTCTTCCCCGGCATCAAGGAAGTGGAGAAGTCGCAGCGGCGGCACATGGCCCTGCTCGTGGCGCAGTCAGGCGCGAAGGCGGACGGCACGGTCTGGGATCGACTGCGCGGTGCGCTGGCCGGCTGGGCCATGCAGGTGTTCGAAGGCTCCATCGATTTCGCCGAGGCAACCAGCGCGAAGCCCTGGGAGGACGAGATGCGCATCGCCGAGGTGCGCACCGGCGATCGGACGATAGGCCGGGCGACGATCCTGCCGCTGGCGTGCAAGCAGAAGATCGACGAGCGGCTCAAGGCCGTCTCGATGGCGCTTTGCGAGATCGATCTGTCGGCGGTCGTCGATCTGCTCGGTCGGCATGAGAAGCTGCCCGCGCTGCCGAAGTTCCCGCGCGTCCGGCTGGACTTCTCAACCCTCTGCGACGCGGGCCGACGCTACGAAGCGGTGAGGCAGGAACTGGCGAAGTATTCGCACGCCCAGCTTCGACGCGTCGAGTTTGTCGATGCCTACCAGGGCGGGTCCATTCCGCAGGGCAAGCGCAGCCTCACCTTCCGCGCCGAGATCGGCAAGGACGACGGCACGCTCAGCGAAGAAGACATCCGCACGTTTCAGGACAGCTTCAAAAAGCACCTTAGCGCGATCGGACTGGAGCTTCGCGGATAAATCGCTCGCAATTGCGCAACCGTAGCGTCCGGCGCCCCTGCCGGACGTGGATGACGCAGTACGCCGAATTCAGAAAATGATTATTTCGTCGGCTCCGGAAGAGGCTTGCCGCGAAGGTCGGGATTGAGAATCACCCAGCCCCAGTCGGTGGGCTTGTTGCTGGCGGTCTGCTTCTCGCGGCGTTTGGTGTCGCCCCCGTCGTCCTTGAGGTCCTCGCCGATGGACCAGAGACTGATCCCCTCGGGCGTGACGGCGTAGCGAATCGGCGCATCGTCGAACGGATCGACCGGGACGGCCTTGAGGTAATGCGGAACGAGGTCGGTCAGCGATTCCGGCCACTCGCCGTTGGCCAGCCGATACCGCTCGCAGGCCAGGGCGGCGATCATCGCCCGCTTGGAGCCGACCCCGCGTAGCCACAATTCGACCGAGCGCGACAGTGACGGCAACATGATCCGGGAATAGACGTGGTACGCCGGCGCAGACATCGCTTTGGATTCGGCCTGCTTGGCTCGCTTGAGTGACTGTGGTCCAGGCTCCTGCGTGGCTTCGACGAGTTCCGCGTACATGCCCAGCCCGTACACCACGTCCAGGCTCGGCAGCGCGGGAAGGTACCCCCAAATGTTAATTGACGAGCCGGTCCCCGGACCGCCCGCTATCAAGCCCGATAGAGCGGCAAAGCCGCCTCCCGTTCCCGACCGCGCCCATTGATAGGTATCAAGGAACATGACGCGCTCCGACATCATCGACCCTTGAAAGTCGGGACCATTTTGCGTTCGCTCAAGCTGGCCCTGGATGGTCGCCAAGTGGGTGGCATCCAGTCCGACGCGGTTGATGACGCGCTCGATCCATGACAAGTGATGCGCCTCAATGCTTACGTCAACAAGCATGGCGATCAGCCACTGATACCCGCCGTCAAACAGTCTTGCCAATCGATAAATGCCATCCAGATCCCTCGCGCATGCAGTCATGTCGCCTGTCTCGGCATTCAGTGCGCATGATGCCGCAAGAAATCGAGCAGCTTGCCGATATTTCGACAATTCAGGCAGCAGTGTGTTAATGGCAGGCGTGATGACCTGCTCCCCGAGACTTGATCCAGTTCTTATGAGAGTCTTAACTGCCCGGATGGGCAAGGAGATTCTTGATGAAGCGAAGACGACATGGCCCGGAGCAGATCATCGCCAAGCTGCG
>WBZR01002043.1_pt1 | contig 22378 bp, 17 predicted proteins | sample 5204231 | NCBI WGS metagenome assembly WBZR01 (sample SAMN12412403, study PRJNA552823) | activated sludge metagenome | isolation source: activated sludge from anammox sidestream of wastewater treatment plant... | place: USA: Virginia | collected 2017-08 | reverse complement strand
GGCGTTCAGGATGCGCGTATCGAAGACGAAGGCGACCACCACCTGCTCGGCCCGGCTGGTCGCGTTGTGAAGGGTCGTGTTGTCGGACAATCGGAGATCACGCCTCAGCCACGCGATCGCCCTCTTCACAAGCGGAGGCTACCAGCCTTTGCAGGAATCCGCTTAGGTAGCGGCGAAACAGTGATTGAGATGATCAACTGTCCGAAGTGCAAGGCATCGCTACCCGACTGGGCAACGTCGTGCCAGTTCTGCCAGGCGGACACCTCGAAGGTGTCACGCCCGGTCGAAGTCGCCAAGCCCAAGTACAAGCGCCAACTGGCATCCTGGATCTGGCCCGCCTACTACATCATCGCTGTTCTGTGGATCGTCAGCGGAGTCGGCGGAATTCTGGAGGCGCTAAACGTCGGTCCCTTCGCGACGACGATCAAGTTCCAGGACGTCAAAATCGAGCCCGGGGTGAACCTTGTCGGTCTGATCCTAAGCGGAATCTCCGCCGTCATCGGCCTTGGGCTCCTCGTCAAGATCGAGATCATTCGCGGCGTCGTGAATGTCGTTTGCTTCCTGCAGATTCTCGATGGACTGCTTGGTCTTTGGACCGGAATCATGGCGTCCGCCTTCCTGGGACCCATCGGCCTGTTCATGACGATCATGAGCATCGTCAAGATCGTGACCGGCGGGCTCATGATCTACATTCTCGGGGAGACCGACTGAGCCCGGAACATCCCTGAGGCGATCGCCCGAACCGCCATCGAGCTGGCGTTAGAGCCGTCGCGGTTCACGCCGGCAAGCCGCCACGGAAACGTCGCCCTAGGCGACGGTTACGCCGTCGCACAGGTACACGTCTTGGATCGCGTTGAGGATTCCCACGCCCTCCTCCATCGGCCTCTGGAACGCTTTACGCCCGGAAATCAGGCCGCATCCGCCAGCTCGCTTGTTGACGACTGCCGTTCCAACCGCTTCTGCCAAATCTGACGAGCCCGAAGCACCGCCGCTATTGATAAGACCCGCCCGTCCCATGTAGCAGTTTGCGACCTGGTATCGGCAGAGATCGATGGGGTGGTCGCTGGCAAGCTCGCTGTAGATCCGTTTGTCGGTCTTTCCATAGCTGGAGCCTTCCATGTTCAGCGCCAAATAGCCCCCGTTATTCTCCGGGAGCTTTTGCTTCACGATATCAGCCTCGATCGTCGCCCCGATATGGTTCGCTTGACCAGTCAGGTCGGCGCTGACGTGATAATCCTTGTCGCTCTTGAAAGCGTTGTTCCGCAAATAGCACCAAAGCACGGTTGCCATTCCTAGCTCGTGCGCGTGAGCGAACGCCTCGGCGATCTCGACGATCTGCCGGCTGGCGCCGTCGCTCCCGAAGTAGATGGTCGCGCCGACCGCGACCGCACCCATGCTCCAAGCCTCGTCGATCGTGCCGAACAGGATCTGCTCCGCCTTGTTCGGATAGGTCAACAGCTCGTTGTGGTTGATCTTCACGATGAAGGGGATCTTGTGGGCGTACTTGCGGGCGACCGCCCCCAACACGCCGTAAGTCGAGGCCACCGCATTGCATCCGCCCTCGATCGCCAGCTTGACGATGTTCTCCGGATCGAAGTAGATGGGGTTCTTCGCGAAGCTCGCCCCCGCGCTGTGCTCGATCCCTTGATCGACCGGCAGAATGCTCAGATAGCCCGTGTTGGCGAGACGCCCGGTCCCGTACAGCGCCTGCATCGAACGCAACGTCTGAACGTTCCGATCGCTGAGCGCGTAAACCCGATCGACGAAGTCCGGCCCAGGAAGGTGCATGTGCTCCTTCGCGATCTTCGGCGAGCTGAACTCGAGTAGGTGGGAGGCTCGGTCTCCGAGAATCTGGGCGATCTGGTCGAGGGTGCGTCCGGCGGGCATGGGGCAATTGTACTCGTGGGGAGGTCGGGCGCGGATCGGGTACACCGTTCCCGATGGCTTCCGAACTCCTGAACCACCTCATCCCCAACCTCGACCGTTATCTCGGCGACGACTTGGGGGTTTTTAACCCCGCCGACGGAAGCGAGATCGCGCGGTTGCGGATGGACAACCCCGAAGAGGTCGAAGCAAAAATCGCACGTTCTGTCGATGCGTTTCGTGCGTGGAGGGACGTTCCCGCTCCGCGGCGCGGCGAACTGGTCAGGGTGTACGGCGAGGCGCTCCGGGCGAACAAAGAGGACCTCGCAAAGCTGGTGACGCTCGAGTGTGGCAAGATCCTCGACGAAGGGCGTGGCGAAGTCCAGGAGATGATCGACATCTGCGACTTCGCGGTCGGACTGTCGCGGCAACTGTATGGGCTCACGATCGCCAGCGAGCGTCCGAACCACACGATGCAGGAGAACTGGCTGCCGCTTGGGCCGGTCGGCATCATCAGCGCGTTCAACTTTCCGGTCGCCGTCTGGTCATGGAACGCGGCGCTCGCTCTTGTGTGTGGTGACTCCTGCCTGTGGAAGCCGAGCGAGAAGACACCACTTACGGCGCTCGCCTGCCAAGCGCTGTTCGACCAAGTCGCGGCGAGGTTCCCTTTTGTTCCAGAAGGCCTGTCGCAAGTGGTTGTCGGCGCCGCGGCTCAAGGCAGCCAACTCGTCGACGACCACCGGGTACCCCTGATCAGCGCCACTGGGTCGACTCGGATGGGCTCGATCGTCGGTCCGAGGGTTGCGGCTCGATTTGGCCGCTCCCTCCTCGAGTTGGGCGGCAACAACGCGATCATTGTCACGCCTTCCGCCGACCTTCACGTCGCGATCCCTTCCATCCTCTTCGGCTCGGTCGGCACCGCCGGGCAGCGGTGTACGTCGACCCGGCGGATCATCGTCCACCGTTCGATCTTCGACCAGGTCTTCGAGACGCTCGCCAAGGCTTATCGCCAGATCGGCGATAACAAGGTGGGCGACCCGATGGCTCCCGGGACGCTCGTCGGGCCGCTCATCGACAAGCTGGCCTTCGAGGGAGTGTCGGAGGCGATCGATCGGGTTCGAGCAGAGGCCGTCGAAATCGTCGGTGGCGAGCGTGTGTTCTGGGACCGCTGGCCGGATGCCTATTACATCAAGCCCGCCCTCGTCAAACTTGCGCGCCAGTCTCAGACGATCTTCACCGAGACGTTCGCCCCGCTCACCTATGCGATCCCGTACGACACGCTCGAGGAGGCGCTCGCGATTCACAACGCGGTGCCGCAGGGGCTCAGCTCGGCGATCATGACGACCGACCTTCGGGAGGCGGAGTTCTTCAAGCGCCACAGTGATTGCGGCATTGCCAACGTCAATATCGGGACCTCGGGGGCGGAAATCGGGGGCGCGTTCGGTGGCGAGAAGGAGACTGGTGGTGGCCGTGAATCCGGCTCAGACGCTTGGAAGGCGTACATGCGCCGCCAGACGTCGACGACGTTTTACGGGCGGGAGAAACCGGCCCTTGCTCAGGGCGTTACATTCGACGTCTAGCCTGCCAGCGGGTACCCTCCACCTGCGCCCACGGCGCGCTTCGCGATGGCGCAACACTGGTTCACCTGGCTTGATTCGTGGCTGCTCCGGCTGTCGCGCATCGCGATCCTCGGAATCTCGCTCGTCATCGCGATCGCGATCGGCATTCTGGACTACTTCATCGCCCCCGACCTGCTGGTCCTCTACCTGGGACCGCTGTTCCTATCGGGCTGGTATGGGGGTAGAGCCCCCGCGTTCGTCGTGGCCATCTACTCGGCGGCCGCCAGCTTCGTGACCCTCACCTTCGTCGGCGGCAGCCACGATTTCAACGCGACTGCGATGGGCAACCTGATCGTGCGCGTTGCCGCCTATCTTGCGATCGCCCACCTGTTCGCCCGCCTTCGCGAGTCCAGACGTCAGCAAGATGATCTTGTCGGATTCATCATCCACGACCTCCGCTCGCCAGTCGCCAGCGCGATCACCGGCTTGCAGACGTTGGAGCAGACGGAGTATCCCCTTCACGAAGAAGACCGCGAGATGGTCCAGCTTGCGCTGGTCTCCAATCAGCGCGCACTCACCCTGATCAACTCTATCCTCGACGTCGCGAAGCTCGAGAGCGGGAAGATGGTGGTGAAGTGGGAGCAACATCCGGTCGAGCCCTTCCTAGAGGAAACGCTGGCGCCGCTCGCCCTTTGGGCGAACGGCCTCGGGATCCACCTCGAGAAGCTGATACTCAAGGACGAAGCGACCTTCGACCGTGAGCTCACCGCGCGCGTCCTGGCGAACCTCGTCTCGAACGCGTTGAAGTTCAGTCCCGCGGGCACGACCGTTACGGTGATCACCGAGCCTGAGCACGGAGGCATCAAATTCCTGGTGACCGATCAGGGCCCTGGCATTCCCGCCGATCAGGCGGACGCCATCTTCGAACCCTTCTCGCAAGTCGAGGGCACCCAAGGTGGAACCGGCCTTGGCCTCACGTTCTGCAAGCTCGCGGTGGCCGCTCAGGGAGGGAAGATCGGAGTGAAGAGCCAACTCGGCGAGGGCAGCACCTTCTGGTTCACGATCGCAGGACACCAAGGTGCTCCGGAAAACACTCGCAAGCGCCGGCGGCGACCGCGAAACGAGGCGTGATTTTTCTCAGTCCGCGAGCTAAGCGAACGTGCTGTGACCTGCCGATGATTAGGTCGGTAGATGCACAGAACGGAACCGAATCCCTTGCACGATGAGCCACTGAGTTCTCGGGCTGAGCTTGATGCCGCCCGAGATGAATACGAAGACCTGTTCGACTCGATCCGTTCGATCTTGATCGCGGTCGACGCCGATCACAACGTCCGTCGGTGGAGCGAGCTCGCGACCAAAGCCTTCGAAATCGGGTGCGACGCGGCGGTCGGCCAACCATTCGCCGCCCTTCCGATCACGTGGGATTGGGAGGCGGTCGAGCGAGCGGTCGAGGTTTGCCGGCAAGCCAAGCTTCCTGCGAGAATCGACGACCTCGAACTTGTGAAGCCGTCCGGTGAGACCCGGATCCTGGGTCTGACCGTCTCACCGTCCCGTCGCGGAGGGTTCCTCATCATGGGGGCCGACGTCACAAATCGGAAGATCGAGGAGCGGCTCCTGATGGAACGCGAACGCTTCTACCGCTCGATCGTCGACAACATCCATGACGTGATCTTCGAAACCGGAGCCGACGGCCGCTGGACCTTCTTGAACCCTGCCTTCGAGCAATTCGTCGGGCTTGGCGTCAACGAGGCAACCGGCGATCTTGCTCTGATGTCGGTGCTTACGTCAGACCGGCGAAGGGTCTTCGCGAAGATCATTCCTCTGCTTCGTGGGTTCCAGAAAGCAGTTCGATTTGAAACCCGTTACTCCAAGCCGGACGGCAGCGAGGGTTGGGGCGAGGTGCATGTCGAGGCTCAGTACGACGACTACGGGCGCTTTGCGGGCACGTTTGGCACGGTCCGAGAGGTCAGCGAGCGAAAGCGGAACGACGAGCTCGAAAGGAAGCTGGCTGACCAACTGCTGAAGCAGACCGAAGACCGGGTCAAGACGATCATCGAGCATGCTCCGATCGTCGTGTTCTCGGTCGACAAGTCGGGAATCTTGACCCTCATCGACGGGGCTGTCCAATCGACGATCGGATCGACCAAGGACGCCCTCGAGGGGCAGAACATGTTCGACTTTCTTCACGATCGGCCGGACATCGCCCAAATCATCACGCGTGCCCTCCATGGAGAGGTCTTGACGGTCGAAATGCAGATTGGGGAGCGATGCTTGGAAGTTCGCTATGCGCCGGTCTTCGACGACGACGGGCAGCCGAATGGGGCGACTGGGGTCGCGATCAATGTGACCGAACGGAAGCTGCTCGAACAACAGCTGGTTCACGCCCGCAAGATGGAGAGCATCGGTCACCTTGCTGCCGGATTGGCCCACGAAGTCAACACGCCAACTCAGTACATTGCCGACAACACACGATTCGTGCGCGAGATGTTCGCTCCGATCGCCGCGACACTCCAGACAGCGAAGATTGCGATCGGGGAAGGCGCATCACCCGCCGCTGCCGCGTTCGCGGAGCAGTGGACGAGCGGCGACGTCGACTACTTGCTTGAAGAGATCCCGGCGGCACTCGACCAGTCCCTCGAGGGCCTCAACCGCGTGACGCAGATCGTCAAGTCGATGAAGCAGTTCTCGCATCCCGGAACAAGGGAGCGTCAGCAGGCTGATCTCAACGAGCAGATCGAGAGCACCGTGATGGTCTCGCGGAACGAGTGGAAGTATGTCGCTCGCGTCGTGCAAGACCTCGACCCGAACCTGCCCCCCGTGTGGTGCCTTCCCGCCGAGCTCAACCAGGTCCTGCTCAACATGATCGTGAATGCGTCCCACAGCATCGCGGAGTGCATCGAGTCCGGCAAGTACGATCAAGGCACGATTCACGTGGCCACGCGACAGGACGGCGACTGGGTCGAGATCGAAGTTCAAGACGACGCCAAGGGCATCCCTGAGGCAATCCAGGCCAAGATCTTCGACCCGTTCTTCACCACCAAGGACCCGGGGAAGGGCACCGGCCAAGGGCTGGCGCTGGCAAACACCGTCGTCGTCGAACAGCACGGCGGCCAGATTTCGGTGGACTCGCAAGTAGGAGTCGGCACCACATTCAAGATTCGAATCCCGATCGGCCATGCCAGCAGCAAGCCAATCAGTCAACAAGAGGCAGCCTAATGAGCGAGAAGATCCTATTCGTCGACGACGAGCAGAACCTGTTGGACGCGATGCGACGCCAGTTTCGCGGCCGCTTCGATGTCGCGACCGCCCTGGGTGGACATGAAGCGCTCAAGGTCCTGAAAGACCAAGGGCCGTTCGCCGTGATCGTCTCCGACTATCGGATGCCGCTCATGAACGGTGTCGAGTTTCTCGAGCGTAGCCGAGCGATTAGTCCGGACTCGGTTCGGATCATGCTGACCGGCTACGCCGAACACCAAACCGCGATCGACGCAGTCGAGAAGGGGCATGTCTTCCACTTCCTCACCAAGCCGTGCGACTCGCAGACCCTCTCGGACGCCCTGCACGCCGCGCTCGATTTGTATCACTTGGGCGGAAAGCTCGGGCAAATCGATGGGTTTCTGAAGAAGGCGTCCTGAAGTGACAGCGAGCGCCAGCCCGGCAACCCCAAAATGATGGGAACGTGCCCGCGCCGCTGAACCGCCTCGAGACGCTGCAGAACCTCCGGATCGCGAACTTCGACGGAGCGTTTGCGACCGCGTTCGCGTCGCTGGTCACCGGCGCCTTTATCGCAGGCTATATCACGACGCTTGGCGGCAACGATTACTGGATTCAGCTGGTGTCGGCGATCCCCGCCCTCCTCGGCCTGCTGCAGATTCCCGGTGCGATCTGGGGTCGGAGATGTGCGAGCTACAAGCGATTCGTGCTCCCGGGCGGGCTCTTGTGGCGGCTTATCTACGTCCCGCTCGCCTTCCTGCCGTTTCTGCCGATGTCGAACGAGGCCAAGTTGGTCGCGGTCGTCGCCTGCGCATCCCTTGCCGCCGCCTCGACCCTGGTGGTCAACCCGATCTACAACGAATGGCTCGCCGAGATGGTGCCGGTCAACTCCCGCGGCTTCTTCTTCTCACGCCGGAACGCGATCGCGACCGCGGTGGGCGCCTCCGCAGGCCTGGTCGGCGCGCTTCTCCTCGACCGATTTCGCTCGACCGGAATGGAGAAGACGGGCTTCTCGGTCGTGTTCGGGCTTGGAGTCACGTTCGCGCTGATCAGCTTCTTTTGCTTCTCGCGGATGAAAGACATGCCGCGCGAGCAGCCCGAGACCCAGAGCTTCGCCGCCGCCTTCGCCGGACTCCGCAGGCCGTTCGTCGACCCCAACTTCCGCAAAGTGCTCCTGTTTCTCGCCCTCTTCATCTCTGGACAGGCCTTTGCCGGCAATCTGTTTGCAGCCTTTGCGATCAAGAGCCTCCACCTTCCCTACACGATCATCCAATGGGCGGGGGTCATGCACGCATTCGGCCACGTGCTCGCCGCGCGCTTCTTTGGGTTCCTGGCCGACAAGTACGGCAACAAGCCCGTTCTAACCCTCGTCGGCTTCGGCCTCTCGCTCACCCCGACGATGTGGTTGTTCTGCAAGCCCGACTCGGACCTCCACAACGCGCTGATTCTGTTGCCCACCCACATCCTGGTCGGAGCAACCTGGGCCGGAGTCGCCCTCTGCCAGTTCAACATCCTTCTGGCGACCGCAAGGCCCGAAGACCGCGCGAACTATCTAAGCGTCTCCCTGACCACCCAGTCGATCTGTGGCTTCGTCGCACCGCTCCTTGGCGCCCAGACGCTCGTGATGCTGGAAGGCAGCATGTCGACGGAAGCGTCCTACAAGGCGGTGTTCCTGGTGACGATGGGGCTTCGGTTTCTCGCGATCTTCTTCCTGCTTCCGGTTAAGGAAGAGGGCGCATTCGAAATTCGTCGCACGCTGCGCGACCTGAGCAAGGTGACCCCGCGTGGGATCCGTGCGATGCGAAGGTTGAGCAAGGGATCGGATGTCGAAAGCCGGCAAGAAGCGATCGAGGCGCTCGGGAAGCAAGGGTTTGCGCTCGGCGGCGACGAAGTCGTGAAGGCGCTCCACGACCCCTCACCACGCATCCGCCGAGAAGCCGCCAAAGCTCTCTCTCGCCTGGCCACTCCGGATGCGGTGGAAGCGCTCCTGCATCAGTTGGAGGACCATCCTGATCTGGTTGAAGAGGAGACGGTCGACGCGCTCGGGCTGCTCGAGGACCCACGTGCGGTGCCCTCGCTCATCAAGACTCTCAGCAGCCCGCGGTCGATGCTGCGACGCGCTTCGGCACGCGCTCTGGCGAGAATCGGAGACCGCTCCGCGATCGATCCGCTGATCGGCGCCGCGAACGAGGCGACCGACCCCGACCTTCGACGGGCCGCGATCCAAGCACTGCGAATCCTGGGAGCGACCCAGGCCGATCAAGCGATCTCCGATGCCCTCTTCGACCCCCACCCGTCGGTAAGGATCGCCGCCGCCGAGGCAGTGAGCGAGTTGGGCATCGAATCGGCCCTCCCCTATGTTCGTCAGTCGCTGAAGTATTTCGACGACGAAGCCGAGAGCGAGGTGGCCTACGCGTTGGGTGCCATCGGATCGGAAGAGGACATCCCCGCGATCTTGAACGAGGCGGCATCGTCGACAAGCATTACGACGAGACGGCGATGCCTGCTCGGACTCGCCCGCCTACTCGACGTCGAATCGGAGACGTACCGGCTGCTCCTCCAAGAGGGGATGTCACGGGACACCGAGGTCATGCAGATGGTCAAGCCGTTGCTTCGCGGCAACAAGCGACTCCGCGACGCGCTCGCCATCTACTCGTCGGGCGATGAGTTCGAAGCGGTGCGCCACCTAGCGCCGAATCGGCGGTATCCAGAAATCTCGGTCTTCGCCGCGCAGCCGGTCGAGGAGTTGTTCATCGTCGCCTGCGCGCTCCTGGCCAGAAAACAGTGAGGCCCCGAAGCCGGGGCCTTACTGGAGGAGGTGATGGGCACACCTATTGGAACGAGCCGGCCAAAATGGGCACGCCGTTCGCCTCTTCGATCGTAACCGCCGAACCTGCCGCGATGTTCGGCCGATTCGGGCCGAGATAGGTCTCGGCGATCCGGATAGCGCCGACACCGCTGGCGATGACCTCCCAAGTCCGGCCACCAGTCTCGACGAAGTAATGTCCCCCGAACTGAAGCCTCTCGGCCGAGATCTCGAGCTGTGCCTGCATTTCTCCCCCCCGATCACGGACCTTCCAGACTGCCTTGCCCTTCCCTTGGCCGGTAAGCAGGGCTCTAAGTTCGAGACGAACTTGAGCGACGGCGAGCGAGGCGAGGATGGCCGCTGCGAGCAAAAGAACCTTCTTCATGTAAGTCTCCCTGACACCCTTCGTTGCGGGCGTCTCAGTGAGTGGAGGAGCCAAAGCGCGCCCTTGATACATCGCCCGAGCTCCGCCCTCCCGCCGCTTCCTCCCTGGTACAACGCAACGGTGGAGCGACGCAACATCTCGTCCGGACGCAAGTGGGAGTCGATCGTGGGTTACTCGCGCGCTGTACGGGTCGGGCCCTTCGTGTACGTAACCGGGACGACCGCGACTGACGACACGGGGCACCTCGTCGGAGTAGGCGATCCCCACGCCCAGGCGGCGCAGGCCCTCCGCAACGTGAAGTGGGCGCTCGAGCAGGCGGGAGCGACGATGGAAGACGTCGTGAGAACCCGCATTTACGTCAAACACATCGCCGACTGGGAGCAGATCGGCCGCGCCCATCGGGAAGCGCTCGGGCACGTAATGCCGGCGACATCGATGATCGAGGTCAGCCGCATGATCGACTCCGATATGCTGGTCGAGATCGAAGCGGACGCGGTCGTGGGCGAAGGCTCGGTCTAGGCCTACCCTCACCCCCCAGCCCCCTCTCCCTTCGGAGAAGGGCGAGGGGGTGGAATGGCATCTCCTGGGAAGGGCGAGGGAGAGTCGGACTGCCACCGGCGGCGGGTCCACGCGATCCCCCCACTCACGCGGCCACCGTTGCCGGGTAGCAAGAGGTCGTTGCCGCATGAGCCGAAGGCGATTGCGACCCGGGGTCAACCCGCGCCTCGGCTGAGCCGGGTAAACACGTCGGGTGCAGCCAGTCTCCGACATCCTCCAAGCGATCGGCAATACCCCCATGGTGCGGATCGGCAAGATCGGCCGTGAATACGGCGTCGAGCTTTACGGAAAGTGCGAGTTCTTGAATCCAGGCGGCTCGGTAAAAGACCGCATCGCGAAGGCGATGATCGAGCAGGCTGAGCGTGAGGGCAGGATCAAGCCCGGCGACACCCTGATCGAACCGACGAGCGGCAATACCGGAATCGGGCTCGCGATGGCCTGCGCGATCAAGGGGTACCGCCTGATCATCACGATGCCGATGAAGATGAGCGTCGAGAAGCAGGCGACCATGGAGGCCTTGGGGGCCGAGATCGTCCGAACGCCAACCGAAGCAGGCCACGACTCGCCAGAATCGAACTTCGCGGTCGCCCTGCGCCTCCAGAAAGAGATCCCCAACGCCCACATCCTGGACCAGTTCGCAAACCCGTCAAACCCGGGCGTCCACGAGCAGGAGACCGCCGGCGAGATCCTCGAGCAAATGGGTGGCGAGATCGACCACATCCTCATCGGGATCGGCACCGGCGGGACCCTCACCGGCATCGCGCGCAGGTTCAAGCGCGACGCCCCAGGCTGTGGAATCGTGGCCGTCGACCCGGTCGGCAGCACGATGGGCGGCGGCGACTTCAATGCGCCTTACCTCGTGGAAGGCATCGGCTACGACTTCATCCCCGACACGTATGACCCGGCCCTAGTGGATCGAGTGATCAAGACCGAGGACAAGGAGTCGTTCCTCATGGCCCGCCGCCTCATCCGGGAGGAGGGACTCCTGGTAGGCGGGTCGAGTGGATCGACGATGTGGGCGGCGCTCGAAGTCGCGAAGACGGCCAAGCCCAGAGCGCGGATCGTCGTCATCCTGGCCGATTCCGTTCGGAACTACATGAGCAAGTTCCTCCTCGACTCGTGGATGCGCGAGAAGGGCTTCATGTAGCGCGGGCGCGGCGTATACTTCGGGCATGTCCGAACCCCTCCTTCGCACCGCTCTTTACGATCGTCACGTCGCCGCCGGAGGCAAGATGGTCGAGTTTGCGGGATGGGAGATGCCAGTGCACTATGGCAGCGTCATCGCCGAGTGCAAGGCGGTCCGAGACGGCGCGGGCATGTTCGATGTCGGACACATGGCGAGGCTTTGGTTCCGCGGCGAACGCGTACTCGAGTTCCTCGAGTGGATCACCGCCAACGACGTCGCGAAGCTCGAAGACGGCCGCGGCCAGTATTCGCTGTTGCCGAACCCGAACGGGGGTCTCGTCGACGACATCATCGTCTACCGTGTGAACGCGACCACCTTCCGCATGGTCGTCAACGCGGCCAACCACCAGAAGGACGTCGCCTGGATCAAGTCCCAGAACACGTTTGGCGTCGAGATCGACGACGAGACGATGGGGACGGCGATGATCGCGGTGCAGGGTCCGAAAGCGTCGGCGATCGTGGCGTCGATGTGCCCAGACGGCGACAAGTTCGCAGCCCTGCCGTTCTTCGGGACGCTCAACACGACGATCGGCGGCGTGAACTGCTTCGCCCCACGGTCCGGCTACACCGGGGAGGACGGGTTCGAGCTCGTGTGTGCGAACGACGATGCCACCAAGCTTTGGGACGCTCTCGCAGGCGCCGGCGTCGTACCGTGCGGGTTGGCGTCGCGCGACGCGCTCCGCGTGGAAGCGGGACTGCCGCTGTACGGCCATGAGCTGGCCGACGACATGAACCCGATCGCGGCGGGCCTCGGCTGGGTGATCTCCAAGTCCAAGCCGTTCATCGGATCAGGTCCGATCGACGAGGCTCGCACGCACGGGACCGAGAAGAAGCTGCAAGGCGTCCGACTGCACTCGAAGCGGCTCACGTCTCCCGGCATGAAGGTCTTCGTGGACGGCCGAGAGGTGGGCGAGGTCTCGAGCGGCGTGTTTTCGCCCCTTCTCGACGCGGGGGTCGCCTTTGCGTTCATCGACTCTTCGGTGAAGACGGACACCCCGTGCGAGGTCGAGATTCGCGGCAAGATGGAGCCTGCGACGATCGTCAACAAGCGGTTTTTCAAGCGGGCGTAGCCAATCGCCTTGGAGGACGTTGAAATGGTTGTGAGCAAGTTGCGTTGGATTTGCGCGAGCATCGCGATCGCGATCGTGCTGGGCTGCTCAGGCGGCGGCACCTCGAAAGGAAAGGGAACCGTAAGCGGCAACGTCGCCGATCTCGACGGGAACCCGGTTCGCCATGCGAAGGTGTATCCCACCAAGGACCCGAACACCTTCACCTACTCGAACTCGTCGGGCGCTTTTACGCTCGCGAACGTGCCTGAGGGTGACCCGACCATCGCTGCCGAACTCGTGATCGGTGGGGTCAGCTACTACGGCGAGAACATCCTTCGCGTGTTTGAAGGCGAACCGTCGAAGAACATGAACATCGTGATGGGTCGGCGCGACCGGATGGGGCGCCTCACCGGAACCGTCAGCGATCGATTCGGCAACCATCTCGAAGGCGCGCGGGTCTTCGCCAACAATGGCTCGCTCGGCTCAGTCGTCGCCCTCACCGACAAGGATGGCAAGTACACGATGTTCCTGCACTCCGGCTACACCTATTCGGTGGTTGCGGGAGCGCTCGGATACGACTCGGACTCCGACTCGGTGCTCTTGGTGGCTGGACAGGCCCTCAGCGCGAACTATGTCTTGTCCAATCCGACCGACGTTGGATTTGGCCCTCCGCAGAACTTCAGCGCGGTCGCATGGACATCGCCCAAGGAGGCCACCCAAAGTCCGAAGGCCGCGAACACCTACGAGGCGATCAAGCGGATGATCGACCCACGGCGTGCCCAACACAATCGGGACCGCCGGCCGCTGAACACGATCGGCGGCAACTGGATCGAAGTCGATCTCTATTGGGATCCGATCCAGAATCTCTCGCTTCTCGGCTACGGAATCTATCGGGGCACGAGCGCGACCGGGGCTACCAAGGGGATCGAGTTCCTTCGAGATCCGCTCGCCGGCTTCTTCGCCGACGCCGATCCAGGGCTTAGGCAGGGCGTTCCCTACTACTACGAGATCACCGCCCTCAACGTCAACTATCCCGACACCAACAACAGTGAGAGCGGCTTCAGCGACCGCTGGGGCGTCCAGCCGCTCGGAGACATGACGCTGAAGAGCGTGACGGGGGGGACGCCAGTGACCTTCAACTGGAACACTGCCAGCGGAGCGGAAAGGTACACCGTCTACCTGTTCGACCAGTACCCCGACTACGCGGTCGATCCGATTTGGCCGGTCAATCAGTCCCAGACGAACGATGCGACCACGACGGCAACCTCGCTTCGATACGTCGGACCGGCACTGGGCCGCGGCACCTACTATTACATCGTGCTCGGCCAGGATCGCCGCAACGGCAACGTGGCGAACACGATCAGCCGGATCGGGTCGTTCTTCGTGAACTGACGAGCCATTCGAGCGCGTCCAACTTACGGGGACCGGGGTAACAGCCGGTCCCCTTCGCGTTTCGCCAGAATAGGATTGGATCACCGATGAAGTTGCCTCTCGCGATCGTCGTTGCCGGGCTGTCGGGGCTCGCGCTTGCCCAAAGCGGCTTATGGGTGGACCTACCTGCCGCTCTGGCTCCGATGAACCTGCGCCCAAAGACCGACGACGCCGTCCGGCGATTCGGCCACGTCGCGGCGAGGCTGACCGAGGCGCCGCGCGAGCGGCTGATCGCGGCTGGACGCTATGACCGACGGTTCGAATTCAGTCTTCCCACTACGGTGCGAGTCAGGATCAACGGGCATCCTCTGAAGCCAACGCCAAGGGACCCGGGCGACTTGGTCCTCGTTTTCGACGCGACCGGCACGGGAGCGTTCCCTGCCGACTATCGTGCGCTGCTTCAGTCCGTCTTCGACACCGCGAAACCCACGCTCAACGTCGTGTTCGGAACTCCCGCCGCCGGAGGGAACGTCCTCGTCAAGAACTTCGACGCCCAGATTGGAGACCGCGACGCGGTCGCCGGCGGCTACTACCTCCCGAACAACGGCTCTGGCCAGCCGGAGATTCGATTCCCGGTCTATAACAGCCCCGAGGCGGCCGCGGTCAACTTCGTCCACACCCTCCTTCTCGCGTACATCGGCCCCAACCCATACGGCTTCGACGCCTACCAGGAAGGGCTCGTGCGCGCGGCGACGTTGAAGATCGCACGCACGGCGGGCACGCTTCCCGCCAGCCTCGATCCTGGCCTCATCGACCTCGTGCTCGACAACACCTACGACGTCGGGGCCTTTTACGACTGGTACAACCAGCGGGCGCTCGGGGGCAAGTTGTTCATCGCGCCGAACTTGAGGGACGTTCCTCTACCGACCGGTGGCAGTCTGGGCGGCATTTACCTGCTCCGGTACCAGATGTCGGGGACGGCGTGGCAAAAGCTCGTGGCGGAAAACGCGGGGTTCATTGCCGAGTTCAACCGACGCTTCTACCTCGATCCGAGCGCGGCCAGCGACATCGCGAAACTCGCGGCGATCGGGCAGGCCTCTCTCGACGCCGTCAAAGGCGCGGCCAACTCGAAGATCGAGGGCCTGGCGTTCGACCCTTGGATGCGACGCCAGTTCATTCTCGAGACCAAGGACGTGCTTGGACCGAAGCTGCTTGTGCAACCTGTCCCGATCAACTCAGGCCTCGGCGGAACGGACTTTGGCGTCTTCGACGTGAGCGCCACCTACTTCGAGACCGCCGTGGGAGGCAATGAAACCCTCCTGTCGGCGACCGCCTATCCGATCTTCTGGGATCAGGCCTTCAACCGTGTCCTCCCCAGCGCACAGGAAGACCAGATGCCGATCGCGGGCGCCTATGGGTCGGTGACCCCCAACCTTCCCGACATCAACGGAGGAGCTCCGTATCGGTGCACGGTCGACATCCCCGTTGCAGACCGCGTCGCGAGGGCGTATTTGCCGGCAGGAGCGGTCGCGACCGCCGCCAACCCCGACCCGAACAACTTCTACGGAACGCTGATCGGCGTCAACCTCACCGGGGGCGCCACCGCCAAGGTCCGCGCGACCGTCGGCACCACCATCGTCGGGACCGCACCCGTTCGCAACGGCGCATACGGGATCAAGATCACGAACGCGCAGTACACCGGCTACGCCCGATTGAAAGTCGACGTCTTCCAGACGGTCGGATCGACCGACACCCTGCTCGCGACTCGCTTCGTCAACAAGGGTCCCGGCGAGCTCGCTCTCGACTTGCGCATCGGGGGGGATGGCTCATTCAACCTGCCGGGCGGCCTCCTGAAGGGGATTCAGATGGTGGGGCTTCCGATCGATCCGTGGGTCTCGACCGCGTCCGACCTGTTGGGGATCCCGGAGGCGCAGGCTTTGATCGCTCGCTATGACCCGACGCACGTCGCCTACGATCTCTATCCCGACACGGGAGCGGTTCAACAGGGCCAGGGAGTCTTCATTCGGATGAACGCGGCGGGCGCGTTCTCGGTGGCCGGCCGACTCCATCCGAAGGTGCCGGTCGCCGTCGCCCTGAAGCCTGGATGGAACCAGATCACGTGTCCGCTGACCGAGGAGGTCGTCCCGTCGCGCGTGCTCGTCATCAAGGGAGCCGAATTTCCCTTGTCGTTCGCGGAGGCTCGGGGAATCGACATCGGAACCGACTTCTTCGAGTTTCAGCGTGGAGCTATCGACCCAGCGTCGGGAGCCCCCGAAAACGGCACGATGCTCGCCGCGACGAAGTTCGTCCCGGGCAAGGCCTACTACGTTCGCGTGCTCGCCTCGCAGGGAGTCTCGCTCCTGTTCTTCCCGTCGAACTTCTCGGCAAGGATCGGACATCCGTTCGTCGCGACGGGTTGGAGGCTGAGCGCGAAGATCGCGACACAGACGTCCCAAACGGAGGCGATTCTCGGCCAAAGCGTGACCGGGACCCGCCTGTTCGACCGCCGCGAAGACGCGACGCTGCCGCCGGGAATCGGTGGGATGCAGATCGCGATCGAGGCGGCGGATGCCCTGTTCAAGGACGTCAGGCGGCTCAACGCAGGCGAGACCTATCGGCTCCGCATCGCTGGACTGGTCCCGAACCGAAACTACACGATCAAATTTGCGGCCGTTCAAGGGTCGCCTCCGACCTTCACATTGGTGGACTCTGCGAATCAGGCAACCCGCACCCTCGCGCCGGGAGGTTCGTACACATTCGTCGCGAGAGCCTCGACGCAACGGATCGAGATCAAGGTCTTCGGAGGCGGCCAGTGAGACGCCTACGGTTGTTCGCCGGCTTCGTTGCGCTCATCACCCTGTGGGCCTGCGGTGGCGGAGGGGGCGGTGGCGCGGTGTCCAACACCATCATCTCGGGACGCGTACTGAGCATCGAGACAGGCTCTGCCACGAATCCGCTGTGCCAAGTCAAGATCGCCGGACAGACGATCACGACCGAGGCTGATGGAACGTTCCAAGCGACGGTGGCCAACGGCACCTCCAGCCTAACCATCGACACTCGCTCGAGCTGGGGCTCGTTCGCCTACAGCTTCCCGGCCGCATCGGGCACGGTGGATCTCGGCGACCTCTGGGTCGGCCCCGGAAAGATCACTCTCAAGGGGAAGATCATCAGCTCGGCGACCGATTTGCCGGTCGAAGCCGCCGACGTGACCTTCGCCGGACGCTCGGCCAGAACCGGCGCCGATGGTAGGTTCTCAATCGCGAACGTCGCCTACAGCGGGTCGACTCAGGCAGTGTTCTGGGGCATCGTCGGCAAGGTCTCCGCACTCGATTTTTTTGCGACCGAGTTCACGACCCAGCCCAAAGTCGCGATCTCGGCGGTCGTGCAGCTCGACGACATTCGGATGACGCCAAACGACGATATCGATCCGCCTCCTGCGCCGTTCAATCTCTGGGGGCGAGTCTCGCCGGCGGCGAGCGCTCCCGGAACGGTAGCGACGTTGAAGGAAAGCGGGGTTCCGATCCGTACGTATACAGTAGGGGTGGACGAACGGTTCATGTTCTGGGTGCCGCCAGGCACGTACACGATCGAATGTACGAACGGCGCGCTCAGCGGCACCACGACTGGAACCGTCCCCGCCGCCAATCAAGTGGTTCGACGCGATGTCACCCTCCAGTAAGAAAGCGATCGGTTTTGGAACGGGCTTTGCCACGATGATCGTGGGAGCCCTCGTCGCCGTACCGTTCCTTGGGCGCGACGCGTTTGCCAACTGGAGCCAATCCGAAGGGCCGCTTGGCGGTGACACCGGCATTCGGATGGAGACCGTCGAGATGCGCTCCTACAAAAAGGGCGAGCTCGTCGCGCAGGCAAGTTTGGACACCGTCGACGTCCGCAAGGATCGCCAGCACTTCGACTTCACCGGCGTGAAACGCGGCAGCCTCTTCAGCAAGGAAGGCAAGATCGACTTTTCCTCCAACCGAGCGACGTTCGACGAGATCAGCCAGCAGCTGCGCTTCGACGACGGCGTCCGACTCGGCGGCAAGGAGTTCGACCTCTCGGTCCCCCGCCTCACCCTCGACGAACAGTTCGACAACATCCAGGCCCCGGGACCGATCACCGGAACGCTCAAAGGCGGGAAGTTCCAGGCGATGGACTTCAAGTACAAGATGGCCAACGAGGAGTTCATGACCGGTGGGATCCGCTGGCAGGGCCAACTACCTCAAGAGGTCGCCAAAGACGCGCCAGGCGCCCAAAACAAGACTCCGTGGGACATCGAGGCGAAATCCAGCAAGGGCACGAAGACCGGCGCGACCTACAAGGAAGCCCGTGCCACCGATGGGGAGATCATCGTGAAGGCGCCCACCATCGATCACGACCGCAAGAACGATGTGATGACCTGCACCGGGAAGGTCTACTACTTCAGCAAGAAGGCAAATATGGTGGCCGACTCTGCGGTGATCTACCGAAAGGAAAAGCGGGTGATCCTGAAGGGCGACGTCAGGATGCTCGTCAAGCCGAAGGATAAGCCCGATCTCACCGAAGCCGAAGTCCCTCCTTACCGTCCCGACGTCCCGCCCACCATCGCCGACACTCGGCCGGAGGCGCCGACGCCGGAAGAGACCCAGCAGCAGAAGGACCTCGACGAGGCGCTCCGCTCGGCCAAGACAGTCCGCGACTACCCGAGCATGGTCAAGTGCGACCAGGTCGAGTATTGGTACGGCGATGGCAACCGCCACGGCATCTTCAACGGGGCGCCGGAGGCGTTCCAGGCGCTAGTCGGCCCTCGCTGGCGTCGAGTCTCGGCGTTCAAGGCGTTCTACGACGGCGAGAAGGAGACTCTCCGTATGGAGTCGTCGGCCCCTGACAAGCGGGAAGTCCACATGGTCAGCTCCATCGGCGACGACGTCTTCGGGTGGTGGTTCCTCGTGTCGACGAAGGAAGAGGACGAGGACTGGGAAGGCGAAGGTCTGAAGGGCAAAGTCATGGCCGACGAGGACGAGGTCCCGAAGGACAAGAAGACTCCTCCGCCAACCGGCGGCGGCTAGGCGAGCAACCACCTCGCGGCGAGGTTCCGCCTCGTCAAAGAGTGGCCCGGCAACAATACCGGCTTTTCAGTTTGACTCTTCCAAAACCGTGCGCTCCTCCCACTTATCGGCTAAAGTTGAGTCGTACTCTGAAGGTTGGTCGATATTGCCGCTGTTCATCGAGCGCGGCGTGTTTGGAACTTTGCCTTCGGAAAAGGAGGAGTATGAGAAACCTACTCGCTTTAGCGGCTGCAGTGGTCCTTTCTGGATCGGCGCACGCCGTTTTGCTTTACGATCAAGCCCCGCACACGCCTGGAGCAGCTGGCGGAAACGGCTTCAGCGCCTGGGATGACGGCGTGACCTACGACCGAACTGTCGCAGACGACTTCATCGTCGGCGCCGGCGGCTGGCGGGTCAACATGGTCGACACGAAGGGTGTGTGGAATGCCGCTCCCTTTGCTCGAGACCCCGCGTCCGGCTTCAAAGTCCAGTTCTGGCAGGATGCCGGCAACATCCCCAGCCTGACTGCGTTCAACAACCAGACCTCGACTCTGGTCACGCGCAGCGCAACGAGCATCGGAACCTGGTTTGGCCGAGAAGGCTATCAGTGGGACGTCGCCATCACCCCGGTCACCCTGACCGCGGGCAAATGGTGGGTTTCGATCACCGCGGTCGACCCCCTGAACTTCTACCAGCTCACGGCAACGTCCGTGCAGAACACGGAAGCTCACCTGCGCGAGTTCCGCACCGGTGCCGGATATCCGATCGGCTCCTGGGGATCCGCATCGTCCGTGTTCGGCGCAGCCAACGACGTGGCTTTCTCGATCCACGGCGACGCCGTTCCTGAGCCTGCGACGATGGCCGCTCTTGGCCTCGGCGTTGCGGCTATGCTTCGACGACGACGCGCTCGCAGCTAACCTGCAGGCGCAACATGATGGACCTCGAGCCGCAAGGCTTGAGGTCCATCTGCGTTTCTGGCCGCGAGAAGCGGCTAGGCGATCAGGCGTTCGGCGATCTGCACCGCGTTCAACGCGGCCCCTTTGAGCAGTTGGTCTCCACTCACGAACAGGCAGATGGCGTTCGGGTTTGAAACATCCGCCCGGATCCTGCCCACCAGGACATCCTCGATGCCCGAGGCGTCCCGCGGCATCGGAAACACGTTCCCTTCCCGATCGTCGACCAGCCTGACGCCGGGAGCGTGGCGATACGCCTCTCGAACCGCTTCCACCGACGGCGCCGGCCCCGCGAACTCGACGGTCACCGACTCGCTGTGGGCGCGAGGGATCGGCACTCGCACGCAGGTCACATTGATCTTCAGGTCGGGCATCCCGAGCATCTTGCGGCACTCCTGGATGACCTTCCACTCCTCTTCGTTGTAGCCGTGCTCATTGATCGCCGTGTTGTGGCTGAACAGGTTGAACGCATAGACGTGGGGCAGCACGTTGGGAACCGGGTCCTTTCCTTCGAGCACCTCGCGGGTCTGCGCCTCGAGCTCGCGCATCGCCGCCGCCCCCGCCCCGCTCGCGCTTTGGTACGTGCTCACGATCAGCCGCTCGATCGTTCCAAGCTTGCGCAGCGGCGCCACCGCCATCAGTAGGATGATCGCACTGCAGTTGGCGACCGGATAGAGCTTCTGCTCAGGGGTGATCAGCTCACCATTCACCTCGGGAATCACCAGGGGCACGTTCGGGTCCATCCGAAACGCGCTCGAGTTGTCGATCACGATCGCGCCCTCGGCGAGCGCCGCGGGCACGTACTCGCGAGATCGCGCGGCGCCCGCGCTGAAGAACGCGAGATCGACGCCTTTGAACGCCTCCGCGGTCACTTCCTCGACCGGCACGTCTTCGCCTCGAAACCTCAGCTTCGTGCCGACCGACCGCTTGCTCGCGAGCAGTTTGAGGCTCCCGATCGGGAAGTTGCGCGATTCGAAGAGGTGGAGGAACTCCTGGCCGACGGCGCCGGTGGCTCCGACGACCGCGACGTTGCGGCGGGACATTGGCTCTATTGATACCCCAGCGTCGGTCGGTCTGGCGAACGGTCCGCGCTACACTCGATCTCAGGTCCCAAGAGGTATCCCGCCGATGAAATCTCGTCGCCCGATCAGCAAGACGGTCACCATCCTCTCGGTTCCGTTCGTGTCGCTGATCGGCGTCCCAGTCTGTGAGTGGCTGACGGTCGGGCCGGCAGGCAATGTCATCTTCCAAGAGGTCGAGCTCCTGTTCGCGCTCGCGTTCCTGCCCTTCATCTGTGCAACCTTGATCACGCCTTTCTTGATGCTCAAGCGTGACATCCGCTCGTCGGCGGCTTTCGTGTTCTGCTTCTCGGCAACCTGCACCGTCTTGCTGCTGGCCGGCTTCTGGCTTGGAATCCGCATTCGACGCCATGCGTTTGAGGATCTCGCCATCCGCTCGGAGCCCTTGCTGCAGGCGATTCGCGCCTACGCAAGCGACAACGGTAAACCACCGGAGAGTCTGAACGCCCTCGTTCCCAAGTACTTAGCAAGCGTGCCGGCGACAGGCATGGTGGCCTACCCGACCTACGAGTTCGTGAGCGGCGGGAGGGCCAAGGAGTACAACGAGAACCCGTGGGCGCTCTACGTCCCAGCGTCGAGCGGCGTAGGTAACTGGGACAGCTTCCTGTACTTGCCACGCCAGAACTACCCTGACGAGGGCTATGGAGGCACGCTCGAACGCATCGGGGACTGGGCCTACGTCCACGAGTGACCGGTCACCCCTCGATTCGTGCACGTCAGTAGCCGCATGAGCCGGAGGCGATTGCGTACCGGGCGTACGTTTGGCGCGATCGCTTCGCTCACGCGGCTACGAGGATGACTCAGACTGGGCCCCCTCCCCTCGGTTCGTACATGCCAGTAGCCGCATGAGCCGGAGGCGATTGCGTCCCGGGTGTACGTTTGGCGCGATCGCTTCGCTCACGCGGCTACGAGGACGACGCAGACTGGGCCTTCCCCTCGGTTCGTACATGCCAGTAGCCGCATGAGCCGGAGGCGATTGCGTCCCGGGCGTTGATCGGCGCGATCGCTTCGCTCACACGGCCACGAGGACGACGCAGACTGGGCCCCCTCCCCTCGGTCCGTACACGTCAGGTAACCGCATGAGCCAGAGGCGATTGCGTCCCGGGTGTACGTTTGGCGCGATCGCTTCGCTCACGCGGCTACGAGATGACTCAGAGATCGAATAGCCTGGCCGCAGTCCCGGGTGTACGTTCGGCGCGATCGCTTCGCTCACGCGGCTATGAGGATGACTCAGAGATCGAATAGCCTGGCCGCAGTCTCCATGTCCTTATCGCCACGACCGCTCAGGTTGACCAGAACCCGCGTCCCCGCAGGGAGGAACCCGGGCTGGAAC
>WBZR01002041.1_pt1 | contig 22396 bp, 19 predicted proteins | sample 5204231 | NCBI WGS metagenome assembly WBZR01 (sample SAMN12412403, study PRJNA552823) | activated sludge metagenome | isolation source: activated sludge from anammox sidestream of wastewater treatment plant... | place: USA: Virginia | collected 2017-08 | reverse complement strand
GGCGCTCGTTGCGGCGCTCGGTCGTCCGGCGGGAGCCCATCGCGCCGATGTAGCCGGCCGGGCTGCGCACCGCAGCCTTCAGGATCGGCACGTCGAACTTGTTGTCGTGCGTGAGGCAGCAGATCGCCGTGCGCTCGTCGATCGGCGACCGCTCGAGCAGGCGATCCGGCCACTCGACGACGAGCTCGTCGGCGTCGGGGAAACGCTCGGGGGTGACGAACTTCGCGCGCGCGTCGCAGACGGTGACCCGGTAGCCGAGGAAGCGCCCGATCGTAGCGACGCTCGAGGCGAAGTCGATCGCCCCGAACACGTACAGCCGCGGCCTGGGCGCGAACGTCGAGACGAACACCTCGTCCTCGCCGACGGTCACGACCCCGGTCTCGCCGCGGGCGAGCAGCGCCCGGGCCGGCTCGGCGAGCTCGCCGTCCCCGCCGGGGACGAGCTGCTTCTCCCCGATCGCGGGGCCGGTCACCCTGACGGCGAGCGCGACGGGCCGCTCGGACCGGATTGCCTCCGCGATCGGCGCGAGCAACGCCGGATCGAGCAGGTCGACGAAGATGTGCACGGTGCCGCCGCAGGGCAGGCCGACCTCGAACGCGTCGTCGTCCGCGATCCCGTAGCGCAGGAGCCTCGGCGGCCCGCCGGCCAGGACAGCCTGGGCCTCCTCGTAGACGGCGGGCTCCACGCAGCCGCCGGTGACCGAGCCCGCGACCTCGCCGCGCTCGGACACGGCCAGCACGGCGCCGGGATCGCGGGGAGCGGAACGCTCGGTCGAGACGACGGTGGCCGTCGCCACCTTCAGACCCTCGCCCGTCCAGCGCTCGAGGGTGTCGAGAACGTCTTTCACGTGTCCTCCAGATGCTGTCGGGAGACCGGGAGCGGCCTCATCGCGAGCATAGCTGCCGTTCCCCGGCGATTCTACGCCCCCGCTGGCGTAGGATGTCCGGATGCGTCTCGACAGCGTCGCCGCCGTGGAGCAGGCCCTGCGCCGGGAGTCGTACCTCCCCGATCACGGGCTCGCCACCTCCGTCTACCTGTCGCTCGCGATGGGCCGGCCCCTGCTGCTCGAGGGCGAGCCGGGCGTCGGCAAGACGGAGGTCGCGAAGACGCTCGCCCGGATCCTCGACGCGGAGCTGGTGCGGCTTCAGTGCTACGAGGGCATCGACGCGTCGCAGGCGCTGTACGAGTGGGACTACTCCCGCCAGCTGCTCTACGCGCGGGCGCTCCAGGGCGGCGAGCTCGACGTCGACGCCCGCGTGCACGAGCTCTACGGGCCCGACTTCCTCGTCGAGCGGCCGCTGCTCAAGGCGATCAGGATGGGCCGCGGAGCGGTGCTCCTGATCGACGAGCTCGACCGCGCCGACGACGAGTTCGAGGCGTTCCTGCTCGAGGTGCTGTCCGACTTCTCGGTCACGGTGCCCGAGCTCGGCACGATCGCGGCGGCCGAGCCGCCGGCGGTCGTGATCACGTCGAACCGCACGCGCGAGCTGCACGACGCGCTCAAGCGTCGCTGCCTCTACCACTGGATCGACTTCCCCGACCTCGAGCGCGAGGTCGAGATCATCCGGCTGCGCGTCCCCGGTGTCTCCGAGCGCCTCGCCCGGGCGGTCGCCACGGCGATCGCGGCGCTGCGCGGCCTGGACCTGATCAAACCGCCCGGCGCGGCCGAGGCGATCGACTGGGCGCAGGCGCTCTCGATTCTCGGCGCCGACGGGGTCAACGGCGACGCGGCGCGCGACACGCTCGGCTGGGCCGTCAAGAACCACGACGACCTGCGTCGCGTCGAGGAGGCCCTGCCCGGCCTTCTCCATGACTGACGAGGTCGGCGGCTCCGATCCCGGCGTCGAGCGGCTCGTCGCGTTCGGGCGGGCGCTCAGGGAAGCGGGGCTGTCGGTCGGCACCGGCCGGATCAACGACTTCTGCCTCGCCGCCGCGTTGCTCGAGCCGGAGGACCTCTACTGGGCGGGGCGGGGCACGCTCGTCGGCCGGCGCGAGGAGATCGCGGTCTACGACCGGGTCTACGCGGCGTTCTTCGGGGAAGCAGCGCCGGCGAACATCGAGGTTCCGCGCAAGCCGACGAAGGTGCGCGCGGGCAGCCAGGGCGACCCGGACACCGGCAGCGCCGGGGAGCAGGACGTGCAGCCGGAGCTCCTGCTCGCGAGCACGATCGAGCGTCTGAAGGAGAAGAGCTTCGCCCGCTGCACCCAGGAGGAGCTGCAGCTCCTGACCGCGCTGATGGAGCGGATCCGGCTCTCGGTGCCGGAGCGGCGCTCGCGGCGGCGCAAGCGGGCGAAGGCGGGCTCCCCCGACCTGCGCCGGACGATCCGCCGCTCGTTTCGCACCGGCGGCGAGCCCGTCGAGCGTGCCTGGCGGGAGCGCCGCAAGCGGCGCCGGCGGCTCGTCCTCTTCCTCGACGTGTCCGGCTCGATGGCCGCGTACTCGCGCGCGCTGCTCGTCTTCGCCCATGCCGCGCTGCGCGCCGACCCCCGCTGGGAGGCGTACTGCTTCGGCACGCGGCTGACGCGATTGACGCGGGCGCTCGGCCCGACCGACCCGGACGTCGCGCTCGAGCGCGCCGCCGCCGAGGTGTTCGACTGGGACGGCGGCACGCGGATCGGGGAGTCGCTCAAGAGCTTCCTCGACACCCAGGCCGAGGTCGCGCGCGGCGCCGTCGTGATCATCTGCTCGGACGGTCTCGAGGTCGGAGACCCGAGCCTGCTCGAGGCGCAGATGGCCCGCCTCTCTCGGCTCGCGTACCGCGTGATCTGGCTCAACCCGCTGAAGGAGGACCCCGCCTACGAGCCGCTCGCGCGCGGGATGGCCGCGAGCCTCCCCTACCTCGACCTGTTCGTGAGCGGCCACAACCTCGCCAGCCTCGAGTCCCTCTCGAGCGAGCTGGCGCGGATGTGACCCCGGGTCGCCCGAGCCCGCGCCCGTGCCGGCCTCCCCGCGCAACCGGCGGGGCCGCCGCCCCGTCACGACATCCTGCCGGGGGCTACGATCCCGCCAATGCCCCTGCGCAGCCTCTGGCTCGATGAAGCGCTCGCCGGCGAGGAGGACGCACCCCGGCTCGAGGGGGACGAGCGCGCCGACGTCTGCATCGTCGGCGGGGGCTACACGGGCCTGTGGACGGCGCTGCGGCTGAAGGAGCTCGATCCGGCGCTCGACGTCGCGCTCGTCGAGGCTGACGTCTGCGGCGGCGGCCCGAGCGGGCGCAACGGGGGCTTCGTCCTCTCCTGGTGGGCGAAGTTCACGAAGCTCGAGCACCTCTGCGGTGGCGAGGAGGCCGTACGGCTCGCCCGCGCGTCCGCCGACGCGGTCGCCGCGATCGGCGAGTTCTGCCGCGAGCACGGGATCGACGCGCACTACCGCCACGACGGCTGGCTCTGGGCCGCCACGAGCGCCGCGCAGACCGGAGCTTGGGACGAGACGGTCGCGGCGGTCGAGCGTCACGGCGTCGAGGCGTTCGTCCGGCTCGAGCCGGAGGAGGTGGCTCGGCGTGCGGGCTCGGCGACCCACCTCGCCGGCGTGCTCGAGCCGACGGCGGCGACGGTGCAGCCGGCGTTGCTCGCCCGCGGCCTGCGCCGGGTCGCGCTCGAGCGCGGCGTCCGCGTGTTCGAGCGCTCGCCGATGACGCGGCTCGAGCGCTCGCGGCCGCTGCGTGTCCACGCCGCGGGCGGGCACGTGACCGCCGACCGGGTCGTGCTGGCGCTGAACGCCTGGCTCGGCCAGGTGCCCGAGCTGAAGAACGACCTGTTCGTGCTCGCGAGCGACATGGTCGCGACCGACCCGATTCCCGAGCGGCTGACCGAGATCGGGCTGACTGACGGGATTGCCATCTCCGACTCGCGCCTGCTCGTCAACTACTACCGCACCACGCTCGACGGCCGGCTCGCGCTCGGGCAGGGTGGCGGGGCGCTCGCCCACGGCGCGAAGGTCACCGGCGTCTTCCACGGCGAGCCGCCTCCCGGCCGGGCGGCGCATGTCGAGCGGAGCCTGCACGAGCTCTACCCCGCTCTCGCCGACGTGCCCGCGCGGCGGAGCTGGACCGGGCCGATCGACCGGTCGTGGACGGGGGTGCCGTTCTTTGGCCGCCTGCGCGGGCGGCCGGACCTCTCGTTCGGCGCCGGCTACTCCGGTAACGGGGTCGGCCCCTGCTACCTGGGCGGGCGGATGCTCGCCTCGCTCGCGCTCGACCTGGACGACGAGTGGTCGTACTCCGCCGGCCTCTTACCGCCGCATGGTGGCGTCCCGTCGGAGCCGGTTCGCTATCTCGGCGGGCGGCTCGTGCGGGCCGCGGTCGCGCGCAAGGAGCGCGCCGAGGACGCCGGCAAGCGGCCGGGCCCGGTCACGGCGCGGATCGCGGGCCTCGCGCCGGCGGGCCTCGTCCCCGTGAAGCGCCGGTAGCGTCCCGCCCGCGCGGCTGGAGCGCCCGTGCTGCTCGTCCTCGCCGTCGCCGCCGCGATCCTCTGGGTGCCCGGGCCGCTGGGGATCGCGCTGATCGTCGCCGGCGGCCTCGTCGAGATCGGCGAGGCGCTCGTGTGGTGGCGGTGGAGCCGCCGCCGCCGGGCCGCGGTCGGGCCGGAGGCGCTGGTCGGGCGCCGGGCCGTGGTCGTGCTCGGCTGCTGGCCCGAGGGTCAGGTACGCCTCGACGGGGAGCTGTGGGGAGCCCGCTGCGAGCTGGGCGCCGACCCGGGCGAGAAGGTCGTCGTCGAGGCCGTGGAAGGCCTGACGCTCGTGGTGGCATCCGGGGGCGGCGCCTGAACCGTTCGAGCCGCGCGCGCGGGCGCCAGAGGCGGGCCGAGGCCCGTCCCTACGGGGCGACCCGCCCGTTCGCGAGCCAGGCCTCGTACGTCACCGGCATCAGCTCGGCGAGGAACGTCTCGAGCGCCTCGGCGTAGCGACGGATCTCGAGCTGCGCCGTGTCGGCCGCTCGCAGCGAGAGGAAGTTCATCAGGCTGCGCGCGTTGACGGTCCAGTAGAACTGCGTGAACGTGCCCATCGGCAGCACGCAGCGGGCGAGCTCCTTGGCGAGCCCGCGCGCCAGCAGCTCCTCGTAGAGCGCGTAGGCCTTCCGGTACTGACGCGCGAGGTCGGCGCGGACGCTCTCGGCGAGCGCCGGCTCGACCGGCTCGAACGTGTACGCGCCGGGCTTGCCGACCTGGGAGCGCACGTCGGCGGCCGCCGGCACGTAGAAGTCCGGCTCGAGCTGGTGGTAACGGGCCGATTCCTCGTTGAACGAGCCGATCCGGTGGCGGAACCACTCTCTCGCCACGAACAGCGGGCAGCGGACGTGGAAGCGGAAGGCGTTGTGCTCGAAGGGCGTCCCGTGCCGGTCGCGCATCAGGAAACGGACGAGCCCGGCGTCCGCCTCCTCCATCGTCTCCCTGCGCTTCGCGAAGCTGACGCGCGCCGAGTTGACGACCGAGAGGTCGCTCGCCATCGCGTCGTCGAGCCGGACGAAACCGTGCTCGAACAGCCGGATCTCGCGGCCCGCGGCCATGCGGCTAGCCTAGGCACCCGGGCGGACGACCCGGCGCGGGCCGATTGACCCCTCGGCCTCGAGAGGCCGAGCGATCGGGCCACCGACGCGGCCCGCGCTCCCGGTGACGAGCGCGGCGCGCCCGGTCTCGCCCGAACGGTCGGCCGGGAGCCGCCGGCCTCGTGCCCGACAGAGACCGGTAAGCTCCCTCCGGCACGAGAGGAAGGAGGGAGGAATGGCGACACTGGCGTACGGGCTGGAGGAGATCGCTCCGCGGCCGCTCCGCCCGGAGCTGCTCGAGCTCGACGGCATCTCCCGGGCCTCGATCGAGGCGCACCACCGCCTCTACGAAGGCTACGTGGGGAAGCGCAACGAGATCCTGCGCCGGCTCGGGGAGGTCGACGCGGGCGGGGCGAACCAGGTCTACTCGGAGATTCGCGCGCTCAAGGTCGAGCTGACGTTCGCGCTCGGCGGCGTCAAGAACCACGAGATCTACTTCGCGCACCTCGGCGGCGGCGGCGGCGATCCGGTCGGGGCCTCCCGGGAGCTCTTCGAGCGCGACTTCGGCTCCGTCTCCGCGTGGCGCGACGACCTCAGGGCGAGTGCCATGGCCGGGCGCGGTTGGGCGTTCACGGTCTACGACTGGGACGAGGGCCGGCTCTTCAACCACCTCGGTGACGCCCAGAACGCCTACCCGGTCTGGAACGCGACGCCGCTGATCGCGCTCGACGTGTACGAGCACGCGTACTTCCTCGACTACCGGACCGACCGGGCCTCCTACATCGACGCGTTCTTCGCGAACATCGACTGGGGCGTCGTCAACGAGTGGATCGGGAGGTACGACATCCGGGCCTGACCGGGCCCGGGTCGCAGGCGATGGAGCGGGCGCTTCTGATCGTGGCCGGCTACGTGCTCGGCAGCTTGCCGTTCGCCTACTGGCTGCCGCGGGCGTTCCGGGGAGCGGACATCCGCCGGATCGGCAGCGGCAACGTCGGTGCGTCGAACGTCTGGCGCAGCTTCGGCTGGAAGCTCGGGCTGCCGACCCTCCTGCTCGACGTCCTCAAGGGCGTCGCGGCCGGTCTGCTCGGCCGCTACCTCGGCGACGAGCTCACCGGGGTGCTCGCCGGTACGGCGGCGCTAGCCGGCCACTGGCGGCCGCTGTTTCTCGGGCTGCGCCGCGGCGGCAAGGTCGTCGCGACCACGGGCGGCGTCCTGCTCGCCCTCGCTCCCGCGGCCGGCGTCTGCGCCTGCGCTCTCTGGGTTCTCGTCTTCGTCGCCATCCGCTACGCGTCGGTCGCGTCGATCACCGCGGGTGCCTCCCTGCCCGCGTTCGCGCTCCTCTTCGGAGCCTCCTGGCCCGTGCTCGGCTTCACGATCGGGGCGGCGCTCGCGATTGCCGTCCTCCACCGCTCGAACGTCGCCCGACTGCTCCACGGTGAGGAGCGCCGGTCCGGCGTCTCGTTCTCGCGCGCCCTCAGGCGCCGTTCTGCAGCCAGTCTCTGAGCTCGGTCGTCCGGGCCGAGCGCTCGCCCGTCGCGAGCTCGTGGCGCAGCTCCCCGACCGTCGCGGAGCGCTCGGCGAGCACGTCGTGGTCGTGGATCGTCTCGAAGTTGACCTGGCGCGCCCGCACGAAGTCCCCGTCGTCGAGGATGTCCCCGTACCGGTCGAGCACGCCGCGCAGCATGTGGCGGACCACGTCCTCGACGAATCGGGGCTGGAGGTGGGCGTGCTCGACCACGAACAGCTCGTCCGCCCGCTTCAGGAGCTCGAAGATCGGTGAGCTCATCGAGCTCTCGACGATCTCCACGAGCTCCTCGCCGCGCAGGCGGCTGCCGGTGCCGACGATCAACGTGCCCCGACCGCGCTGGTTGTGCGTGGCCAGGGGTACGAGCTCGAGGATCCGGTCGACCTCGTCGCCGCCGTACCCGGCCGCGCCGAGCCGCTCGGCGGCGCGCTCGCGGACGAGCCCCTGCGCGCACGGGCAGGCCGTGATCCCGGTCGCCTCGACCCCGATCGCGCGGCGTGTCCTCGCCGGCCCCGCCGCCGCGTGGCCGATCAACGTGACGAGCTCCTGGGTCCGCAGGCCTGTGACGGGCGTCGTGCGCTCGAGCGGGTAGCGGGCGGCGATCCTGACCTCGGCCCGGAGCGCGTGCTGGCGCCCGAGGATGTGGCGGGCGATGTGCTCCGCGAGCTGCTCGACGAGCAGCTGCTCGCCCATCACGACCTCGTCGATCGCCTCCTCGAACAGCTCCGGGAAGCGCGACATGTGGACGCCCTTCTGCTCGGGGTCGAGATCGACGTAGCAGTCGATCGTCGCCGCGACGAGCGCCTCGTCGGTGCCGTGGCGCATTCGCACCGCCTTCTGGACGTTCGTCACGCCCGCGCGGGAGAGGCTCAGCCGCACGTCGGGCGGCGAGGCCTGGAGGTCGTGGCCGAAGGTCACCGGCTCCCCCACGCGGGAAACGCTAGCTGAAAGCACCCGATCGGCTCCCCCTGCCCGCCACACGCTGCCGGCCCGGGCAGCGGCTGAGTCAGCGCAGGAGCCGCGAGAGCCGGCGGTCCGCGAGCAGCCGGCCGCCGGTCTGGCAGGCGGGGCAGTAGACGATCGTGTGGGCCTCGAACTCGATCCGGGCGAGCGGCGTCGAGCACTCGGGGCAGGGCTCGCCGGCGTGGCCGTGGACCCGGTAGACCTGCGCATCGGGCAGGCCGCGCTCCCGCAGGGCGAGGCCCCGCTCGAGCTCCTCGCCGATCGCCGTCGCGAGCCGGGCCACCTGCTCGGGCGCGAGCTCGGGTGAGAGTGCGTACGGCGAGAGGTGAGCGGCTCGCAGGATCTCGTTCACCCAGGCCCGGCCGATCCCGGCGAGCGCGCGCTGGTCGCGCAGGAGTGCGTGGAGGCGGCGCGGCTCGGTGCGCAGGATCTCCGCGAGCCGGTCCCGGTCGAGCCCGAGCGCCTCCGGGCCGAGGTGGGCGAGCTCCACCTCGGGCGCGCCGGACCGGTAGAGCCCGACCCGCGCCTGTTTGCGCGAGCCGCGTTCGGTGAGGACGAGCGCGCTGCCGTCGGCGAACGCGAGCCTGAACGCCGGCGCCTTCGGCTGGCGGCCCCCGGCCGGGAGGTAGGCGAGCCGGCCGGCCGCCATCAGGTGGACGTGGAGAACGAGCTCGCCAGCCACGGTCGGGAAGAGCAGGTGCTTGCCGCGCCGCCGCGCACCCGCGAGCCGGCGGCCAGCAAGCGCGCTGAGCGGCGGCTCCGCGGTCTTCAGCGTGGCGACGTGAGCGGGCCCCGCCCGCTCGACGGGCGCAGCCTGGACGCGCTCGTCGAGCGCTCTGCGGAGGGCTTCGAGCTCGGGCAGCTCTGGCATGGGCTTTCCGCGTGGGTCCGATCAGCGTAGCCGTCACGCGCGGCGGGGTCTTCGAGCCGCCCACCGCGTGCGCGCCGTCCCCGCCGGCGCGCCGCTCGAGAGCGGCGGGGACGAGCGAGAGGGGGAGCTCCTGGCCGAGAGGCGCTAGGAGGCGGGCTCGCCCGCCGACGGCTCTTCGGCGGGCGCCTCCTCCGCGGGCGGCTCCTCCGCGGGCGGCTCCTCCGCGGGCGGCTGCCCCGCGGGCGGCTGCCCCGCGGGTGGCTGCCCCGCGGGTGGCTGCTCCGCGGGCGGCTGCCCCGCGGGCGGCTCTTCGGCGGGCGGCGGCACGAGGCTCGGGTCGAGCGCGACCGACGGTGGCACCTCGTAGGCCCGGCTCTCGTCGTTGCCGGCGGGTGCAGGCGTCGCACCGGTCTCGCTCCCGTCACCGGTCGGCTGCTCCTCCGATCCCTCGCACGTCGCGTCCGCGGCCTCGGGCTCGGCGCAGCCGGGCTCCTCGCTCGGGCCGGGCACGGGCGGCGGCGGGGGCGCCAGCTCGTCACCGCCTGCGGAGGCGCTGATCCTGTCGGGATCGAGCCCAGGCTCGCCGGTGGGATCCGCGTCCGTCGCCGGGCCCGTGCCGCCGCCGGTCACGGCGGTATCGGCCGGGCCCTCATGGGCGGGCGGCGCCGGTGTAGGCGACGAGCCCGACCGTGCGGTATCGGCCCGCGCCTCCGGAACGCTCGCCGGGGTCTGGACGGGCGCCTCGCCGGCGGGATCGGCCGCGGGGCCGGCGAGCTCGGCGGCGACCGGCGGCGCTGCCTGCTCGAGTCCCGGGTCGCCGACCTGGGGCGCGACCGCGGTCCCCGCGGCGACGATCGCGACCGCAGTGGCCGTCGCGGTCTTGGCCGCAAAGGGCAGCGAGACGATCTTCGCGACCGCCGCGCCAAGCGCCGCTCCGGCGCCGGCGACGAGCCCGGCTCCCGCCCGGACGGAGTCGAGATCCGGAAGGTCGCGCGCGACCGCCGCGCGGAGGGCGAGCGGTATCGCGGCCGCCCCCGCCGCGTAGCGGGGTACCGTGCGGACGGTGTCGCGAAGCCGCCGGCGGGCCCGGAAGAGGAGCGACTCGACGACCGGAACGGAGACCGCGAGCGTGGATGCCACCTCCTCGTACGAGAGGCCGAGGAAGTCGCGCAGCGCGACCGCCTCGCGCTGGCGCAGCGGCAACCCTGCGAGCGCCCGGGTGATCTCCGCGAGTTCGACGCGCCGGTCGGCGACGTCGACGACGTCGGCCGGGTCGGCGAGCCTGTCGGTCAGCTCCCCGTCGAGGGAGACGGGCGCGCGCGGGCGCGTGCGCAGCCGCGCCCGGCACTCGTTTCGCGCGATCGCGGCAAGCCACGGACCGTCCTCCCGCGGCTCGCTGCCGCGCAGCAGGCTGCGGTAGGCGGAGACGAACGTCTGCTGCGCGGCGTCCTCCGCCTCGTGGTGGTCGCGCAGGAGCAGCCGGCAGAGCCCGAGCACCATGCTCGCGTGCTGGTCGAACAGCCCGGCGACGCGGACCGCCGACGCTCGCCTCGGCGAGAGCAGGGTCCGTGCGGAGGGAGGCGGAGTCATCCGCGCCTCGCGGCCGGGATCGACTGGCGGGTCTCGAGCGGTGTCATCGCGGATCCGGCGAGCGATCGGGCCGATCGCCCACCCCGAAAGAGTACGCGTCCCGGCGGAAACCTGCCATTCCCGGCCGCCGCCGGCCGGCGCCGGAAGGGGTCAATTCTGCCCATTTCCGCCCTCCCCGCGTCCCGTCGAGCTGATGTACACTGCCGCCCACCTGTGAGCCGGAGATCGGGCGATCTCGCCGGCTCTTTCCGTTAAAGCGAGCAGCGTGTTTCAGCGGTAACGAGAAAGGCGGGGTCGGATGCTCACGGTCGATATCTCCCTTCCCGACATCGAGGAGCTGCACAGGCTCGTCCAGGAGGGCCAGGACAAGGGCTTCCTCACCTACGACGAGATCGTTGCCGGGCTGGAGGAGATCGACCTCACCAAGGAACAGGTGGAGGACTTCTACACGTACCTGATCGACCACGGGATCGAGCTGCTCGAGGGCGAGGAGCACAAGGCGCCGCCGCACGAGCAGCCGGCGCTCGCCGAGGACAAGGGGCCGCAGCTCGATCTGACCGTCGAGCCGTCGCTCGACTCGTTGCGCCTCTACCTCCGCGAGATCGGCAAGGTCCCGCTCCTGACCGCCGAGCAGGAGGTCCACCTCGCCAAGCGGATCGAGCGCGGCGACATGTACGCGAAGCAGCAGATGATCGAGGCGAATCTCCGCCTCGTCGTCTCGATCGCCAAGGGCTACCTCGGCCGCGGCCTCTCGTTTCTCGACCTGATCCAGGAGGGGTCGCTCGGGCTGATCCGGGCGGTCGAGAAGTTCGACTACCGCAAGGGCTACAAGTTCTCGACCTACGCGACCTGGTGGATCCGCCAGGCGGTCACGAGGGCGATCGCGGACAAAGCCCGGACGATCCGGATCCCGGTGCACATGGTCGAGAAGCTGAACAAGGTGGTGCACATCGAGCGCCAGCTCGTGCAGAGGCTCGGCCGCGACCCTCGCCCCGACGAGATCGCCGGCGAGCTCGACATGACGCCGGAGGAGGTGCGGGAGATCCTGCGCATGGCCCAGCTCCCGATCTCGCTCGAGAAGCCGATCGGCGAGGAGGAGGAGTCCGAGCTCGGCGACTTCGTCCAGGACGAGCTGGCCGAGAGCCCGTTCGACAGCGCCTCGCTGAACCTGCGCCGCGACGATATCGATCGGGCGCTCGAGTCGCTGCCCGAGCGGGAACGCAAGGTGATCGAGCTGCGCTACGGGCTCAAGGGCGAGCACCCGCGCACGCTCGAGGAGGTCGGCCGCGCGTTCGGCGTCACGCGCGAGCGGATCCGCCAGATCGAGAACAACACGCTGAAGAAGCTCGAGGCCCTGCCGGAGGCGCAGGGGCTCCAGGACTGCGTCTAGGGGCCTGTCCGGAAAGCGGTCGCGGCGGATGGCACGCGGCACGTGTCGCGAGGCAAGGACGCAGGGAGCGCCAATCTGCGGGCATATTGGTGCGACCGAGGACACCGCATCGCGGTGCGTGACGCCTGCAAGCCGCTCGGAGCCAGTTTCCGGACCGGTCCCTAGATCGGCTCCCGCCGCCGCTCGCATCGAGTCGGGCGGGACAAGTCCCGCCCCTACGTCCCCTGCGGGACAGGTCCGCCCCACGCCCGGACGGGGCACGTCCGGCCGCGACGACCGGGCGGAACAGGTCCGCCCCCGCGCCCGGGCGGGCTAGGTCCGCACCGGGACGTTCCCCGGGTCTACCGCGAGATTCCGCTCCCCGCCCCGTGCCCGCGCCTACCCTGTAGCCCGTGAGCCCCGAGCGGCGTACCGCGCTCGCCTCGGTCGTGGCCGCGGCGGTTCTGATCGTCGTCAAGCTCGTAGCCGGCCTGGCGACCGGGAGCCTCGGGCTGCTCTCGGAGGCGGTCCACTCCGGCACCGATCTCGCCGCGGCGCTGCTCACGTTCTTCGCGGTCGGCGTCTCCCGCCGGCCCGCCGACCGGGGTCATGCCTACGGCCACGGTAAGGCCGAGCACCTGAGCGCGCTCGCGGAGGCCGCGCTGCTCGCCCTCGCCAGCCTGCTGATCGTCTGGCGCGCCCTCGATCGCCTCGGCGGCGGCGGGCACCCCGAGGTCGACGCGACCTGGTGGGTGTTCGCCGTGATCGGGCTCGTGCTCGCGATCGACGCCAGCCGTGCGCTCGTCTCGCTGCGCGCCTCGCGGCGCTATCAGAGCGCCGCCCTCGCCGCGAACGCCCTTCACTTCGCCGGCGACCTCGCCGGGACGCTCGCGGTGCTCACGGGCCTCCTGCTCGTCCGCGCGGGCTTCGAGCAGGCGGACTCCGGCGCTGCCCTCTTCGTTGCGGTGCTCGTCCTGGTCGCCGCCGGCCGCCTGATCCGGGCCAACGTGGACGTGCTGATGGACCGCACCCCCGCCGGCGCGCACACCGCCGCGCGCCGCGCGATCGCGGCGATCGAGCCGCCGGTCGATCTCCGGCGCCTGCGTCTCCGCGAGGCCGCCGGTCGGTACTTCGCCGACATCGTGATCGGCGTTCGGCCCGGCGCGGCGGTCGCGCAAGGGCACGCGGTGGCGGAAGCGGTCGAGGCGGCGGTCGAGGCGGCGCTGCCCGGAGCGGACGTCGTCGTCCACGTGGAGCCGCGCGAGCGCGGCGACGAGGCGCTGCGCGAGCGCGCGCTCGCGGCGGCGCTCGCAATCCCGCGCGTCCGCGAGATCCACAACGTCTCCGTGCTGCGGATCGGCGAGCGCACCGAAGTCTCGCTGCACCTGAAGCTCCCGGGTGAGCTCTCGCTCGAGGACGCCCACGGAATCGCCACCCGGGTCGAGGCGGCGATCGTCGCGGCCGTCCCGGAGATCGACGCGGTGCAGTCGCACCTCGAGCCCCTGGCGGAGCCCGCGGAGGTAACCGACGCGGGCGCCGCCGAGGCGGCGCGGGAGAGCGAGCGCGTTCGCCGGGTCGTCCGCGAGGTGGCGGGCTGCGAGCCGCGCGAGGTGCGCCTCCTGCACGCGGACGAAGGCCTCGTTGTCTTCATCACCCTCGGCGTCGAGCCGGAGACGACGCTCGCCGACGCGCACGCCCGCGCGAGCGAGGTCGAGGCGCAGCTCAGGGCTGCCCGGCCGGAGATCGCCGAGGTGATCGTGCACACGGAGCCGTAGCTCAGAAGCCGAGCGCGACCCTGATCGCGGCGACCAGCTCCGACGGGCGGTACGGCTTCTGGACGAAGCCGGTGGGGCCGGCGTCTGACCCCACGCGGGCCGTGACGTCGTCCTCCGTGTAGCCGCTCGAGAGGACGACCGGCACTCCCGGCCGGATCGCGCGCAGCTCGGCCAGGGCGTCCTGGCCGCCCAGGACGGGCATCGTCAGGTCGAGCACGACCGCGTCGATCGCCTCGGGCCGTTCCCGGAACAGCTCGACGCATTCGCGTCCGTCGGCCGCCGTCAGCACGGTGAAGCCCGATCGCTCGAGCGCGGTACGGGCGATCCCCCTGACGGCTTCCTCGTCATCCGCGACGAGCACGGTGCCGGAGAGCGCCGCCACGGTGGCGGCCTGGGACGGGGCGGGCGGCGCAGCCGGCTCCGCCGACGCGGGCAGGAGGATCCGGAACGTCGTCCCGGCCCCGGGTGCGCTCGCGACTCCGATCGTGCCCCCGTGGCTGCGCACGATTCCGAGCACGCCGGCCAGACCGAGGCCCCGGCCCGTGAACTTCGTCGTGAAGAACGGGTCGAAGATCCGCTGCCGCGTCCGCTCGTCCATGCCGCAGCCGGTGTCGGCGACCTCGACGTAGACGTAGCTGCCCGCGGGTAGCGGCTCCTCGACCCGCGCGCTGCCCGGGAGCGCTCCGTCCGGTGTGGTCTCGCCGGTGCGAACGGCGATCACCCCGCTCTCCTCGCCGAGGGCGTCGGAGGCGTTCGTGATCAGGTTCATCACGATCTGGCGGAGCTGGGTCGGGTCGCCCCGGACCGCCGGTAGGTCGCTCGCGAGGTCGTACCGAAGCTGCGCCTTCTTCGAGATCGCAGCGGCCAGCAGGTGAGCCATCTCGCCGACGAGCCGCGAGAGGTCGACCGTGTCGACGCTGAAGCGCCCCTTGCCGGCGTAGGCCAGCATCTGGTTTGTCAGCTCGGCGGCGCGCAGCGCGGCGGTCTCGATCTGGACGAGCTGCTCCCGCAGCGGCGCCTCGGCCGGAAGCTCCGCGAGCGCGAGCCCCGCGTTCCCGAGCACGCCGACCAGCAGGTTGTTGAAGTCGTGGGCGACGCCGCCGGCGAGGACGCCGAGGCTCTCGAGCTTCTGCGCGTGCCAGACCTGGCGCTCGAGCTCGCGGCGCTCCTCGTTCGCCCGTTTGCGCTCGGTGATGTCGGTCGCGACCCCCGCGACCCTGACGACCTCGCCGTCCGGGCCACGCACGAGGAACGTCCGGTCGCGCAGCCAGCGGATCTCGCCGTCGGGCCGGACGAGGCGAAACTGGATGTCGTAGGGAGCCTCACGGATCCGCGCGAACGCGGCTCTGACGCGCTCGCGATCGTCGGGGTGGATCGCCTTCCTGAAGGCCGCGCTCCCCCGCCAGGGGACGCCGAGCGCCCGCTCGAAGCCGGGACTGACGTAGAGCTCGCAGCCGTCCGGATCAGCCAGCCAGAAGATCTCGTCGATGTTCTCCACCACCTGGCGGAAGCGCTCCTCGCTCTCGCGCAGCAGCTCCTCGGCGCGTTGGCGCTCGATCGCGGCGCCGATCAGGCCGGCCGCGGCGCGAAGGGCGTCCACCTCGGCTTCCGGCCAGGCGCGCTCCCGGCGGCAATCGTCGAAGCCGAGGAAGCCCCACCAGCCGGAGCCGGCGAAGATGGGCACCAGGAGGAGGCTTTGGATCTCCTCCGCGACGAGCAGCGAGCGGAACGGCTCGGGCGCGTTACGGGTGTGGAGCGCCACCGCCTCGCCGCGCTCGAGCCGCTCGCGGGTGATCGCCGCGTAGGGCTTCCCGGAGAGGCCGGGGCTGCCCAACTGCGCCGAGACACCGAGCGCCACCCACTCGTGCGTGCAGGTGCGCAGCACCGTGCCGTCCTCCCCCGGGTGGTTACGAAACAGGTACGCGCGGCTCGCGTCGGCGGCGCCGCCGAGGCCGGCGAGGACGTTGTCCACCGCGTCCTCCCAGCGCCCGGCCGCGAGGAGCGAGCGCGCGGCAGCGCCGACCGCGGCGAGGATCGCCTCGCGGCGGCGCAGCTCCCTCTCCGCGCGCTTGCGCTCGGTGATGTCGCGGGCGATCGCCTGCACGCCGGCGGGCTCGCCGTGCTCGAGGATCAGGCGGGAGCTGACCTCGATCGGGATCCGGCGACCGTCCGCCGTGAGCAGCTCCGACTCGTAAACCGTCGCCGGGGCCCCGGCGAGCTTGCGGGCGGTCATGCCCCGGTTCATCGCCCGATACTCGGGCGATACGAGCTCGTCGATGTCGCGCCCGATCGCGCGCTCGCGCGAGATGCCCGTCGCTACCTCGGCGGCGCGGTTCATCGACGTGAGCCTGTTTTCGAGGTCGTGGGTGTAGACGAGGTCGTTCGCGTTCTCGAGCAGCTCGCGGTAGCGCTCCTCACTCTCGCGCAGCGCCTCCTCCGCCCGGCGCACCTCGGTGATGTCCTCGACCGTGCAGACGACGTGGCGGGGCGCGCCGTCGTCGGTGCGCAAGAGCCGTGCCCTCACGAGCGCCCACACGCGCTCGCCGTCCTTGCGCCGGCACGGCTCGACGATGCTGAAGCCCTCGCTCCGGCCCGCCGCGACCTCCGCGAACAGCCGCCTCGTCTCATCGCGGCGCTCCTCGACGGCGAACGACGCTGCGGGCAGCCAGGCGAGTTCCTCGGGGGTGTAGCCGAAGATCCGCGAGTAGGCGCGGTTCCGCGCGACCGGGGCGCCGTCGAGCCCGAAGATGCCGATTCCGATCGCGGCCGTCTCGAACAGCGCCCGGAAGCGCTGCTCGCTCCCGAGCAGAGCCTGGGTGGCGAGCCTCCGCTCGGTCAGGTCGAGCACGATGCCGGTGAAACCGGCGAACGTCCCGTCCGGGTTCGCGCGGGGTGTCGCCCGCTCGAGCATCCAGCGGTACTGGCCCCAGCCGTCGCGCAGCCGGTACTCGACCTCGTACGCGCGGCGCTCGCGCACGCCCGCGTCGAACGCGTCCAGCATCCGGGGCCGGTCGTCGGGGTGGATGTCGTCCTCCCAGCCGCGACCCAGCTCCTGCCGGGCCCCGCGGCCGGTCAGCTCGAGCCAGCGGCGGTTGAAGAACGTGACCTGGCCGTCGACGTCGCAGGTCCAGATCGGCACGGGCGCCTCGTCGGCGAGGGCGCGAAACCGCTCCTCGCTCTCGTGCGGCCCCCGGCCGAGCTCGGGGGCGTCCGTCACATCGACGCCGATGCAGGCGACGAGATCTGCCGATCCCGGCGCGGCCGGGAGCGGCACGCTCGTCCAGCGCAGGCGCCGCCGGGAGCCGTCCCCGCCGAACCATGATGACTCCCGGGCGGCGGGCGGTCCCGCCGCCGGGCGCGAGCCGGGCGCGAGTGGCTCCGCATCCTGATCCCAGGGGTCGCCGGCGCGCATTCCCGTCAGCTCCTCGCAGGCGCGGTTGAGCGCGACCACGTGGCCGCCGGCGTCGACGATGCAGATCGGGCACGCAGTCGAGACGGCGGCCGCCGAGAGCAGGTCCGGGCTGGAGCTCATCCGGTCAAGTGATCGGCGCCGCGACCGAGAAGTTGAGCCCGGAGGCACCGTCCGGGCCCGGCGCTAGCGTGGCTTCATTCGCGCTGGCGCCACGATTCTCCTCGCCGATGACGACGGGCCCGTCCGCCGTCTGCTGCGGCGGGTGCTCGAGAGGGAGGGGCATCTCGTGCTCGAGGCGGACGGCGGCGAGCGCGCCCTCGCCGTCAGCGAGCGCTTCCCCGGCACGATCGACCTGCTCCTGACCGATGTGCGGATGCCCGGGCTCGGCGGCCTCGAGCTCGCGGCTAGGCTCTGTGCCCGCAGGCCCGGGCTGCGCGTCCTCTACGTCTCCGGCTACCCGGGTGACGGCGTGTGGCAGGACGGCATGCCCCTGCTGGCGAAGCCCTTCCGGCCGGCCGTGCTCGCCGAGAAAGTGAGCCACGTGCTCGCCCAGCCGCTCGCGGCCTAGCGCCAGGTGCTGCCCGGCGCGCCTTCACACAAGCTTCACGAAAGCCTCACGGATCCTTCGTTGCGCCCGGCGGGTCGCTCTGGTCTCATGGCGGGATAGCGCTTGTCCCGACCCCGCGGAGGTGTCCGATGCGGTCACTCGTGCTGGCAACCGTGGTCGTGGCGCTCGGTTTCCCGGGCGGCGCGCTTGCAGCCTCTCCCCCGCCGGGCGGCCCCGCGGCGCAGGCCGAAACGCAGGCGAACTTCGTCAGCGTCTGCCGCTTCAGCCACCGCGCGAAGGACGACCCGATCGTGTTTCCGGGCCAGCCGGGCGTCTCGCACGATCACAGCTTCTTCGGCAACACCACCACCGACTCGGAGTCGACCACGGCGAGCCTGCGCGCCGGCGGGACGACGTGCCAGCGTCCTCGCGATCTCGCGGCCTACTGGGTGCCGACCCTGTTCGCGAACGGCGAGCCGGTCGAGCCCCTGTGGGCGAGGGTCTACTACCTGCGCGGCACCTTCACTCCGGTGGAGCCGTTCCCGTCCGGGCTGCGGATGATCGCCGGCAGCGCGATGGCGACCGAGCCCCAGGGTCGGATGATCACCTCCTGGAGCTGCGGCGTCGACTCTGGCGTCCGGCCCTCGGCCGAGCCGCCGGCGTGCCCGGACGCGGACCGCTCGGGCCTGCGGCTACACGTCAGGTTCCCGAGCTGCTGGGACGGAACGAACCTGGACAGCGCCGACCACAGAAGCCACATGGCCTACGCGGCCCGCGGCCGCTGCCCCGCCTCGCATCCGGTCTCGGTGCCGCGGCTCGCCCTGAACGTCAGGTATCCGGTCGCGGGTGGCGACGGCATCGAGCTCGCTTCGGGCGGGGTCTACTCCGGCCACGCCGACTTCTTCAACGCGTGGGACGAGTCGGCGCTCGAGCGGCTCGTCGGCCGCTGCCTGAACGCGCTTCGCCACTGCGGCGTCGGCTCCGCCCGCTAGCCGGATCCCTCCCGCGGGGGGGTCGCGGCTCTTGCGGGCCGCCGATGACGCCGGTACGCCGTGAGCGGTCTCGCGCACATCCGGACCCCCGGGGGGCGTTACCTCGTCACCCGCGTGCGGGAGTCCTCGGGCGACACGCTCGTGCTCGAGACCCCGCTCGATGCGCGCGGGTGGTGGCTGCCCGCGGCCGGCACAGCGGTCGAGGTCGGCTCGCTTCACGACGGCGCCATGGCCTGGGCCGGAGCCGTCGTGACGGGCGCAGGGGCGAAGGACGGCTCGCTCGTCGTGCTTCGGCTCCTGGGCAGCCCCGTGCTCGTGGAGCAGCGACGGTACCCGCGCGTGGCGCTCGAGCACGAGGTCGAGATCCGGCGCGGCCCCTCGGCCGGACCCGTCCGCGGCCTCTGCACCGACATCGGCGGGGGCGGCCTCCGCGTGACGGTGCCGCTCGCGCTCGATCTCGGCGACCTGGTGCGGGTCGCCTTCCGTCCCGCCGGCGCGGCGCCGGTCGAGGCGACCGCGCGCGTCGTGCGCCGCATCGAGCCGTCGAGCTTCGGGCTCGTGTTCGAGCTCTTCGTCGTCGGCGGGCGCGACCGAGTCGAGCGGCTCGCGTTCGAGCGAGCGGCCGCGCGGCGCTGACCGGCTTTCCGGTCCGGCGTCGGGAGAGGCCGCGCGGGCTAGAGGGCCAGGCCGGGCGGGAGCTGGAGCGCCAGCTCGTCCGCCGGTCGGGTCCCGGCGGCGATGCAGACCGCGTCGCAGCGGATCCGTCGCGAGCCGGAAGGGTCGCGGACGGTGACCCCGGTGACGGCGCGGTTCCCGTGCGCGCGCTCGAGCGTCGTCGTGGCCAGGTCGACGACCGAGACACGCGCCCCCGCCGCCCGAAGCAGCGTCGCCAGCGCCTCGCCCCGCGCCCCACGTGCCGCCACCAACACATTGCGCCCGCAGGGCACGCCGTCGCGGACGAGCAGCCGCTGCGCACCCCCCGCGAGCAGGATCCCGGGCCGGTCACCGTCCTCGAACGGGAGCGACAGCTCGTGGCTGCCGGTCGCGAGCACCACTCCGCTCGGCTCGACTGCGAGCAGGCCGTCGCGGGTGACCACGCCGAGCAGACCCTCGTCGTACCAGCCGATCGCGGTCGCAGCGGTGAGGAGCTCGGCGCCGGCCTCGCGGGCCCGCGCCTCGAGCGCGAGCGCGCGACCGCGGCCGCCCGGCTCGGCGAGCAGCCGGCCGCCGAGCTCGCGGTCACGCTCGACGAGTAGGACCCGATGGCCCGCGCGCGCCTGACCGGCCGCCGCACCGAGCCCCTCGGCGCCACCGCCGACGACGACCACGTCCGCCCGCCGCAGCTCGAAGCCGCCGGCGCCCGCGGCTGCTTGCGGGTCGGGGAGGCGCCCGGCGCCGGCGAGGCGGGCCAGCACCCGCTCGGCGCGCCGCCACAGGCGGGGCGAGCCCGGGAAGAGCGCGTACGCGAACCCCGCGGGCGCGAGTGCGGAGAGGCGATCGAGGAGTGGTCCCGGCGAGGGGCCGCGCCGGTCGCGCTCGACGACCTCGCCTCCCCGCAGCGGCACCGTGCAGGCGGCGACCCCGGGCAGGCCGTCCACCCGTACCGAGCAGCTCGGGCACGTCCCGGCGACGCAATGGAGGCCGCGGGGGCGGTGGTATCTCGCGCTCGTCGAGAGCACGCGGATCCCGGCCGCGTGCAGGGCCGCTCCCAGCGATTGCCCTGCCACCCCCCAGAGCGGTCGGCCCTCGAAGGTGAAGCGGACCCGCTCGCTCACCCCGCGGCTTCCGTGTCGACGACGAGCGAGCTCTCCCGGATCGGTCGTCCCTCGCGCAGCCGGGCGAGCGAGAACGGGGCGGCGAGCGGCGGTATCCGGCCGGTGACGATCGAGTCCGCGAGCAGCAGGCCGCTGGCCGGGGCGCCGGCGAAGCCGTAGAGCCAGCCGCAGTCGAGCACGAGCCCCTCGAGCTCGTCGACCGGGCCGAGGACCGGAGCGAAGTCGGTGGCGACGTCGACCGTCCCAGCCCAGTGGCGGACGACCCGCACGCCGGCGAGCCTCGGCATCATCGCGACGAGCTTCTGGGCCGTGTCGCGGAGGTTGCGCAGCGTGCAGCGCAGGCAGTCCGCCTCGTCCATCCGCCGCTGGTCGGTGCCGCCGACGAGCTCGCCGCGCGTGGTCTGGTGGCAGTAGCCGAGCACGTTCAGGAGCGCGAGCCCGGGACGCAGGAAGGGGGCGAGCGACTCGGTCACGATCGCCTCGAGCCGGAACGTGCGGGTCGGGATCTCGACCCCGGCCAGCGCGGCCACCGCGCGCGCCCCGCCACCGGCCGCGTCGACGACGACCGGCGCCGAGATCGTCCCTCTCGTCGTCTCCACGCCCTCGATCCGCCCCGTGCTCGTGCGGATCGCGGTCACCTCGGTGAACGGGTGCAGCTCGGCACCGAGGCGGGCGGCCGCGCGGGCGTAGCCAGAGAGCGCGGCGTCGTGGTGCGCGAAGCCGCCGTCCGCCTGGTAGACGCCGCCGCGGACGCGCTCGGGCGCGAGCGCGGGCGCGAGCTCGAGCGCCTCCGCAGCCGTCACGAGCCGGGTCGCGACGCCCAGCTCGCGGTGGCGAGCGGCGTAACCGCGGCAGCGCTCGAGCTCCTCGTCGGTGGACGCGAGCACGAGGTACCCGGCCGGCGTGAAGAGGACGTTGAAGTCGAGCTCGGCGGACAGCTCCCGCCAGCGAGCGAGGCTGGCGCCGAAGAAGCCCACCCACTCGGGCGTGCCGAACGCCGAGCGGATCAGCTCGCCGTTGCGTCCGCTCGCTCCGACGCCCGGGTAGCCGCGGTCGAGCACCGCCACGTCGCGCAGGCCGCGCTTCGCGAGCTCGTAGGCGAGCGCGAGTCCCTGGAGGCCCGCACCGACGATCACGACCTCGTAGGCGCGCCGGAGCGGATCCCGGGTGACGCCGGGGACCGGCATCTCAGCGGTCGGCCGCCGGCCCGCCCGCGAGCTCGCCGAGTCGCACCGGGAAGGTCGGCGGCCGGACGGTCGGCGCGATCAGGGTGGCGGGGTCGCAGCCCGTGCGCTCCGCGATCGCACCCAGGATCGCGTCCCGGCACGTCTTGCCCTGGCACGGGCCCATCAGCGCTCCCGTGAACCGCTTGATCGTCTCCGGGTGGTCGTAGCCGAGCGCGACGGCCCGCTCGATGTCCGCGGGCGTGACGTCGTGGCAGAGGCAGAGGATCACCTTGCCCATCGGGCAATCCTAGAGCGGGCTGGCAATCGGCTCCACTCGGCGGGTCGAGCTGTGTGGGATCCGGCCATAACCGGCTTCGGTACGATGGGCGCGGGTGGCCGGAAGCCGCTCTCCGGCCCTGCCGGGCGGCCCGGGCGGGTGTCGTAAGGGCACACAGGAGACGGACATGTGCGGGATCGCCGGGATTCTCTACAAGCAGGGTGAGGAGGCGCCGCTCGGGGACGCGCTGATCGCGATGCTCGACGGCTGCCAGCATCGCGGGCCCGACTCGACCGGCTTCGCGCTCTACCACGAGCGCAACGGCGAGGAGCTCCGGCTGCGCTTCTTCGTTGGCGAGGGCGGGGACGCGGCGGAGACGGTCGGCCGGATCGAGCGCAAGCTCGCGGAGCTCGAGGCGGCTGTCCTCGACAGCGAGCGGGAGGGGACGACGCAGCGCTTCACCGTCCGCTACGCGGGCGACCTGCAGGAGCTCTCCTACGCGCTCGAGCACGCCGCCAAGGTCGTCTCGATCGGCCACTCGCTCGACATCGTGAAGGACGTCGGCGGCGCCCACGACGTCGACGGCACCTACCACGTCGGCGCCTTCCACGGCACCCACGGGATCGGCCACGTGCGGCTCGCGACCGAGTCG
>WBZR01002039.1_pt1 | contig 22415 bp, 22 predicted proteins | sample 5204231 | NCBI WGS metagenome assembly WBZR01 (sample SAMN12412403, study PRJNA552823) | activated sludge metagenome | isolation source: activated sludge from anammox sidestream of wastewater treatment plant... | place: USA: Virginia | collected 2017-08 | reverse complement strand
GATCACGAGCGGCGTGCCGATCTCGAACATCGACGGGCGCCTGCTCTCGGTCGCGACGGGGCGTCTGGCGGGCCTGCCGTACCCGGTCTGGATCGCCGGGTTCGTGATGCTCTGCTGCGGCGTTCTCCTTCGCTACACGGTGTTCGGCCGGCGGCTGTATGCGCTCGGCGGCAACGAGCAGGCCGCGCGGCTGGCGGGCATGCGCGTCAAGCGCACGAAGATCGTGCTCTACGCGATCTCGGGCTTCCTCGTCAGCATCGCCGCGTTCGTCCTCACCGCACGAATCGCCTCCGCCCAGCCGCTGATGGGCGCGGGCTACGAGCTCCAGGCGATCGCGGCGGTGGCGGTCGGCGGAACGCCACTCGCGGGTGGCCGGGGAACCATCGTCGGAACGCTGCTCGGGGTCCTGCTGCTCGGCGTGATCTCGAACAGCCTGAACCTGCTGGGGGTCTCGGGGGCCTACCAGTACGTGTTGCAGGGAGGGGTGATCGTCATCGCCGTGATGAGTCAGCGAACGCGCTGACCCGGCGGCGAGCACACAACCACGGATCTGGTGACCAACGCGGACGAAAGGGGAAGAGGATGGGACGAGGCAGGAACTGGAAGGCGGGCGGACGGCTCGTGTGGCTGGCCGCGCTGGCCGTCGCGCTCGTCGTGGCCGCCGCGGCCTGCGGCGGCTCGGACGAGGCCGAGCCGGAGCCCGCGACGACCGAGGCGCCCGCCACGGAGGAGGCACCGGCCACGGAGGAGGCGCCGGCTACCGAAGAGGCGCCGGCCGAGACGCTGAAGATCGCGTTCATCCAGACGGGCCCGTTCGACTACTACGAGCGCGGCGTCGACGGAGCGAAGGCCGCCGCCGAGAGCCTCGGCGTCGAGCTGATCGTGCTCAACTCCGATAGCAAGCCGGAGAAGGAGATCGCCAACGTCGAGGACGCGATCCAGCAGGGCGTCGATGGCATGATCGTGTTCTCGGTCGGCCGCTCCTCGCTCGAGGCGGCCCTCCAGAAGACCAACGAGGCGGGTATCCCGACCGCGATCCTGTACGGGTACGCGCCGGAGATCGAGGATCAGGGGACCGTGTTCATCCAGGCCCCGACCGACCTGACCGGCAAGATGGTCGGTGAGTGGGTGGCCGCGAACGTCCCCGACGGCGGCCAGGTCGCGATCATCCAGGGGCTGCTCGGCCGCGGCGACGCGGAGGGCTACACGGCGTCGTTCAAGGAAGGGATCGCCGCGAACGCCGCTCTCGAGGTCGTGGCCGAGGTGGAGGGTGGCTGGGATCGCGCGAAGGCGCAGACGGCCATGGCCGACATCCTCACCGCCAACCCGGATCTCCGGGTCGCATTCGTCCATAACGAGGACATGGCGATCGGGGCGCTCGCCGCGATCAAGGCGGCCGGCAAGGAGGGCCAGATCACGGTCGTCTCGCAGAACGGCTCCCCTGACGGGCTCGCCGCGGTCGAGGCGGGCGAGATCGCCGCGACGGCCGCCTGGTCGCCCGCCCAGGAGGCGCAGATGGCGCTGAAGCGGCTCGTCGACTTCATCCGCGAGGGCACAGAGCCGAGCCCGAAGCTCTGCATCACGCCGGTTCTCGTCGTGACGCAGGAGAACGTCGCCGATGCGGTGCCGTGGGTGCCGACACCCGAGTCGACCGAGATCGGTCTCCAGGTGGAGTGCGCGGCCTAGCTACGTGAGGCCGGGCCTTCCGGGGCTCAGGCTGCGCCCGCGACGCGCTCGGCGAGGGCGGCCAGGAGGCGCACCCCGTAGCCGGTCGCGCCCTTGTTCGTGTAGTAGTCGCCCCGGCTTCGCTCGAGGAACGCGGTGCCCGCGATGTCGAGGTGCGCCCAGGGGCCCTCGCCCGCGAACTCCTGCAGGAAGCGGGCAGCGTAGATCGGACCCGCCTGACGCAGGTCGGACGAGTTCTTGCGGTCGGCGTACGGAGAGCGGATGTAGCGGCGGTAGGTCTCGTGCAGCGGCAGCGGCCAGGCGTGGTCGCCGCTCGCCTCCGCGGCGGCGCGCACGTCCGCGACCCACGCGTCGTCGTTCCCGAGCAGGCCGGCGTAGAAGTCGCCGAGCGCGACGACGACCGCTCCCGTCAGGGTCGCGAGGTCGACGAGGTGGGTGGCGCCTCGCCTGCGCACCCAGACGAGGGCGTCCGCCAGGACCATGCGGCCCTCGGCGTCGGTGTTCGTGACCTCGATCGTGGTGCCGTCGAGCGCGGTGACGATGTCGCCCGGCCGGGTCGCCGTTCCGCTCGGCATGTTCTCGCAGGCGGGGACGACCGCGAGCACGGAGAGGGGCACGCCGAGCTCGGCGATCGCGCCGAGCCCGCAGAGCGCGGCGGCACCTCCGGCCATGTCGCCCTTCATCTCGTCCATGCGACCGGGCGGCTTCAGGGAGAGGCCGCCTGAATCGAACGTAATCGCCTTGCCGACGAGGCCGAGGAGGATCCCGTCGCGGGCACCCGGCGGGTCGTAGCGCAGGGCGATCAGGCGCGGCTCGGCGACGCTGCCTCGCGTGACCGAGAGGAAGGCGCCCATACCGGTCTCGGCGATCTCGGCCGGCCCCAGGATCTCGCAGGCGACGTGCGGGGACTCGGCGGCGATCGCCGTGGCGCGCTGCGCCAGCTCCACGGGCCCCAGCTCGTTCGCGGGCGCGTCCACGAGCTCCCGGCAGCGGTTCGCCCACCGCGCCGCGATCCCCGCGCGTCTGGCCGGCTCGGCGGCGGCAGCGGCCGGGCCGACCAGGGACAGGCGCTCGAGCGGCAGCGCACGCTCGCCGCGGGTTTTCCAGCGGCCGGGATCGTAGCCGCCGAGCACGGTCCCGTCGACAATCGCCCGGGTCTGCGCCGCCACCTCGATCGGCAGGGTCTCGTCGAGTGCCCACGCGACGGTGCCGCCCCGGAGCGCGCCCGCGCGGCTCGCGACCCGGGCGGCGGCCGTGCGCAGCGCGTCCTCGTCGATCTCCTCGCGCTTGCCGACCCCGGCGGCGGCAACCCGGTGCGCGGCGAGCACGCCCTGCGTGTGTACGAGCGTGACGTCTCCGGCCTTGCCCTTCAGCTCGCCGTCCTCGACGAGGTGGACGAGCTGGCCGCCGAGGGCGGCGTCGAGGACGGAGCCGGGGCCGCCGAGGGCGGGCTCGCCCGTCACCGGAATGGCCAGGATGTCTGCGGCCACGGCCTCCGGGGGCCCATCGACGACGACGATCTCCATGAGGCGGCGCATGGTATCCGAAGGCCGCGCTACGGTGGCGCCGAGCGGTGGCCGGCCGGGCTCAAGCTCGAGCGCAGGACCGCCGACAACACGGACCGAGGGGCAATGACGAGCAGCGCTGCAAGCGGGATGCAGTTGGCCGGACACGACGGTGGCTCGATCGTGGCGGTGGAGGCCCTCCGGGGCGAGCTCGCCCGGCTCGGGCGCGAGCGGGAGCTCCTGCGTGCGACGGGCGCGGGCCGCGACGAGCTTGAGCGCAACCGCTGTGCGATCCTCCGCGCCCACCAGGGCCTCTCCCGGGCTCTGACCGCCCATCATTCCCCCGGCCTGCACGCGGCCTAGAGCGGTATTCTCGCCGCGTGGGCGAGGGCATCGACCGGCGGGCGATGGCGAGCCTCTCGACCGGTCACCTCGCGACCGACCTCGCGCAGGGCTCGGTTCCGGCGCTGCTCGTGTTTCTCGTCCCGAAGCTCGATCTCTCCTACACGCTCGCGGCGGCCGTCGTGCTGGTCGCGACGTTCAGCTCGTCGGTGGTGCAGCCGCTGTTCGGAGCCTGGTCGGATCAGCGCGGCGCGCTCTGGATGCTGCCCGGCGGGGTCGCGCTGGCGGGCGTCGGCGTGGCGCTCGCGGCGGTCGCGCCGAGCTACCCGCTCCTGCTCGCCGCGGTTCTCGCCGGGGGCGTCGGTGTCGCCGCCTACCACCCCGAGGGCTCGAAGCTCGCGAGCTACGTCAGCGGCTCGAGACGCGCGACCGGGATGGCTGTCTTCTCGGTCGGCGGCAACATCGGCTTCGGCCTCGGGCCGCTCTTCGCCTCGACGCTCGTGATCGCGCTCGGCCTGAGCGGCGGGCTCCTGCTTGCGCTGCCCGGCCTCCTCGTCGCCGGCTACCTGCTCGCCGAGCGCGGCTACCTCAGCCGCTTCGTCGCCGCGGGCGAGCGGCGGACGCGGGAGTCGCCCGAGCCAGATCGGGCCGGCGCGTTCGCGCTGCTCCAGGGCGTGGTCGTGCTGCGCTCGATCGCCCACTACGGCCTCTTCACATTCGTGCCGCTGTGGGAGGTCGCGCAGGGAGGCAGCGAGCAGGCCGGGACCCGGCTGCTCTCGCTCTTCCTGCTCGCCGGCGCCGTGGGGACGCTCGTCGGCGGCCCGCTCGCCGACCGCCTCGGCCGCAAGCCCGTGATCGTGGTGACCCACGCCGTGGCGGCGCCCCTCGTCGTCGTGTACGTGCTCGCCGGCGGGATCGGCGGCGACATCGCGCTCGTCGCGGCCGGCGCGGCGGTCATCAGCACGTTCGGCATCACGACCGTGCTCTCGCAGGAGTACCTGCCGCGGCGGCTCGGGATGGCATCCGGGTTGTCGGTCGGCCTTGCCATCGGCCTCGGCGGGATCTTCGCGGTCACCCTCGGCGCCGTCGCGGACGCGATCGATCTGCGCACCGCCGTGCTCGCAACGGCAATCGGCCCGGCGCTTGGCGCGCTCGTGGCGCTCGCCCTTCCTTCCCCGTGGGCTCGCGCTCTGGTAGAACGGGCGCCGGCGGCGGCACCCTGAGCACCGGTCGGGAGGGATCGTGACGGACAGCGCGCGGGAGTTCTTCGAGGGCCTCGAGCGACGACTCGACCCGGCCCGGCTGGTCGGGCAGACCGTTACCTACCGCTTCGAGGTCGAGGGTGCCGGGAGCTGGCACGTCGCGATCGCGAACGGCCGGGCGACCGTCACGGAGGCGGGCGGCGCGGCCGACTGCGTGATCCGGATGAAGGAGCGGACGCTGCTCGGGCTGCTCTCAGGCGAGACGAAGGCGACGACGGCGTTCATGCTCGGGCGGATCAAGGTCGAGGGCGACCTCTCGCTGGCGCTCCGCCTCGAGCAGCTCCTCTCTTGACGGCCAGCGACGCCCGTACGATACGGCGCGTGCCGAGCGCCGAGCCCGAGACGTTCGACCTGCCGCTGCGGCGGCTGCTCGACGACGTGGCAGCGCGCACGCCGGATCCCGCCGGCGGGCCCGTCTGCGCGATCGTGCTGGGCTTCGCCTCTGCGCTCGTCGCCATGTCGGCCCGCTTCTCGGCCGGGCACTGGGCCGGTGCGGCGGCCGCCGCGGAGCGAGCCGAGGCGCTGCGCCGGCGGGCCGAGCCGCTCGCGGAGCGCGACTCCCGGGCGTACGCCGGGGTGCTCACAGCGCTCAGGCTCCCGAGCGCGGATCGGGAGGCCGCTCTCGGGCCCGCGCTCGAGGAGGCAGCGGCGGTGCCGCTCGAGCTGGCAGAGCTCGCCGCGGACGCGGCCGGGCTAGCGGCCGAGGTCGCCGAGCGGGGCAACCGCAACCTGCGCGGTGACGCCGCCACCGCCGCCTCGCTGGCCGCCGCCTGCGCCCGCGCGGCGGCGAACCTGGTCGCGATCAACCTTGCCGGCCGGGACGATCGCGGGCGAATCGCGCGCGCCGAAGCCGCGGCAGCGCTGGCGGCCGCGGTGGCGGAGCGGGCGCTCGCACCGCCCGGCTGAGCCCGTGGCTACTCCTCGAGCTCGACGAGCAGGGCGTGGGCGGCGACCCGGTCGCCCGCGACGACGTGCACTCGCTCGACGACCGCGTCGTAGGGAGAGACGACGGGCGTCTCCATCTTCATCGCCTCGAGCACGACGAGCGTCTGGCGGGCGGCGACCCGGTCGCCGGGCGAGACGAGCACGCTGACGACGGTTCCCGGCATCGGTGCCGCCAGCACGGAGTGCTCCGCCGCTCCGCCGCCTCCGTGCGCGGCCGCCTCGATTGCGGGCGCGGGCCGTAGCGGCGGCGGCGGGGCACCGGGGCCGCGCCCCGCGCGCCAGTACCCGTCCCACGGCCGCCGGGGCCGGCGCTCGCGGGAGAGCGGCGGGTGCTCGTCGAGGAACGCGGTCGTCGCCGGGCCGGCCCGGACGACCGGGTGTGAAACCAGCCAGCGCAGAAACGGGAGGTTCGTGCGGATGCCGGAGACGCGGGTCTCCGCGAGCGCCGCCGCGAGCGCGTCGAGGGCCTCGTCTCGCGTCGCGCCGTGCGCGACGAGCTTTGCGATCATCGGGTCGTAGGCGGCCGGGATCGCGTCGCCCGCCTCGATGCCCACGTCGGCGCGGATCCCCTCCGGCAGGCGCAGCTGCTCGGCAGTTCCCGCCTGCGGCAGGAACGTGAGCGGATCCTCCGCGTAGAGGCGCACCTCGACGGCATGCCCGCGCGGCTCCGGTGCGGACCCGAGCGCCTCCCCGGCCGCGATCCGAAGCTGCTGCTCGACGAGGTCGAGCCCGGTCACGAGCTCCGTCACGGGATGCTCGACCTGCAGGCGCGCGTTCAGCTCGATGAAGACGTGTTCGTCGCCGGCGACGAGGAACTCCGCCGTGCCGGCGCCCACGTAGCCGACGGCGAGGGCGAGCGCGCGTGCGTCCGCGGCGAGCCGCTCGCGCAGCGCGCCACGGACGGCCGGGGAGGGCGTCTCCTCGAGCACCTTCTGGTGGCGGCGCTGGATCGAGCAGTCCCGCTCGCCCAGGGCGAGCACGGTGCCGTGACGGTCAGCGAGCAGCTGCACCTCGACGTGTGCGGGCCGCTCGAGCAGCCGCTCGCAGTAGACGCGCCCGTCGCCGAACGCCGCGGCCGCCTCGCGGCGGGCCGCCGCGAGCGCCTCCTCGAGCTCCGCCTCGGTGCGAACGACACGCATGCCGCGCCCGCCGCCGCCACCGGCGGCCTTCACGATCAGCGGGAACCCGACCTCGGCTGGCTCGCCGCTCTCGAGCACGGGCACGCCGGCGCGCGCGGCGGCGCGTTTCGCCTCGAGCTTGTCCCCGGCGAGGCGCATCGCCTCCGGCGGCGGACCGATCCAGAGGAGGCCGGCGGCGAGGACCGCCTCGGCGAAGTCGGCCCGCTCGGCCAGGAACCCGTAGCCGGGGTGGACCGCGTCGGCGCCGCTCGTGAGCGCCGCGCGAACGAGCCCGTCCGGGTCGAGGTAGCTCTCGACCGCGCGCTTCTCGTCGGCGCGGCGCGTGTGGAAGGAGTCGCGCTCGTCCGGTGCGGCGATCGCGACGGTGGCGATCCCGAGCCGAGCGCACGTGCGGAAGACGCGCACGGCGATCTCGCCGCGGTTCGCGACGAGCAGCTTGCGGATCCCCGCCGGGGCAGCTCCGTCGGCCACGGGCGCAATGCTAGAGAGCGGCGGGGAGCCGGGGTGCGGTGTCACGAGCCCGGGCCGTGTCAGGTGCCGGGCTCAGGGCTCGCGCCAGGCGGGGAGACGCTTCTCGAGGAACGCGCGCAACCCCTCCTGCCCTTCGGCGCTCGCGCGCCTCTCGGCGATCCGCTCCGCCGTCTCGTCCCGCAGCGGCGCGTCGAGCACGAGCCGCTTGGCCCCGCGAACGGCCTCGGGGCCTGCGGCGAGAAGCTCGGACAGGACCCGCTGGCAGGCGGCGTCGAGGTCGGCGGCGACCTCGTGGACGAGCCCGATCCGAAGGGCGGTCAGCGCGTCGAATCGCTCGCCGGTCAGGAAGTAGCGGCGAGCCTGTCCGGGGCCAATCCGGGCGAGCACGAACGGGGAGATCACCGCCGGGATGATCCCGAGCTTCACCTCCGTGAACGCGAACAGCGCGTCCTCGGCGGCGAGGGCGATGTCGGCGGCGGCGACGAGGCCGCCGGCGCCGCCGAAGGCGTGCCCGTGGACGCGGGCGACGACCGGGGCGGGGCAGGTGTCGATCGACTGGAGCAGCCGCAGCAGGTGCAGCGCGTCCGCAACGTTCTCCTCCCGGGAGAGCTCGACGGAAGCGCGCATCCACTCGATGTCGGCGCCCGCCGAGAAGCTCGGCCCGTCGCCGGCGAGCAGGACGGCACGCGCGTCGCCGACGTCGGCGAACGCCTCGGCGAGCTCGGCGATCACGCTCGCGTCGAACGCGTTTCGCCGCTCAGGCCGCGCGAGCGTGACGCGCAGCAGGTGCCCCTCCCGCTCGACCCTGACCGCGCTCACCCAGTCACCTCACATGCGGAAGACGCCGAACGGCGTCTCGGGGATCGGGGCGTTCAGGCTGGCGGAGATCCCGAGCGCGAGCACGCGGCGGGTGTCGAGGGGGTCGATCACGCCGTCGTCCCACAGGCGAGCCGTCGAGTAGTAGGGGCTGCCCTCACGCTCGTACTTGGCACGGATCGCGTCGGCGTCGACGTCGCCGACCAGCGAGAGCACGGTCGCGGCCTGCTCGCCGCCCATCACGGAGATGCGGGCGTTCGGCCACATCCAGAGCTGCCGGGGCGAGTAGGCGCGACCGCACATGCCGTAGTTGCCGGCGCCGAAGCTGCCGCCGATCACGACGGTGAACTTCGGCACCTGCGCGCAGGCGACGGCGGTGACGAGCTTGGCGCCGTCCTTGGCGATCCCGCCGGCCTCGTACTCCCGCCCGACCATGAAGCCGGTGACGTTCTGAAGGAAGAGAAGCGGCACGCGGCGCTGGCAGGCGAGCTGGACGAAGTGCGCGCCCTTGAGCGCGGACTCCGAGAAGAGGATGCCGTTGTTCGCGAGGATGGCGACGGGGAAGCCCTCGATGCGGGCGAAGCCGCAGACGAGCGTCTCCCCGTAGAGCGCCTTGAACTCGTGGAAGCGCGAGCCGTCGACGAGGCGGGCGATCACCTCGCGGACGTCGTAGAGGACGCGCGTGTCCTCGGGGACGATCCCGTACAGGTCGGCGGGGTCGTGCAGCGGCTGCTCGGGCTCCTCGAGCTCCCAGGGCGGGGTCGGCCTCGACCGGCTGAGGTTGCGGACGATCTGGCGGACGAGCGCGAGCGCGTGCTCGTCGGAGGCGGCGTAGTGGTCGGCGACGCCCGACGTGCGAGTGTGGACGTCGGCACCGCCGAGCTCCTCGGCCGTCACGTCCTGGCCGGTCGCGGCCTTCACGAGCGGCGGTCCCCCGACGAAGATCGTACCGGTGCCCCGCACGATCACGGTCTCGTCGGACATCGCCGGCACGTAGGCGCCGCCGGCGGTGCAGGAGCCCATCACCGCGGCAATCTGCGGGATGCCCTGGGCGGACATGCGCGCCTGGTTGTAGAAGATCCGCCCGAAGTGGTCGCGGTCGGGGAAGACGTCCGCCTGGAGCGGCAGGAACGCACCGCCGGAGTCGACGAGGTAGACGCAGGGGAGATGGTTCTGCTCCGCGACCTCCTGGGCGCGCAGGTGCTTCTTGACCGTGAGCGGGTAGTAGGTGCCGCCCTTGACGGTCGCGTCGTTGGCGACGACGACGCACTCGGTTGCCTCGACCGAGCCGATTCCGGTCACGATCCCGGCTGACGGGGCGTCGCCGTCGTAGAGGTCGAAGGCGGCGAGCGCGTTCAACTCGAGGAACGCGGAGCCGGGATCGCAGAGGCGATCGATCCGCTCCCGGGCGGTGAGCTTGCCGCGGGCGCGGTGACGCTCGACGGCCTCGGCGGGCCCGCCGCGCGCGATCTCCGCCGTCCGCTCCCGCAGCTCGGCGACGAGCTCCTCCATACGCTCGCGGTTCCGTGCGAACGCCGGGGAGGCTCGATCGACGCGAGAGTCGAGGATGGCCACGGGCGAACGTTAACGGGCGCCCGGGATCCCCCGGGCGGGGCACGCCTTCATCGGTTCCTCACGGACCCGTACAGGTTCTTCACGGAATGCGCACGGAAGCTTCGCGTCACGGTGGTTTGCTTCGCCCCGACGGAGCTCAATCTCTGAATCGGGAGGTTACGATGAAGCGGAAGTCGTTCATGGTTGCGCTGGTTGCGGCCGGCGCGCTCGCGGTCGTCTCGGCGGCCGCGGCCGCGGTGATCGTGGGAACGGACGGGCCAGATACGCTCGTCGGTACCGCCGCGGCCGATCAGATCCACGGCAAGGCCGGGGACGACCTGCTCGAGGGGCTTGGGGGCAACGACCTCCTGCGCGCCGGTGACGACAACGACCGTGCCCGCGGCGGCGACGGCAACGATCGCGTCTCCGGCGGTAACGGCGATGACCGCCTGCGCGGGAATGCCGGTAACGACGATCTCTGGGGCGACGGGGGGAACGACGGACTCGGCGGCGGCTTCGGGCGTGACTCGCTCTACGGCGGCTCCGGGGACGACGTGCTGTTCTCGCGAGCGGGCGACGGCGAGCGCGACTACCTGAACTGCGGCCCCGGCTACGACGAGGCCCACATCCGCGCCGAGGACATGGCGGTCGGCTGCGAGGTCGTGAACGTCGTCACGAGCGGCAACGACGAGAGCGTCTAGCGTGAGGGGCGGGCGCGCCGGCCCGGGCTTCCGCGCGCGCCCTGGAAAGACCTGAGCCGTGCGACGTCAAGGGGTCTGACCCCGGGGTCAGACCCCTCAACATTGCTCAACAATGGGCGTGCGGGCCTAGCCGGTCTGGACCACCCGCTGAGCGCGCGGCGGGCGCGTGCCAAGGGGGCAGACCAAGGGGTCTGACCCCGGGGTCAGACCCCTCAACATTGCACAACAATGAGCGTGCGCGTCTAGCCGGTCTGGACCATCCGCTCAAGTGCGCGGCGGGCGCGGGCGGCGATCTCGTCGGGCACCGTCACCTCGTGGCGCAGGTCGCGCAGCGAGTCGCGCAGCTTCTCGAGCGTGATCATCTTCATGAACCGGCAGATCGCCTCCTCGGAGACGGCCTCGAAGCGCTTGCCGGGCGCCTCCCGGCGCAACCGGTGCAGGATCCCCGTCTCGGTCGCGACCAGGAAGCGCTGCTTCGGCGAGTCGCCCGCAAACCGGATCATCCCCTCCGTCGAGAGGATGTGCGTCGTCTCGGTCCCGAACGCCATGCATTGGCTCGCGCAGCCGCACTCGGGATGCACGAGCAGTTCCGCGTCGGGTGCGTCCGCCTGCCAGCGCTCGATGTCGGCGGGACGGATCCCCGCGTGCACGTGGCACTCGCCCATCCAGATCGTGAGTCGCCGCCCGGTCACGCGCTCGACCCAGAGGCCGAGATAGAGATCGGGCAGGAAGAGGATCTCGCGGTCGGCCGGAACCGACTCGACCACAGCCTTCGCGTTCCCCGAAGTGCAGCAGTAGTCGGATTCGGCCTTCACCTCGGCACTCGTGTTCACGTACGAGACGACGACCGCGCCGGGGTGCTCGGCCTTCCAGGCTCGCAGCTGCTCCGCGGTGATCGAGTCGGCAAGCGAGCAGCCCGCGTCGAGGTCGGGGAGCAGCACGAGCTTGTCGGGCGAGAGGATCGCTGCCGTCTCGGCCATGAAGTGGACGCCGCAGAATGCGATCACCGGTGCGCCGGTGCGTGCGCCCTCCCTCGCCAGCCCGAGCGAGTCCCCGACGAAGTCGGCGACGTCCTGGACCTCCGGCACCTGGTAGTTGTGGGCGAGGATCACGGCGTTACGCAGGCGGGCGAGCTCTCGCACCTCCTCCTGGAGCTCCTCGATGGAGCTCGCGATCGCTGCGGGCGAGACGGTCACGGCAGTACCTCCATGGAGACGTCGAGCGCGCGCGCGGAGTGGGTGAGCGCGCCCGCGGAGATGAAGTCGACCCCGGTCTCGGCGATCGCCCGCACCGTCTCGCGCGAGACGCCGCCCGAGGCCTCGAGTGTGGCGCGGCCGGCGGCGAGGCGAGCCGCCTCCGCCATGTCCGCGAGGGGCATGTTGTCGAGCAGGATCCGCTCGGCGCCGGCCGCGAGCGCCTCGCGCACCTGATCGAGCGTGTCGGCCTCGACCTCGACGGGGAGGTCGGGCCGGACGGCGCGCAGGCGCTCGACCGCCCCGGCGATCCCGTCGAGGAGCGCCAGGTGGTTGTCCTTGACGAGGATCGCGTCGTGCAGGCCGAGTCGGTGGTTTCGCCCCCCGCCGCAGCGAACCGCTTCCTTCTCGAGCGCCCGCAGCCCCGGCGTCGTCTTGCGCGTGTCGAGGATGACGGCGGCGGTGCCGGCGACCGCGTCGACGAAGGAGCGCGTCAGCGTCGCGATCCCCGAGAGCCGGCCGAGCAGGTTGAGCGCGGTCCGCTCGCCGGTCAGGAGCGCCCGGGCCGGCCCACGGAGCCGTGCGAGCGCGGCCGGTACGTCGTCGATCCGGTCGCCGTCTGCCGCGAGCGGCTCGAAGCGGACAGCCGGGTCGAGCTCCGCGAACACGGCCTCCGCGGCCGCGAGGCCGCAGACGACGCCCGGCTCCTTGAGCCGGATCTCCGCGCGTGCGGACGCACCGGGCTCGAACAGCGTGTCCGTGGTCACGTCGCCGGTTCCGACGTCCTCGGCCAGCGCGACCCGCACGACCTCGGCGAGAGTCACGGCCAGCGCTCCAGTACGGGCTCGCGCCCGGGGCGGTGGACGACGTGCGCGAGCAGCCCTGGATCCTCGGCCGGGAAATCGATCCGGAAGTGGCTGCCGCGGCTCTCGGCGCGCGCGAGCGCGCCCGCAGCGACCAGCCGGGCGAGCGGGTGCGGCGCGGAGCGAAGGCGCTCGAGCCCGGCGGCGTCGCGGACGAGCCCCGCATCCCGCCAGAGCGCGTGGCGGAGCTCGGGCGTGACGGGCTCCGGCGCGACCGGCGCCGGGGCGGGGGAGAGGCGTCGCGGCAGCCCGGGCTCCGCCAGGCCGGCGAGAGCGGCGCGGCGCCCGAAGACGAGACATTCGAGCAGGGAGTTCGACGCGAGCCGGTTGGCGCCGTGGAGCCCGGTGCAGGCGCACTCGCCGGCAGCGTAGAGGCCGGGCACCTCGGTGCGGCCGTCGAGATCCGTGACGATCCCGCCCATCGTGTAGTGAGCGGCGGGGCTGACGGGAATCGGTTCCGCCCCCGGATCGAACCCCGCCTCGGCGAGCTTGTCCATCAGGGCTGGGAAGCGGCTTCTGTCGACGGGGCGCAGGTCGAGCGCGACGCCGCCCCGCTCGTCGATCGCACGGGCGACGACGTCGCGCGGCGCCAGCTCGTCCGTGAACCGCCGCCCCTGCGCGTCGAGGAGCAGCGCGCCCTCGCCGCGCAGCGCCTCCGACAGGAGCAGGCCGTTCCCGGCGACGACGGTCGGGTGGAACTGGACGAACTCGAGGTCGGCAAGCGCCCCGCCGGCCCGGTAGGCCATCACCATGCCCTCGCCAACCGTGCCGGGCGGGTTCGTCGTCCGCTCCCAGAGCGCGGCCATCCCACCGGTGGCGAGCACGACGGCCCGGCCGGCGAGAGCGCCAGCGTCGGTCTGGATGCCGACGCAGCGGCCGCCGTCCAGCCAGATCCCCGCCCCGCGGCGGTCGAGGACGTCGATGCCGGGGTGGTCGAGAACGCGTCCCGCGAGCACCCTGGCGATCCGCTCGCCGGTCGCGCCGCCGCCAGCGTGCACGATCCGCCGGCGCGAATGCCCGCCCTCGAGTCCGAGCCCCTCGTCGAACTCGACGCCGAGCTCGACCAGATCGACGATCCGGGCGGCCGCCTCGCGCGTGAGCACGTCCACGGCGGCCGGGCTCGAGAGCCCCCGGCCGGCGTGCAGGGTGTCTTCGGCATGGAGCGCGGGGGAGTCGTCCTCGCCCAGCGCGGCAGCCACGCCCCCCTGGGCGTGCCAGCTCGACGCGGCCCGGGGCGACCCGCGCGAGACGAGCGCTACTCGTCCCTCACCGGCCGTGCAGAGCGCGGCGAACAGACCGGCGATTCCGCCGCCGACGACGACGAGGTCGTAGCGAGGCTCTCCGCGTGCCATCCGACGCCAACCCGTGCTAGTTTACGACCATGAATCGAAAACCTCGGCTAGAGTCTAGCACGGCAGCTTCGGACGAGGGCGGCCCAGCGCGCCCGTTCGGCCCGGCGCACGTGACGCTCGCGGTCGTGCTCCAGGTGCGGACCGGGAGGCTGCGGGTGCTGCTCTGGCAGCGTGGGAGGGAGCCGTACGCGGGCCTCTGGGCCCTGCCCGGCGGCTACCTCGCGCAGGAGGAGACGCTCGAGGCGTCGATTCGCCGCCACCTCGCAGCGAAGGTGGACGTGCGCGAGCTGTCGCACCTCGAGCAGCTCGAGACCCTCTCAGGCCCCGGGCGCCACCCGGCCGAGTGGCAGCTCGCGACCGCCTACCTCGGGCTCGTACCGACCGACGCCGACCCGGCGCTGCCCCCCGACACGCGCTGGCATCCGGTCGACGAGTTGCCGCAGCTCGCGTTCGACCACGCGGCGATCGTGCCGGCCGGGCGGGAGCGCCTGCGCGCGAAGCTCTCCTACACCAACATCGGCTTCGCGCTCGCGCCGCTCGAGTTCACGATCTCCGAGCTGCGCGACCTCTACGTCGCCGCCCTGGGTCACGAGGTGTCGGCGACGAATCTCCAGCGGATCCTCGTTCGCCGCCGGTTGCTCGAGCCGACCGGTGGCAGGCGCGAGCCCGGCCGCGCGGGCGGACGGCCCGCGGCGCTGTTTCGCTTCCGCGTGCGCCGGCTCGAAGTGACCGACCAGTTCGCGGTGCTGCGCCCGCCCGGGCTGAGCTGACGGTCGCGCGGCGGCGAGCCTTCAGACCGCGTCGATCGCGGCGCGCAGCGAGGCGGCGAAGTCGCGCAGGCCGTCCGGGCCGGACTCGTCGGCAACCTGGATCGCGCGGCTGCCGACCACGATCCCGTCGGCGAGCGCCGCCGCCTCGGCCGCCTGCTCCGGCGTCGAGATCCCGAAGCCCGCGTAGAGCGGCACGTCCGTGACCGCTCTGGCGCGCGCGACCAGCTCGGGGAGCTGGCTCGACAGCGCCGACCGCGCCCCGGTCGTCCCGGTCAGCGTCACGAGGTAGAGCCACCCGTCCGTGTTCCCGGCCGCCAGGCGGATCCGCTCGGTCGGCGTGGTCGGTGCGACGAGCTGGATCCGCCGCACCTCCGGCCGCGCCTCGACCGGCAGGTCGGCGACGATGAAGCCCGTCGCCCCCGCGGCGCGGGCGTCGTCGCGGAAGTTCTCGTAGCCGTAGGCCTCGAGGATCGACGCGTACGTCATCGGGATGAGCGGCACCGCGACGCGGCGCCGGCACTCGGCGAGACAGTCGAGGCACGCGCGCGTGCGCATGCCCCTCGCCAGCGCGCGCTCGCCCGCGAGGCGGATCACGGGCCCGTCGGCGAGCGGATCGGAGAACGGGAAGCCGAGCTCGACGAGATCGGCGCCGCCCGCCACGGCCGCCTCGGCGAGCTCCGGCGTCTCCGGCCCGGCCATCAGATAGATCGAGAGGCGCTTCACTCCCGCTCCAGCACGGTCTGGAGGTCCTTGTCGCCGCGCCCCGAGAGGCAGACCAGCACGAGCTCCTCGTCGAGCAGGAGCGCCTGCGCGAGCGCGTGCGCCGGCTCGAGCGCCGGGATGATCCCCTCGCGCTCGGCGAGCAGGTGGAAGGCGGCGAGCGCCTGCTCGTCGCTGATCGGCAGGTACTCGGCGCGGCCGGTGTCCCGCAGCCACGCGTGCTCCGGGCCGACGCCCGGGTAGTCGAGCCCGGCCGAGATCGAGTGGGCATCGAGGATCTGCCCGTCCTCGTCGGCGAGGATCGCCGAGCGGGAACCGTGGAGGACGCCGGTGCGGCCGCGCCCGAGACTGGCGGCCCCGGCGGCCTCGACCCCGACGAGGCGCACGCCGGCGTCGTCGAGGAAGCCGGCGAACGTGCCGATCGCGTTCGAGCCACCGCCGACGGCCGCGACGACGGCCTCGGGGAGGCGGCCCGCCGCCGCCAGCATCTGCTCGCGCGACTCCCGGCCGATCACCGCCTGCAGCTCGCGCACGAGCGCCGGGTACGGGTGCGGACCGGCGCAGGAGCCGATCAGGTAGTAGGTCGTCTCGACGTTCGTGATCCAGTCGCGGATCGCCTCGCTCATCGCCTCCTTGAGCGTGCGCGTGCCGAGCTCGACCGGCTCGACCCGCGCGCCGAGCAGGCGCATCCGCTCCACGTTCGGGTGCTGGCGGCGGATGTCCTCCGCGCCCATGTAGACGACGCACTGAAGGCCGAAGCGGGCGCAGACGGTGGCGGTCGCGACACCGTGCTGGCCCGCGCCCGTCTCGGCGACGACCCGCCGCTTTCCGAGTCGCACGGCGAGCAGCGCCTGCCCGAGCGCGTTGTTGATCTTGTGCGCGCCCGTGTGGCAGAGATCCTCCCGCTTCAGGTAGAGCCGCCGCCCGGGCGCGAGCCGCTCGGCCAGGTAGAGCGGAGTCGGGCGGCCCGCGAACGTGCGCAGGAGCCCGTCCAGCTCCGCCCAGTAGCCCGTGTCCTCGCGCGCGGCCGCCCAGCCGGCCTCGAGCTCGTCGAGCGCAGGGACGAGCGTCTCGGGGACGTAGCGGCCCCCGTAGGGCCCGTAGGTGCCGATTGCCTCAGCCTGTGTCATGCGCGTACCGCCTCCACGAATGCTCGAATCCTGTCTCCGTCCTTGATCCCCGGCGCCGTCTCGAGGCTGCGAGCCGCATCCACGGCCCACGGCCGGACGAGCTCGATCGCGGCCCGAACGTTCTCTGGTCCGAGCCCGCCGGCGAGCACGACCCGCCCAGACCGGCCGGCGGCGCGCCGCCAGTGCTCGCCGTCCTCGCCGAGCCAGGGCAGGTCGGCGACGCTCGCGACCGCCTCGCCCGCGCGGTAGAGGACGGCGTCGCGGGCGCGGTGGCCGTTCTCCTCCGGGTAGAGCTGCACCAGGTCGGCGCCCGCGTCCGCGACCCGTCCGACGTGGACCGAGACCGAGAGCATCGTCTTGGGCACCGGCAGGACGGCGCGGGCGCGGCGCGGCGTGTCGGCGAGGATGAAGCCGGCCAGGTCGGCGCCGGCCTCGGCCGCCGCGGTCACGTCCTCCTCCCGCGTGAGGCCGCAGATCTTGACGAGCGGCCGGGCGAGCAACCCGGCGAGCCGCGCACCGGGATCCCCGGCCCTCATCAGGGCGGAGCCGACGAGGATCGCGGCGGCGCCGGCGAGCTCGGCGGCCGCGCCCTGGGCGCGGCTCTCGATCCCGCTCTCGGCGACGATCACGCGCTCGCGCGGGGCGGCGGCGACGAGCTCGAGCTGGCGCGCCCGGTCGATCCGGAAGGTCGAGAGGTCGCGGGCGTTGATCCCGATCGGGTCGGCGCCGAGCGCCACGGCCCGCTCGAGCTCGGCCGCGTCGTGGGCCTCGACGAGCGTGTCGAGACCGAGCCGGTGCGCGTACGCGCGAAGTTGCGCCGTCTCCCCGTCGCCGAGGTCGCGCAGGAGCAGCAGCGCGGCGTCGGCGCCGGCCTCCTTCGCGGTGCGCAGATCGTCCTCGGTCGTGAAGAAGCCCTTGGCGAGCAGCGGCAGGGTGGTCGCGGCGCGGGCGGCGCGCAGGTCGTCGAAGGAGCCGCCGAAGCGCTCGCCGTCGACGACAATCGAGGCCGCCGCGGCGCCGGCGCGCTCGTAGGCGGCGGCGAGCGCCGCCGGGTCGGCGTCCGGGCGCAGGTCGCCGGCCGAGGGCGAGCGGCGTTTGACCTCGGCGATCGCCGCCAGGCCGGGTGCCGCGAGCGCGTCACGGAAGCGTCCCATCAGCGAGCCTCCGGGACGTCCTGTAGGGGCCGGACCGGTCCGGCCCGCTCGCCCCGCGAGAACGCGGCGAGCTGCTCGAGGCGCTCGCCCGCGGTACCCGAGTCGAGCGCCTCCGCAGCGAGCGCGAGCCCCTCGCGCAGGTCGCGCGCGTGCCCGGCGGCCGCGATCGCGCCCGCCGCGTTCAGCGAGACGGCGTCTCGTTTCGGCCCGCGGGCACCCGCGAAGATCTCGCGGATCGCGCGGGCGTTGTCCGCCGGCGAGTCGCCAGCGAGCGCGGAGGGAGCGCAGCGGGGCACGCCCAGGTCGAGCGGATCGATCTCGCGCCGCGTGACCGTGCCCCCGGCAACCTCGCAGACCAGGTTCGGTCCGCTCGGGGAGAGCTCGTCGATCCCGCCGGCGCCGTGGACGACGAAGGCGCGCTCGGCTCCGAGCTGGGCGAGCACGGCCCCGATCGTCGCCACGAGCTCGGGGTCGTAGACGCCGACCACCTGGGCGCGCGCCCCGGCCGGGTTCGTGAGCGGTCCGAGCACGTTGAAGACCGTGCGGGTGCCGAGCTCCCGGCGGACCGGGGCGGCGTGGCGCATCGCCGGGTGGTGGGCGGGCGCGAACAGGAAGCCGAAGCCGAGCTCGTCGATCGACCGCTCGATCCGCACGGCCGGCTGCTCGAGCTCGAAGCCGAGCGCCTCGAGCACGTCCGCCGAGCCCGAGGCGGAGGAGACGGCGCGGTTGCCGTGCTTCGCGACCCCCGCGCCGGCGGCCGCGGCGACGAGCGCGGCCGCGGTCGAGATGTTGAAGGTCCGGGCCCCGTCGCCGCCGGTGCCGGCGGTGTCGACGAGGTCGCGCCGTCGCGGGTGGACGGCGAGGACGTGCGCCCGCATCGCCTCGGCGCAGCCGGCGATCTCATCCGGCGTCTCCCGCTTCAGGCGCAGCGCGACGAGGAACGCCCCGATCTGGGCGGGCGTCGCCTCGCCGCCCATGATCTCGCCCATCACCTCGCGCGCCTCGGCCCGGCCGAGATCGCGGCCGTCGAGCAGCCGGGCGAGCGCCGCCTGGATCACCTGCCCGCTCCCTCGAGGAAGCGGCGACCGAGCTCGGGGCCGAGCGGCGTCAGCACCGACTCCGGGTGGAACTGGATCCCGTCGATCGGGTGCTCGTGGTGGCGGACGGCCATCACCTCGCCGTCGTCGGTGGTCGCGCAGACCTCGAGGCAGTCGGGGACGCGAACGGCGGCGAGCGAGTGGTAGCGGCCCGCCTCGAGCGGGCTCGGCAGCCCGGCGAAGAGGCCGCGGCCGTCGTGCTCGACCCGGCTCGCCTTGCCGTGAACGAGGCGTCTCGCCGGTCCAATCTCGCCGCCGAACGCCTCGACGATCGCCTGGTGGCCGAGACAGACGCCGAGGGTGGGCACGCGCGGGCCGAGCCGCTTCACGATCTCGAGCGTGGCGCCGGAGTCGGCCGGGCGGCCGGGACCGGGGGAGATGACGAGGTGCGTGGGCGCGAGCGCCTCGGCGCCCTCGGCGTCGATCCGGTCGTTGCGGATCACCGTCACCTCCGCGCCGGCCTCCTCGAGCAGGTGCGCGAGGTTGTAGGTGAAGCTGTCGTAGTTGTCGACGAGGAGGACGCGGGCGCGGCTCACGGGCTTCCCTCCGCGAGCTCGATCGCGTGCTCGAGCGCGGCCAGCTTGTTCAGGCACTCCTGGTACTCGGCGGTCGGGTCGGAGTCGGCGACGATACCGGCTCCGGCCTGGACACGGGCGACGCCGCCGGCGAGCACGATCGTCCGGATGCCGATGCAGGTATCGAAGGCGCTGCCGGCCGGGAGGGCGTAGCCGACGGCGCCGGCGTAGGGGCCGCGGCGGTAGCCCTCGAGCTCGGAGATGATCTGCATCGCCCGCACCTTCGGCGCTCCCGAGACGGTGCCGGCGGGGAAGCAGGCCCGGAGGAGGTCGAAGGGGCCGAAGCCGGGCGCCAGCACGCCCGCGACCTCGGAGACGAGGTGCGTGACGTGCGAGTAGCGCTCCGCTTGGAGGAACCGCTCGACCCGGACGGTGCCGGCCGTGCAGACGCGGGAGAGGTCGTTGCGGCCGAGGTCGACGAGCATCACGTGCTCGGCCCGGTCCTTCTCGGACGCGAGCAGCCGCTCCTCGTCGCCCTCGCCGGGGCGGGTCGTTCCGGCGATCGGGTTCACGCTCGCGCGGGTGCCCTCGAGCTTGACGAGCGTCTCGGGCGAGGAGCCGATGAGCGAGACCGGTCCGAGCTCGAGCAGGAACAGGTAGGGGGACGGGTTGACGCGCCGAAGCGCCCGGTAGATCGAGACCGCGGAGGCGGGCGTCTCGCGCTCGGCGCGCTGGGAGAGCACGATCTGGAACGCGTCGCCGGCACGGATGTGCTCCTTGGCGCGGCGAACGCCCTCCTCGTACTCCTGCCGGGAGGGGTAGCGGCGGGTGGGGCCTCTCGCCCCCGCGTCCGTCTCCGGTAGCGGCGGCGCCGGCCCGTCGAGGCGCGCGGCCACCTCGTCGCGGTCGCCGGCGAGCACCTCGGCGACGCCGAGCAGGTGGTCGAAGCGCACGAGCGTGTGCGGGACGACGAACAGGCTCTCGGGCAGCCCCGGGCCGCTGTCGGGAAGCTGCACGGTCGGCTCCAGCGTCGCGATGTGGTCGTAGCCGAGGTAGCCGACGACCGGCGCTCCGCCCTCGACCGCCCGCTCGGCCTCCTCGAAGCCGACGAGCCGCGAGCCGGAGCCGAGCAGGCTGTAGCGGCCGAGCCGGCCCTGCTCGACGGACTCGAGCAGGAAGCTCGGCTCGCCGCCGTCGCGCAGGCGCAGGTAGGCGCCGAGCGGGGTGATCAGGTCGGCGGAGATCTCGGCTCTGGCTGGGGTGCGAATCATCGTCTTCTCGGAAAACAAAAAGACCCCCGGGTTGCGAGGGTCTCGAGCGTGTCGGGCTGTCGTGTCGCCTGTCTCAGGCGACGCTCCCGCCACGCTCGCTGCGCCATGCCCACCACGAGCTGCGGACGGGAGTCGCCATCGCCAGGAAGGGTAGGGCACGCCGGCCCGGGGCGTCAAGGCGATGGTATGCTGCTGACATCATGATGGCACGTACGCAGGTCACGCTCGACAGGGAGCTCCACCGGCGGGCGAGGGCGAGAGCCGCGGACCTCGGCGTCTCGCTGGCCGAGTACGTCCGCCGGCTGGTCGCCGCCGATCTCGGCGGGACGCGCCCGCCGGTCGGAGTCGAGGCGATCTTCGATCTCGGCCACTCGGGTGGCAGCGACATCGCCCGCCATAAGGACAAGTACGTTGGCGAGGCGTTCGAGGCGGAGTGGCGGGGACAGCGCTGAGCCTATTCGTGGATAGCTCGGTGTGGTTCGCCGCCGCGGACACGAAGGACGCGGGCAACGCTCGCGCGAAGGGCCTTCTCTCGGGCGCCGAAAGCCTGGTCACGAGCGACCACGTGCTCGTCGAGACCTGGATGCTGCTCCGGCGACGGCTCGGTGGCGACACGGCCGAGCGGTTCTGGGATGCGCTCCGTCGCGGTGCCGCCGCGATCGAGCCCGTCACCGCCGCCGACATCGAGGTCGCGTGGGCAATCGGCGAGCGCTACCCGGACCAGGGGTTCTCGATCGTCGATCGGACGAGCTTCGCGGTCATGCAGCGCCTCGGCCTCGACCGCGTCGCGACCTTCGATCACCACTTCGCCGTCTACCGCCACGGCCCGCGGCGAGACCGCGCGTTCACGGTTCTGCCGTAGGGGACATGCCTCGTCGCGTCGGGGCGTTGCCCGCGCATCACGTCAAAGAATCGGCTTTCGCGACGAGGACGCAAGCCGGCGGGCGTGGGTGATCGGCACGGCCTCGACGTCTGGGAGCTGATCCAGATGGTGCAAGACCACGACTGCGCGGTCGAGCGGCTGCTCGCAGATCACGAGAACGTGACGCGGCGTGCGGTCGAGCGGGCCCGCGCGTACCACGCGAGCTACCCGGAGGAGATCGGCGAGGCGATCGCCGACAACCGCCGGCCGCTCTCCGAGCTGCGCGAGCTCTACCCCTTCGTGGAGCTCGTTCCCGCCGACGCCGGCGGCCAGCCGGTGCGCGCCCTGATCGACGCGCACGTCGGGGCCGGACCGGTGCGGGCTCGTCTCGAGGCGGCCTTCGTCGCGTGCTCCGTGGAGGCCGACTGGGTCGACCGGGTCGCCTTGCTCGCGCGAGCCGGCTGACCCGCACCGGTTCGGGCGGGCTCGCGGGCCGGGCACGGGACGGGTTCCACCCCGTGCGGGTGCGGGTGGAGGCTGGAGGGAGCCGACCCGTAGAGGTAGGGGCGGGGCCTGCGCCGCCCGGAACCAGGCGGGCACCGGGGAATGCGACCGGTTGCGGGCCGGATGGATCCGGCCCCCACATCGACGCCGGGAGGGTAGGGGCGGGGCCTGCCCCGCCCCCGAACCGCCGGGCCCGGCGGCCGGTCGGCGGCCGGGCTGCGTCGGCGGACCGGTAGGCTTGGGCGGTGAGTCGCAGCGTCATCCTGGGCGCCGCCCGCACGCCGTTCGGGCGGCTCGGCGGCGGGCTCTCGAAGACCCCCGCGGTCGAGCTCGGCGCCCGCGCGATCCGGGCCGCGCTCGACCGCTCCGGCGTCTCGGACGCCGACGTCGGCTACGTCGTCATGGGCCAGGTGCTCCAGGCCGGCGTGGGGCAGATCCCCTCACGCCAGGCGCAGATCGCCGCCGGGCTGCCGCGGGAGATCGGGTCGGAGACGATCAACAAGGTCTGCGCCTCCGGGCTGCGGGCGGTCGCCGTCGCCGACCAGATGATCCGTGCCGGCGAC
>WBZR01002038.1_pt1 | contig 22417 bp, 16 predicted proteins | sample 5204231 | NCBI WGS metagenome assembly WBZR01 (sample SAMN12412403, study PRJNA552823) | activated sludge metagenome | isolation source: activated sludge from anammox sidestream of wastewater treatment plant... | place: USA: Virginia | collected 2017-08 | reverse complement strand
AGCGCTTTTTTTAAACTTTTTCATATACAAAAAAAGTTTAGTGAAACCGGTTTCACTAAACTTCCTTCAATCCCTTGCCAGCACTCAATTACAAAGGATTTTACCAACTATTTTTGAGTATTATACCCTTTTATTTTTTTTATTTCCGTAAAGCTCTCCGTCACACAATTCAAAAACATTTCCATATACATCATATAATCCCCATGGATTAGGGTCAAAACTGCCAACAGGTGATGTGTACATATAACCATCGGAACTGTCTGCGGTCAAATGATTTCGGCCATACCAGATGTTTGCATATTTTTTTATCTGCTCTCTGTTATCTCCCCAGAAATAATCTGTGCTTGTTCCCGCACGGCAGGCAATCTCCCATTCATCTAAAGTAGGAAGCCTGGCACCGGCCCATTGGCAATATGCAACAGCATCGGTGTAACTTATCGTGGTTACCGGGTGATCCATTTTGGTTTCAATGCCTCCCCGGCTTATGCCGTTCGGAAATTTCCAGTTTGCACTGCTGTCCTGTTTCCATTCAAATTCTTTCAGCCCGGGAACGAATACCATTGCATTGTGCATTCTTTCAGCATCTGTTTTATATCCCGTTGCCTGTACAAACTCTTCAAACTGGCGGTTGGTAACTTCTGTTTTAGCAATAAAGAAACTATCCACAGTTACTTTTCTGTAAGGATTCAGTAAGTGCCCTATTTTGCCAACTGCATATTCTCCCCCGGGTACAAAGGCAAACCCATTTTTAACCTGTGCAGAAAATGGGCTGGCCGTTAAAACAAATGCGGTAAAAAGAAAACTAATTTTTAAGTCCATTATAAAAATCAGTTGCTCGTTTGATAATGAGTTCCCTGTTTGCCTTTGTGGCAAGAATAAAGTCCTGGTAGTTGCTGTTATCTCCGTACAATTTCTTATAGGAAGCAGAACTTAAAAACGGAGGATAGCTGTTATCCTTCATCAGTAACATCAGCAGGGTGAGCAGGTCATTATCCTTTTGTTTCATTTTGTAAGTTTTGATAATAAAAGGAATCATTTCCGTTGCATTGATTTGTTGTATGGCCAGTTTAAAGTTAACCCCTATATGATAATTTTTTGAAACACATTCCCGGATCCATACCATTACCGAATCCCTGTTGTCGGCCAGGAATTTTGCCTGGCGCTCACTCCAGTTGAATTCATTGAAAACATCCGGCAGGTGACCGAAGATCTTTGTCTGTTCGTCCTGGATAGGAGGCATGGCATCGCAGTTTTGACTGTAAGTTTCTCCATGGATCATGATATAAGTAAATTTTTCCCTTGGGAACAGTTCATTATATGCTTTGTCTTTCATTACCAGGTTGTCATCACTGTCTGTCACAACTTGTTTGCGGACGATTTCATTGATCTTGTCATAACTGTAGGGAGGATAGGATAAATGCTGCCGGAATTTGTGGTAGGCCTGGCTTTCTTTACTGGGTTCTTTCCATGTCGTATCGTCCTGTGCAGAAATTGTGGCGGACAGCAAAACTGCAGAAAAAAGAAGAAGAGGCTTCATAAGCGTAGTTTTTAAATAGGAAAATATTTTATCCTTCGTCGATCTGTTCGTCTTCTGCGTTTGCAAGAATGGAAGGGGTCACTTTTTTTAGTGGATTTTTCCTGTTCTCCTCGTATTCTTTACGGTGCCTGATGATATTGATGCATTCAAATATGGCAGCCATAAAGGAAAAGGCATCTGCTTTATTTTTCCCCGCAATGTCAAAGGCTACACCATGATCCGGGGATGTTCTGACTGCAGTAAGCCCTGCTGTATAGTTTACCCCTTCTTCAATGGCAAGGGATTTGAAAGGGATTAATCCCTGGTCATGATACATGGCAAGCACTGCATCAAAATGACGGTAACTGTGACGGGCAAAAAAAGCATCAGGACTGTATGGCCCGATTACCAGCATATTGTTGTTTTTTGCTTCTTTGACAGAGGGTTTGATGATTGTTTCTTCTTCTGTTCCGATCAGGCCCTGGTCGCCTGCATGCGGATTCAATCCCAGCACGGCAATCTTTGGTTTATCTATGCCGAAATCTTTTTGCAAACTCTGATGGATGATCTGCAATTTACTCAGGATAGCTTCCCTGGTTATATGTTTTGCCACTTCACTTACCGGAATGTGTTCCGTCACCAATGCCACCCTGAAATTTCCGGCACACATCATCATCACCACGTCTTTCACCCCGAAAAACTCTTTCAGAAAAGGAGTATGACCTGTATAATTAAAATCGTCTGATTGTGTGTTCTTCTTATGGATAGGCGCAGTTACCAGCCCGTCAATGATCTTTTCTTTAAGCGCCTGTGCGGCAGTTCTTAAAGAGATCACGGCATATTTACCGCCGGTTTCATTCAATTGCCCGGGGGAAATAACAACTTCTTCTTCCCAGCAGTTGAAAACATTTGCCTGTTTCGGATTCAGTCGGTTGGCTTCTTTAATGCTCTGAAAATTGAAATTGATTTCGGGTGTGGATTTCCTGTAAAAATTGATAACCTTGTTTGAAGCAAAAACAATGGGAGTACACATTTCAAGAATACGGTTATCAGAAAAAGATTTAATGATCAGCTCTATGCCGATTCCGTTCAGGTCGCCGCAGGAAATTCCGATCACAGGTTTTGTCGCAGGGTTCATTTTTTAATTATTGAAAGGTAAAAATACAGTTTTCATTATTAAACTTTTATTTGCCCTCTAAAGCCTCTTGCCGCATAATACGACTCTGCACCATTGTGATATAAAAATACTCTTCCAAACCTGAAATCTCCGAATATTGCGCCACCAAGTTCTCTTATGTTTTCAGGAGTTTTTAACCAACTTGAGGTTCTTGTATCAACGTTCTCTAATGATTGTAAAAAATTATATTGATTTTCGTCTAAAAGTTCAATACCCATTTCAGCAGCCATAGTCACAGCGCTGTTTTTAGGTTTATGTTCCTTTCTTGATTCTAATGCTTCGTGGTCATAACAAACACTTCTTCTTCCTTTAGGGCTTTCAGGTGAGCAATCACAAAAGGTAAACACATCTTTATGTTTATCATAACCGATAACATCAGGTTCTCCTCCGGTAATTTCCATTTCGTTGATAGACCATAATTTGCCCGGCTGCTCTTCCAGGTGTATTGCAACCTGGCTCCAGGCTATTCCCTTGTGTCTTCGTATATTTTTCTCGAAGCGACTTTTAAGAGTTTTAAGCAAATTGTCTTTTTCCTTATCCGGTATTTTCTTTTTCATATTTGTTTTCAATTGCTATGAAGTTATCTATTTGAGCTGCTGCTACCATAAGGTAAATTGATGATAGAGCGGCATTTTTGCCACTGCCGCTGATACAAAAAAGCTGTCCTTTCAGACAGCTTCGCTTTTACCTGGTTTTGAAATCTTTTTAATTCACCTTCAGATTCAGACTGTTGGCAGCCTGTTTCACTGCATCCAACCCCGTATGATCTCCTTCTACCTGTACGAGAAGGCGATTGCTTGCAGGGAAAAGCAAACCATATTGGTCGGAATCTTTTTCATACGATTCAATAGCTTTTGCGCCATTGTAAGTGATTGATTTTTTATATCCGCTCTCATCTTCCTGCTCCATATTCAGCCCCCAATACATCATATTATAATAAGCGGCACCTGCCGTTCCGGCACAATCAAAAATCTGCACTCGAAATCTTTTACTGTCATCTTCATTTTTATAATCTGCTTCTGCAACACCAAAGCCCATTCCGCTGTTGACCGAAAATTTAGATCGTTTCAGATCCAGCAATGTTTCCGGTAACATGGCTTTAAGCTGGTCGGTACTGAGCGCCGGCAAATTTTTCATTGCTTCCAGGGCTTTTGCCATGTCTGTTGCAGGTAAAGTTGATTCAACCGGAGTATTTGTCTTGGTTCCGCTCTCATTGCCCGAAGTGGAGTTGTCCTGTTTTGCTTTGTTATTACAGGCGGCCAGGGTCATTATAGATGCGAATAAAAAAAGAATTACTTGTTTCATATAATTTGTTTTTGTTGAATTATTAATAATATAAATATATGGAAATAAGTGTTTTTACGATAAAAAATCTGAAATGAAACTCATTGATATAATATTTTAGGAAAAACAGGCAGGAAGTTTTGCAAAACAGCGAACAAATATTACTTTCGTTTACCCCCTTATGAAGCAACTCTACAGATCCCTCTTTTGAAATTCCCCGAACTGATTTATTGATATTATTAAATCGTGGTATGAAAAAATTATTCGTATTCGCAATTGCTGTGATCTTTGTTGCATTCATGTTTTCGTCCTGCTCGGCCACTAAAAAAGATTGTCGGGGAGTGAAGCATTATCGGTTGAGTAACGGTATTTATCTCTGAAAAAGATCAATCCGGGAAATTGTTGAAATCTTGCTTACGGGCAGGATTTTTTATTTTATAAAAAGATTTTGCGCTGATTGTTGCGGAAATTATCATGGACAAAAATTTTTAAAACAGAATACTTCTGAAATACCCGGGATACCTGCAGCTGTTGTAAACATCATTGTAAAAGACTGATCTCTCAGCCCTAATCTGCATTAACTTTGCAGAAAATTTTCTGAGAATGCGGTGGCCAAGTCTTTTCCTTTCGGTACTGGTACTTTTCTTTTCCTGTACGCCTGATAATGTAAAACAGGATAACAGCCTGAAAAAATATTTTGATGAAAATAATGTAACCGGCTGCTTCGCTTTATTTAATAACGGGAGCGGAAAATTCACTGTTTATAATCTTTTGCGGTACAGGGACAGCAGTTTTGCCCCCGGAGCTACATTCGATATTGTCAACTCGCTGGTAGGACTGCAAACCGGAAAAATAAGTAATGACAGCATGGTTATCAAATGGGATGGCATCAAGCGGAATGTTGAAGAATGGAATAAAGACCTTACAATGCACGAAGCTTTCAGGATATCTGCAATTCCTTATTACCAGGAGGTGGCACGCAGGATCGGCAAAGACACGATGCAGTCATGGCTGGATACCCTCGGTTATGGAACAAAGAAAATAACCGGCAGCATTGACACTTTCTGGTTAGATAACACAATTAAGATCAAACCGGATGAAGAACTGGGTTTGGTGAAACGTTTGTATTTCGGGCAGTTGCCTTTTTATAAATATAACCAGGAGATCGTGAAAAAAGCAATGCAGGTTGAGAGTAATTCTAATTATAAAATAAGTTTTATTACCGGGCATTACTTAAATGATAAAGGAAATAACATCGGGTGGATAACGGGTTGGATCGAAGAAAATCAACACCCGTATTTTTTCGTGTTAAATATCCAGGCTTCGGGCCTGCAATCCGACATATCAGGAATCAGGATCAGGCTTCTAAAAGATATTTTAAAACATCTTGGGTTTATGGAAGGGAAAATGTGATTAGCACAATTATTGTTCTGTTTGGCCGGTAAAATTTATGAACATTCAGTTTCAATACGTCAATTTCTGGTCACTGCTTGTTGCCATTCCTGCCGGTATAGTTTTTTTCATGTTGCTGCTTCGCTGGAAAAAAAAGGTAACAAAACGGATCGGTGATGAAAAACTGGTCCGGATACTGATCAGTAATTTCTCTTCAAAATTATTCAGAACAAAATGGGTTGTACTTTCCGTGGCATTTGCTTTTGGTGTACTGTCATTGATGAACCCGAGGATACCCGGAGAGTCAGAGAATTTTATGAGAAAAGGAATTGATGTCGTTATCGCAATGGATTTGAGCAAAAGCATGTTGTCAGCTGATGTTTCGCCAAGCCGTTTGGATAAAGCAAAAGAATTTATTAATAAGCTGCTGGACAAAATGCCGGATGACCGGGTAGCCCTTGTTTGGTTTGCCGGATCAGCTTATTTACAAATGCCATTGACAATAGATGAGGATGTTGCAAAAATGTATGTTTCCTCTGCAGACCCGGATGCAATACCGGTGCCCGGTACCGATATCAGTAAAGCATTGGAAAAAAGCGGAGATGCCTTCTCGCAGAATGAGGAACGATTTAAAACGATTATTCTGATCACAGATGGGGAAGATCATGCTCCGGATGCGGTAAAGACCGCTGCTGCCCTTGCCGATAAAGGGATCATGATTAATACGGTCGGAATAGGTTCGGAAGAGGGAACTTCTTTTATTGATCCTGCTACCGGTGCAGTTAAAAAAGATGAACAGGGGAATGTAGTAATCTCAAAACTTAATGCGGAAGAGTTGAAACAGATTGCAGCAAAAACCAATGGCACGTATATTCATTTACAAAACACTCAGGAAGCCGTAAATAGTTTAACCGGCTACCTGTTGCAGATCCGCCACAAGGCATCGCTTGATAAATCAACTTTGAGCTACAGGTCATTATATTATTGGCCGGCCGCTATAGCGTTTATTTTGCTGGTTATCGTAAACTTTATTCCTGAGAGGAAAAAAGGATTTGCATGAGAGGGAAACAGTACATATTAACAATAATCTTTTTAAGCGGTTACCTCCTTGCACATGCGCAGCAATCAGATAAGATCATGCAGAAAGGAAATGAATATTACAAAAGACAGCAATATTCTGAAGCATTAAAAGAATTCAGTAAAATAAATGAGGGGGACTCTCTAAGTGAAGAAGCCAGGTACAACCAGGCAAATACTTTATATAAGCTTGGGAAAAAAGATGAATCAATAAAAATGTTCAAACAATTGTCCGGTATTGTGAAAGATACTTTGTTCCTGTCAAAGCTGTCTTATAATGAAGCTGTGGTTTTAGGCAGCGAAGGGAACCTGGAAGAAAGTATCAGCGCTTATGAGCAGGCGCTGTTGTTCAACCCTCAGGATGAGCAGGCAAGGGATAATTTGCAGAAAGCATTACTTGAATTAAAAAAGAAAAGCTCTCCGCCCGAAAAAAAGAAGCAACAGCAGCAACCGAAGATGAATCCCCGGGATGCAGCAAATAAGCTGAAACAACTGGAACAAAAAGAAAAGCAGGTGCAGCAGCGGGTTCAAAAAGAAAAGTCTGTTGACAGTGTTTCAAAGCCTAAAGACTGGTAAGAACATGAAGCATTCTTCACTAAACATTCTTCACTAAATTTGTGGCTTTATTTAGGTGTTACGATGCGATACTATTGCGAATCACTCACTCAATATATAAGACTTGCAACAAAAGAAGTCAGGGTCGGGAACTTATTGCTGGGAAATTTTCATCCTGTCAGGGTTCAGACAATGACCACAACGAATACAATGGATACACGTGCCACTGTGGAACAAAGTATCCGTTGCATCGAAGCAGGCTCTGAATTGATACGAATTACTGCACCTTCAAAGACTGAAGCGGAGAATTTACTCCGCATAAAGAATGAATTGCGTAAAAGAGGATACAAGACTCCGCTGGTGGCTGATATTCATTTTACGCCGAATGCTGCGGAGATCGCTGCGAGGGTCGTGGAAAAAGTGAGGATCAACCCGGGCAATTATGTGGATAAGAAAAAGTTTGAAGTGATCGGGTATACCGATCCCGCATACAACGGGGAGATTGAAAGGATCCGCCAGCGGTTTATTCCCCTGATAAAAATTTGCAAAGAATATGGAACAGCCATGAGGATCGGAACCAATCACGGTTCTTTAAGCGATAGGATCATGAGCCGTTATGGCGATACGCCTGTGGGAATGGTGGAAAGTGCCATGGAATTTTTACGCATTGCAAGAGAGGAGAATTATCACCAGATCGTTTTGAGTATGAAAGCAAGCAATCCGCAGGTAATGGTGCAGGCGAATCGTTTACTGGTGAAAACAATGTTTGAAGAATTTGGTGAATGTTATCCTTTACATCTTGGAGTAACAGAGGCAGGTGATGGTGAAGATGGAAGGATTAAAAGTGCAATAGGGATCGGCTCTCTCCTGGAAGATGGCTTGGGTGATACGGTCCGGGTATCATTAACTGAAGATCCTGAGATAGAAATTCCTGTGTGTAAGGATTTGGTAAAAAGGTATTGTTCGCACGCCTCCCAAAAAGAGGAATTGGCTGCCGTCCCGAGCCTGGAGAACGGAACTACCGGTGTAGAGAATAGTCCGTCTTCACCTGAAACGATTCCGTATTCACCTTTTAAATATGAAAGGCGGGAATCTAAAGCGGTTGATAACATCGGGGGAAAAAATGTGCCTGTAGTAGTTGCAGACCTGAGAAAGACAGAAAAGATAGCGCCGGAAAATTTGACAGCTATCGGTTACAGGTATATAGCACGCAATGATAAATGGCATATTGATGACATGGCAGCAGATTATATCATAAGTGGCCGGATTCTTGATTTTGAACTGCCGGGAACATTAAAAGTGATCTGCGATCAAAAGATATGGGTGGCGGCAACGGATAAAGAAAAATATTTTCCGGTATTAGAAGCAGGACAATATCTTGATGATGCAGTTGAGCGGTCTCCTCGGATGAATTTTATAATGATGGAATGTTTCTCCGGAAAGTATAACCAACACCAAACAGAAAAATTGTTTTCAAAGGTAAAGACAGATCCTACCGTTGTTCTTTGTTTATTTTCTTCCAATATAAACGCAATGCAAAGTGTCCGCCGGATGTTTGTTGATTTAATGGATCGTAAGATCATGTCGCCGGTTATTTTGCTGACCGGAAGCGATTGGCAAACACCCGATGAACACCTGATACATTATGCAATTGAGACCGGCGCTCTGTTCCTGGAAGGAATGGGAGACGGGATTTGCCTGGGTATGAGCCAGAAGAGTTATACAAAGTCGTCATTAGGCAAAGAGCAAGTTAAAGTGACGGGGAGAAATTATACCAGCAGTCAAACCATGGAACAATTCATCAACAATACTGCGTTCAGCATTCTGCAGGCGACAAGAACCAGGATTTCCAGGACAGAATATATTTCCTGTCCCAGTTGCGGAAGAACGTTATTTGATTTGCAGGAGACCACGGCAAAGATCCGTGCCCGGACAAATCATCTGAAAGGTGTGAAGATCGCCGTTATGGGTTGTATTGTAAACGGGCCGGGAGAAATGGCTGATGCCGATTTCGGTTATGTAGGTAGCGGCCCGGGCAGGATCACTTTGTATAAAGGTAAAGAGATTGTAAAACGAAATGTGAGCAGTGAAGTGGCAGTGGATGAACTTATTAATTTACTTAAGGAGAGCGGTGTCTGGGTGGAAGCATAAAATCAAGAGATGAAAAGAGACCGTTGGATCATCCTGTATCTTGCTATCCTGGCTGTTCATTTAGCAGGAATTTTTCTGAATGATGAATTGATTCAGGTCCTTACCAAGCCGTTGCTCGTTATTCTCCTGGTCTTATATTTTTTATTGAGAACAAAAGTCTGGAAAGGCCAGCTAAAAAATTGGGTACTGGCTGCTTTATTTTTCTCGTGGGCAGGGGACATCTTATTAATGTTCCAGGAAAAGAGTGAGCTGTTCTTTTTATCCGGGTTGGCTGTATTCCTGGCAGCACAGTTATTTTATATTGTTTTCTTTCATAACATCCGTATAAGGGAAAGAATAAAAGGTTACTGGATCTTTTTGCCGGTCGTTATGATTTATTACATTGCTCTTATCACATTTCTTTCTCCATTTCCCAGAAAAATGGGATTGCCTGTCCGGGTTTATGGAATCGTGATCAGTATTATGTTCCTGCTGGCCTTGCACATGTTATTTATAAAGAATAAAATTGCGGGAAGATTAATGATGGCAGGTGCATTATTATTTATCATTTCTGATTCTGTTCTGGCTATTAACAGATTTTACAACCAGTTTGAACCGGCCGGTCTTATTGTGATGTTGACTTATGGCCTCGCACAGTTGTTGATAACGGATGGCGCCATAAATTACATTCGCAAAGAATGAATTTTTCAAATATTGAATTGATATCTTAGAGTATGCAACAGACAGATTTTTTAGTAATTGGTTCAGGTATCGGGGGGCTGACTTATGCATTGAAAGTAGCTCAGCGGTTTCCAGATAAAAAAGTAGTGGTGATCACGAAAGCAGCAGCTGATGAAACGAATACCAAGTATGCGCAAGGCGGTGTGGCGGTAGTCAATGATCCCGAACATGACAGTTTTGAAAAACACATTGAAGATACCTTGATAGCCGGAGATGGTTTATGCAATCCTGATGTAGTGGAAATAGTTGTGAAAGAAGGCCCGGACCGTGTCCGGGAAATCATTCAATGGGGGGCAAGGTTTGATAAAGAATCGGATGGTGATTATAAATTAGGAAGAGAGGGCGGGCATTCCGAGTTCAGAATTTTACATCATAAAGATGTTACCGGCAGGGAAATGGAAAGAGCGTTACTGGACACTGTGGCAAAACAAAAAAATATTGAGATCATCAAACATTGCTTTGTCATTGACATCATCACGCAGCATCATCTGGGCTACCTGGTCACCAAATCCACTCCTGATATTGAATGTTTCGGTGTGTATGTATTGAATCTTCATACAAACCGCATTGAAAAGATCAGCTCAAAGATCACATTGCTGGCAACGGGAGGGAACGGGCAAGTGTACCGAACCACCACCAATCCATCCATTGCCACAGGCGATGGAGTGGCAATGGCCTACCGTGCCAAAGCAAGAATAGAAAATATGGAGTTCATTCAGTTTCATCCTACGGCTCTTTTTGAACCCGGCGTGAGAGGCCAGGCTTTCCTGATAACCGAAGCCGTGCGTGGCGATGGCGGCATTTTACGCAACAGGAAGGGAGAAGCATTCATGGAAAAATATGATCCGAGAAAAGACCTGGCGCCAAGAGATATAGTTGCCCGGGCAATAGACAGCGAAATGAAGAAGACAGGTACGGAATATGTGTGGCTGGATTGCCGGCATTTCAATAAAGAAAAGTTTGTAGAACATTTTCCCAATATTTACGAAAAATGTTTGTCAATCGGAGTCGATATTACCAAAAACATGATACCGGTGGCGCCTGCTGCTCATTACAGTTGCGGCGGCATCAAAACAGATGAGTGGGGCAGAAGTTCTGTTAAAAATCTTTATGCCTGCGGTGAATGTGCCAGCACCGGCCTGCATGGGGCGAATCGTCTGGCCAGTAACTCGCTTTTAGAAGCAATGGTATTTGCACATCGTTGTTATGAAGACGCTTCAGAAAATATTAATTCTATTTCATTTCAAGCGGGCATTCCCGACTGGAATGCCGGGGGAACCACGGAGCCGAAAGAAATGATCCTGATCACACAGGGACTGAAAGAACTTCAGTTGGTGATGAGTGATTATGTGGGTATAGTCCGCAATGATATTCGCTTGCAAAGAGCCATGCGCCGCCTCGACCTTTTCTGGGAGGAAACAGAACAGTTGTATGAAGGCGCCACTCTTTCACCGCAACTGCTGGAATTGCGTAATATGATCACAGTCGGATACCTTATTGTAAAAGGGGCTACATTCCGTAAAGAAAGCCGGGGCCTTCATTTCAATACCGATTATCCGGGCAAGAGTGCATTGGTGCAGAATATCGTCTTATAGCTTCATTATCTTTGAGCAATATGTATTATTTAGTTTACGGATCGTTTTATGCCATTTCATTGTTACCGCTGAGGATCCTGTATTTTTTTTCTGACTTCATCTTTTTCCTGATTTATTATGTAATCGGTTACCGGAAAAAAATTGTGTTCAGTAATCTGCTGCAGGCTTTTCCAGAAAAAACAGAACAGGAACGGAAAAAGATCGCTAAAAAGTTTTACAGGAATTTTACAGATACATTTATTGAGACGATAAAAATGATCTCTGCTTCAGAATCCTATATTCTGAAAAGAGTGCAGGGTAATTGGGAAGTGATAAACCGGTATTATGATAGCGGCAGAAGCATTCAGCTCTTACTGGGGCATAACTTCAACTGGGAGTGGGCTAACGTAACGACGGCAAAGAATTTAAAGTATCTCTTTCTGGGCGTATATATGCCTTTAAACAGCAAGATCATAGACCGCCTTATGTATAAACTGCGTGCAAAAAACGGAACGAAATTGCTGCCTGCAACAAAAATGCAGGAAGCGATGTTGCCTTACCGCGATCTTCAGTATGTACTTGCGTTGGTTGCAGACCAGAATCCGGGACGACCCGCCCATGCCTGGTGGTTTAACTTTTTTGGGAAACCGGTCCCGTTCGTGAAAGGGCCCGAAAAAGGAGCAAAGGCAAAAAATACGATTGTGATATTTGCTTTTATTCATAAACTCGGGAGGGGTCATTATGAAATGGTTTTCTTTGTGGCTGAAGAAAACCCTGCTGCATTGCCGGAAAAAGAATTGACGGGGAGATATGTACGTTATCTTGAAAATGTTATTCGTGAATATCCGGAAATGTGGTTATGGAGCCACCGCCGGTGGAAGTATGAATGGAAGCCTGAATACGGTAAGATCATTGAATGATTTTATCTGACCTGCCCTTTTTAATACAGCAAGAAACGACACGGGAGAATTCCTCTCATCTTACCTGTTTGCGTCTTTCATAAAGATATCTCCGGTAGCGGGCAGAGGAATAACTGATAGCTGCAGAAAAAATCAACTGTATCTAATAGCACTTACGATAACCCTCAGCATGCAACGTAAACAAAAGAAGCCGGCATTTTCAGACAGCACCCTTTTTATCTTTTCTTTTTTTCAGCAAGCCTATTTCCTGTTATATAATTGATTAAACAGGAATTTAAAAGTGCCGTGAGCCTGCGCTCTGAAAGTTATCTCAGGCCCGAAAGCGTATAACTTTCCCTTGCCGAGTGTAGCTTCAAAAGCTGCAACAGCATCTTTAATATAATTTTGCCCCCACGCCCATCCGCTTCTCAATAAATTTCCATTACCAAACCATGCCAAAGGTTTAATATTGGCAGCACCCGGGAGAATGGTGAATACCGGGCTGTTGTCAAAAATGATATCGGTTTGATGGGGCATTCCCCAATTAGCAGGCTCTTCTGTATTTACTTCCGCCTGCAACACACTTGCAGGGATATAATATTTATCATTAGCAACAGGCCTTTCTTTCCCGGTATTATCAATGGTCAGTAAAGCATTTTTTACCGGTAAATTTAAATAGTAGGCTAAGCCTGCATTTTGACCGACAGTGACGACGGTTCCCCCATTCTCAATAAATTTCTTTAACTGCGGAATTGATTTGTCTGTTGTAATTTTTCCCAGCCATGATTCATACTGCAGAGGCACTTCTCCGGGTTTGGGTTCAGAAGAACCAAACATTCCGGTTTCCGGCTGACCCTGGGATCTGTAGGCCGGGATACCATCATCAATAAATAAGAGGATATCATATTTTGAATTGAGGTCTCCCTTATCAATCTCCTGAGGATAGATTACAGAATATGTAAAATGAAACTGCTCCAGCAACCAACGCACCCAGCCCGAAGGAATAGACCCGCCATAATGATCAAACAATGCGATCTTTGATGGTGAAATTGTTTCCAATCCATCGGGGGTGGAAGCAGCAGGTACAACCGGAACTCCCCATTTTGTAGCTTCATCATTTAGTATTTTAAAACCATCTGCCGGAATATAAAACGAACCGGCAGGCACATCACCTGTAGCTGAATGGATTCTTTTGACTTTGACTCCGGCAGTAAGCAGGTCGTTTGCTGCAATAAATGAATTATTGACTGCCGAGCTTAAAAAATATCCTTTGGATGATTTCTTCACACGGGTAACAGGTGGTGATTGAATTTCTCCGTAAGGGATCTGATCAAAAGGACCATCAAATCCTTCAAGTATCCTGTCAAATTTTACTCCCATTTGAAATGCCAGTGTCCATCCCGCAGCATCGTAAGGACGAATGGGCGGGCCCCCGGGGTATTGGAAATCATTTCTGTAATTCTGAGGTTCAAACATATCCAGTATATGAGGACGAAAAGCCTGGTCTGTTTTTACCACGTAACTGCCGGCAGGATAAGATTTGCCTCCTGCCTGAAATGATGAAGACGCTTTATATACTTTGATACCTGATTTGATCAGTGCATTGATAAAATTTACTGCAGTAGGAAAATCAACCTGGTCAGAAGGAACAACATACCCTCTTGGGTCACGCAGGGCAGAATCCATCAGCACCTTATTAAAATACCTGGCCGGTATTTTGAATTGCCCGAAAGAGGAAACTGGCTTTTTTTCTATTCCTTTTGCCACATCCTCATTAAATATTTCTTTTACTTTTTCAATTACTTTCGGTTCTATTGTCCATGCATTTTCATTCCCTTTGGTAATTGAATTTTTTCCCATTACATAGATATTCTCCAACAAGCGCCAGCCCATCATCTGTGCATAATCCAAAACGGCATAGTTGAGAGAAATTGAATAATCAATTGATTGTTTCATGTGCCATTTCTGGGGATAAACGGGGAAAGGTGTATTGTTATCTGCAATTAGCCTGTCGGGTATAAAAGGTATTTCCGAAGGTGTGGGGCTTCCGATTATCTCTGTAAGAATACCGATCATATTGTGGAAATAAGGTGTTGTTCTCAATCCTCCGTTCCACCAGGTATTAAAACTGGAACCGCCCAGCCTGGTGTATCCCGGCTTTCCTTCCCTGTTTAACCTGTTGATCATTGCAGTTCCCACTCCGTCAAGCCCGGTTACCAGCAAAGGATCATAAACATAATTAAAAGGATCCCTGTAAGGAGGTCCTGCCAGCACTGATCCGTCAGGGCCTGCCTGGTGATGGTTGTAAACAATTTGCGGCATCCATTCCACGTATAATTGCCGGGAAATATTCTCTGACTCTTTCATATTGTTCATATAAAAATCCCGGTTGTTATCATGGCCAATGTATTTATTATACACTTTGGGAAGTCTCAGATTCCTTTTCAGTGTATCATCATTTCTCATATACCAATTTGCCGTCAACTCCAGTCCATCAGGATTTACTTCGCACAATAATATAATCACATTGTTCAGGATGGAAAGTGTTTCTTCATCATTTGAACTTAGGAGCTTATAATAAAAAGCGATCAATTCCTGCGACGGGATAGTTTCCGTAGCATGCAATCCACCATCTATCCAGATCACAGGTTTTCCTTCCTGTTCCAGTTGTTTTGCTTCGGTATCGGAAATTTCTGCCCTGGCCAGTTTCTGTGAAATCTCTTTATACCGTGCAATATTCTTCAGGTTCTGCGGAGAAGATACGATCGCCATATACATGGAGCGACCCTCTTCCGTCTTACCGATATCCTGCAAAATTGTTCTGTCGGAATTCTTCGCCAATTCCCGGAAATATTTTTCAAATTGAGTGTAGTTTACAAGATGATAATCCTGGCCGATGTCAAATCCGAAGAACTCTTTTGGCGATGGAAGTTTTTGTGCGGTAACTATGGTTACCGGTAAAAAGAAGACTACAAAAATTGAGATAAACTTTTTCATAAGCGCATTTCTTGGTGATTCAATAATGGCGGAGCCCGTCCGTAAAAACGAATTTAAAATATTGTTTCGAGAGCCGGTTCAGGAACACCTCATATCTTTCTGCCCTGATCATCTATTCCCGGATGAAATATTTTTTTCTTTGCCCCGGCAGGAGAAAAAATTTCTTAAGAGAAAAACAGCCGGGTTCAAATAGAAATATTTTAATATCTGAGAAAGGTAATGCGTCAATAACCCGGAAACAGTTAGAAATTAAAAATGGAATTGAAAATTTATGTTATGAAGATCCGGGGCCACGACCGAAAAGAGGCCGGTCCATTTTAGAACCAGCCTCTTTTTTTCACCAAAACCCCGCCTGCGATTGATAACCGGCAGGCATTAACAGACAGTATTGAAAAAATTGGTTGCAATAGTAAGACAACCACTACTTTCAGATTGCTGCATGGTTATGAAATTGTTTTTAATTTTCCCATCCATACGGGTTTCCCCTGAATTTTCCGCACCAGGAACATGATACCGACGAAGATGAAAAACAATGGTCCTAAAAAGCCCAGCAGAGCCACATACCTTGTTCCGTAAAATTTTTCCATCGGCCTTCTCAGCCTGTGACCGATCAGGTACATACTCGGCACCATCACCAGTGTCAGGAAGAATGAAAAGATCAGCCCGAAGATGATCGTCCAGCTCAGCGGGCCCCAGAACACTACCGTGTCTCCTCCAAAAAAGATCTTCGGATTCAGATGCTGGAACAATGAAACAAAGTTGATGTTCAATCCTACCGCCAATGGTATTAATCCAAGAACTGTTGCCAATGCTGTTAACAGTACGGGAATGATACGGATCTTCCCTGCTTGTATTGCTGCTTCTCTTGTGCGCAGTCCACGATTGCGCAATTCATCGGTAAATTCAATTAACAAAATTCCGTTCTTTACTACGATGCCTGCAAGGCCAACAATGCCCACACTGATCATGATCGAAGGCATGCTCATACCTGTGATTGCATAACCAAGAAATACACCGATAACCGAAAAGAAAATTTCAGTTAGTACAATGAATGGTTTGCTCAGGCTGTTGAATTGTAAAACAAGAATCAGGAAGATCAGCAGCAGTGCAATGATCAGCGAACGGCCAAGAAATGACAGTGTTTCATTTTCCTGTTCACTTTGCCCCGACAGTTTGATACTGACATCAGATGGAATCCTTGTTTTGGATCTGAAATCGGCAACTTTAAAACCAAGTTCTTTATTGATCCCGGTCACTTTGGATAAGTCCAGCACATTGGATTGCAACTGGATCGTTCTCTTCTCATTTTTTCTTTTGATGCCTCCTGCCGTATTGGTGTATTCCACTTTTGCTATGGCATTCAGCGGCACCTGCTTCACTGCCATGGTGTTAAAATCACGAAAGGTGATACGCATGTTCATCAGGTCGGTGATATTGTTCCGTACCAGGTCACTGTAACGCAATTGAATTTTGTATTCATCCTCCCCTTGTTTCAGCTTGCTCACTTCTTTTCCGAAAACGGCAGTGCGCAGGTACATCCCTACCTGAGCCGTACTCAATCCCTCTCGCAAAGCTTTTTCCCTGTCTACGGTGATCGTGATTTCAGGATTGTTGAGATCCACATCCATGGCCAGCTTTTCTATTCCCTCTATTTTATTTGTGTCCAGGTAGTTTTTAAGATCAGTAGCTACTTTGGCAATCTCCTGGAAATTGTCTCCTGCAATTTCAATATTCACCGGAGGATCGGTTGGCGGGCCGTTGTCTTCTTTATTTACTGTGATCTCCGCACCGGGGATTCCTTTCATAGCATCACGTATCTGGTTCAGGTACGAACTGGTGCTGACGCCATGCCGCTTTTCAAATTCAACAAAAGATACCTGGATACGGCCGAGATTAGGTTGAATACTTTTATTTTGATCTCTCGGGTTATTAGCTCCCAATGCCACATTGGAAATAATGCTCTCTACAATAGATCCGGGCTGACCCGGATGTTCTTTTTCCAAAATCTTATATACTCTTTTTTCCAAAACACTGGTAACCGAATCTGTGTATGTGACACTGGTTCCCACAGGCAATTTCAAATAGACATAAACGAAATTAGGGTCACCATCGGGAAAAAAGGGCTTGGGGTTATTCCTTAAGAACAATAAAAAAACGGAAAGCAAGAACAGTACAAAAAGGTAAACCATTAACCGCACCGGCCTTGCTTTATATAATGCCCAGCGTAATAGTTTTTCATATTGCTTCATCAGCATAGGCAGCAGGTGATTCTGGAACCAATGAATTGCATCACGCAGAATGAAAACATTCAGTATTGCCGCCAGCGAAATAAAAATCAGAAAATTTCCAAAGCCATGCCAGCCGGCAAAATTCAGGATGATACCTGCTATAATGAAAAACCAGAACCACCATCTTTTGAAAAGATGCATTTTCGGTTTTTCAAATTCTTTTCCTTCCGGTTTCATGAAGCTCACCGCAAAAACAGGGTTGATGAGAAATGCCACGATCAGTGATGCCGTCAATGTCAATATCAGCATTGTGGGCAGATAGATCATAAATTTCCCGATAAGTCCGGTCCATAGTAATAACGGAAAGAATGGCGCCAGCGTGGTCAATGTTCCTGAAAACACCGGCATGAATATTTCTCCCGCGGCCATTTTGGCCGCCCGGTCTATAGGGACTTTTCCATTGGCGTAAATGCGGTGTGTGTTTTCAATGACCACGATGGCATCATCCACAATGATCCCCAGTCCGAAGAGCAGAGCAAACAATACAATAAAATTGAGTGTAACGGATGTGCCTACCACAAAATCTGCCACCGGTAAAAAGAGAAATGCTACAAACACACTGAGGGGAACACTCAACGCTACAAAAAATGCATTGGTTACTCCCATAAAAAACATCAGCACCAGCAAGACAAGTACAAACCCGATGACGATTGTATTGACAAGATCATTAAATGAAGTTTTAGTCTGCCTGCTCTGATCTCCGGTAAAATCCACCCGCAGGTCGCCGGGCAATTCATTCTTTGCCTTCATCTCAGCCACGATGGCTTTGATCTGATCAGCTGCATCAATGAGATTTTCACCCGTACGCTTGATGATATTCAGCGTCACTACATTCTTACCGTTCAGCCTCGCATAGCTGTCTCTTTCTTTTACCGTATCTTTTATTTGGGCAATATCCCTGAGATAAACAATCGCATTTGCCTGGCTTCCTTTCACAACAATATTCTGCATATCGGCAGGTGTGGTAAACTGTCCTCTCACCGTCAGGTTTCTTTTCATGTTCCCTACTTCGATTTGTCCGCCGCTGATATCATGATTTTCCCTGGAGATCGCATTTTCAATATCATCAAAAGTGACTTTGGCGCTTTGCATTTTAAAAGGGTCCACGTTTACCTGTATCTCTCTTTCCGGAGCTCCTGCAATATCTGCACGGCTGATCTCTTTAAGTTCTTCAAAACGATCCTGCATTTTGTCAGCAAACTGTTTCAGTTTTATCCCGTCATAATCGCCGCTGATATTCACAAACATGATCGGTATCTCGCTGATGGAAAATTCCTGCACATCCGGTTGAGAAGTCAGGTCATTCGGCAGGTCGGACATTGCCTTATCCACTGCATCTTTTACTTTCTGATGTGCCACATCATTCTTTACTTCGGTGCTGAACTCAACCACGATCAGTGAATAATCCTGCTGGGAAATGGACTGCACTTTATTCACCTTGGCTCCGCTGATACCTTTTATCTGTTTTTCAAGAGGACGGGTAACCAGGTTTTCTATATCCTTGGGAGAATTTCCGACATATACCGTAGTGACAGAAATGGTGGGAACCACCACATCCGGAAATTGTTCTTTGGGTAATGTGATGAATTTATTCAAACCGAACAAGGTGATAATGATCGTAATGATATAGATAGCCGTCCGGTTATCCACTACCCAACTCGTAGGTTTGAATTGTTTGAATTTACCCTTAATTCCTTCCCATGCTTTCATAAAATAGTTTTGATCTGGAGTTTTAATATCGTTTATCCCGTAATTTTTTTATTGAAGAGCCACGGATTGCCCGTCATACAACTGCTGGTATCCTTCAGTAATGATCTGATCACCATCCTTAAGCCCGCTTTTGATCTCCATCTGGCTTTCATACGTCTCGCCGGTTTCCACCAATCTTTTCCTGGCAACAAAACGATCTCCTTCTTTCACCATCACATAGACATATTTTCCTTTTTCATCTGACTGTACAATATTGAGCGGTACCACGATCACATTTTTAGAAGAATAGTCTTCGATCCGCACTACTGCAACCTGATTTACTTTCAATGCAGGATCAGACGGAATTCTTGCTTCTGTGGTGAAAGCCCTTGTATTCGGATTGATAGTAACACTCATTACTTTAAGAGCAGTTGTAAAAGTTTTGCCGATGTCCGGAACTGTCACTTTCAGCGTTGTTCCTTTCGAAATTCCTTTTTGATAATTCTCCGGAACTTCGGTGACTACTTTCATACTGTTGGTGTTTACAATACGGATCTGCGGGCCGGCAGCTGTGGCGCCGGTGAATGTTTCACCTGCTTTTATGTCCACTACATCAGCCTGTCCTGAAATAGGAGCATAAACAGAATATGTTTTCCAGCTTTCTTTTACAGTGGCTATCTGTCTGTTCAGTGCCTCCACGTTATTCTTAGCGCTGATCAGCTGCACTTCTGTGCCAATGCCCTGGTCCCACAGATTTTTCTGGCGGTTGTAAATATTCTCCGCATAATCAAGCTGGGTTTTCAAAGCATCTATCTGCTGAAGAATGACCGCATCATCGAGTTTGGCCAGCAATTGTCCCTGCATTACATGATCGCCCTGTTTTACAAATAATTCTTTTACCTGGGCCGGCGCTCCCCTCGGAGTGACCACTACACTATTATCTGCATCGATCTTCCCCTGCAGTTCGATATAATGAGTAAAATTCTGCGGAGTTACTGTACTTACTGCCACAAGTTTCCTGTTTTGCTCGTCAGCAGCAGTAGTGTCCAGCTTAGCGATCTGTTCTTCCAGGCTTCTGATATCCGATTCCAGGCTTGTCTGTTCTTTCTTTTTTGATTCCAGTTTTTTCTTCAGGGAAGCGAGATCATTATCACCACCTTTTTTTCCGCCGTCGCAGCCGGAGATCATCAGTGCAAACCCTATTGTGATCAGGACAAGAATTTTCTTCATAAAATTTATTGTTATGGTAATTGAATTACAGTTTTCCTAATGATTTTAAATAATCCACTTTGGCAATGATGGCATCATACAGTGCGCTGATGTAATTGCTTTGTGCCGCTTTCAGGTCTGTTTGTGCTGCCGTGATCTCCGTATTGGAGCCTACACCGGCATCAAATTTTTTCCGTGTCTGGTTATACACTTCTTCGGCCAGCTGCATATTTTTTTTCTGAAAATCAAGAGTGAAAACAGCTGTTGTAAAATTATTCCTCGCTGTTTCTATATCGTTGTCAATGGAAAGTTTCAGGGCATTTTGCTGATTGATGCTTTGCTGAAGTTCCAGCGAAGCTTTCCGGATCTTTGCCCTGATCGAGTTCCCGTGAAAAATGGGTATGTTCACACGAAAACTGATCGCAGAGATTGGTATCCAATCTACACTTCCGGAAAAAATGAACTTATTGCGCTGTGCATTTTCATTGTAATAAGCATTCAGCATCAGGGTAGGATAGCGGCTTAATTTATACCGCCTGACGTTATACTCTCCCAGCCTGATACCTATCTCTGAATATTGAAATTCTTTTCTGTCACTGTATTTAAAATCGGAGACCTGAGGTAAGTTTTCCCGAACCTGGTCATAACTTATGGTATCGGTAAGCCTCAAAGAATCTTTCACCGGCATCCCCATCAGCAATTTCAAACCGAGATAACCATTATTGACCTGGCTGATCACTTTTAATCTTTCGGTTTGCAGGTTGGCCAGTTGAACGGAAACTTTATCAATATCCAGCTTTTCGGCAAATCCGTTTTTGTAGATCTCTTTAGTGTCGCTCAATAATTTTTCCAACCGGTCAATGTTGGCATCCAGCAATCCGATCTGTGTCTTGCTGGCCTGTAACTGGTAGTATATCTTATAAATATTGGTTTTGATCGTTTCTTCCGTTACCTCCACACTTTTCATGGCAAAATCAAGAACGGTTTTTCTTGCCTGCAACCCGACGAATACCTGACCATCGAACAGGATCTGGTCCAATGAAATGCCGCCTGTTGCCGCCCATTTGATCCCGAAAGGAAATTTTTCATAAGTACCGGGAGGTCCGCCGAAAAATTCAGCCGGCACCAATGTTACCGGGATCTTCGCCGTATAGACAGTAGAGAAACTCCCGTTTACCTGTGGGTATGCAGCCGAAGTGAAATCTCTGTTTGTCTGATCCTGTATCTGTACGTCCAGCAATGCATTCTTTACCTGCACACTGTTTTTCATTGCATAGTCCACGGCCTGCTGTACCGAAAACTCATAAACAGCAGGCGGCTGCTGTGCCATGACCGATCCAGCCAGCAGCAAAGCTGCCGGAACTAACTTAATCTTTTGCCTGCGTCTATTCATGTGCCTGTGATTTTTTTTCCTGTTGATATTTTAAGATCAGTTTATGGCCTTTGATGGTGGCAAGGCCAAAAAGATAATTTTCAAAACTCTGCAATATCACTTCTGTTAGGTTATACTTGCGGGGAGGGAACAGATCCATGTTAAAAATGACCATCATGGATTCCAGGCGGAACCGGGAAATAATCTCCGCATTGATCTCCGGACGGAACAATTCTTCTTTTATACCCCGCTCAATATTCTTGCGTACTACCTCTAGCAAAAATTCATCTTTGTATTTTAAAAATTTCCGGTAAGCATTGTGATGGAATTTTTCAAGATCATAGAGTACGGCAGGATTCATATTCCGGAACTGACCTACGATGTTTTCCATAGTAAGGAATATTTCTTCTATTGCATCTTTTGACCGTAAAACACAATCCCTGCAATCCTGTTTTCCCCTGCTGATCTCCATTTCTACTGCAGCTTCTACCAGTTCATCCTTATCATTAAAATACTG
>WBZR01001356.1_pt1 | contig 22421 bp, 20 predicted proteins | sample 5204231 | NCBI WGS metagenome assembly WBZR01 (sample SAMN12412403, study PRJNA552823) | activated sludge metagenome | isolation source: activated sludge from anammox sidestream of wastewater treatment plant... | place: USA: Virginia | collected 2017-08 | reverse complement strand
CGCCAGCGCGGCGCGGCGCGCCGTGCGCTCCTCGCATCGCCCCGCGAGGAGCGCGTCGAATCCGATCGCGGCCGCGACCGAGAGCGCGAAGACGACCGTGAACGTGTACTTCACGAAGAGGATGCCGCGGAGCACCGGAAGGTGCGCGGCGAGGTCGCCGAAGGCGCCGACGTTTCGCGCCAGCAGGATGGTCGCCCAGGCGACGCAGCCGAGGGCGGCGTGGCGCATCGGCGCGGCGCGGGCCACGACCCCGAGCGTCGCGAGCATGACCGCCGCGCCGCCGAGCGACGGCGTGAGCAGCCCCTCGGCGAACGCCCGGCCGGGCGCCACGAAGAGCGCCGGCGTCGCCAGGCTCGCGAGCGATGACCACGGCACGACGAAGCTCGCGAGCTGCGAGCGGCCTCCGAGCGTGAGCCCGGACGCGCGCGCCATCGACTCGAGCGCCGGCACGAGCAGGAACCCCGCGAGGCCGCCAGCGAGCACGAGCCCACCCGCCGTCGACGCGAGCGTCGCGGCCCCCCGTCCGCCGCGCCGCCGCGCCGCGCGCACGAGCGCCCACGCCGCCGTGAACGCGAAGCAGAGCAAGCTCGCCTGCAGCTTGCCGCCGAGCACCGCACCCGCGGCGGCAAGCGCGAGCAGCGTCCAGCCGCCGGCGCGGCCCGCCCGGCCACGCTCGAAGCCGAGCAGCATGAGCGGCAGGAACAACTCGGTCGAGAGCGGATGGTGCGCGATCCACGCCAGCGGGTACCCGCCGTAGGCGACGAGCGCGGCGCCGAGACATGCGGCGGCCGGAGCCAGACGGATCTCACGCAGGAAGGCCCAGGTAGCGCAGGCGAGGAGGAGGAGCCGCGCCAGGTAGAAGAGATCGGCATGGCCGGGAGACGGCCAGAGGTTCAGCGGCAACTGCAGCGGATTCCCGGCGCCGGAGTTCAGGTTCGCGGCGAGCGGACCCCCGAGGCCGCTCCCCGGGCTCCAGAGCGGAAGCTCGCCGTCGGCGAACGCCGCGCGTGCGAGATACGGGCTCGGCTCGTCGACCCACGCGGCGCCCTCGGCATCGAGGAGATGCGGGGGCGGCGGGGGATCGGGAGCGTCAAGCGGGCCTCGCGGCGTCAGCCCGGCCGTCGAGGACGCGGCCGAGAGCGAGCGCCCGTCGAAGACGACGTCGGCGAAGAAGGCACCGTGCAGCACCAGGAACACGAGCAACGCCGGCGCGACCGACACGGACTTAGGGGCCCTCCCGAGACACCGAGGCGCGGCCGCGGCCGCGCGGCGGTCTTCAGTGAAACGCTATGCGACGCACGTACAGATCGAGCGGCGGCCGCTTGTTCTGCGCGTCGCCGAGCGTCTTGATGACGGCGCGCGCGTCGCCCCATTCCTCCCACATCACGTAGGCGGTGCCGCCGCCGACGGCGACCTGCGGAAACCGCACCGTCCCCTGGCCCTCGGCCTCCGGTCGGTCCACCACGGCGAGCGGCGCCTTCCACGTGGCGCCGTCGTCCATCGAGCGTGTCAACCGCACGCCGCGCGCGCCCGCCGCGTAGACGAGATAGAGCGTGCCGTCGGGGCCGGACGCCAGGCGCGGCGCGCTGGCCTTGACCTCGGCCGGCGTCAGCGGCGCGGCCGCGTCCTTCCCGGGGCTCCAGGAGCCGTCCGGCTGCAGACGGGCGTAGTAGATCGCCTCGGCGCCGCCGCGCGCCTTCGCCTCGAAGACCGCCGCCGCGCGTTTGCCGTCCGAGAAGAGCTGGGCCGTCGGCGCGGTGCCGCCGGGCTGCTCGTGCAGCAGCACGTCCTCGCCCCAGCTGCCCCCGCCGTCCGCCGACGAGTCCGCCCAGACCTCGGCGAAGGCGTTGATTCCTCCGACGGCCGCCGTCCAGAGGACGACGGCGCGACCTCCCAGGAAGGCGACGCGCGGCGCCAGCGGCGCGCCGCGTCCCTTGCCGTCGTCGACCCGCATGGGCTTCGACCACGTCGATCCGCGGTCCGCGGAGACCGCCGCCATCACGACGCGGCCCGCCGCCGGCGCCTGCTCCTCCCAGGCCGCGATGACCCGGTTCTCGCCGTCGCACGCCACGGAGACGGCGTTCGCCATCAGGCCCCCGCCCTCGCCGTCGTCGATGCGGACGTCCTGCGGCAGCCAGGTCGCGCCGCGATCCGCGGAGTGATTCCCGAAGATGCCGGTCGTGTAGCCGCGCTCGTCGGGCCAGGCCACCGTCACGCCGCCGTTGCGGTCGGTCGCGATGGCCGGTGCGAAAGCCATCGGCTCGGTGTTGAGCACGCGCGGATCCGACCAGCTCGCGCCCCCGTCACGGGTGCTCCGGAACACGACGAACTTGTTCCCGGTCTCCGGCCGCCGCGCCTGCCAGGCCGCGAAGAGCTCCCCGTCATTCGCGCCCGGGAGCATGGTGAGACCGATCGTGATCGTCCGCAGCATGTCGTCGGGGCTCAGGTGGGCCTCCGGCCCGAACGGCTCCCCGGCCTCCGGGGCCCGCCGGAAGACGACCGGACGATAGGGTGGCTCGTCCCGCATCCAGATCGCCACCGCGCCACCGTTCGCGAGGGCGTGGATCGCCGCGTAGTACGCGACCTGATACCGCCCGACGTTCCCGGTCTCGCCGTTCAAGCGCTCGATCGCGGCGAACTCGGGGCCCTTCGGCTGACACCCCAGGAGCGCAAGGATGACGGAAAGCAGCAGAGACCCGTGGAGACCGCGGCGGCAGCGTCGCAAGGAAGCACCCATCCTGGTGATGGCCGTCGGCGTCGAAGCGGCGACGCTCTCGACCGGAACGGCGGACAAAAAGAGGGGGGACGGCGTACGAGACGCCGTCCCCCCGGACTTCAGACTCGGAGATTCCCGTCTAGGACAGGATTACTCCGCGGTGTAGCGACCGAGCGTCGAGGTACCGAACGGACCCACCGCCTGGCCGTGGTAGGCGAACAGGAAGGTGGCCAGGTCGATGCCGTTGATCGTGGTGTCGCCGATCGGCACGTTGCCCTCGTCGCTGCCGACCTGGCAGTTCGTGAGGCGGACGAAGCCGGAGGTCTCGGCCGGAATCGAGGCCGGGATGATCGCCGGGAGATCGATCGCCGCGAGGGACGCGTTCTCGGCGATCTTCGCCGTGCTCGAGCAGGTCAGGCAGATGTCGGGCAGCGACACGAAGGACTCGACGTTGTCGTAGTACTGCCCGTTGCAGCAGACCGCCGCGCCGTTGGTGAGAGCGGCCGGAATCGGGCCGATCTCGGACTCGGAGAACTGCGCGTTGCCCGCCGGGAACGCCACGCCGATGAAGAAGACCTCGGAGTCCTGGAGGTCCAGCGGGTTGAAGGTCTGCAGGAAGAGACCAGCCGAGACCGGACCGGTGAGGAAGAAGTCCGCACCGGCGGGAAGCGTCTGGCCGTCGACGATCCCGATCGCGTTGTTGCCGAACGCCGCGTTGGTGGCGGTGTTGGCGACGACCCAGCTGCCGATGAGGGCCGGGGTCGCGCTCGGCGCTTCCGGATCCTCGGGCTCGCAGGTCTGGCTGTTGGTGTCCGCGTCGAACGACGTGACCGTGATGAAGCCCTTCTCACCCGTCAGGTTGATCACCGGGCCAGTGTTGATGTTGTCCTGGCCGGTCTGGAGCTGACCCTGGAGCGCGGTCGGATCCACGACGACGGTGTCACGCGGCGTCAGGCAGATGAAGACGTCCGCGAGGTGGTCGCAGCTCTCGGACCAGAACGACCAGTGCGTCGCCAGAGGATCCGAGTCCTCGCCGCCGATGCGGCTAACGAGCTGGAAGCTCGCCTTTCCGTCCGTGACGTCGAACGGCATGATCAACGCCACCGCCGGCTGAAGCGTGGTGACCGTGTCACCGAGTTCGGCCGCCTGCACGGGACACGTGGCAAGCGCCACGCCTGCCAGGGCCGTCCCGAAACTAAACTTGATGCCCTTCCTCATAGTGCTCTCTCCTTTCGTCTCCACTCGTTCGCTGTGAGACTTCACTGACCGTGCTGCACATCGCGCCGGTCCGGTTGATGGCGCGATCTCTTGGCAATCGTGAGCACCCATCCCCCTTCCGGTCTTTCCGATCAACGACCGCTGGGGAGCGCGTCACTTGCTGAGACTGTGATTCCGAGACCCAGATAACGAAGACCCACGACCCCCAACATCCTCAGGCCGAAAACGCGGCGCATCCTAACCCGAGGTCTGGAAATGTGTCAAGGCTCGAGGGCCTCACTCGGTCATCACCACGTACCAGACCCCGTCGCGCCGTACCCATTGATCGGTGGTCGTGACCCGCTTCTTGATGAAGGTCAGCTCGCCCTCTGGCGTCTTGAGGGGGAAATTGACCTCGTTGGTGACGGCCACGGCGCCCTTGTCCTCACCCTCCTGTTTAACGTCGCTTATTTCGTAGCTTAGGATGTCGAACGCGAGGAAGCGCCGCTTCAGGAAGGCCTCCCGCGAGAGCGATTTCTTCGCCTCGGGATCGACGTACTTGTCGTAGACCTCGGGCCACGCCTTCGACTGCTTGAGGCCCCAGTAGGCAGCCGCGCGCTCCTTCAAGGGGGCGGCGGGGTCGGCTTTCTGACACCCGCCCACCGCTCCGAGCGCGGCCACGAGCGCCACCCCGAGGATTCCCGCGAAGGCCGCCGTGCGGCCCGTCGTCTCGACCCACCCCTCACGTCGCATGCGCATCCGCCTCGTATCCATTGCGACCCTCCGGGTCAATCGTGGCGGGGGGGCGCCTCGTCGACCCAGAAGCTGCGGGCATACTCCCACATGAAGAACTGCCCTGGATCGACGGCGATCTCGCGCTCGACCACGTCGATGCATCGCTGCAGCGTTCCCGGTCCGGCCTCCGGGCCCGGCACCCTCGGCAGCATCGTGAGCGTGTGCGTGCGGCCCGGAGCGTCGCGCCGCACCGTGAACGGCACGAGCGCCGCCCCGGTTCCGGAGGCGAGATACTCGATGCCGAGCGGGAACTCGGCGACGTGGCCGAGGAAGCGAACCCGCCCACGATGGCGGACGAGTTCGGGAGGCACGTCGACCAGCATGTACACCACCTGCCCCGCGCCGAGCGCGGCCCGGATGCGCGCCATCGCGTCCGGCGTTCCGGAGACGATGAAGGGACTCCCGACGATGCGCTCCAGGGAGGCGACCTTGCGTTCGCCGTAGCGGCGCACGACGTCGTGGAGCGGATTGTCGTCGGGTTCGAGCGAGCGCGCGATCACGTTCATGCGATAGCCGAGACGCGCGAGCGCGATGATCGCGAGGCACATGCTGCCATAGTGCGACGAGAACACGATCGCGCCGCGCCCGCCCGCGAGCGCGGCATCGAGGTGCTCGCGGCCGCGCACCGCGAGGACACGCTCGACGCCCTCGACGCCGAGCTCCGGATAGAAGAACGCCTCGGATTCCTCGCACGCCTGCGTCTGGAAGCATCGGCGGATCGCACGACGGGCCGCCGCAGGCGTGAGCGCGTCGCCGTACGCCCGCCGGATGTTGGCGATCGCGGCTTCGCGGCCGACGGTGCGCCGCCAGTAGCGAAGATCGCCGCGGCGCCGCCCCCACCAGAGCGCGGCGCGCCACGACACGCGCGCCAGTGCCGGCATGATCGTGAAATAGTCGAGCTCCATGGCGGCGCGAAGCCAGCGCGCCGCCGCGCCGCCCCTCACGACGGCGCGACCCATCGGTGGTCCATCCGCATGACCCCGAACTCGTCCGAGCGATTGCGGACGCGAAACGGACAGCGGCGCTCCTGGACGTCGTAGATGAGCAGCGCGGAGCGGTTGTCGATCGTCGCGACGTTCAAGTAGTAGCCGCCGCCGAGGAGCGGCAGCCTGGGCACGTGGAGAACCGCTTCGAAGCGCCCGTCGGGACGGGCGCGCATGGCGACCGCATCCATCTCCGTCGACACGCAATAGCAGACGAGGCCGTCGTTGCGTACGAAGGCGATGCCGACCCCCGGCTCGAGCGCCGCGTCGCGCCCGCGTTCGAGCACGACCCGGACCGTGAAGGGCGCGCCGCTCTGCCAGGTCGGCGGATCCAGGCCGTCACCGCCCTCGGCGGTGACCTCGACCAGGCGCAGGACCGCCGGATCGCGCCCGGCCGCCGGCTGGGACGCGACCTGCTCCTCGTCGCGCACGCGCGCGTACTCGAGATACCCGTCGATCACTTCGTCGGCCGGCCCGAGCGCCTCCACGCGCCCCTGGCGCAGCCAGAGCGCGCGGTCGCAGAGCTTCTTCACCTGGTACATCGCGTGCGAGCAGAAGAGGATCGTCTTGCCGCGCGCCCGGAACTCGGTAATGCGGTCGACGCACTTCGTCTGGAAGTGCTGGTCGCCGACGGCGAGCGCCTCGTCGATGATCAGCACGTCGGGATCCACGCTCACCGCGAGCGCGAAAGCGAGCCGCACGTACATGCCCGAGGAGTACGTGCGTACCGGCTGCTCGACGAAGGCGCCGAGCTCCGAGAACGCGATCGCCTCCTCGATGCGGCGCTCGGCCTCGTCGCCGGTGATGCCGAACAGCGCCGCGTGCATGCGGGCGTTGTGGCGTCCGCTGAACTCGGGATGGAACCCGGCGCCGAGCTCCAGGATCGCCGCGAGCGTCCCGCGCACGGAGACCCGCCCGGTCGTCGGCCGCGTCGTGCCGGTGAGCAAGGCCAGCACTGTCGACTTGCCGGCGCCGTTCTCGCCGATGATCCCGATCGACTCGCCGGCCCGCACGTCGAGATCGAGGTCGCGGAGCGCCCAGAACTCCTGGTGTCGCGGCCGGCGCGCGAGCCATTCGAGCGCTCGGTCGAGCGGACGCGCGTAGAGCCGATACGCCTTGCCGAGCCGCTCCGCCCGCACCGCGATCATCGTCACACCAAGTCCGCGAACTCGCCGCGCGCGCGGGCGAACGTCCAGGCGCCGACCGCGAACGTCACGAGGCTCGCCGTCGCGATTTGCAGGAGCGCCGCGCCGTCCGGCGCGACGCCGTAGAGCAGCACGTCGCGATGCGCCTGCACGAGCGCCGTCATCGGGTTCAGCGCCAGGACGGGCTGCAGGAACGGCGGCACGAGGTGCTGCGGGTAGAGGATGGGCGTCACGTAGAACCAGACCGGCAGCAGCACCCCGAGCGCCTGGGCGGTGTCGCGGAAGAAGACGTGCAGCGCCGCCACCGCCCAGCCGACGCCGATCGCCACCGCGAGCTCGGCGGCCAGCAGCAGCGGCCAGGCGGCGAGCGTCGGACGCGGCGGGAACCCGAGCGCCGCCATGAGGACGAGCAGGAGCGCCGTCGCGATCACCTGGTGCACGACCGCGGCGCACGCGAGCTGCACCGGAAGCACCTCGACCGGAAAGATCACCCGTTTCACGAGCGTCGGGTTGTCGACCAGGCACGTGGCGCTGCGGGTGATCGCCTCCTGGATCGCTAGCCAGGGGAAGAGTCCGCAGGCGAGATAGAGGACGAACGGCACGTCGGCGCCGGAGGCGTCCGCCACCCGGACCTTCATCACCGTCGCGAAGACGAAGGTGTACGTCGCGAGCTGGAGCAGCGGCTGGGCGATCGACCAGGCCGTGCCGAGCGCCGAGCCGACGTAGCGGCCGCGCAGGTCGCGCGCCACGAGCGCGTGGACGACGGCGCGCGCCGCGAAGACCGCCTGCGCCATGGCGAAGGGCGCCGTCCAGCCGAGGCCGCGCTCGCCCGCGACGACGGTGCGGGTCGGAACGCCGGCCGCGCTCACGGCGACCCCGGGGCCGCGCCGTCGGCGCGCGCCGCCCGGAGCGCGCGCTCGCGGCCGGCGCGCGCCGTCTCGGCCCGCGCCGCGGGGAGGCGGGCGAGCGCCGCGTCGAAGTACTCGCGCGCGCGCTCCGGCTTGCCGCGATCGAGAGCGATGTAGCCGGCGAGCGTCCGGGCCTCCCCGTCCTCCGGCCTGGCAGCGATCACGGCGTCGATCTTCGCCGCCGCGACGTCGCCCTTCCCGAGCCGGTAGTACAGCATGCCGAGGTTGCGGGTGGTCTCGACGTCGTCGGGCTGGAGCGCCGCGGCCGCGAGCCACGCGCGCTCGGCGTCGGCGAGCCGGCTCCGTTCGAAGTAGGCCTGGCCGAGATTGTACTGCGCGCGGGCGCAGCGCGGCGCGACCGCGACCGTCGCCGACCAGAGCGTGACGCGGTCCCGCCAGTCGCGATTGCGGACGATCGTGCGCGCCGCGAGCGCGCCGATCGCGACCACCACGGCCGCCGCCACGGCCGCCCGCCGCATCGGCCAGCGCGCCCACGCGTCGTCCACGAGGCCGGCGGCGACGAGCGCGATCCCCATCATCGGCACGTAGAGATAGTGTTCCGCGAGGAGCTCGCGAAACGGAACGAGATGCGACACGGGCAGAAGCGCGACCGCGGCCCAGGCGAGCCCGAGTCCGATCGGGTCGCCGCGCCGCCAGCGGGCCCGCGCGACCGCGGCGAGGCCCGCAAGCACGACGACGCTCGCGAGCGCGCGGGGATCGCGGAGGCTCGTCGAGACCGGGAAGGCATCGTAGCTGTAGTCGGCGGAAAGCGTCGCGGGCCACACGACGAGCTGCGCGTACTTCGCCCAGACCCGCGCCACCGTCGCCAGGTTGGTCGCGAAGCTGCCGCCGTGCCAGGGACGCGCGGTCGCGATGTGGAGCACGTGCCCGCCGTAGGCGAGCACGAGGGCGAGGACGCCGAGCGCCGCGAGCGCGCCGAGGAACGCGAGGCCTCGCGCCGTGCGCGGGGTCGCCGCCGACGGCGCGTCGGCACGGCGGCGCTCCCAGCGGTCGATCAGGACGCAGATCAGCGGCAGCGTCACCGCCATCTCCTTCGCGAGGATCGCGAGCACGTAGGCGAGCGCCGCGAGCACGAGCGCCGCGGCGCGCCCGGTCCGCCGCCAGCGCAGGTAGGCGACGACCCCGAGCGCGTAGAAGAGCCCGCAGAGGACGTCGCGGCGACCGGCGGCATAGCTCACCGCGTCCGTCTGCACGGGGTGCACGGCGAAGACGAGCGCGCCCGCGAGCGCCGCCGGCGGCGAGGCGCCGAGCGCGCCCAGGAGGGCGTGCACGAGCGCCGCCGTGGCGCCGTGGTAGAGCACGTTGCTCAGGTGGAAGGCGCGCGGGTCCATGCCTGCGACGGCATGATCGAGCCGGTAGGACAACGTGCGCAGCGGCCGGTAGTGCAGACCCCGGAGGCCCGCGGAGAGCGGCAAGCGCACCGCCGGGTCGTCGACGATGAGCAGCTGGTCGTCGTAGACGAAGCCGTTCCCGATCGCGTTGGCGAACGTCGCGGCGACGGCCGCGATCAGGAGCGCGCGGCCGAGCCAGGTGGTCATCGACGCATCGGCGGCCGCCTCACGGCGCCGGAGGGCTCACGCGCATCTCGTCGAGGGTCTCGGGGGACGGCTGTCCGCTGCCGTAGTCGGGACGGCCGCGGTCGTACCGGTAGAGATCGCGCTCCATGCCCTTCAGCCGCGACTTGAAGGCCTCGGTCGCGTTCCGCGACTCCTGCCGATCGCGCACCACGTGCGGTGTCAGCAGCACGATGAGCTCGGTTCGCCGGACGGTGTCGCTCTCGACGCGGAAGGCCCGGCCGACGACCGGAACGTCCATCAGGAACGGCACGCCCGTGCGGGTGCGGTCGACGGTGTCGTCGATGATGCCCCCGATGACGATCGTCTCGCCGCTCTGCACGACGACCGTCGTCTCGGACTCGCGGGTGGAGAACGTCGGCGATTGAATGCCCCCTGTCGTGGCGCTCGCGACCTGGCTCACCTCCTGGCGGATCTGCATGTTGACGAGCCCCTCGGAGTTCACCTGGGGCAGCACGGTCAGGATCACGCCGGTGTCGCGGTACTGGATGTTCTGGAGGATGTTAGAGGTGCCGTTGGTCTGCGTCGTCGTGGCGTTGCTCTGGGTCGTGACGATCGGCACCTCGTTGCCGACCAGGATGTGCGCCTCGTGGTTGTCCGCCGTCATGATGTGCGGCGCGGAGAGCACCTTCAGCTTGTTCTTGCCGGCGGCGGCGTTCATCACGACCGCGAAGTTCCGGTTGTCGCTGATGATGCCGAACATGCCCGTGCCGGGAAGCGGCACGACGTCGGCGGCACGGTTGCCGAGTGCGTTCAGGTCGAAGAGGCTGCTCCCGCTCGTGTTATTCGAGTCCGCGTTGGTGTTGGTGGCCTCGCCGGTGATGCGGTCGATCGCGCGCGGCCCTCCTCCCGAGCGCGCGCGGCTCTGGTCCGCCATCGCCCACTCGACGCCGAACTTCATGTCGTCCCCGAGCGTCACCTCCGCGACCAGCACCTCGATCAGCACCTGGCGCGGCACGACGTCGAGGCGGCGCAGCACCTCGCGGATGTCGGCGTAGTCCTTCTTGGTCGCGAGCACGACGAGCGAGTTCGTCACCTCGTCGGCGACGATGCGCACCTCTTGGCGGAAGATGTCGCCGGGCTCGCCGCCGGCGAGCACGAACCCCTGCGCGCCCTGCGTGCCGCCGAACCCGCTGCTCGAGTTGTTCGTGTTGCCGAACCCGCCGCGGCTCGAGCTGCCGCCGAGACCGCCGCTGCGTCCGCGACGGCTCGAGCTCGACGAGCTCGAGCCGATCCCGCCGCCGTCGTCGAACTGCTGCAGCGGCACGTAGTCGTCGAAGTCGTCGAGCATCTGGTTCACGCGCGGGGGCGCGGGCGCGGGCGCGTTCTGCCGGCCGACCACGGGCGCGGCCGCGCGGCCGCCCGGCTGCGCGGCGCCGATGCCACCCCGCTGCCGCGTGCCGAACGGCGTGAACCCCTGCTGCTGACCCTGGCGCGAGGACGACCCTTCGCCGTAGAGTTCGCTCAGGATCTCGGCGAGGTCGGCGGCCTTCGCGTTCTCGACCGCGTACACGTGTACCGAACGCCCGGCGCCCTCCTCCGGCGGGACGTCGAGCAGCTTCATCCAGCGGTCGACCTCCGCGAAGATCGTCGGATTGAACGCGACGATCACGAGCGAGTTCAGGCGCTGCAGCGGAATGATGTAGACGCCCCGCTCCTCGGCCGACGCCGGCGTGACGCCGTAGGTGTCCATGATCGCGATCAGCTCCTGGCCGATCTCCTCGATGTTGGCGTGCTCGATCTTGTAGACCTTGGCCCGCAGGTCGCGGAACGCGTCGCGGTCGAAGGTCGCGACCAGGTCCTTGAGGCGGACGACATTCGATTCGAGGTCGGTCACGATCAGGAGGTTCGCGCGCGCGTAGGGAATGACGTCGCCGCCCGGGGTCACGAACGGCTGCAGGACGTTCACCATCTCCTGCGCCGCCACGTGCTCGACCTTGACCACTTCGATGATGAACGCGTCCTCGCGGGACGCCTGGCGCTTCTCACCGGGAGCGACCGGGATGATCGCCTTCGTCTTGGCCTCGGCGACGGGGATGATCTGATAGATGTCGCCAACCTGCACCGCGGAGATGCCGTTCGAACGCAGGATGCGGTTGAAGATCGGGAAGAGGTCCTCCTTGGCGATCGGCCCGGTCGTGCGGATCGTCACCTGCCCCTGGATGCGGGGATCGATCTGGTAGTTGATCCCGAGGGAGTCCGCGAGGCTGTGGATCACCTCGCGGATGTCCGCCCCCTCGAAGTTCAACACGACGGAGTCGTCGGGCGCGGGCGTCGCCTTGGCCGCGGCCGGCGCGGCGCTCGGCCCGCCGTTGGAGGGGACGGCGCCCGGGGTCGGCGCCGGGGCCTCGGCGCGCGCGAGCGCCGTGGTCCCGGCCACCACGATCGCGGCGACGATCCTCAGGGCAATTCGTGTCATGCGGCCCTCCCTCCCGTACCTACTGTGCTTCGGCGGCCTGGCCGCGGCGCTTGCGCGCCTCCTGCCGGAGCCGCTCGATCTTCTCCTTGATGTCGGCCGCCGGGGTACGCACCGCGCCGGGGGACATGACCCCTCGGGGGGTGCGCGTGGCGTGCGCGGCCGGGGTCGGCGTCGGCTGGATGCCGGCCGGACCGGTCGCGGCGGCCGGCTGGCCCGCCTTGGCCTTCTCGACGTTGATCACCAGCGTCGTTTCTTGTCCGTCCGGTCCTACCATCACGATCGCAGTGGGGTCGATCCGTCCGACCTTGTATCCCCCCACGTCCTCGCCCTGCCGGAGCCACTGGGGCTTCGGTTGCGTCGTGTCCTTGACCAGAGCTTCGCGCTCCGGACCACCCCCCGAAACGCCGAGCAGGACGAGCGTGAGGGGCCGGACGGGCTCACTCGTGGCCAAGGCCGCCGCCTGTCCGGGCTGCACCCCCGTCCGCGACTGATCGAAGAGGTCCTTGTCGGCGATCTGGGTCGCGAGGTTCGGCGGCGGCGGGCGGCGATCGACCTTCGGGAGGTCGAGCTTCTGGGCCTTGGCCTCCCGCGGCGCGACCGCCCCGGCCTCGGGCGCTCGGACCCACCAGAGCGTGACGATCTGGAAAAGCAGTCCGGCGACCACGAGCAGCAGGAAGATGTTGAGGATCAGCACGCGCCGCATCAGACGGTGCCTCCCGCCGGAGACGCTGACGGCACCGCGCTCGGCGACCCGCCGGGTGCGGGTGCGGACGACCCGCCGGGCGCGGCAAGCGCCGCCTTCCCGCCCGCGGCGCCGGGCGCCCCCTGGAGGAACGCCGTCACCTCGATCGTCGCCGACAGCGCCCGCGCCGCCTTGCCGCGGAGCACGGCGCCGCGCCGGCTGATCTCGAGGAACGGGATCATGACGCGGGTCTGCCCGTGCTCCACCCCGGCCAGGAAGTCCGCGACCTGCTTCAGGTCGCCGGTGACGGTGATGCGGACGGCGATGCGTCGGAACTCGCCGACGGCGTCGTCGCGCATGACCTGGGTGCTCTGGATCTCGACGCCCTTCTCGCCCGCGAGGCTGTGCAGCGTGTTCTGGAGATTGGCGGCCGCGAGGGTCGGCGTGTCGCCGGGAACGAGCTGCGCGTGCACCTGCTGATAGAGCTTCTGGAGCCCGTCGCGTTGGCGGGTGATGTCGGCGGTACGGGCGAGGTACGCCTTGCCGTTCTCGAGCTTCTCGCGCCGCGCCGCGATGTCGTCCTGCAGGTCCTGACGGTAGGAGAGGAAGGGCGAGACCACCAGGAGGTGCACGAGGAAGATCCCGAGCACGCCGACGGCGGCTCCGATCAGCCGCCGCTCGCGCGCGCTGAACTGCGCCCATCGCTCGCGCCAGTTCATCCTTCGATCTCCGCGACGATCGAGAAGCGCTCCTGCCCACCCTGCCCCTGCGTGATCGGCGACGTGAACTGCGCGTTCTTGAACAGCGGCGAGCTCTCGAGGATCTGGATGAGCTCGGAGGACTTGCTCGCGAAGCCGTCCATCTCGATGCGGTTGTTCCGGTAGCGCAGCGTCGTCAGATACGCGTCGGACGGAATCTTGTCGGTGAGCTCTTTCAGGAAGTGCACCACACGGCGGTCCTGGTTCTCGGTGAGCGTCGCGATCTGCGCCTGGAACTTCCGGACGTCGGCCTCCTGCTTCTTGATCGCGGCGACCTGGGGCTCGAGCTCTTCGACCTCGCGCGCGAGCGTCCGACGGGTCATCTCGTCGCGCACGACGATGCTGCCGCCGTAGACGAGGGCCAGGACCACCGCCAGGACCATGAGGAGCAGGGGGACGAGCAGGCCCTCCTGCACCGGGCGGTGCTCGGCCGGCAGCAGGTCGATGTCGACCACGCCCTCGCGCACGGCGCCGAGCGCCGCGCCGACCGCGGGAAGGAGGGCCGGGTCCGCAGCGTCGAAGAAGCCGGTCGGCGCCTCGAGCCGGCCGCTCGCGAGGGCGAAGAGATCGAGGGTACCCTCCGAGCCGGCCCCGTTGCCGCCGCCGTTCGACGTCGCCGCGATCAGGACGTCGACCGGAGCCTCGACGGCGTGGAACACCTCGGCGAGGTCGCGGCGGACCATCGCGTTCACCTCGGCGCTCGACGGCGCGTGGCCGCGCAACGCGTGGCTCGCGACCAGCTGACGCTCGACGAAGACCGCGAGCTCGCCTTCGCCGCTGCCCCCGTCGCGCACGAAGAGCGCCACCGGCTGCGCGAGGGCGCCGCGGCAGAACGCGGTGTAGTCGCCGAGCGCCGCCGCGGCGACGACCACCGACTTCGGCCGGATGCCGGCGCCCTCCAGAGCGTCGACGTACTGCCGCACCACCCGGCGCGGCACGGAGACCACCAGGACCGCGAGCCGTCCGTTCTCACCCTGCCCGGAGTCCCGGACCTGGTAGTCGTAGAAGATCTCGTCGCGCGGCAGCGGGATCACGCGCTCGATCTCGTACTCGAGGACCTGCGCCAGGTTCTCGCGGGCCGCGATCGGGAGGACCAGGCGGTTCAGCAGAAGCTCCTGGCGGGCGAGGCAGAGGTGGACGGCGCCCGGCTCGGCCTTGGTCTCGCGCCGGAAGGCGGCCACGGCTTCCGCGAGGCTCCGCAGCCGCTCCTCCGGCCGCGACACCGGAGCCAGCGGGTAGATCCGGTTCTGGACGAGCGCCACCCGCAGCAGGCGCTTGCGCACCAGCGCCAGCGACACGTGCCCGGGTCCGACGTAGATCCCGAGTCCGTCGAGGAAGTCGACGCGGCGAATCCGCTGCGAGAAGGTCGAAAGGTCCATGGATCAGAATGCCGGCAAGCGGTCGTACCACCGGTCGATGTGGAAGCCGTCGCCGTCCTCGGGGATCTCCACCACCGCCCCGACGCGCGCCTGCACCCGTCCGTTCTGCATCGTGGCGCGAGCCTCGATCGCGACCCGGCTCGCCGCCCGATCCACCAGCCGGCGCGCCAGCACCTGATCCGCAACCTTGGCGCGAATCAAGCCCAGTACGCTGCTCGGATCCTCGTCCCGCGCGGCGACGATCTCGTCCACGGCCTCCTCGTCTCCTCCCAGCACCACCCGCAGCACCGCCACCGGCGCCGTCCGGACGTTGATGTTAGCGCTCCGGTTGAAGACGGAAAAGACCTCCCGCAGCGGAATCGGCGGCGTCTCGTCCGACCCGAGTCCCCGGTCGCGCACCCCGAAGAACAATTCACGCGTAATACCACGAACCTGGAGGAGCTCGTCCACCGAGTCGAAGGGGCCGTTCTTGGCGTGATAGGGCTCGGGCAGCTTCATGTAGTACTCGTCCTCGGCGCCGTGCAGGCGATGGAGGTCGTCGGCGTCCCGCCAGTCGATGATGGCGTCGACGAGCTCCTCCTGCTCGTCGGCCTTCATCCCGAGCGCTTCGAAGACCTTCCGGAGCAGGGTCTCGTCGGCCCGGTTCAAGGAGATCTTCCCGCCTTCGTCGATCAAGCGGACGCCATAGGTCCCACCCCAGTACGGCTCCTCGTGCCACCGCCCGTCGGGCAGCCACGGGGCGGGAGCGTCGGCGTCGACCACGTCCGGGTCGTCGTCCTCGGCCTGCGTCAAGCGGGCGTACAACAGGCGGTAGATGGCGCGATTGATGCCGGCGATGGCGACCCCCCGGGCCTGCACCTCCTCGGCCAGGTTCTGGGTCGCGATCGCGTCGTCGCGCATGGCGCGCGAGAACTCGGCCGCCAGCACGCTCAGGACCATGAAGATCCAGATCACCATGAGGAGTGCGATGCCGCGCTCGCCGCCCGCGCGCTTCCTGGCGGGCCGCCGCTCTTCCGGATGCGTCACGGGTCGTCCTCCGGGTCGTCCTCCGGGTCGTCCAGCGGATTCCCGGGGTCGTCCTGCGCGCCGGTGGTCGTCATGACCCCGCTTTCGTCGTCCTCGGTCTCGTCGTCGGGCGGCTCCTGGAAGTCGTTCGTGCCCCACCCGGCCGCGCGCGTGAGCAGCGGAATCTCCCGGATCCACGGCGCGCCGCCGAAATACGACAGGCCGTCCACCGTGACGCGCACGAGTCCCGGCAGGTCGTCCTCGTCGCGCGCGTCCCACTTGTCCACCCAGCCGAGGTCGCGCTCCTCGGCCGCCATGTACTCGAAGCGGAACGACGTGAAGCCCTCGAGCAGCACGGCGCGCTGCACGGGCGCGTCGGAAGGCACGTCGTAGAGGTCCTTCGGCGTGAAGTTGACGCGCTCCTCGACCACCAGCTTCCCCTCGACGAGCCGGTAGGTGACGGCGGCGAGCCCGGTCCCACCCCGGCTCTGCGGCGCGCTCGTCACGAACATCATGCCGTCCGCCGCACCGAGGAAGAACGGGATGTTCTCCTCGTCGTCGTGGTGGGCGAAGTAGTAGACCGCCGATCGCACCTGACGGCCGAGCATCTCCTCGGCGAGCCGCATGCGCTGGTTCTCGTCCGCCGACCGCTCCCCGCTCGTCACCGCCCGGTGCCCGAAATAGAAGGCGCTGTACACGACGGCCGCGATCATCCCGAAGATCACGAGCGCCAGCACCAGCTCGAGGAGCGTGAAGCCGGATTGCCGGCCACGGACCGTCATGTCTGCGGGCTCGGCCCCACCCGCAACGTGCGCACGGTATACACGCCTTCGCGGTCGTCCGTCTGCGCCCACAGCACGGACACCTCGATCTCGAAGAGAGTGATGTCGCTCTTCACGTCGAGGTCGCGGCCGGAGCCTTCGAGGAACTCGCCGGCCTCGCGGACGCGGCGCTCGTACCGGTAGCCTCCGGGAAGCTCGCCGCTGTCCTGTCCGGCCACCGGATCGGGCTCGGTCATGGTCTGCTCGAGGAGGGCGCGCGCTTGCATCGCGGCCCGCGCCCGCACCCCCGCCCCACGCTCGGCACGGAGCGCCGCGGTGAAGATCTGCAGCACCGCCACGACGCCGACACCGACGATCGCCATCGCGATCGCCACCTCGATCAACGTGAAGCCCGCCGGCCGGCGGGTACGCGCCGCCGACGCGCTCACGTCGTCGCCTCCTGGATCACGACCGTCCCGAGCAGCGGATCGACACGGATCGCGAAGCTCAGACTGTCGCCCTCCCGCTGTCCGACGACGAGCGCGATCCCGCTCGATCCGCCGTTCGGGTAGAACACGACCCGCACGCCGCCGTCCTGATCGCGCCATCCGCCGCGGATGCCCGTGACCGCGGCCCCGCCGGGCAGCGTCGCCTGCTGGTCGCCCGTCCAGCGGTACGTCTGCCCGTCGGCGTCGACGACGAGCTCCTGCTCGACACCGCGCCGCACGGCCCGCTCGCGGAGGCCGCGCATGACCGCCGCCAGCGAACGGGTGCCGCTCCGCACCTCGCGGTTGCGCCAGCCGCTCTGGATGCCGGGTGCGGCGAGCCCGCTCGCGATCGCGACGATCATCAGCACGACGATCAGCTCGAAGAGCGAGAATCCGCTCTCCGACGTGCGCGCTCCGCGCGCCCGCCACCGCACGACGCGCTCAGCCGGCCCAGCTCGCGAGATCTCGGGCGTCGCCGTCGCCGCCGGGCGCGCCGTCGGCGCCATACGTGTAGAGATCGTACTCGCCGTGCTCGCCCGGACTCACGTAGAGATATGCGCGGCCCCACGGATCGGCGGGCACGCCCTTCTTCAAGTAGGGTCCGTCCCATCCGGGGATGCCGCGGCCCTCCTGCAGGGCGTTCAACCCCTCCTGGCTCGACGGATAGCGGCCGACGTCGAGCCGAAACGTGTCGAGCGCGGTGCCGAGCAACTCGATCTGGGTCCGAGCGGCCTGCGTGCGGGCCTTCCGCTCGCGGCCGAGATACGCGGGCACCACGAGCGCCGCGAGCAGGCCCAGGATCACCATCACGACCAGGAGCTCGACGAGGGTGAAGCCCCCCTGCCGTCGCCGTGACCGCCTGCGATCGTCCCTGCGCGTTTCGTCCATGCGTTCGCTCCTCCAGGTATCAAATGTCGACGTCGTTGATGCTGAAGACCGCCATCAACATCGAGATCACCATGAATCCCACGACCAGCCCCATGATCAAGATCATCGCCGGCTCGAGGAGCCTGGTGAGCCGCTTCACGTCGTTGCGAACCTCGCGGTCGAAGAAATCGGCCGTCGTTACCAGCATCTCGTCGAGCTTTCCCGTATCCTCGCCGACCGCGATCATCTGCAACGCGAGCTGCGGGAAGACCCCGCTCCGTCCGAGCGGCCCGGCCATGCCGGCGCCTTCGCGCACGCCTACCTGCACCTCGTTCAACGCCTGCGCGACGACCTGATTGGTCGCGACGGCGCGCACGATGTCGAGCGCCTGGAGCATCGGCACGCCGCTCCGCAGCAGGACGCCGAGTGTCCGACCGAACCGGGCGACCTCGGTCAGCCGCAGCAGGTTGCCGATGACCGGCAGGCGCAGCTTGAAGGCGTCGAAGGCCATGCGCTTGGTGGTCGAGAGATAGCGGTAGAGGCCGAAGAGCGCCGCGCACACGGCCGGCACCCCGATCAGCGACCACGGACTCGTGGCGGCGTCGCTGATCGCGAGCATCATGCGGGTCGACAGCGGCAGCGCTTGTCCGAGGTCCGCGAACATCGTCGCGAACTTCGGCAGCACGAAGATCAGCAGGATCGCGACCGAAACGCCGCCGACGCCGACCAGGATCAGCGGGTACGTGAGGGCCGAGATCACCTCGTCGCGAAGCTCCTCGGCGCTCTGCAGATACTCGACGAGCCGCTGCAAGACCTGATCCAGCACGCCGCCGATCTCACCCGCCTTGACCATGTTGACGTAGAGCGGCGGGAACACCTTCGGATGCTGCCCGAGCGCCTCGGCGAGCGCCGTACCGCCCCGCACGGATTCGAGAACCTCGGACGTGACCCGCTTGAGCTCGGGCGTCTGCGCCAGCTGCGTGAGGGTCGTGAGGCTACGGTCGAGGGGCATGCCCGCCTGGAGCAGTGTCGCGAGCTCGCGGGTGAAGATGAGGAGTTCGGCGGTCTTGACCCCCTTCCGCCCGAAGCCCGAAAGCGTGATCGCCTTGCTCGCGGTCCGCGGGGCGGCGGTGGCGCCGACTCCGATCCGGATGGGGATCAGGCCCTTTTCGCGCAAGCGCTGGACGACCGAGCGCTCCTCGCCGGCCTCCATCGAGCCCTCGACGATCTTCCCCTGAAAGTCGGTTGCCCGGTACTGAAATTGCGCCATGCGACCTCGCGGAAATCGACCCGGCTCTTAACACGGGCCTGCCGGCCCGCATATAGCGGTGGCCGCGAGCTCGGCGAGGGTGCGCGCGGCCGCCCGCCAGTCGAGCCCCGCCGCCGCGTCGCGCGCGGCGCGCCCCATCGCGTCGCGGGCGGCGAGGGCGCGGGCGATCGCGTCCGCGAGGGCGGCGGAATCGCGCGGCGCAACGAGAAGCCCGGTGACGCCGTCGTGCACGAGGTCGGGAAGGCCGCCCACCCGGGTCGCGACCACCGCCCGGCCGCTCGCCATGGCGAGGGGGACGACGGCGCTCTGGCTCGCTTCCCAGTACGGCAGCACGACGAGGTCGCTCGCGTGGAAGCAGCACCCCACCTCGGCGGGCGCGACGAAGCGGTCCATGATCACGACGCGATCCCCCACTCCGAGCCGGGCCGCCGACGCCCGATAGTGCCCGGCGTCGTGGTGATAGATCTCGCCCGCGACCACCAGCTGCACGTCGACATCGAGCCGCCCGAGCGCCTCGATCAACGTCGGCAGCCCCTTGTACTCGCGCACGTATCCGAAGAAGAGGAGCCGGCGCGGCGCGGCCGGGATGCCGAGCGCGGCGGCGCAGCCGTCGCGCTCGCCGCCGTGCGGACAGGGCGGCGGGGGCGGCGGCGCGGGCGGCAGCACCACCGCCACCGGTCTTCCGGGGTGGGTCCGGCGCAGCCGCGCGGCGTCGCGCCCGCTCTGCGCGACGAACGCGTCCGCGCGTCCGAGCGCGCGCGCGGCGAGCCAGCCGCCGCCCGGCATCGGCTCGTGCGGGTCGAGGTTGTGGCAGACGAAGATCGTCGGGACGCCGCGGCGATGGAGCAGCGCCGCGATCGCCCCGAACGCGGGCGCAAAGAACGGATGCCACCACTCGACGACTGCGACCTCGGCCTCCGCGGCCCGGCGCGCGACGACGAGCCAGCTCGCCGGCCCGACCGAGTCGAGGATCGCCTCGGGCGGCGGCAACGCCGCCGGTCCGCCGGGTCCGCCGCCGTCCGCGGGGGGATCGACGTACTGCGTCCGGCCCGGGAAGAGGAGGCGGGGATACATGCGACGGAACGAGAGGCGCCGGACGCGATGCCCCGCCGTGGCGAGCGCCTCCGCCAGCCGATCATGATACTCCGCAATGCCGCCCCGAAACGGCGCGCTCGGACCGATCAGGGCGAAGCGCATGCGCGGGCTCACGCGGCCGATCTCGCGCGCCCGTCCATCGGGGAGAGCGGCGGACAGCCGAGCCACGCCAGCACCGTCGGCGCCACGTCGGTAACGGCGAGCCCCTCCGTCGGAACGTCGGGGCGGTTCACGCAGAAGAGCGCGTCGTCGTAGGTGTGCATGCCGGTGAGCGCGCTCCGGTCGAAAAGCGCGCCGCGCCCGACCGAGCCCTTGAAGTCGAAGCCCGCCCGCGGCTCGATGACCGCGTCGGGCGCGTCGTCCAGGTACGGCCCCGCGTAGAGCTCCTCGCGCCGATGCACCGCCGCGACCGCGACCCGTCCGCCGCCCGCGGCGTCTTCGGGGTACGCGAGGCCGCAGAGCCCCGCGGCGACGCGCGCAAGCAACTCGTCCGCCTCGGCGCCGGGCGCGACGACGCCCTCGGCGAAGCGCCCGCGCCGATGCAGGTAGATGCGGCCGGGGTCGAGCACGAATACGCGCGAACCGCGATCCATGTCCGCGAGCGACCGCGGCGCGGCGCGCGCGAAGCGCAACAGCCCCTCGCGCTGGAGCCAGACGTTGGGATGGCATTCGCTCTCGATCGCCGCGTGGCCGTGGTCGGCGACGACGAGGAGCGGCGCGGCGTCGCCGACCGCGTCCGCGATCTCGCCGATCGCCGCATCCACCTCGGCGTAAAAATCGAGGAAGCGCTGGTGCCAGCGATGCCGGCGATCCTCCCACGCGTGCCAGAAGAAATGGTGGAGGCGGTCCGTCTCGGTGACGACGCCGAGGAAGCAGTCCCACTCGCTTGCGAGGAAGTGACGGAACACCCGGCGTCGCGCCGCGAGCGTCGCGAAGAGGTCGTCGAAGAAGGCCTCCGGCCGCTGATCGGCGTTCACGTAGTCCACGTCGACGCGATAGCCCTGCGCCCGCAGGACGGCGAGCGCCGCGGGCGGCCGCACCGCGCGCTCGAGGCTCACGGCAACGAACCCGGATACCAGGGTCCCGACGATGTCCTTCGCGGGATACGTCCCGGGCACGTTCAGCACGACCGAGGCCCGGCCGCGGGCGCCGAGCGCGTCCCAGAACGCCGGAGCTCGGACGTGCCCGAAGTTCGGGAACGTGGTCGCGTAGCGGTCGCGCGCCAGGTCGGTGAAGCCGTAGATCCCGTGGCGGCCGGGGTTCACGCCGGTCACGAGGCTCGTCCACGACACGTTGGAGATCGTGGGCAACGTCGAGGTCATCGGGGCCATCGTCCCGGTGCGGCCGATGGCCCCGAGGCGCGGCATCACGCCGCCGTCGACGAGCGCCCGCGCGAGCGCCAGTCCGACGCCGTCGAGCCCGACGAGCGCCACGCGCCGCTTCGCGGCGCTTCCCCGACGCCACCGATCGCGCAACCCCATCGGCCGGCGCGCGCCGCCTCAGCCGATCTTGCGCGCGCGGTGGTAGTCGTCGTCGACGCGCCGGCTCGCGTCGACCAGCATCTCCCCGACGAGCCCGGTCGTGAAGAGTTGCACGCCGACGACCACGAGCAGCACCGCGAAGATGAGGAGCGGATGGCGGCTCTGGATGTTGCCGTACACGAGCCGGAGCGCCGCGATGTACGCGCACAGGACGCCGCCGGTCATGACGAGCGCCGCGCCGGGCAGCGAGAAGAAGTGCGCCGGACGGCGATTGTAGCGGGTCAGGCAGATCACCGTGATCATGTCCATCATCCCGCGGAGCGCGCGCGACCACCCGTAGCGGGACCGTCCGAAGGCCCGGGGGCGATGCGACACCGGCTGCTCGGTCACGCGGAACCCCTGCCCCGCTGCGAGCATCGGGATGAAGCGATGCAACTCGCCGTAGAGCGGCACCTCCGCCGTGACCTCACGCCGGAAGGCCTTGAGCCCGCAGTTCATGTCGTGCAGCTCGACGCCCGACACGAAGCGCGAGACGCCGTTGAAGATGCGGGACGCGACGACGCGCGACAGCGAGTCTTGGCGATCGACCTTCCATCCGCACACGAGATCGGCGCCGGCATCCAGAGCCGCCAACATGCGCGGCACCTCGGCCGGGTCGTCCTGCAGATCGCCGTCCAGGGTGACGAGGCGCGCGCCGCGCGCCGCCCGGAAGCCGACGGCGAGCGCCGCCGCCTTGCCGAGGTTGGCGCGCAGCCGCAGGCCACGACAGCGCGCGTCGCGGGCCTGCAGCCCGGCGATCTCGTCGAAGGAGCCGTCGTTCGAGCCGTCGTCGACGAAGATCAGCTCCCACGTGACGCCGAGCGGTTCGAGCGCCGCG
>WBZR01001887.1_pt2 | contig 22423 bp, 25 predicted proteins | sample 5204231 | NCBI WGS metagenome assembly WBZR01 (sample SAMN12412403, study PRJNA552823) | activated sludge metagenome | isolation source: activated sludge from anammox sidestream of wastewater treatment plant... | place: USA: Virginia | collected 2017-08 | reverse complement strand
ACCTTTATTTCTGCTTCAGGTGAATTTTCTGCCGCAGGAATTATTTTTACCGCAGGGCTGCTGTATCCGTTTATTATTCCCATAATTATTTAATTTATCTGGCTTACTTGTACTTCTGCTGTATTATTTTTTAAGTTTAAATCTGAAATTGAGTTAACAATATATTTTTTTGAATTAATCAAAAAAATACTTTTTGTACTTAATCTTTTTTGAAAATTTAATTTTATCTTTAAGCTGAAACTGTGATTTTGAATTTTATTTATCACAGAATAAATTAACCGGGTATTTTCCTGAACCGGCAAAAAATCATAAGTATCAGCTTCGCCATTGTGAACTCTGGCGCAGTTAAATATTCGGGCATAAGCCATACCGCCTCCTTCAGTTTCATTCAATGGAAAAAGTTTCCCAATAGGTCTGCCTGTTGAAAGATCATAATTGTACTGCTTCAGCGGCATATCCATAAAATCCAAATCCCGCAATATCATTTTTTCGGTTACACCGCTGCTGTTAATATAGCTTAAACTTTTTCCATTCATTGTTAATGCCAGCGAGGGATAAAGTGTTGTGCCGTCACCATGATTTGTATCACTTTCAAATAATTGGCTGTTTGAAAAAAATATTCCGTCACTATACTCGGCATCATTAAAAATGATGCTTCTGTATTTTAAATATAACCATTTGGGCTTTTGCAGTAAAATTGATTCTGATATTTCAATAATTTCAGGTTCAATTGCTGTATTATTAACAAGATCGTTCAGAAAAAAAATATTGAAAACAAATTCAGGTTCATTCAGCACCTCAGTGCCTTCATTTAAATACATTTCAAAATTAAAGCCCATACCTTTTGCAAGCTCTTTAAATGTTTCCCAAACACTTATGTTTTCTTTCCCCGTGATAAAATTTCTGTAATCTCCCAGTGCGCAGCACCATTGAATATTACTGTAAATTTCCCTTACCCTTTCAAGATATGTTTTCTGCGGAAAATTTATCAGCACAATATCACCGGTTAATCCGCTGAAATGCCTTATAATGTATTCTTCAAATGTAAGCTGTACTCCGTTTGCAAAATTTATTAATGAGCTTGAAACAGCATCGCAGAGCTTTGCCCATTCAATTAATATATCTTTACAAGTGAGCTTAACATGCCATCTGTTTTGTGAATATGTATAGCTTCCTGTTATTTGCTCAGAGCGTGCAATTCCGCAAAAGCTCTGCGTTTCACTTAGTTTAAATATAACCAAACAGTAATAATCACGATCTTCACCCAGAAAAAAATCCCTGATATTTAAACCCGTTTGTGAACGCTCGTTTTGCAGCAGTGAAATCATCAGGTCAAAATCACCAGCACGGTATGAGCCCGGCTGCGCAGGGTCATCTGTTTCTAATCTAAATACCGGCAGCCCGTTGCTCGGAATAAATTCAAGATCAAGTTTATCCGCAAACTCACGCTCCATAAAATAATTATTACCTCTGTATTTTTTTATTAATACCGGCATTACAGGTCAATCCCTCCCCTCAGCTCTCTGTTGCGGATCTCTGCATCAAATGCTTTTTGAAATGTTACCGGATTTTTAATAACAATCTGATTTATTATTTGCGGCTGATTTGTAACTATATTGTTCAAACCTTCCCGTTGATTTATTAAACCCCCGCTTACCGCTCCGGAAATTGCTGAGCCCGATAAACCTGCTCCTAATGCTCCGGCAGAACCAATGCCAAACGGTAATCCAAATATACTGCCAATCACCCCAAACAATCCGCTTAACAATCCGCCAATGCCTCCGTTACTTCTGCCTGAAATTGTATTTATTATTCCAATTATTATTTCAACTGTCTTTGCAAACCCTATTTGCATTTCATTCATATTGCTCATCATACTTTTTGTAAATCCAAGCATCAATTCAAATTGAGCCGATATTTCACGGCTCGTATTAAATGAATTATCCGCTGAGTTAACTTCATCAGGTATTTTTTTTGCAAATACACCCGAAATTTCATCAAGAAATTTATTAATCATACCGTTTAAATCTTCACTTTTATTTATCATTATACTTAATTTTATATATTATAAAATTTCTTTCTGTTGTAATTTTAAATAATAACTCATCTTTGCCTGCTCAAGTGATTCAAATTCACGCATCTGCCAAAAATCAAGTTCACTTAATTCTCCGGCTTCATTTGGATTTATATGGTAGAATTTTGCAATGCTCCATTGCATATATAAATATTCAATTCCTTGCGGAATTTGCAGTGAATCAGGCAGCGGACAAAAGCCCGCATTAAGCAGGTCAAATTTATTTCTGAACTCATTTATACTTTGCTGAATTCTGATATATTCAAAAAAAAATCTGCAATAACCTGCTTAATAAATTTAAATGCATCCATTGTGTTAATTTTCTCAACAGTAAAACACTCATCAGAATTTTGGCAATCTAAAATTATATTTAGCATTTTTGATATAAATTCAGCATCTGTAATTATATTCAGCAGTGCCAATGATTCCATTTTTAAAATGTGTTCTCTTACAGATGTAAATTTTACCGAGTTATATTCCTTTTTAAGCTCTTTAAGCTGTATTTGAAGTTTTTCTTTCAGTCCGGTATCTTCTGATTTTTTATTTGTTTCACCATCTATTGCATTTTCCAGTTCACTTATACCACTCTCAAGTTCTGTCAATTCTCTCATGTCTATATCTTTTGTAAGTCTGTAATGCTCTTGTTTAAATCTTACTAAAAGCGGTGAAACTTTATGAAGAATATCAAGTGAAAGCGGTTTGATACTGTATAACTTCCCGTTAAAATTATATTTGTTCTCCCTCATTTTTTACACATCACTTTCTGCAATTACATGTTCCTGCCCAGCTGGAATAGTTACCGGACCCAAAGCTCTGATATTTAAACCAAGTGAAGTTTTTATTAAATTAATGTTCGCTTCACTAATTACAACCGGCTGAATTTGAACTGCTGAAATTGATTCGTATTTCATTGCTTTTGTGCCGCCGGGAGTTTTAAATTGCATCTGTGGTGTTATATCTGCTATTTTAAATACTTCCTGATGTTTTCCCGCTTTTATTCCCTCGTATTTTATTTCAAGATGAAGCTTTCCTCGTGTTCCAAATGAAAGATAATCTGCTATAAGTTTAGAGCTTTCCATTAATACCCCCGATGTTCTGCCTTCATATTCTTCGTCCTGACCGTATGTTCTGCCGTCTTCTGCTTTAAATTTTTCTGTCTTTGTATCAATTGCCACCTGTGACTCAAATATTAGCCCGCAATTTAATGCGTTTACTCCGTTTGTAATTACAGCCGGAATGCTAAGATCATCTTCAAGCTCTATTATCACAAGCTGATTACCGCCTTTATCTCTTAATGCTTTTGCCATAATAAAATTATTTATTTTATTTAATTAATATTTATAAAAATTTGTAAGTTAAATTTCAATTTTGGAAAAATGTATTCTCCGGCTTTATATGATTTATCCGTTTCTGTAATGCTTAGGTTATGCAGATTTGCCAATGTTATACCGTTTGAATTATATTCCAGCCCCGAGCTTTCATTGCCTGCAAGCAGGCACATAAGTGCAAATAATTTATCATCAATGTTTTTCTTATAATTTTCTTTAGCCCGCTTATACAGTCTGAAATGAAATTGTACTGTTACTGATGCAGATATTTCTGCTGATTCATTATCCTGAAAAATTATTGTCTCGGGCTTAACCAAATATGAATTATCCATTAAATTTGCGGGCAGCAGATCTGTTTTAAATGTACCCGTTATCTGATTTATTTTTTCATGCTCAGGCAGGGTTTCATTTAGTTCATTAATCCTTTCAGCAAACCACTCATCAATTGTTTTATATATCATTGTTATTTTAATAATTTTATTGTTTGTGATCTGTTAAATTCATTTTTACTCAATTTGCCGTCTTGGTTAAAATCTTTCCAAATCCGCATCTTTTCCATAAGTCCTTCATACTCCTTCCTGAAATATTCCATCTTCAAATGATATTGGTCTCTTTCTTCAGAAATTCTGTCAAGCAGAATTAATTCTAACCATTTGTATATCAGCAGACGCTCAATACCTGTATCACATAAAAATGCTTCGTAGTCAATTTCTCCTCCTGTAATTACATTGTTTAATCTGTAGTACAGGTACGATGAAGTAATAAGAAAAGTAATAACTCCTGCTGATTCCGCTTTGCGTGAATCAATATCAAACCACGTTTGTTTATCATTACTGCCTTGTAATGTAAATATCTTTTCACCGCCTGCGGTATATTGCTTTACATCAAGTACAAACCTTAGTCTTGCTGCTAAATCTGTATTTGTTGGCTGTGTTATATGATTGGTTGTTTCTGTTGTTCCTGAATATCTTATATATAGTCTTGGCATAATTTCTGCGGGTAAGTAACCCATTGAGCGAAGCTCAGTTTTAATTATTTCCAGCGCCTGTATTTTTTGAGGCGTAAAATCTGTTTCTTCGCTCCAAAGCATCCTGCTTAGCTCCGGCACAAAGCTTTTAATATCTTCATCTGTTATAAATTCATCTATTGGCATTGTGATTAAAATTTTAAATTTTTAAAAAAACTTTTTTCTGAACTCTGTTTGCTGTTTACTGTTAAGAAGCAATACTCCTGCTGCTGCAAGCTGATATAACTGAACTGCTGTTAATCCTTCAAATTTTCCGCTTGTTGTCCGCTTTCCGTTTATTATTACATAACCCGGTTCTGTTATTACTCTTATCTTTTCATTTCTGCTGTTAAATTGTTCGCCGTATTTATCGGCAACTACCGTTATATTATCACCATCAATTATTGAGCTGTATCCCAATTGCAGGCAAAGTATTGCCGGATTTATCTCAAAAATTTCTTTCTCGGTTTTCAATTCTTTTCCCGGTTTAGTTTCTTTCATAAGGCATAAATTTAAATTATCTGTTGTTCTTATTTATTATCCTTTCCCTGTCTGTTTTGACAGGGAAAGTGATATTATTATATAAGGGAATTTGAAAATAAATTTTAATATTTATTAAGTTGTTTTAAGCTCGGCAACTTTTATCAGCTTATCAGGTGCAACTTTACTCCAGTTATTGCCCGTTGCAAGTTGTGCAAGAGTTGGATTTTCAGGTGCTGCATCTCCCCATGCAACTCCGGGTGTATGCACCATACAAGATACTCTTGTAATTATTTCATCTGTTCCGCCTGCCTGTTTGGCATCTCGTGCAAGCTCAAGATATATTCCTCCTGTCTTTACCGCATTGCGGTTTGTTAACGCACTTCCCGGTCTGCTGCGGAGCTTGTACAACATTGAACCTCTTCCTCCCAAAAATGTTGAATATACTCCCGCCGTTGCTGTAAGGTCATCATCGGCAAACGGCATAAGTCCTAATATCTGTCCCGGATTTCCGCTTACAAATGTATTATTTCCAACCGGTCCCGCGGGAAATGTTATCAGGTTATTGGAAACTGCATCGCCATGAACTTTTGAGTGCATTAAAATTACAGAAAGCATTCTATGCCAATCGCCAAGCTTGTATTTTGCAGCAAGTACTCCTGCATTGCTTATATTAGCTCCTGAATATGTATTTCCAGTTGAGTGACTTACAGAAAGCTCAGCTGCAAATATTCCCTTTAGTACATTAATCGCTCTTTTCTGCATAGCATAAGCCCAGTATTCACCAATGTGTACAGCAATTTCTTCAATCATATCATTACCCCTGCCGGAAACTGTGTTTATCAGCTCCTGTGCTCCCCATCCTTTTTCCAGCTCCATCCATGAAAAGCGGTCTTTATATGCTGTTAGTTTGTTAATTGGTGTTGTTGATGATGTTGTTATCTGATCAGGGTCAGATGTATCAACGTTCCATTGCGGAAGGTTGCCAAATGTACCGGTTTGATTTGGATCTACTATTTCATCCGGGGCTTCTGTCATAAATCCTGAACCAAAAAAACTTAATGCCTTTGTAAATGTTCCCCTAAGGGTTGCTTTAAATGTCTCGCTTTGGAATTTCCCTGCAAGATCATCAAGTGTTAATGATGCCATAGCTTTTCTTTCTAATTTTAGTTTGTAAGAATTTTGTTGTTTTGTTTAAATGTTTTTAAATAAAAATTACTATTCTAATATTACTCATTATTCATTACTAATTACTAATTACTCATTGTTAATTGTTTTTACTAATTGAATCCAAATTTTTCTCTGTATAATTTACGCCACATCTCAGGACGCTTTTTGCGGAGTTCTTCCTTTTCGTTATAAGTAAGTTCATCCCATTTTGCTGATGAATCTATAGTTCCCGCCCCGGGTCTTGCTGAATCGCTTCCTGCAGGCGGCTTTGATATGTTTAACTTTACGTATTGCCGTAATCCTTCTATTCCGGGAATTAACTCCGCTATTTTTCTGTGCTCATCACTTAAATTTTCATAATATTCATTTCTAATATTCTTCTCCAGCTCGCCATATTTCTTTTTTGACTCATCACGCTCAAGGATTAACTCAGCAATTTCTTTCTCAAGCTGTTCTATTTTCTTTGCTTTGCCAACTTCTTCTTCCTGTTGAGTTTTAAGCTCATCTGAATTTTTTACCAGTTTTAAATACTCCGATTTAGCAACTGTAATTTCCTCTTCCTTATTTGATCCTGCTCCGCCTTCCGGCTCTTTACTTAATAATTTTTTCATATTATTTTTATTTTTTATTTTTTTACTTTTATTATATTATTTTTTAATTCTGTTATCTCTTTTCCGCAGTAATTCAATTGCTTCTGCTTCACTGCACTCAAGTTCTTCTGCGGTTATATCAATTCTATCTTTGTATCCAATTGCAAGTGCCATATCATAACGCTTCCTTTTTTCATCAATTGTTTCAAATATTCTGGCTTCGGTAAATGATGTTTCAAACAAACTATTTTTATTTAATTGTACATTTGGATTATTATAATTCCATACAACTCTTATAACTTGCAGCAGATGCTGCATAAAATGATACAGCAGTGTCTTATATTCTTCTCGTTTTTCCAATAGCTCCAGTTCATCAATTATTTTTGCTGCACCTGACTCCGCTTTCAGCTCAGTACTTGCCGTACCCCCCGAAATTCCTTCACTGTTTAGCACAAGTCTGTTATGCCAGTCAATATTTTCTCTAACTGAAATGTAATCAACATCTGCAATCACACTTTCAATTCTGGGTTCCTTATCATCCGCTTTTACATTATTTATCTGTTTAAAATCACCTGCTTTAAACGACTCTCCCTCGCTGAAGTTTGTATTTATTCCCAGATATATCTGATGAAGTGTCTTTAGCTCGGTTTCATTTAGATCAGTCAGCCGGATATCCAGATTTTTTTGATGCAGAAAAATATTCCAGTTTGGCTCGCCAAAGTAATCTTCTCCTTCATCTATCCTAAGCACTGCAAAGGGCAGTGCATAAATCCCTGCACTGCTGTATGGATTTACCATTTCCTTATTATTTTTTGGTGCAATTTTATTATCGCCTTTAACTAAATAATGCTCTGTTTTGCCCCATACAGACCAATATACCTCACCAAATTTATCTGCTTTGCGTATTGCAATTTTTTCCTTTTCAAGAAAGTCGTTCCCTGTTTCTACTGTGTAATTATTGGGAGTTATAATATCTATTCTAAGTTTATTGGCTTCATTATCCCACACTGCGTGTGCTTCAACAGTGTTATAATACACTGCTTTTTGAAATGCCTCCTTAACCTTCTGTATAAATTTAGCTTTTGTTAATATTTCAGAAAAAAGATCCTGCTCTGCAGCATTTGCATCTTTTAGTTTTATTACGGGATCCTTGGTAAATATCCCGCTTGTTATCCTGTTAATTATTTTCCTGATTATATTTACATGCCTAAAACGGATATTGTTAAGTGTGGTTTCTGAAAATGGATTGTTAAATGTTGCCTCGCGCAGGTATGAGCAAATTGATTCATAATCATTATTGTAAAATGCAGCAAATTCATTATGAAGTGAAAGCCGGTAAATTTCACTTTTCTTTATAGCTGAGTTAAATGCTTTATTAAGCTCACTGAATATGTTTCCTGTTAATTGCATAGGGTTTAATGGATATTGTTTTTTTAATTAAATTTAAAGAGTTCTAAACGATGCAGTGAGCGGTTTACCGCGGATTGAATATTCGTAATCATTGTAATAGTCAACTGCACGGCATAAATGTGTGCGTAACGGATCATTGTCATCAAGTTCTCTGCCGTTTGACTTCCAGGAGCAAAATTCCCAGTCCTTAATCAGCTCTGCACAGTTTTTGGGATCTGCATATTGCCTTATTTCTCCTTTGCTGTTTAACAGCTGTGCATTTGTTGCCCCAATTGAGTCCCTTATTGATAAACACGGCTTAATTCTTTTTTCTATTATGGTTTTGTTGCTGAAATAATTTTCAATTATTTCCCAGTCATTAAAGCTGGAATTTGATGTATGCCTGCTTCCTGAGTAATCACCATAAAAAATTACCTTCTTTGGATATCCGCCATTAAGCATTTTAAAGTAATCTTCATCAAGCAAACGGCACATAGTTAATGTGTTTGTATATTGAAATGATAATGCTTTATGCCAGTAAGTTTTTTCTCCGCTTTCATCCTTTAACCTTTGTCCAATTACCCAGCTCATTGGTTTTTCCTGTGCATTAAAATCACATGCTGCAATAAACAAAAGGTGCTGAATAATTTCTGTACGTTTATTATTTTTTTCTGTATAGCTGTAATATGGTTTTTGTGATGCAGTTTCAAATGATGCTCTGTACTCTCTTTCATAATCAGGTTTTGCCAAATTTGCTTTTGCCTCTTCAATCTGCTCATTGCTCAGTATTTCTTCGCTTGTCCAGTGATACGACTGCCAGCCCTTTTTGCCATTTCTGCCGTTTAAAAAATCCTCAAAAAAGTGGTTCTTGCCAAACGGTCTGCCCTCTTTTATGCACCAGCCCCGTGTATCATTTATCATCGGCTCAATTGATTCACTGTAAACCCCCGGGTCACAATCCTGATATTCTGAAATCACTATTCCGTGCATTAACTGTCCCTGTACCCGTTTAAATTCTTTTAGCCCTATTACTTTAATTGAAGTACCGTTGATGTATGTAATCTTTAGTGCGGTTTCCATAATTTTTTTTACATATAATGGATTTGAAAGCTTTTTAAGGTCATCCCAAAAAATTTCTTTTGCCTGCTGTCTTGTTGGCGCTCCTAAAAAATATTTCTTTCCGTAATTTTTATCGTCATAACTTTCTCTTACTATCAGACGCTTTGCAAACCTTTCTGTTTTAAATGATCTTCTGCCTGCAGAAATAATGTAGTTTCTGTATTTCCGTTTTAAAAAATCATCCAAAAGCTGCTTTTGTACCGGATGAGTTAATGCTTTTTGGTTTATTTTAAACCATCTTGCTGTTAATTTATCTGTATTCTTTTCAAACATTATAATTACATATTATCTGTTGCCTGTTTTAAGCCTGTTTTTCTGTCTTCAAGCATATCTTCTATTGATTTACCTGACTCTGGTGCAGGATTTTTACTCCACCTCTTGCTGTTTCTGTTAATTAAATATGATAATATTGCGGAATTATCAGGTGGAACAATTTTATAAACTTTTCTAATCTCTTTAACTTTCATTCCAAGCTCCTCGGGTTTTATCAATCCATCTTCAAAAATCTGTATTTCCTCATCATCCTGATTTTCATTTGTACTGCCCGATGATTTGGTGTATATAATATGAATTTCAGAAGTTTCATACCCTAAAGCACGTTTTATTAATGCCTGCTCAATTTTTGCCTGCACAATCAATTCTGCATTTTCAAATGCCCGCTTATATTCAGGGTATTTTACAGCATAACTTTTAAGTGTACCCGCACTTAGTCCAAGCAAATTTTCAATTTGCTTAAAAGTTATCCCGCACTCTGCATACTTTATACATTGCTCTAAGTTGCTTTGTGAAATCTTATTAACAGTGGTTTTCGTTTTCATTTTACATAAGGATTAATCTTAAAACTTATAAGCTATTATTTAATTAAGGGTATTATTTACTAATGCTGAGTTTATTTTAAATATGCCAGCTGCATATAACTTCCTATGCTAAAATAACTTTCTATGCTAAATTAACTTCAATTTTAATTAGTTTAAATTTTTCTATAAAGGAAAATCAGCTATTTACACAAACAAACTTTTTTTTTTAGGTTAATTCAGGTATTTTATTGTTATATTTGCTACAACAGCAATAACTCTGCAAATATATATGCAAATTGCATATATGTCAAGAGCAATATATGGTATAAGCAGATATATTTTCATAAGTATTTATTATTATTGCGTATGAAGTCATTAAAAAAATATTCTAAAGATAGATCTCTTACTGTTAAAATTAATAACAGACTCTTTCCTATGCTGGCTGCAAAGGGCATTCATTCCATTTATGCACTTGCTAAGAGCATAAATGAAAATGCCGGCTCGCTGAGCAAAATTAAGCGCGGGCTTAGCGGCTGGACTATTGAGCAGCTTGAAAAAATCAGAGCTATCCACGGAATTACTTTAGACTCAATGTTTGGTGAAAAACATAAAAATGAAAATACCGCTGCTTCAAAATTTACCAGAGTGCCCGTTTTAGGTTACGCTGAGTGCGGTTCACCCGCTGCAACCTGGCAGGATTTTGCTGTTAAAAATATTGATTTAAGCGATGCTGCCGGGTTAATTAATCCCTTCATTTTTGTTGCCAAAGGTGACTCTATGAAACCTTATATTAATCCGGGTGATAAACTGCTTTGCAGCGAATTTACCGAAAAAATAAAAGATAACACTGCTGTTGTTGCTGTATTTAAATCAGCCCCCGATACCTTTGAAGCTAACGCAAAACTGATAAACTGGGATAGAAAGAACAGACTTATAACTCTTTACAGCGTTAATACAAAGTATCCGCCAACCAATCATCACGAAAATGAGTTTATTAAAATCTATAAACTCAACAGAATAATTAGAGAAGTAAAATAAATTATTTTTAAAAACCTGTAAATAAAAATTAAAAAAAATATCAAAACCGCTTATTTAAATATTATTTTTGCAATCATTTTTTCAGTTACGTGCTGTGTTGTTTCACAAACTAAAAATGATCTATCATTATTTGGCTTAAACCTTAACAATCCCAATGATACGATAGGTTATATGTTCAACAATTCACTTGATGCTGTGAATACTGAATTTTATTTAAAAAATGAACCCGGTTTGTTTGACCGTATCCTGTTAAATAAAGGGTTTGGATTTATCTGCACTGTTAACTTTCCAACAGCTAACCGCTTTATTGAAATCTATGACGAAATTGTTAAGTTTTACGGTTATGAAAATGATATCAAAGATGTTATCCCTGCAAGCATTTCAGATGATGATATTATTGAAATCTCAATCAAAATAGGGGAGGGGAAGGCAGAAATTATCAGGTATTGGTATGAAGAAAAATTCAATATAAAATTAGAATACACAAAAAAAAATCTGGAAGTATATATTTCATTTTTTTAAATAATTGTATATTACACACTTGTAAAATCTAAATGTTAGCTGATAATATGATTTTTAATTTTGTATTTGGATGTTTTTTATTGTTTTAACCATTTATTATTGAATACAAGTATTGATATTAATTTTTAATTAGCGTTATACCGTTGTAATTTTTAATAATGAAACCCCAATTTCAACAACCTGTTTGCGATGAATGCCGTTCTAGACTTGGTAATATATTCTGTACCCTCACATCTGCACAGGTTTCAGAAATGGATTCAGAAAAAAACTGCAGTATTTACAAAAAAGGACAGATAATTTTTAATGAGGGCAATAAACCTGCCGGTGTTTACTGTGTTAATAAAGGAAAAATTAAAATTTTTCAAACCGGAGAAGAAGGCAAAGAGCAAATCCTCCGGCTTGCCAAAGAAGGTGATATCCTTGGTTACCGTTCGCTTATCAGCGGTGAGGTTTACGCCGGTACTGCTGCCGTTTTAGAAGATGCTACGGTTTGTTTTATCCCAAAACGCACATTCTTTGATTTTCTTAATACCAATGCCCGGCTTTCAACTCAAATGATGCAGCTGCTCTCTCATGACCTTAAAAAAGCTGAAGAACGACTTACCGGTCTTGCGCAAAAGCCTGTGCGTGAAAGAATGGCAGAAGCATTATTAATGCTGCAGGAGTTTTTTGGTACTGATAAAAACGGCATTATCAGCACTGTAATTTCCCGCGAAGATATTGCTAACATTGTTGGAACTGCTACTGAAACTGCAATCAGAATTCTTTCAGAATTTAAAAACGAAAATTTAATAGAACTTATCGGGAAAAGAATAAAAGTTATCAATCAGCAGGGTTTGCTGAAAACTGCTCATATTTTCGATTAATTTTCTGATTTATTATATAATTTTAAGGTCTTTAATCTCTTTTCTGCCCTATAAGTCATCTTATTTTTTAACATTAATCATAAAAAAATATGACTTAAATCATTGTTAAGTGTACTGCAAACAAGCTAATTTTGTTTGAAACTTTATAAATAACAAAATGAAATCTGTTAACTGTATAGAAGATATTATAAAAAATTACAGAGAGCCAACACAGTTTATATTTCATAAAAACGATGTGATTTTTAATGAAAATGACGAACCCTCGGGAATATATTATATTAAATCTGGCAGTGTTAAACTTTTTAAACAAGAGCCGTATCAAAACCAACGTATTTTGTATCTTGCAAATTCAGGTGAAATACTTGGTTTGCACTCTGTTGTTAACTGCTGCCCCTTTACAAATTCTGCTGCGGCGGTTTCTGAAACTGTTTTAAGCTTTGTTTCTGCTTCTGATTTTATGAATCTCGTTAATTCTAACAATTCATATAAACTTCTTGTGATGAAAAATTTATGCTCAAGAATTGATTCCATGGAAAACCATATAGTAAGAATTAATGATAAATTATCTGATGAAAGGTTTGCTGATACTTTAAAGTTACTTATTGATAAATACGGATTGAATAACTCTAAAATACTTAATGTTAATATTTCTTTAGATGAACTTGCAAGCTACACATGTATTTCAAAAAGCTACATGAAAAAAATTATTGCAGATTTTACTCAGAGGGGAATTTTAACTTATTCGTCGGGCAATATTAAAATTCTAAACCTTTCGGGGTTAATTTCAGCAGGTGTTTAATTTTAATTAATATCATACTGTTTTAAATTCCCCCAAAACTGTATAACATGAAACTAAGAAATAATCTTTTATAATTGTCCGGTAATTTGTTACTGAAAATTTAGTCTATTAATGTTTATTTTGTACAAAAAGGAAACTTATTTATATGAAAAAAATACTTGTACCTACCGATTTTTCTGAGCCTTCTTACTACGGTCTTGATAAGGCAGCCGTAATTGCCCGAAAATCCAAAGCATCTTTGCACATTTTTAATGTATGTGAAATTGCTGATTATTACTATGCTGCCGACCCTGTTGGCATGGCTCCGCCTGCATCAATTATGTTTGAAGGTTTCCGTGAAAAAATTTTAAATAATGCAAAAAAGAAACTTGATGCATTAAAAAATAGAAGTACACTGAAAAATTTAGATGTATCTGTTTCTTGTGAAGCCAGCAATAATATACATTTTGCTATTACTGATTTATCTGATAAACTTAAAGCGGATATGATAGTAATGGGCTCACATGGCGCAGGTAACTTAACCGAAATAATCTTAGGAAGCACTGCTGAAAGAGTTGTCAGGTATGCTACCAAGCCTGTGCTTGTTATTCCCGTAAAACCCGCGAATAAACTATTTAGCAAAATTGTTTTTGCTAGTGACTTTCTTTCTGAAGCTTATGGTATTTTTCCCTTTGTCCAGAATTTTGCAAAAATTTGCAGTGCAAAAATTAACCTGTTTAAGGTTAATACATTAGACCAGTTCAGCAGAACTAAAGATGACAGAGAAAAAATCCATGATTTCTTCAAAAAATTCGGCGGAAAATTTGACTATGCCATTTACAATGATTATATGAAAGAAGAGGGAATTATTAATTATTCACGTGAAATTAATGCTGATCTTATTGCTATTGGTACTCACGGTAAAAAAGGTTTAAAAAGATTCTTTTCCGAAGATGTCTCAGGAGGCATAGTCAGACTTTCTCATATTCCAATTCTTATTGTCAATCTAAAAAAATATAAACCGTCTTATGACCTGAAATCTAAGAAAGTTTAATTTAAAATAATTTTTTTATTCAGGTTTTTATAAAATCTTCTGTTCTGAACAAGTGTATATATACACAAAGCGGAGTTTCCTCCGCTTTGTTAATATGGCTCAATGCCATTTTCATCCATCCTTACCGAGGAGCAGCCCTCAATAAGTACCATTACAAAGATACAATAAGCACTATTACTAAAATATGACCATTGTCAATTTAAAATATGATTTTTATCCCCGGTAAATTTTTTTTATTGACAGATTATTTCTTCGGTTTTGGTTTTGCTCTCTAACTTTGGGCTTAGGTAGGGGATACCTAAATTAAGTCCGCGAAGTATAAACACTGCTGCTAGAATTAATGTGAATGCAGGCAGCAGTTTGTTTAGTCTGCGGCGTATGTTCATGTTTATTACACTGCCCGCTATTGATACTCCATACATTACCGGTAATGTGCCTAATCCAAACATTGCCATAAATAACATTCCGTTTAACTGACTTCCAACTGCTATTGCGCCTGTTATGCCAACATAAACCAACCCGCAGGGTAAAAGTCCGTTAAGCAATCCAATTGCAAACATTGATTTATACGAATGCATTTTAAACAAACGTGCAAAATATGTTTTTAGCAGGTTTATTCCGGTATAAAAACCTGATTTTTGTGCAAGTTTTATTCTGTATGATGATGGTGTTATTACAGTAATTATTATTATTATCCCGAGTGAAATTGAAATTGCCCTTTGAAGACCAAACATTTCAAGTCTTTCTCCAAGCAGCCCAAACAATAAGCCCAGCATTGAATATGTTGCAATTCTGCCCAGATTATAAAATAATCTCGCAGCTAAAAGGTTTCTGCTTTTTGGAAGTGATAAAGCTATTGGTCCGCACATACCAATGCAGTGAAAACTTCCTAATATTCCAATCAGAAAACCTGTTAATAACTCCATTTCTTTTATTGTATAATTACTTTTTCATCACTAAAAAATTCCATACCGTCAGATTCCCAGTTTATTTTAACCCTCCATAAACCTTTATTTATTTTTTCTGAACTGATAATCTGTACATTTTCATTGCCGGGTTCAACTTTCATTTTGAAATCACTTTTAGCATCATTTGGTTTGTAAAAATTAATTTCTCCTTTTATTTCTTTGTTTAATTTTGGATAAGTGATTATAACACTGTTTCCTGCGGTCTCTATCTTTAATTTTTCCTTTAAACCATTTGTATTATTTATCCTGTTTATCTGATCCTGATATTTAAGTTCATGTTCGTAGTAATTGTTTGTTACCAGATCAATATTCTTTGTCATGGTTTTATAAACCATTATACAAATTCCGGTAAAAAATAGCATTAATGCTAATAATATTCCCTTGCCCCAGCTCATAAATTAAATCCTTTCTTCTGCATTTTGCAATTACTGCGGTGCAGGTCCCAAAAAATTAATTTTTTTTGATTCAATTTTTTCTCCGTTTTTATATATACCTATTTCCAATGGTACATTCATAGTTTTTAGGTCATTTCTGTTTAGTATAACCAGAAATTTTGTTTCTGTTACATCATTTGATTTCATATTAATATCATTACCGGCTACTTTAAGCTCACCATCCCGGTTTTCAACCTTAAGTGTTATTGGTACCTCATCAAATGTTTTATTGGTAAGTTTCATGGTATATAAATTGCTAATCTTATTATCCGGCTGCTCCTGAAAAAGCATACCCGGTGCCCTTAAAATTGTTATATCAATTGGTTTTCTTGCAGCAAGCAGGTAAGTTAAAATTCCTAACATTATTATTAATATACCAGAATATGCAATAATCTTTGCAGTAATCTTAAATTTTGTTTTATTTACTATATTGTTTTCAGATGCAAATCTTATCAACCCTCTGGGTTTTGATATCTTATCCATTACGTTATCACAGGCATCTATGCAGGCAGTGCAGTTAACGCACTCAAGCTGTGTTCCATTTCTTATATCAATTCCTGTGGGGCAAACTGCTACGCACTCTTTGCAGTCTATACAATCACCTTCGGTTCTTTCAGTTGATTTTCTTAGTTTACCTCTTGGCTCTCCCCTGATGTAATCATAAGCAATAACGGTTGATGATTTATCTAAAAGCACACCCTGTAGTCTCCCGTAAGGACAAACATAAATGCAGGCATACTCCCTGAAATATGCAAAGATAAAATAAAATACACCTGTAAATGTAAGCATTGCAATAAACTCACCTGTGTGCATTGAAATTGGTTCTGAAATAATCTTAACAACTTCATCAAAACCAATTATCCATGCCAAAAAAGTATTAGAAATAAGCACTGAAATAGCCATAAAAATTGACCATTTTAATAGCTTCTTAAATATCTTAGTTGCTCCCCAGGGTGATTTATTAAAATTTTTCTGCCTAAAATAATCTCCTTCAATCAAAAATTCAATTTTTCTGAATACCATTTCCAAAAATATCGTCTGTGGACATGCCCATCCGCAAAAAACTCTTCCAAATACTGCCGTAAATAAAATTATAGAAACCACAAACGTTAAAAATCCCGTTGCCAGAATAAAAAAATCATACGTTCCAAATACTGCACCAAAAAGAATGAATTTTCTGTCTATTATATTCAGCATCATAAACGGATGACCATTTAGCTTAATAAGCGGCATGCCAAATAAAAATACAAGCAGCACTATGCTGAAAATTGTTCGGGCATTATAATATCTGCCGTTTGGTTTTTTAGGATATATAAACCTGCGTTTACCGTCATCTCTAACAATTCCCAAACTCTCGTTAAATGGGTTTATATCTGATATATTAACTGAACTTGCTTTATCCATCTTTTAATTATTGCCTGTTGGCTGTACAGTGTTGTGCAAAAAATGAAATTCAAACTGAATTTCATTTTAACAAAATTACTTTATTGAATCTTTCTTAATTTTACTGCTGTTGTTTTTTTGTTTTAATGTATCAGTTTTAACTTTGCTGCTATCAGTAATTTTTACGGAGTCTTTACCTGATGTTTTAACTGTATCTGCCCATATTTCACCCTCTGGAGGTTTTCCGTTTGCTGGTTTTGTACCCTGCAGACTTAATACATAACTGCTTACCTGCTGAATCTGTTTTGGTGTAAGTAATGTCTTCCATGCTATCATTCCTTTGGCAGGCACACCATTTGTTACTGTTATAAATACATTTTTTATCCCGCCGCCGTGAATCCAGTTCTGGTCTGTCAGGTTTGGTCCTACAGTTCCGCCTCCATCAGGCCCGTGGCAGGGTGTGCAGTTTGTTGTATATATTTGTTTACCCTTTTCAAGGTCAGCTGCATCTGTTGATAATGTAACATTATCCGGATTTATTAATGCACCTGTTCTTATTAATTCTTCACGTTTATCGTTTGCTGTTTTCATCTCACTCAAATATTCATCTAACATAACACTTCCTGAACCCAGTACATGATAATCTATCATATACACAATTGCAAGTAATATTGTACCGTAGAAAATAAAGTTAAACCATGGCGGTATGGTATTATTAAGTTCTTTTATCCCGTCATATTCATGTCCAATCATTATATCACTTTCCCTCTCAACAGGTACACCTCTGTTTATTACAGCAGATATTTTTGAAAAAAATGATAGTTTACCTTTTACTTTTTCACCGGTATAAATGTATTTTGGTGAGGATAATTTGAAAAAAATAATGAACATTATTGCAATAAGCAAAAATACCAGTATGCCTGCAAACATTGAAAATCCTGCCGTATCACCTGCACCTCCTTTAGTTTCCAATGAAAATAAATGAATATTCAACATCATCAGCGCAATTACGGGTAATAATAACTTACATAAGTTTTTCATTCTACACCTCCGGTGTATATTTTTTGCATATTCTCATTTTCATTTTCTGTTTCAAGCGGAATATTTTCCATTTTACTTATATATTTTTTATTTCTTGTAAAGCTCCATATTATTACAGCAATAAAGAAAGTAAAAAATATAATTAATGATATTACCGGGAATATTTCTATACCAGAAATATTTTGAAGTATCTGTTTATACATTTTATTTTACCTCCTTTTTATCGGCAGTTTTATCGCCTTTAATATCTATACCAAGTCTTTGCAGATATGCTATCATTGCAACAATTTCTTTTTCCGGTGTAACAGGTATGCCGTTTTTATTCAGGTCAGCAGTTATTTCCTGTGCCTGTTTCATCAGATCATCATTAGCAATTTTTTCATATCCTGCCGGATACGGTACGCCAATTGACCGAAGTGCATTTATTTTTGCTTCAGTTGTTGTAATATCTAAATCATTTTCCAAAAGCCAATCATATACAGGCATAATTGAGCCCGGTGAAATTTGCCCCGGGTCCTGCATGTGTAGGTAATGCCATGAATTTGGATATTTTTTACCTTCCCGGTGAAGGTCAGGTCCCGTTCTCTTTGAACCCCAAAGATACGGATGATCATATACAAACTCTCCCGCCTTTGAGTATTCTCCGTATCTTTCAGTTTCACTTCTAAATGGTCTTATCATTTGTGTGTGGCAGTTGTTGCATCCTTCTCTTATATACAAATCTCTGCCTTGAAGTTCTAACGGACTATATGGTTTTACGCTTGAAATTGTCGGAACATTTGATTTAACCAGAAATGTCGGAACAAACTCAATTATTCCTCCAATCAATATTGCAACTGTTGCTGCTAATGCAAATTGTGCAGGTTTTCTTTCAAGCCATCTGTGTTTAGTTTCTCCTGTAATTGTTCCTTCAATAACTTTTCTTGCGGGTGCTTCTGCTGCTTCATCTGCAGCCAGTTTGCCGGATTTAACTGTTTTAACCAGATTATACGCTGCTAAAATTATTCCGCTAAAATACATTGTTCCCCCAATTGAGCGTATTGCATACAGAGGTATTATATTTGTTACCGTCTCTAAAAAGTTTGGATATTGTAATATTCCTTCCGGAGTAAATTGTTTCCACATTAATGATTGAGTTATTCCTGCCCAATACAGCGGAACAGCATAAAATACTATGCCAAGTGTGCCTATCCAAAAGTGAAGATTAGCAAGTTTTTTTGAATAAAGGTTTGTTTTGTATATTCTGGGTATCAGCCAGTATAATATACCAAATGTCAAAAATCCGTTCCAGCCTAATGCACCAATATGAACGTGTGCAATAATCCAGTCAGTGTAATGTGCAATTGCATTAACATTTTTAAATGAAAGCATCGGACCTTCAAATGTTGCCATACCGTATGCTGTAACTGCAACTACCATGAATTTTAAAATTGGGTCTTCCCTAACCTTATCCCATGCTCCACGTAGCGTTAATAATCCGTTTATCATACCGCCCCACGAGGGTGCAAATAACATGATTGAAAAAACTGTGCCAAGTGATTGTGCCCAATCAGGCAATGCAGTGTATAATAAATGGTGCGGACCTGCCCATATATATAAAAATATTAATGACCAAAAATGAACTATTGAAAGTTTATATGAATAAACCGGTCTTCCTGATGCTTTAGGCAGGTAGTAATACATTAACCCTAAAAAAGGTGTTGTTAATATAAATGCAACTGCATTATGTCCGTACCACCATTGTACCAATGCATCCTGAACGCCTGCATATACCGGATAACTTTTAAATAACGTAACGGGTATTTCAACAGAATTAACTATGTGCAGCACAGCAACTGTAACTACGGTTGATATGTAAAACCATATTGCAACATACATATGCTTTTCACGGCGTTTTACCAATGTTCCAAACATATTGATGGCAAATATTATCCATACTATTGTAATTAAAATATCAATTGGCCACTCAAGCTCTGCATATTCTTTTGTTGTGTTGTAACCTAATGGAAATGTTATTGCTGCACTTAATATTATTAATTGCCATCCCCAAAAATGCAGCTTGCTCAAAATATCGCTGTACATTCGGGCTTTTGTTAATCTTTGAAGTGAATAATATATTCCCATGAACATTGCATTTCCTACAAATGCAAATATCACTGCGTTTGTATGTAACGGACGTATTCTGCCAAATGTTATATACGGCATTCCAAAATTTAATGCCGGGATATAGATCTGAAATGCTAACAATAATCCAACAAGCATTCCAACAATGCCCCAAAACATTGTTGCGTATGCAAAATTGCGGACTATTCTGTTATCATAACTGAACTTTTCCATTTCCATATTTCGGTATCTCCTGTTATAAAATTAAATTCCTTAAGTTTGTAAATATTTTTATTTTGATAAATAATTTTTTATAATTAATATACTAATTTGGTGCTTTAATCCTTATTTTCTGTGTTTTTATTTATACCTTCTGCATCATCATCAAATAATATTCTAACACTTGGAGTGTAACGGTCTTCATACTGACCGCTTTTTACTGCCCAAATAAATGCAGCAAGAAATGCTGCCGCAACCAATACGCTGAAAAATATAAGTATTGCAATTACACTCATATTTTAATTTATAAACCTTTCTTTCTTGAAATAATATTTGTGGATAGAACTGTAAATAATACTACCGTTATACTGCTTGCAGGCATTAATATCGCTGCAAGCAGCGGTGAAATTTCTGTGCTAAAGGCAAGCGAAACCCCAAGCAGATTATATAATATAGAAATACAAAAACTTAAAATTATTACCATTTTAGTACTTTTTGTAAAAGAAATTATTGTATTTAATTTGCTGAAGTTTCCCGCATCAAATATTGCATCACATGCCGGAGAAAAATTTGTTATATCTTCGCTTATTGCTACTCCAACATCACTTTGCTTTAACGCACCTGAATCGTTTAGCCCGTCCCCTATCATCATAACCTTATGACCTTGTACCTGAAGTTCCTCTATAAATTCCAGTTTGTCTTCTGGTTTCTGATTAAATTTTACCCTGCCTTCCAATCCAAAGTATTTTGTCAGATTTTCCCTTTCACCATCATTATCTCCGCTTAGTACAATCATATCAAAATCATTTTTAAGTGATGATGTTATATTTTCTAATCCTGTTCGGTAAATATTATTTATTGAAAAAAATCCTTTGATTGTATTATTAATAGATAGAAAAATTCTTGAATCTGGCTTTGTAAAATTTACATCATTTGCCAAATTTGTTTCCGGAATATCTGAAACAAAACCGGCACTGCCAAGTTTTATACGGTTTCCTTCAATTTCTGCCTCAATTCCCTTACCCGAAAGTTCATTAAAATATGTTATATCTGCAAGTTCATTTCCTTCAATTGCTTCATATATCCTGCTGCTTAAAGGGTGAGTACTGTTTCTAACAAGTGATTTAACAAGTTTTTGTTCGTTGCTGTTTAAAACCGTTCCGTTAAATTTAATATCAGCATCACCGGTTTGTGTAATTGTCCCGGTTTTATCAAATACAATTGTATCAATTTTAGAAATTCTTTCAACCACCGATGCGTTTTTTGCATAAAATTTATTTCTGCCCAATATCCTGAGGGCATTGCCAAGTGCAAACGGATTGGTTAAGGCAATTCCGCAAGGGCAGGCAACTATTAACACCGCTGTAAATGCATTTATAGCGGTTCTTACACTTTCGGCATACCAATAAACAAATGCCAAAACTGCTATAAATAGAATTATAATTGTAAAGTATTTACCTACAACATTTACAATTGAGTTAAACTTATCTTCATTGCTCTTTGTAAATGTATCTTTGTTCCATAGTTTAGTTAAATAGCTTTGCGATACTGTTCTTATAACTTCAAGTTCAATTGCACTGCCAATCTGTCTGCCTCCGGCATAAATAATTTCGCCCTGTACTTTTGGTACAGGCAATGCCTCGCCTGTTACAAAGCTGTAGTCTATATTGCCGTTTCCGTTGAATAAAATTGCATCTGCAGGAATCAGTTCGTTATTTCTTATAATTATTCTCTCTCCTGTAACTAAATTTGTTACAGGTATGCTGTTTTCTTCACTATCTTTTTTTACTGTTACTGAAACCGGAAAATATGACTTGTAATTTCTTTCAAAGTTAAGTGCATCATACGTCTTCCCTTGGAACAACTTTCCCAATAGCAGAAAAAATATAAGCCCCGTCATTGAATCTAAAAAGCCGGCTCCGCTATTTGTTGTTATTTCATAAAAACTTCTGATGAATAATACTGCAAGTCCAAGCACTATGGGGAAATCAATATTTATACTTTTTTGTTTTAACCCGCTCCATGCCGATTTAAAATAACTGCTTGCTGAATAAAACAAAACCG
>WBZR01002037.1_pt1 | contig 22444 bp, 19 predicted proteins | sample 5204231 | NCBI WGS metagenome assembly WBZR01 (sample SAMN12412403, study PRJNA552823) | activated sludge metagenome | isolation source: activated sludge from anammox sidestream of wastewater treatment plant... | place: USA: Virginia | collected 2017-08 | reverse complement strand
TCGCGCACGGCGACGACGAGCGCGCGCTCGAGCGCGGCGCGCGTGGCGAAGGGGCGCGCCTGCCAGGCCGCGGCGGCGATCCAGGGCGAATGCTCGTAGGTGCCCTCGAGCAGCGCGCTGAATTCGTCGCGCCCGGCGGCGTTGAGTCGGTCGAGCGTGAGCGGCATGGTCATTCCCACACGAAGGCCGTGCGCGCGTCGAACGGATGCGCCTGCTTCCAGTGGCGCGCGATGTCGAGGCGGCGCGCGATCCAGACCCGCTCGTGCGCCTGCACGTGGTCGAGGAAGCGCTGCAGCGCGCGCATGCGCCCGGGGCGGCCGAGCAGCCGGCAGTGCATGCCGATGCTCATCATCGACGGCCGCTCGTCGCCCTCGGCGTAGTGCAGGTCGAAGGCGTCGCGCAGGTACTGGAAGAACGCGTCGCCGTGGCTGAAGCCCTGCGGCAGCGCGAAGCGCATGTCGTTGCAGTCGAGCGTGTAGGGCACGACGAGCTGCGGCGCGAGCGTGCCGTCGGTCCGGCGCACCTGCAGCCAGAACGGCAGGTCGTCGCCGTAGTAGTCGCTGTCGTACTCGAAGCCGCCGTAGTCGGCGACGAGCCGGCGTGTGTTCGGGCTGTCGCGCCCGGTGTACCAGCCCAGCGCGCGCGTGCCGGTCAGGCGCTCGATGGCCTGCATGCCCAGCGCCATGTGCTCACGTTCGACGCTCTCGGCGACGTCCTGGTAGTGGATCCAGCGCCAGCCGTGGCAGGCGATCTCGTGGCCGAGCGCGACGAAGGCGGCCGTCACCTCGGGGCAGCGCTCGAGCGCCATCCCGACGCCGAACACGGTGAGCGGCAGGCCGCGGCGCTCGAACTCGCGCAGCAGCCGCCACACCCCCACGCGCGCGCCGTACTCGTAGATGCCTTCCATGCTCAGGTGGCGCCCCGGGTAGGCGGCCGGGTTGAACAGCTCGGAGAGGAACTGCTCGCTCGCGGCGTCGCCGTGCAGCACGCAGTTCTCGCCGCCTTCCTCGTAGTTCAGCACGAACTGCAGCGCCACGCGGGCGTCGCCCGGCCAGCGCGCGTGCGGCGCGTGGCGGCCGTAGCCGCGCAGGTCGCGCGCGTAGCGCGGCCGGGGGATGAGCTGCCCGGCGCTCATGTCGCCCCCTTGGCGCTGCGCGCCGTCCCCCCAAGGGGGAATGAGCGCCTTCGGAGCGGCCGGGCGGCGCTCATGCGCCGGCCCCCCGGGGCCTGAGCACCGATGCCAGGTCGGGTGTGCGCGGGTCGAGCCGCAGGTTGCGCTCGACGCTGGTGATGTGCTGCTCCATGAGGCGCGCCGCGGCGCGTCCGTCGCGCCGCGCCAGCGCCTCGACGATCTGCACATGCTCGGCCTGCGAATGGCCGGCCGAATGGCCCGACTGGTACATCAGCGCGATGAGCTGCGAGCGCGAGAGCAGGTCGGCGATCAGCCGGGCAAGCACCTCGTTGCCCAGCAGCCGGGCCAGGATGACGTGGAAGTCGGCCAGCAGCCGCGTGCGGCCCGGAACGTCGTCGCGCGCGACGGCCTGACGCTCGTCGCGCAGGTGCGCGCGCAGCCGTGCGATCTGCTCGTCGCCGATCGCCTGTGCGAGCCGGCGCGCCATACCGCCTTCGACCAGGCGGCGCACCTGGAACACCTGGCGCGCCTCGTCGATGCTCGGCATCGCGACGAAGGCGCCGCGCGCCGGCTCGAGCGTCACCAGGCGATCGCGGCTGAGCCGGTTCAGCGCCTGGCGCACGACCGTGCGCGAGACCGAGAACACGTCGGCGATCTGCTGCTCGACGAGCTTGGTGCCGGGCATCAGGCGGCGTTCGACGATGGCGCTGGTGATCGACTCGACGATGCGGTCGGTGGCGCTGCCGGTGGCCCGCACGGGACGGGGCGCGTCGACGAGGCGCAAGGCGGCGGCAGGTCTTCTGGCCATGGCATGCCCTCGCGTTGGGAGACAGAAGTGTATACACTAATTCCTGATCGGACAAGCGGCGGCGAGCGGCACACCGACGAGCGCGCGCTTCCCCCGGCCGCGCTGCCGCGCACGCGCCGTCGGCCGGCGGCCCGGGGCCGGGTTTTCCCGGAATTCTGAAGTGGACTGAACTGTATACAGTTATCCGAGGTCGCCGCGGGTTCGGGCGGCCCGCCCGGCAGCGGCCGCGGCGGGCGCGCACCGGGGCGCGACCCCCGAGCCTCACAGCGCCCGCCGTGGTGAGGCGACCAGCGGTCGCGCGCCTCTCCGCTGCAAGGCCGCGGCCGACGATCCGGGTGTCTCCCGATGCAAGCCTATCTGTTCGACTGGGTCAACCTGCTGCTGCGCTGGGCCCATGTCATCACGGCGGTCGCCTGGATCGGAGCGTCGTTCTACTTCGTGCTGCTCGACACCAGCCTCACCCGGCCCGAAAGCGACGACCTGAAGGCCAAGGGCGTCGACGGCGAGCTCTGGGCCGTGCACGGCGGGGGCTTCTACCACTCGCAGAAGTACATGGTGGCGCCGCGCTGGCGGCCGCTGCCCGACAACCTGCACTGGTCGTACTGGGAGAGCTACTCGACCTGGCTCACCGGCTTCGCGCTGTTCACGGTGCTGTACCTGTTCAACGCCGGCAGCTTCCTCGTCGACCGCAGCGTGCACGACTGGTCGGCCGGTGCCGCGATCGCCGGCGCGCTCGGCTTCCTGGTCGCCTTCTGGCTGATCTACGACTTCATCTGCCGCGCCTTCGGCCAGCGCCGCAACGGCGACCTCGTCGTCGGCATCGGCGTCTTCGTGTTCGTCGTCTTCGCCTCCTGGCTGGCCTGCCGGCTCTTCGCCGGGCGCGCGGCCTTCCTGCTCGTGGGCGCGATGCTGGCCACGACGATGAGCGCCAACGTGTTCTTCTGGATCATTCCCGGCCAGCGCAAGGTGGTGGCGCAGCTGCGCGCGGGGCGCACGCCCGAGGCGATCCACGGCCGGCGCGGCAAGCAGCGCAGCGTGCACAACACCTACTTCACGCTGCCGGTGCTGGTGGCGATGCTGACCAACCACTACGGCTGGCTGTACCAGGGGCCGTACAACTGGGTCGTGCTGGTGCTGCTGATGCTCGCCGGCGCGCTCATCCGCCACAGCTTCGTCGCGCGCCACCAGGCGCAGGTGCAGGGCCGGCGCACGCCGTGGGAATACGCCGCCGTCGGCACCCTCGTCATCGTCGCGCTGGCGGTCTGGCTGGCGCCGCCGCCGCCCAGCGCCGGGCAGCTCGCCGCGGCGCGCGCCGCAGCCACGGCGCCGGCCGGCTATGCCCAGGTGCGTGCGATCGTCGACGCACGTTGCGTGGTCTGTCACAACCCGCAGCTGCAGCAGAAGAACGTCGACCTGCACGACGCCGCGGGCCTGAAGAAGAACGCCCAGAACGTGTACCAGCAGGTCGGCGTGCTCAAGCTCATGCCGCTCAACAACGCGACCCAGATCACCGAGCCCGAGCGCGAAGTCATCAAGCGCTGGTACGAGGCCGGGGCGCCGGTGCAGTGACCCGGCGCGGCCGCGGCGCCGGGTACGATCGCCGGCACCCGCTGCCGCAGCGCCGTCGAGGCCCTTCTCATGCCCACCTTGCACGTCGAACTCTTCGCCGGACGCCCGCCCGCCGTCAAGGCCGAGCTGGCGCGCGCGCTCACCGATGCCTGTGTCGCCGTCCTGGGCAGCCCGGCCGACGCGGTGCAGGTTGTGTTCCACGACGTGGCGCGCCACGACTGGGCGACGGGCGGCGTGTTGTGGAGTGCGCGCGCGCCCGCGCCGCCCGAGCCCGGCGCGGCAGCGTAGGGCGCGCCACCCATGCTGGGCCTGGTGCTGCTCTACGTCGGCGCGGTGCTGCTGGTCAACGGGCTGGCCGCGCTTGGGCGCATCGCGGCACGCGAGGCGGCCGTGCTCAACGTCTTCGTCGGCGCGATCAGCGTGGCCGGATCGGCCGCGATCGCGAGCGCCGGCACCGCGGCATCGATCCGCGACGGCGCCTTCGGGCTGCTGTTCGGCCTGACGTACCTGTGGGTGGCATGGAACCAGTTCGCGGGCCACGACGGACGCGGCCTGGGCTGGTTCTGCGGTTTCGTCGCCGTCACCGCTGCGGCGATCGCCGCCGATCTGTCCGGCGCCGGCGCGGCGCCGGGCAGCGCCTGGCTGGCTGCTTGCTGGGGCCTGTGGTCGGTGCTGTGGGCCGGGCACTTCGGCGTCGGCGCGCTGCAGCGCAAGGCCTGGGTTCGGCCCGTGGCCTGGCTCAGCATCGGCGAGGCCGTCGTCACGGCCTGGCTGCCGGGCTACCTGCTGCTCACCGGACGGCTGGCGGCGCCCTGAGCGCCCGTGGAAGCAGGAATCACGCCCGCGATTCGCATCTTCACAGGCGGGGCGGCCCCGGCGCGTGCGGTGCGCCGAGCTGCAGCAACTGGGCCACGGCTGCGACGGCGATCACCTCGGGCTCCTTGCCCGCGATGCCGGCCACGCCGATCGGACAGGTCATGCGCGCCAGCGCTGCGGCTTCGATTCCGCGCGCCTGCAACCGGTGGACGAAGCGCGCGCGCTTGGTCTTCGAGCCGATGAGGCCCAGGTAGGCGAAGTCACCGCGGCGCAGGATCGCCTCGGTGATGCGCAGGTCCAGATCGTGGCTGTGCGTGAGCACGAGGTAGGCCGCACCCGCCGGCGCCTGCGCGACCTCGGCCTCGACCGGCTCGACGCACAGGCGCTCGATGTGCGGCGGCGCCGGCGTGGGCGGGAATTCGTCCTCGCGCTCGTCGATCCACTGGACCCGGCACTCGAGGTCGGCGAGCAGCCGAGCGATCGCGCGGCCGACATGCCCGGCGCCGTACAGCTGCAGCACGAAGCGCGGCGTCGCGGCCGGCCATTGCGCCAGCGTCGCGCCGGCCAGCCGGCGCGTGCGCAGCACGAGCGTGCCGCCGCAGCACTGGCCCAGGCTCGGCCCGAGCGCGATGGGAACGTCCGGCGGCGCGTCGTCGCCGGCGGCCAGCCAGCGCCGGGCCGCTTCGATCGCGCGCTGCTCGAGATGCCCGCCGCCGATCGTGCCGGCCACCGCGTCGGCGGCGACGAGCATGCGCGTGCCGGTGCCGCGCGGCACCGAGCCGCGGGTCGAGAGCACCTGCACCTCCATGCCGGCGCGGCCCTCGGCGAGCCAGCGCAGCGCGGTGCTGCGCAGCGCGGTCTCGTTCACGCCACGGCGGCCTGGACGCAGTCGATCGCCTCGAGGATCGCCTCGGCCGTGGCCGGCGCGCGCAGCGGCGGGTCGATGCGGTGGGCGCCGACGGCCGAGACGGCATCGCGGATCGCGAGCAGCACCGAGAACGGCAGCAGCAGCGGCGGCTCGCCGACCGCCTTGCTGCGGTGGATCGAGTCCTTGACGTTCGCGCCGTCGTACAGGCGCACGTCGAACACCGGCGGGCAGTCGTTGGCCGTGGGGATCTTGTACGTCGAGGGCGCGTGCGTCATCAGCTTGCCGCTCGTGGGGTGCCACCGAAGTTCTTCGTTCGTGAGCCAGCCCATGCCCTGGATGAACCCGCCCTCGACCTGGCCGATGTCGATCGCCGGGTTGAGCGAACGGCCGACGTCGTGCAGCACATGGGCGGCGAGCAGCTTGCATTCACCCGTGAGCGTGTCGAGCAGCACTTCGGAGACCGCGGCGCCGTATGCGAAGTAGAAGAACGGGCGCCCGGTCATCGTCGCGCGGTCCCAGCTCAGGCCGGGCGTGGCGTAGAAGCCGTCGCTCCAGAGCTGGATGCGCGCCTCGTAGGCCGCGGCCACGAGCTCGGCGAAGGCTTCGTCGGCCCCGGCCGCGCCGACGCGGTCGTTGGCGAAGCGCACGTCCTGCGCCGCGACCCCGTGGCGCCGGGCGAAGAGCTCGGCCAGCCGCGTGCGGATGCGGCTTGCCGCGGCCTGGGCCGCCTTGCCGTTGAGGTCGGCACCGGTGGACGCCGCGGTGGCCGAGGTGTTGGCGACCTTGCTCGTGTCGGCCGCGCTGCAGCGTACGCGTGCGCTGTCGATGCCGAGCTCGTGCGCCACGACCTGCGCCACCTTGGTGTCGAGCCCCTGTCCCATCTCGGTGCCGCCGTGGTTGACGAGCACGCTGCCGTCGGTGTAGACGTGCACCAGCGCCCCGGCCTGGTTGAGGTGCTGGACATTGAACGAGATGCCGAACTTCAACGGCGTGAAGGCGATGCCGCGCTTGAGCAGCGGGCTCGTCGCGTTCCAGGCCGCAATCTGTGCGCGGCGCGCGGCGTAGTCCGAATCGGCGAGCAGTTGCGCGACCAGCGGCTCGAGGATGTTGTCCTCGACCGGCTGCCCGTAGGGCGTGATATCGCGCTCGCCGACGCCGTAGAAGTTCGCGCGCCGCACCTCGAGCGGATCGCGCCCGAGCCGGCGCGCGATCGTGTCCATGATGAACTCGATCGCCAACGCGCCCTGCGGCCCGCCGAAGCCGCGGAACGCCGTGTTGCTCTGCGTGTTGGTGCGCGCGCAGTAGCCGTGCAGCGCGACGTCGGGCAGCCAGTAGGCGTTGTCGAAGTGGCAGATCGCGCGCGTCATCACCGGCGGGGTGAGATCGGTCGAGAAGCCCGCGTTGGCGATCAGCGTGACTTCGACGCCGAGGATGCGGCCGGTGTCGTCGTATCCGACCTCCCAGTCGAACTCGAAGCCGTGGCGCCGTCCGGTGATCATGAAGTCGTCGTCGCGGTCGAGCCTGAGCTTGACCGGGCGGCCGAGCCGGCGCGCCGCCACCGCCGCGACGCAGGCGAACAGCGCCGACTGCGACTCCTTGCCGCCGAAACCGCCGCCCATGCGGCGGCATTCGACCACCACCGCATGCGCGGCCACGCCCAGCGCCTGCGCCACCGCGTGCTGCATCTCGCTCGGATGCTGCGTCGAGCAGTGCACGCGCATGCCGCCGCCCTCCTGCGGCAGCGCGTACGAGATCTGGCCTTCGAGATAGAACTGCTCCTGGCCGCCGACCGAGAGCGTGCCGCGCTCGCGGTGCGGTGCCGCGGCGATCGCTGCGGCCGCGTCGCCGCGCGCCAGGTGCATCGGCGGGATCACGTAGCGCTGCTGCGCGTGCGCCTCGCGCGCGGTGAGGAGGGCCGGCAGCGGCTCGATCACGAGCGCGTCCTGGGCACGCGCCGCCGCCCGCCGCGCCAGGTCGCGGTTGGTGGCGACGACCGCGAACACCGGTTGCCCGAGGTAGTGCACTTCGCCGTCGACGCCGCCGTCGGGGTGCAGGTTCAGCGCAGCGAGGATGGGATCGTCGTGCTGCAGCGGCCCGCAATCGTTGCGGCCCGGGATGTCGGCGGCCGTCAGTACGGCCACCACGCCCGGCTGGGCACGCAGCAGCGCCAGGTCGATGCCGCCGATGCGCCCGTGCGCCGCCGGCGACAACCCGAGCGCCACGTGCAGCGTGCCTTCGAGCTCGGGCAGGTCGTCGACGTAGGTGGCCTCGCCGCTCACATGCAACGCGGCCGACTCATGGGCCTGGCCGATGCCCACGCGCGCGCCGTCGCTGCGCCGCCTGGCCTCGGCCTCGGGATCGAAGCGCCGCGCGCGCATCGCACGATGGTCGGCGTAGGGTTCGGCCTGCGGCGGGGTGCGCAGGAAGGCGTCGAGGGGCTGGTTCATCGCTCGGGGCTCCGGCAGCGCAGGCTGCGGTGGGCGTTGGGGCGCTCGCGGGCGTGCGGGCGTGCGGCAGCATCGCCAGCGCCGCCTCGAGCAGCGCCTGGGGCGCCCGCGTGCGTGCGTGCGGGCGCGCGCGGCGCTGCGGCGGGCCGAGCCGGCGCCGCCGCCGCGTCGCCTTCGTGTCGCAAGGGGGTCATTCGGATCCCGGTCAGGCCGCGGTCAGTGGCCGCGGCAGCACGCTCCAGACCGAAGTCCGGCTGCCGGCCAGCGGCGCGTCGGCGCGCGTCTCGTGCCACAGGCGCAGCAGCAGGCGCTGCGCCACCTTCATGCGGTAGCCGGCGCTGGCGCGCATGTCCGACAGCGGCGTGAAGTCGCCGGCCAGCGCCGCCATCGCGGCACGCACGTTCGCCTCGGAGAAGGGCTTGCCCAGCAGCGCCGCCTCGGCGGCCTTCGCGCGCTTGACGATCGCGGCCATGCCGCCGTAGGCCAGCCGCACCGAGCGCACGACCTCGCCGTCGCGCTCGAGCACGAAGGCCGCGCAGACGGCCGAGATGTCGCAGTCGTAGCGCTTGGTGATCTTCCAGCAGCGCACGGCGGCGCCGGCGGCGGGCAGCGGCACGCGCAGCGCGCGCACGAACTCGCCGCGCTCCAGGCGGTTCTTCATGTAGTCGACGTAGAAGTCCTCGAGCGGCATCGAGCGCTCCCGGCTGCCGCGCTGCAGCACGATCTGCGCGCCGAGCGCGATCAGCACCGGGGCGCTGTCGCCGATCGGCGAGCCGTTGGCGACGTTGCCGCCCATGGTGCCGGCGTGGCGCACCGGCGGTCCCGCGAAGCGCAGCCAGACTTCGGCGAGCTCGGGCACGCGGCGCGCGAGCGCGGCCCAGGCGTCCTCGAGCGATGCGCCGGCGCCGATCTCGAGCTCGCCGTCGCGCGACTCGATGCGCTCGAGCTCGCCGACCTCGCCGAGATCGATCAGATCGCCCAGATCGCGCAGGCCCTTGTTGCTCCACAGTGCGATGTCGGTGGCGCCGGCCAGCAGGCGAGCCTCGGGCCGCTCGAGGCGCAGCGCGGCCAGCGTGGCGAGCGTGCGCGGTGCATCGAAGCGGCGCAGGCCGCCGAAGGCCGGGTCGACGGCCGCGTAGGCCAGCGGCGGGTCCTGCGCCAGCGCGCGCAGCGCGGCCGCGATCGAGGCCGTGTCGAGCCGCGCGGGCGGCAGCTCGAACATGCGCTGGCCGGCGTCGAGGATCGGCCGGTAGCCGGTGCAGCGGCACAGGTTCCCGGCCAGCGCGTCGGCCAGCTGCTGGCGCGTCGGCCGGCTTGCGGCCTCGCAGTGCTGCTCGTACGTGGCCGCCATCGTCATCGCGATGCCCGGGGTGCAGAAGCCGCATTGCGAGCCGTGGCATTCGACCAGCGCCTGCTGCACCGGGTGCAGCGCGCCGCCGGCGATCGCCCGCAGGTCCTCGACCGTGAGCAGGGCCTTGCCGTCGAGCGTGGGCAGCAGGCGCAGGCAGGCATTGACCGGCCGCAACTGCAGCTCGCCGACCACGGTGGCCCCTGCGCCGCCCGGTGCGGCCGCGGCCCGTTCGGCCACCACCACGGTGCAGGCGCCGCAGTCGCCCTCGTTGCAGCCCTCCTTGGTTCCGGTGCAGTGCGCGTGCTCGCGCAGCCAGGCCAGCACGGTGGTGCTGGGCGCCAGCCCGTCGACCTCGACGACGGCGCCGCGGTGCAGGAAGCGGATCGGGCGCAGCGCCGCGGCGGCCGACGGGGTGGAGCGGGCAGCGGAGTTCGGCATCGGCCGAAGGTACCGCGGCCGGCGGGGCGACGGAATGCTGGAATGCTTATGATGGCCATGCATGCATGGTTATGGAACCAGACGCCCGCCTCGGACGCATCGAGCTGCAGCTCGTCAAGGTCCTGCACACCGTGATCGGCGAGCGCAGCGTCTCGCGCGCGGCGCTCAAGCTGGGTTCGACGCAGCCGGCCGTGAGCGCGCAGCTCAAGCGGCTGCGCGCGCTCACCGGCGACGCCCTCCTGGTGCGTGCCGGCCAGACCATGGAGCCGACCGAAACCGCGCTCGCGCTGCTGCCGGTCGCGGCGCAGGTGCTGCAAGGCGCGCAGCAGCTATTCGGCGGCCACGCGCCGGCGCGCTCGTTCGACCCGGCGCGCGCGACCCAGGTCTTTCGCGTCGCTGCCAGCGATTTCCTCGATCCGCTCTTCCTGCCCGAGCTGGTGGCGCGCCTGCGCGCGCGCGCACCGGCCGCCCGCGTCGAGCTGCTCGCGCTGTCGGCCGACTACGACTACCGCCGCGCGCTGGCGCGCGGCGAGGTCGACCTCGTGATCGGCAACTGGCTCGAGCCGCCCGGCGAGCTGCACCTGGGGCGGCTCGTCAGCGACGAGGTCGTATGCCTGGTCGCGGCCGATCACCCCGCGCTGCGTCGGCCGCGGCAATGGACGGTCGAGCGCTACCTCGAGAGCGAACACCTGGCGCCGACCGCGTTCCATGCCGGCGCGCGCGGCATCATCGACGACCACCTGGCGGCACGCGGGCTGGCGCGCCGCATCGTCGTGCGCACCTCGCATTTCGCACTGGCGCCGCGCATGGTCGCGCGCACGCAGCTCGTGCTGACCACCGGGCGCCAGTACTGCGAGCGCTACGCCGGGCAGTACCCGGTGCGCATCCTGGCCTGCCCGGTGGACTTCCCGCGGCTCAGCTACTACCAGCTCTGGCACGAACTGACGCACGCCTCGGCCGCCGGGCGCTGGCTGCGCGAGACGGTGCGCACGGTGGCGCATGAACTGGCGCGGCCCTGAGGTGAATCGAACTGCGCCGCCATCCGCCCCGGCCGCGCCGACGCGGCGCCCCGGATGGCCGGCTGCGGCGCGGGGGCGGTGAGATGACGCAGACGCCGTCGGACGACCGGTTTGCCCTGCGCGGCGACCTGCTCGACTTCGTCGGCACGCCGGCCTGGGGCGACGTCGATTCCGCCGCCCCGCGCTTTCGGCCGGCGCACTGGCTGCTCGTCGAGGGCGGGCGGATCGTGCGCGCGCAGGCCGGCGCGCCCGACGCCGGATGGCCGCGCGTGGACTGCGGCAGCCGACTCGTGCTGCCGGGATTCGTCGATGCACATGTGCACTCGGCGCAGATCGACATGATCGCCAGCTGGGGCGGCGGGCTGCTCGACTGGCTGCAGCTGCACACCTACCCGGCCGAGCTGCGCCACGCCGACCCCGACCGCGCCGCTGCCGGCGCCGAGCGCTTCGTCGACGCGCTGCTCGCGCATGGCACGACCGCGGCCGTGGTGATGCCCACCGTGCACAGGGCGTCGGCCGAGGCGCTGTTCGCCGCCGCGCAGGCGCGCGGCATGCGGCTCATCGCCGGCAAGGTGCTGATGGACCGCAACGCGCCGGCCGGGCTGCTCGACAACGTCGCCCAGGCCGAGCGCGACTGCGTCGAGCTGATCGGGCGCTGGCATGGCCGTGGCCGTCTGTCCTATGCGGTGACGGTGCGCTTCGCGCCGACCAGCACGCCGCAACAGATGGCGCTGGCCGGCGCGCTGTGCGCGGCCGACTCGACGCTGTACCTGCACACCCATGTCGCCGAGAACCATGACGAGGTGCGTTGGGTGCGCGCGCTCTACCCCGAGGCGCGCAGCTACCTCGACGTTTACGCGCGCGCCGGACTGCTGCACCGGCGCAGCGTGCTTGCGCACGGCGTCTGGCTCGATGACGACGACCGCGCCGCGCTGGCTGCCAGCGGCGCGCTGATCGCGCACTGTCCTTCGTCGAACCTGTTCCTCGGCAGCGGCCTGTTCGACTGGCGCGCGTTGGCCGAGTGCGGCGCCGCCGTCGCCGCGGCCAGCGATGTGGGGGCCGGCACCAGCCTGTCGATGCAGCGCACGCTGGCCGACGCCTGCAAGGTGCAGGCGCTGCGCGGCGAGCGGCTCACGGCCTGGGTCGCGCTGCACGCAGCGACGCGCGGCGCGGCCTGTGCGCTGGGCCTCGAAAGCGAAATCGGCAGCTTCGAGCCCGGCTGCTGCGCCGACCTGTGCGTGTGGGACTGGGCCTGCGGCGCCGTCGCCGCGCGTCGCGACGCATTGGCCAAGGGTCTGCACGAGCGGCTCTACGCCTGGCTCATGCTCGCCGACGAGCGAAACCTGGTGTCGGTGCGGGTGGCCGGCATCGAGCGTTGGCGGCGCGGCGCCGCGTGCTGACGCGTCATCGGCGATCCGATGCCCGGGTTGCCGCACACCGGCGGCCACGCCGATCGGCCCGGGCCCGACACACACCGCCGAAGCGCCCGCGGCGCGTCCGGATCGACAATGCGCCGGCGTGCGCAGGGCCAGGCGGCTGCCGCGACGCCATGCCGCCGGCCATCGCTGCCCGGCCGGCCCGGTGCACGCGGACGCCCGGCGCGAAGGATCCGATGCATGCCCAAGCTCGCAGCCAACCTCTCGATGCTCTTCGACGAAGTGCCCTTCCTGGAGCGCTTCGCGTTGGCGCGCGCCGCCGGCTTCGACGCGGTGGAGGTCCAGTTCCCCTATGCCTGGCCGGCGGCCGAGATCCGTCGGCGGCTCGACGACAACGGTCTGCAGCTCGTGCTGCACAACCTGCCCGGCGGCGACTGGGAGGCCGGCGAGCGCGGCATCGCCTGCCTGCCCGGGCGCGAGCAGGAGTTCCGCCGCAGCGTGGACCAGGCGATCGGGTACGCGCTGGCGCTGGGCGCGCCGCAGCTCAACTGCCTGGCGGGCAAGGCGCCCGCCGACGTGCCAGACGCGCTGCTGCGCGCGACCCTCGTCGCCAACCTCCGCTACGCCGCCGCCGCGTTCGGCCGGGCCGGACTGAAGCTGCTCGTCGAGCCGATCAACGTCCACGACATTCCGGGCTTCTACCTCAACCGCAGCGGCCAGACCCTGGCGCTGCTCGACGAGGTGGGGGCCGACAATGCCTACCTCCAGTACGACATCTACCACATGCAGCGCATGGAAGGCGAGCTCGCCCTCACGCTCGAGCGCGAGCGGGTGCGCATCGCGCACATCCAGCTCGCCGACAGCCCCGGCCGTCACGAGCCGGGCACCGGCGAGATCAACTTCGCGTTCCTGCTCGGCTGGCTCGATCGCATCGGCTACTCGGGCTGGGTCGGCTGCGAATACAAGCCGGCGACGACGACGCAGGCCGGCCTCGACTGGCGCCGGCGGCTTGGTCTCTGACGGCCGCGTCTGCGGCACCGCGGCGAGGAGGGTACTGGATGGGCACGGCCGCGTCCGAACCCGACTTCAGCGGCCCGCGCTTGGCCCTGGGGGCGCCGCCGCCCGAGCGACGGAGCTCGGCATGAAACCGCAACAACTCCTGCGCCGCATGTTCGATGCGGCGATCGCCTCGGCGCAGCCCGCGCTGTGCGTGCCGCGCTTCCTGCCCGACCTGGCCGAGGTGCGCGGGCGCGTCATCGTGATCGGCGCGGGCAAGGCCTCGGCGGCAATGGCCAAGGCGCTGGAGGATCACTGGCGCGGCCGCGGGCTCGAGCGCGTCGAGGGCTACGTCGTCACCCGCTACGGCTACGGCGCGCCCTGCGAGCGCATCGAGATCGCGCTGGCCGCGCACCCGGTGCCCGACGCCGCCGGCGAAGCCGCGGCGCGGCGCATGCTGCAACGGGTGACGGGGCTCACCGCCGACGACCTCGTGATCTGCCTGATCTCGGGCGGCGGCTCGGCGCTGCTGCCGCTGCCCGGCCCCGGGCTCACGCTGCAGGACAAGCAGGACATCAACCGCGCGCTGCTGGCCAGCGGCGCCACCATCGGCGAAATGAACACGGTGCGCCGGCATCTCTCGGCGATCAAGGGCGGACGGCTCGCCGCCGCCTGCCACCCGGCGCGGGTGCTCACGCTGCTGATCTCCGACGTCCCCGGCGACCGGCCGATCGACATCGCCTCCGGGCCCACGGTCGCCGACCCGACGAGCTGCGCGGACGCGCTTGCCATCGTGCGGCGCTTCGGCATCCAGCTGCCGCGCGCGGCGCAGGAACTGCTGCAAAGCGGCCGCGGCGAAACGGTCAGGCCCGGCGACCCGCGGCTGGCGCAGGCCCGCACCGAGATCGTCGCCGCGCCGCAGATCGCGCTCGAGGCCGCGGCCGCGGTCGCGCGCGAGGCCGGCTACGCCGCGCATATCCTCGGCGACGCGATCGAGGGCGAAGCGCGCGACGTCGGCAAGGTGCTCGCCGGCATCGCGCTGCAGGTCGCCGGGCGCGGACAGCCGTTCACGCCGCCCTGCGTGCTGCTCTCGGGCGGCGAGACCACGGTCACTCTGCGCGCGGATGCGCCTCGAGGCCGCGGCGGGCGCAACGTCGAATGCCTGCTCGCGCAGGCGATCGCGCTCGACGGCCACGCGCGCGTGTACGGCATCGGCGGCGACACCGACGGCGTCGACGGCGCCGAGGAGATCGCCGGCGCGCTCATCGGCCCCGACACGCTGGCGCGCGCCCGGGCGCAGGGCCTGCGACCCGGCGACGAGCTCGCCGGCCACAACGCGCACGGCTTGTTCCAGCGCCTGGGCGATTCGATCGTCACCGGGCCCACCGGCACCAACGTCAACGATTTCAGGGCGCTGCTGATCGAGCCCGCCGCCGCTGCGGCGCCCGCACCGAAGGACCCCCATGCGCCGCACGCGTAACGCCAAGATCGTCGCCACGCTCGGGCCGGCGAGTTCGGCCGCCGCGATGATCGAACGGCTCTTCCTCGCCGGCGTCGATGTCTTCCGCCTCAACTTCAGCCACGGCAGCGCCGACGACCACCGCGCGCGCGCCGCCGCGATTCGCGAGGTCGAGAGCAAGCACGGCCGGCCGATCGCGATCCTCGCCGACCTGCAGGGCCCCAAGCTGCGCGTGGGCACATTCGCCGCGGGGCCGGTCGAACTCGCTGCCGGCGCCGACTTCAGGCTGCAGCTCGATCCCGTCGAGGGCGGCGCGCGCGCGGTGACGCTGCCGCACCCGGAGATCTTCGCCGCGCTGCAGCCCGGCACCGAGCTGCTGCTGGACGACGGCAAGCTGCGCCTGCGCGTGCAGCGCTGCGACGCGCGCAGCGCCGACACGACGGTGCTGGATGGCGGCAGGCTCTCCGACCGCAAGGGCGTGAACGTGCCGGGCGTCGTGCTGCCGATTTCGGCACTGACCGACAAGGACCGGCGCGATCTGGCCGCTGCCCTCGAGCTCGGCGCCGACTGGATCGCGCTCAGCTTCGTGCAGCGCCCCGAGGACGTGGCCGAGGCGCGCGGGCTGATCGACGGCCGTGCCGGAATCGTCGCCAAGCTCGAGAAGCCGGCGGCGATCGAGCGCCTCGACGAGATCATCGAGGTCAGCGACGCGGTCATGGTCGCGCGCGGCGACCTCGGCGTGGAGATGCCCGCCGAACAGGTGCCGACGCTGCAAAAACGCATCGTGCGCGCCTGCCGCCGGCGCGGGCGGCCGGTGATCGTGGCCACGCAGATGCTCGAGTCGATGATCGACAGCCCGGTGCCCACGCGCGCCGAGGCCTCCGACGTGGCGACCGCGGTCTACGACGGCGCCGACGCGGTGATGCTGTCGGCCGAATCGGCCGTCGGCCGGCACCCGGCGGAGGCGGTGGAGATCATGAGCCGCATCATCGGCCAGGTCGAGGCCGATCCGCTGTATCGCCAGTTCATCGAGGCCTCGCACAGCCCGAACCTGCCCGGCGCGACCGACATCGCCGATGTCGTGTGCAGCGCGATGCGGCACGCCGCGGCGCTGCTGCCCGCGCGCGTGATCGTCTGCTTCACGTACTCGGGCCATACCAGCCTGCGCGCGGCGCGCGAGCGGCCCGAGGCGCCGATCCTCAGCCTGACGCCGCTGGCTGCCACCGCGCGCCGCCTGGCCTTGGCCTGGGGCGTGCACTCGGTGCAGGTGGCGGATCTGACCGGCGCCGAACAGATCGAGCCCGTGGCGGCCGAGCTCTCGCGCCGCGAGGGCTACGCCGAGAGCGGGCAGCCCTTCGTCGCGATCGCCGGCATGCCCTTCGGCCGATCGGGCACGACCAACCTGATGCGCATCGGCATGGCCTGAGAGCCTGTGACGGCACGAGGCGCGGACGCGACTCGTGTCCTCGCGGGCTCTGACCCGCGCCCACCGCGCGGCAACTCAGCAACGCAGCAACGCAGCAAAGACCAACACCAGGAGAACCGCTCGATGGGACACCTCAGCACCCATGTCCTCGACATCGCCCATGGCTGCCCGGCCGCGGGCATGCAAGTCACGCTGCAGCGCGTATTGGCCGACGGCAGCGCGCAGACGCTGGCGAGCATCACGCTCAACGCCGACGGCCGCAACGACGGCGGCCCGCTGCTCGACGCGGCGGCCATGGCGGCAGGCCGCTGGCGCCTCGTTTTCGAGGTCGCGGCCTATTTCCGCGCGCGCGGCGTGGCGCTGCCCGAGCCGCCCTTCATCGACCGCGTGTCGCTCGACTTCGGCATCGCCGATGCGAACGGGCATTACCACGTGCCGCTGCTCGTCAGCCCGTTCGCGTACAGCACCTATCGCGGTTCCTGAGCCCGCTGCGGCGCTGTCCGCGGCCGGCGGCGCGGCCGCGCGCGACCAGCCGGCCGCGCCGGGCCCATTCATCACGAATCGCGATCGGCATATAGAACTTCGCCGCTGTTCGGCGGGCGCTGATCCTGCGAGCATCGGCCGGTGCCCGTGGCGGGCGGATCCGCCGGGATGAGCCGATGCGGGGCCGCGCTGCGCCGCAGCCCACCGCAGGAGCGAGCTGAACCGAGGCTCGACTTCGCATGCAGGACTTCGCGTACTTCGCGCCGAGGGCACTCGACGAGGCCGTGGCGCTGCTCGGCGCCGACGACGCCGGCGTGCTGGCCGGCGGCACCGACCTCATCGTGCAGATGAGGGAAGGCGTGCGCCGCCCGGCGCGCGTGGTCGACATCAAGAAGATCGCCGGCCTCGACGACTTCGGCTTCGACGCGCGCGGCGGGCTCGTGCTCGGCGCGCTCGTGACCACGCGCCAGGTCGAGACCTCGCCGGTGGTGCGGCGCCACTACGCCAGCCTGGCGCGTGCCGCGACCGACTTCGCGTCGATCCAGGTGCGGCATCGCGCCACCGTGGTCGGCAACGTCTGCCGCGCCTCGCCGTCGGCCGACACGCTGCCGCCGCTCATCGCCGACGGTGCGCGCCTGCGCATCCACGGGCCCGCCGGCACGCGGCGCACGCCGCTCGAGGGGTTCTGCACCGGACCGGGCCGCACGGCGCTGGCGCGCGGCGAGCTCGTCACCCACATCGAGGTCCCGGCGCCGGCGCCGCACACCGGCAAGGTCTACATCAAGCATGGCCGGCGCGCGCAGATGGAGCTGGCGACGGTGGGCGTGGCCGCGCATGCCACGCTGGACGCAGACGGCCGGCTGGCCGATGTCGCGATCGTGCTGGCCGCGGTGGCGCCGACCCCGCTGCGCGCGCATGCCGCCGAGGCGCTGCTGCGCGGGCGCCTGCCCGACGCCCAGGCGCTGGCCGCCGCGGCCGAGCAGGCCGGCGACGAAGCGCGGCCGATCGGCGACGTGCGCGCCAGCGCCGCCTACCGGCGCGACATGGTGCGCGTGCTCACCGCGCGCGCGCTGCAACAAGCCATCCGCGAGGCCCAGTCATGACGTTGCGGCTCGTTTCGCTCCAGGTCAACGGCGAGGCGCGCCGCATCGCGGTGCCGCCCCAGCGCAGCTTGCTCGATGCGCTGCGCAGCGAGCCCGATCTCACCGGCACCAAGAAGGGCTGCGACGTCGGCGAATGCGGCTCGTGCACCGTCATCATGAACGGCCGCCCCGTCAACGCCTGTCTGGTGCTGGCGGTCGAGGCCGAGGGCGCCGAGATCCGCACCGTCGAGGGCCTGCGCGCGGCCGACGGCAGCCTGCATGCGCTGCAGCAGAGCTTCGTCGACTGCGGCGCTGCGCAATGCGGCTTCTGCACGCCCGGCATCCTGATGGCGGCCAAGGCGCTGCTCGACGAGAACCCCAGGCCCACGCGCGAGGAAATCCGCTTCGCGATCGCCGGCAACATCTGCCGCTGCACCGGCTACACGAAGATCCTCGACGCCATCGAGCAGGCAGCACAGGCAGCACAGGCGGCACAGGCGGCACAGGCGGAGGCGGCGCGATGACGGCCGGCTCGGTGGTCGGGCGCAGCGTGCAGCGCCACGACGTGCTGGCCAAGGTCACGGGCGAGGCCAGGTACGTCGCCGACCTCGCGCTGCCCGGGATGCTGTACGCGCGCAGCAAGCGCAGCGAGGTGGCGCACGCGCTCATCGGCCGCATCGATGCGAGCCGTGCGCGCGCCCTGCCCGGGGTCAGGGCGGTGCTGACGCACGAGGACGTGCCGCGCGTGCTGCACGCCGGTTCGCCGCACCCGCGCTCGGCCTCGGTCACGCCCGATCAATACATCCTCGACCGCAAGGTGCGCTACTGGGGCGAGACGGTGGCCGTGGTGGCCGCGGTGAGCGAGGAAGTCGCCGCACAGGCGCTCGAGCTGATCGAGGTCGAGTACGAGCCGCTGCCGGCGGTCTTCACGCCCGAGGCCGCGCTTGCCCCCGGCGCGCCGCTCGTGCACGAGCGCGAGCCCGGCGGCAACCTCGTGCTGCCGCCGGTGCGCGTGCGCCGCGGCGACATCGAGCGCGGCTTCGCCGAGGCCGACTTCGTCATCGCCGGCGACTACGAATGCGGCCGTCCGACCCCGGCGTACATGGAGCCCAACGTCTGCATGTGCCAGTGGGACGCCGGCGGCGGCCTCACCGTGTGGATCTCGACCCAGACCGCCTTCATGGTGCGCGGCATCCTGGCCGAGGTGCTGGGGCTGCCGCTGCACAAGGTGCGCGTGCTGTGCGAACACATGGGCGGCGGCTTCGGCGCCAAGCAGGACCTGTTCCAGAGCGAGTTCCTCTGTGCGCTGCTGGCGCAGCGCACCCGCCGCCCGGTGCGCCTGGAGTACACGCGCGAGGAAACCTTCCTCGGCGGGCGCTCGCGCCATCCGGTGAAGATCCGGCTCGAACAGGGCTTCCGGCGCGACGGCAGCATCAGCGCGCGGCGCGCGCGGCTGGTCTTCGATTCCGGTGCCTACGGCTCGCACGGGCCCGGGGTCACCAATGTCGGCACCAACGGGCTCACGTCGCTGTACCGTTGCGACAACGTCGACCTCGAGGGCCTGTGCGTCTACACCAACAGCCCGATCGCCGGGGCCTACCGCGGCTTCGGCGTGCTGCAGGCGACCTACGCGCTCGACATCCAGATGGACGAGGCCGCCGCGCGGCTGGGCGTCGATCCGGCCGAGCTCAAGCTGCTCAACGCCGTGCGCGAGGGCGACCTCTCGCCTTCGGGTCACGCGATCATCGGCCACGGGCTCGAGGACTGCATCCGCCGCGGCATGCACGAAGTCGGCTGGAGCGCGCTGCGGCAACGCCCGCGCCCGCAGGGCGTGCTGCGCCGCGGCTGGGGCATGGGCTGCGAGATGCACGGCTCGAGCGCCTACCCCGGGATCCGTGAGCAGGGCAACGCTCTCGTCAGCCTGAACGAGGCGGGCGGTGCCGTGCTCTACACGGGCACCTCGAACCTGGGCACCGGCGCGCACACCGCGCTGGCGCAGATCGTCGCCGAGGAGATGGGGCTCGAGTTCGAGGCCGTGAGCGTGGTGCACGGCGACACCGGCGTCACGCCCTGGGACATCGGCGCCTTTGCCAGCCACACCACCTATCTTGGCGGCCGCGCGGCGCAAATGGCCGCCGGCGAGGTCAAGCGCCAGCTCCTCGACCATGCCGCCGGGCAGCTCGAGGCGGCCGCCTGCGACCTCGAGATCGTGCGCGGCGTGATCCGCGTGCGCGGCACCGACCGCGCGCTCAGCGTGCGCGACGCGGTGGCGCCGCGCCTGGGGCTGCCGGCGCGGCAGTTCGTCGCCAACGCCAGCTACGAGCCGACCAAGTCGTACTCGTTCGCGGCGCATTTCGTCGAGGTCGAGGTCGACACCGAGACCGGGCGCATCACGGTGCTGCAGGTGGTGCCGGTGCACGAGATCGGCAAGGTCATCAACCCCATCGCCGCGGCCGGCCAGATCGAAGGCGGCATCCAGCAGGGCATCGGCCACACCCTGTACGAGGACTATCAGATCGACGCGCAGACCGGGCGCTCGCTCAACGCCAACTTCGTCGACTACAAGATGCCGCTGTCGATGGACATGCCGCCGATCCGCACCGTGATCCTCGAGACCGCGCCCGACCCCGGCGGACCCTTCGGCGCCAAGGGCGTGGGCGAGGATCCGATCATCGCCATCGGCCCGGCGATCGCCAACGCCGTGTACGACGCGATCGGCGTGCGTCTGCGCCATTACCCCATCAAACCCGAACAGGTGCTGCAGGCGCTGCGCGCGCAGCGCGCCGGCGGCGCCGCAGCCCAGCCATGAGCCGACACGACATCGATCGCCCGGTTCCGGTGACGATCCTCACCGGCTTTCTCGGCGCCGGCAAGACCACGCTGCTCAACCACATCCTGACCGAGCGGCACGGCCACCGCATCGCGGTGATCGAAAACGAGTTCGGCGAGGTCGACGTCGATTCCGACCTCGTGCTGGCCAGCGAGGAGGAGATCTTCCAGATCGTCAACGGCTGCATCTGCTGCACGATCGACGTGCGCAACGATCTGGTGCAGACGCTGCAGCGGCTGCTCGCACGCCCGGAGCCCTTCGACCACATCCTGGTCGAGACCAGCGGCCTGGCCGATCCGGCGCCGGTGGCCGCCACCTTCTTCATGGACAACGAGGTGGCGCGCCGCGTGGTGCTCGACGGCATCGTCACGCTGGTCGACGCGCTGCACGTGCAGCCGCACCTGGACGATCCGGCGCTGGCCGAGCACGACAACCAGGCGGTGACGCAGATCGTCATCGCCGACCGCATCCTGCTCAACAAGGCCGACCTCGTGGCGCCGGCCGAACTGGCCGAAGTCGAGCGCCGCATCCGCGCGCTCAACGCCAGCGCGCCGATCCTGCACAGCGTGCAGGCCCGGGTCGACCTGACGCAGATCCTCGGCCTGCAGGCCTTCGCCTGCGACGCGCTGACGATGACCGATCCGCGCTTTCTCGACGACGCGCGCGGCGGGCACATGCATGAACATCAACATGCTCATGAGCATGCGCACGAAGCCGAGCCCGCGCCGGGCGAAGGCCCGGACCGCGGGCATGTCTGCGACGCCGACTGCGCGCATGCGCCGCACGCGGCGCATGCGGTCGCGCCGCATCGCCACGACCCCACGGTCGAATCGGTCTCGCTCGTGTTCGACCGTCCGTTCGACGGCCAGCGCCTGATGCAAAGCGTGCACGCGCTGGTGGCCGAGGCCGGCGACGACATCTTCCGCCTCAAGGGCATCGTGCACCTGGCCGGCGACGAGCGCCGCCATGTGCTGCAGGGCGTGCACCGCATCGTCGAGCTCAAGGCGTCGATGCCCTGGTGGGACGAAACGCCCGCGAGCAAGCTGGTGTTCATCGGCCGCGGGCTGCAGGCCGATGCGCTGCGCCGGCGTCTGCAGGCCTGCCTGGCCGCCGCGCCTGCCATGCCCGCGGCGCTGCAGACCGCCTGACCCCCATTCGCGACAAGGAGAGCGATCCCATGATCATCGACATCAGCTGCTACCCCACCGACCAGGTCGACCTGGCCTGGTGGCACGACGGCGAGCCCTACCGCACCGAGCGCCTGCTCGAGACGATGGACGGCCCGTACTGGGTCAACGGCAAGCCGCGCCGCATCGACAAGGCCTTCGTGCAGCCGCCGCAGGGCAACACCATCTACACCTGGACCGACGGCGATCTGAGCGGGCCCGAGAGCATCGACCGCTATCACGCCTACGTGCTCGAGGCGGTGCGCAGGCACCCCGACCGCCTGATCGGCTGCTATGTCTACAACCCGCGCTGCGGCGTCAAGGCCGCGGTCGAAGGCATGGAGCGCTACGTCCGGCAGCACGGCTTTCGCATGGTGCAGATGCAGGCCAACATGCACGCCTACCGGCCCGACCGCGCGCTCGACTGGCTGCGCCCGGCGCTGGCCAAGGCGGCCGAGCTCAAGGTGCCGGTGAAGCTGCACACCGGCGACGGCCCCTACAGCATCCCGACCGAGTGGGTGCCGATGATCAAGGAGTTCGCGCAGGTCGACTTCATCATGGCGCACTTCGGCGTGCAGACCGGCGGCGTGTACTGCTTCGAGCCGTACCAGTGGGCGATGGAGCTGCCCAACGTCTATTGCGAATCCGGCTGGTGCCTGCAGTCGCGCATCGTCGAGTTCGCCAAGACCCTGCCCAAGCACAAGATCATCTTCGGCTCGGATACGCCGCCCAACGAGCCGGGCATGTGGCTGCGCCTGCTCGAGGTGCTGTGCACCAACCCGCCGCAGGGCCTCAACCTCGACGAGGCGACGCTCGAGGACTACCTGGGCAACAACATCGCCCGCATGGTCGGCATCGAGCCGACCCCGGTGCCGGCCAGCTTCGAGGAGGCGCGCGCGCTGCTCGGTGAGCGCGGCCGCGGCCTGGAGCCGCAACCGACCATCCCGCTGTACTGAAGCCGCGAGTCCCGATCATGATCATCGACACCCACCTGCACCCCACCAACCTCGTCGACGAGGCCTGGCGCCACACCGGCACGCCGTTCAACGGCGAGCGCATGCTCAAGTTGATGGACGGCCCCTACATGATCAACGGCAAGCCGCGCCGCATCGACATGGGCTTCATCCAGCCGCCGCCGGGCAACACCGGCTACCGCGACGGTAACCGCATGGGCCGCG
>WBZR01002034.1_pt1 | contig 22483 bp, 19 predicted proteins | sample 5204231 | NCBI WGS metagenome assembly WBZR01 (sample SAMN12412403, study PRJNA552823) | activated sludge metagenome | isolation source: activated sludge from anammox sidestream of wastewater treatment plant... | place: USA: Virginia | collected 2017-08 | reverse complement strand
AATCCCACGCTGGTTCGATCTACCTCGGCAACAAGGTGGGCTTTGCCGCCGGCATGGTTGCAGTAAGTTTCAATCCCACGCTGGTTCGATCTACCTCGGCAACTCGTCACCAGTACGAGCACGTATCCGCTCGTAGTTTGTTTCAATCCCACGCTGGTTCGATCTACCTCGGCAACTGGCCGTGGTAAGTTTTACCAGCGACGACCAGAGTTTCAATCCCACGCTGGTTCGATCTACCTCGGCAACGGTGCCCAGTATTCTGCTGTGCCAATTCTGGTTTTCGTTTCAATCCCACGCTGGTTCGATCTACCTCGGCAACGCGACCCCGTGCTTATTGAAGTAGACGGGAAAGGCGTTTCAATCCCACGCTGGTTCGATCTACCTCGGCAACTGTCGCATTTGTAAGTACCACACCTTGCTGAGCTTACAAAGCAATTTTTGCACATCTCCTTTCCTGTCTCGATTTTTCCTCAGCAGTGGGGAGATGATTCAGCTCAAGCGCTTTGATTTCCATAACTTCACATCCCTGACGTGAGTGGAGAATCCTTGAATACTGTAAGACTTTGGCTATCAATTCGTTAAGTGGGATTTGTCCTTCAAACGAACACTCTTGCCTGAGCAAGAATTACCGCCCGGCAAACAGCCAACTCTCAGGTAAAGGTCTGAATACGTTTGGCTTAGGCCATTAAACCTGCCCGGACGGCTCGCTGCATGACATGAAAATTATCGGACGCGAGCGCGTAAGAGAGGAACGGGAGAATGTCAGACCCCGCGTCAGACAATGATGACTTTCGGGTCTGACGTAAGTTTGCTGGCGAATGTCGCTTCGTTTTTGCGGGCACATTCCTGGCAAAGGAAGTAGTAGCGGACGGCATCAGTTCGCGGATCAATCACCTGTTCGACCGCTGCTTTCATTTGCCACAGTTGCGACATATTCAAATGGCATTCAAAGACCGATTCCTGCACGCCGATTCCGAAATGCTTCAAGGTTTTGTGAAGCCGAGTGCGGCGGCAATTGTCGGATATGTCGTAAGCTACAACGATGAACATGGTTGTTTCCGGTTATCATTTGTCAGTCGCCGGTGGTCAGACCCTTTCCGTCTTTTCCTCTATTTCCGTTCGTTCCGTCATCTCTCCTGATTTGCCCATTAGCCGATCAGAATGTCGCTTCGGCATCGTAAGGGCGGTATTCCGGGTCTTCGCCCATCACCACGCGGGCGTAATGGCGCGCCTGACATTCCAACAGGTAGCGGTACGAAATCCTCTTTTGCAGCGGCGCGTAAAGAACCGCCTCGTTGATCGCCTCAGCGTAGAAGGAGAGGAATTTTTTGAAGGCCGGCGTCGAGAGCTTGAAACGCCCGTCTTCTTCCTGCTGAAAATCCTGCTGAATGATGACCCGTTTGTTGAGCAATGTCAGGACCAAACGATCAATTAAAACCGCTCTGTGCTCTTCCATTAAGTCCGAGGCTAGCGCGGCGTGAGAATGTCGCGGTTTGTGAAAACAGCCCTGGTACGGATCCAAACCCGCAATGTTAATGGCCGCGTGCATGTCTTTGTACAACAGCGTGTAGCCCAGGCTGAGCATAGCGTTGACCGGATCCGTCGGCGGATGGTAATTGCGTTCGTCGAAACCCCAATCGCCGCGCAACGCCGCGCGGAAGGCTCTGAAATAATGCACGCCCGCCGCCCCTTCGTGACCGCGCAACACGTCCAGGTCGCCAGCCTTGTCCACGCGCGGCAAGATAGCTTCCATCCCCGCCAAAGCGCCGTTGTCGTCCTGCCGCAATCGGCGCTGGCGTTTGACCATGGCTATCAGATTGGCGATTTTTCCGGCGACGATCCGCTTCGCCGTGGCCAGCATGAATTCAGGCTCCGAGGTGCGCTGATGCTGGCGCTGGCGCGGGATGACATTCCTGTGAAATTCCGGCTGCAAACGCCCGCTGAAATGGCCCGGGGATGTGAGATACGAAACCTCAACGCCGGCGTGCAGGCAATGACTGATCACCGCCGGAGTGATGTTGACCCGCCCGACGGCGACGATCTGCTCCAGCTTGATCACGGGCATCTCCTGCAAAATGTGCTTGTTTTTGCGGACTACGATGCGGCCGCCCGTGTAACTGACGGTCGCTCCCTGCTCTGTGACGTATAAGACTGCCATAGCTACTCCTTCCCGAATTGGCTTTCGACCGACAAGTGGATCGGCCAGTTTTCAACCCAGACGACGATCGTCGCCGCCTGATAGTTCACGTCAACGGCGTAACCGGCGGCCTCCAACAGCCGCGCGATCACGTCGAGGTGCGCGATCACTGGATCGTTCATGCTCACGTCGTCACTCCTTCTTCTTTAATCTCTCCGCCGCCGAAGATATCCGCTCGCGGCCCTTGCGGGCTTTTTCAGAGGCCGCCTGTTTCAACCGGGCGACGGCCGGCGCGATCTTTTCGCGCGACGCCGCCAGCGCGGCGGCCACCGACGCCTGTTGCGGGACTGGCGAAGCGTTGATCGCGAACTGGTCAAACCGGTAGCCGAGAAAATCCAGCCCCTGGTCGAAACGGACGATCCGCGTCTTGCCCGGATGAAGGCGCAATTCCAGCGCAGCCAATTCGCGCTCGGCCAGTTCCATCGCCCGCCGGGCCTCGGCCTCGCTTTTACAGCAAATGACGAAATCATCGGCGTAACGGACCAGCCGCAAATTGGCGCGGCGCAAGGCGAGGTCGAAACCGTCGAGATGAATGTTGCAGAGCAAAGGCGAGAGCGCGCCGCCCTGCACCGCGCCTTTCCCAGACGGCTCGTTCCCCAAGTGTTTGCGCAGCGCTCGCGCCGCCGCCGGGTAGGCCACGCCGACCAACGCCGTCGCCCCCGCAATTGCCAGCGCTGTCGGAGAAAGCAACCGGCGCGTCCGGCCGAAATAGGTCAACCCCAACAGCGCCGCGTCACGACCGAGCCGCTTGAGCGCCTCTTTCCGCGCCTGCCGGCGAATTTCAGATTCGTCCTGTTCTGCTTGTTCCAGTTGGTAACCGCCAGTCAGCGGCGCGTGGCCGTATCCACCGTAGTTGGCATAACCGCCGTAGCCGCCGTACCCTCCATAACCGCGTTCGTCCAACAGGCTCCCGACCGCCGCGTTGACCGAATCGGTGGCGTAACCCGAAAGACGCTCGATCAGCGGCGCATCGTCCGGACCGCCGTCGCCCAGCGCCTGCCCAGTGTCCAGGTACATGCGGACTATGGCTAAAAGTCTTTTGTCTTTGACGCGCGCGCCGACCGATCGCATCAACAGGTCATGCCGGATCGAGCCAAAACAATCCTGGATGTCGGCGTCAACGACGAACAAATCGCCCGCCGCTCGATAATCCAACACGCGTTTGACCGCCATCTCGACGTTGCGCCCGGGACGGAATCCGAAACTGTTGTCATCGAATACCGGCTCCCACACCGGTTCTAAAACATCCAACAAACCTCGCTGGACGATCCGATCCTCGACGGTCAGAATGCCCAGCGTGCGCGTGCCGCCGCTGCGCTTCTTCATCTCGACGGTGCGGACAGGCATCGGGTAATAACGCCCTTCGCCCAGCCGCGCCGACAAATCCTGCAAATTGCCGATCAGGTCGCGCTCGAATTCGGCGATGGTCATCAGGTCAACGCCGGCTGCGCCCTTGTTGGCCCGCACCTGTTTCCAGGCGTTCATCAAGGTCGGAAGCTCGCAAAGCGAATCGAATGGTGTTGGTCTACGCTTCATAACGCTCTCCTCCTGTTCGTTTCAGGTTGTGAACTCAAGCCCGACATCCGGGCATCAACCTCCGCCCCGCATCGCGGGCAAAAACGCGCGTCCGAGTCCGCCGCTTCACCGCAACCGCCGCATCGCCGTTTGGCCCGGCGATAGACCTTTTCGGTGACGACCCGTGTCCCTGCCAGATAATCTTCGGGACGGCGGCCTTGAGGGTCTAAACAGACACAAGCGAACGACAACAGATCGTAAGCCGCCGCCGCCATCCACAACCCCGTCCACCAACCCAGCAGGCAATAACCCGCCTGACTGAGCGCCGCCGCCGAACGTCGCAAGACGCCGCGCCACAAACCACACGGCTCCAGCGATTGATCACTGACCGCCCTGAGCCTTAACACCCGTTTCCCCACACTTCGTCCCGACGGCGCCGAGTCGGACATTAACTGATAAACCAGGACGACCAGTGTCCATTCAGGAAAAAACCAAGCCAAAAACGGCAGCGGCAATAGCCGGTCAATCAACGACGCGCCGACGCGCCGCCACGTCGCCGGCCTGTGCGACCCGGCCGATTCCGGTTCCACCGATCGGATTGACCTGGCCTGCCAGGTGGACACGAGACGAGATTGGACAGAACGCAACACTGACATTTCGCAACCTCCTTTTGTTCTTCCGTGTTTTTACTGATTCGGTTGTTTGCCGAGCTTCGCCATCGCCTCTTCGGCGGCGCCGATCTGATTTCCGAAGTGCGGAATGACAACCGCGCCCGGAGCGGCCTGCTGAAACTCGGTTCGCCGTTGGATCAAGGCCACGTCGGGCCGTTGTTGGGCCGCGCGTTGAGCCACCTTCGTCTGTTGGGCGTTGGCCGGCGGCGCTTCGGGCAAAATCACTACTACCAACGCGGCGTCGGCCGCAGCCGGCGACACGGTCTGTAGTTGGCGCGAGCAGGTGTCGGCGCCGTCGGTAATCAAAAAGACCAGCCGCCGTTGTGGGAGCCGCGTCTCGCAAATTCTGACCAGCGCCCCACGCAGATCCGTGCATGGAGGTTCTACGGCTTGCGTCGGCAGCAGCCTTTCAGGCGTGATCGCCGCCAGTTTCTCGCGCAACCGCGACAAGTGTTGTTGATTGACTTGCCCCTCCTGCTCCTTCTTCATTCCTTTGAAGATTTCGCCCGCCTCGCCCAGCTTGGCCGTTTCAGGCGCCGGCAGATCGAGGCTGAAGATTTCAGCCGCGCTCCAGCCCCTGTCGCCGAACTGATAAGCGGCGACGCGCGTGATGCGATGTTTCGCGGCCAATTCCGGCAGCGCAGCCAACAACGCCCGCGCCGCTTCGCGGAAAGGCCCGTCCTCGGCGCTGAGCGACCAGTCGAGCCATATTTCCATCGTCGCGCTGTCAGTCGCGGGCGCGGGCGATGGCGTCCCAGCCTGTTGCTGGGCCTGCGGCGGCGGCGCGCTTGTCCCCCCCTGCGCCGCCTCGCCCGGAATTTTGCAGCCGCCGCCCCAGAGCGCCGCCGCCAGCGCGAGCACGGTCAACAGGCTGCCGTTCCGTCGAGAAGCCGTCTGCTGAGGCGTCAACGAAGCCGTGATCCGCGGCGGTTGCGCCGGTTGCGCCGGCAACGAAGCGGGCGAACTGCCAGCAGCAGAAATTGACGGAGCGTGCGCCGCCGTTCCGCCGCTCCGCCGCGCGCGCAGTTCTTCAGCGACCCTTTCCGCCTGCTGCAACACGCGCCGAGTTTCCACGGCCTCCCGCTCGACCGCGTTGAACCGCTTCTCGGCGTGACGCGACCACGACATCAGAAATCCGAGCGCGAAAAGCCCTGCCGACAATCCCAAAATTCCAAGGCTGAGCGCGCAGATCGCCAGATTGATAAACGGCAGCAGCAACAACGCAAACAGCCCCGCCGTCCTGGCGAAAACCAGCGCCGTCAGCGACAGCATCGTTACCGCCAGCGAAGGCGCGATGACGAACCGCCGCAACCGCCGCCGCGTCTGCTGCGGCTGCCGATCGTTGCGCCACAGCGTCAGGAGGCCGACCTTCAACGCGAAAATTGAAACCACCGCCACCAACAGCAGAAACGGCGCGCTGACCGCGAAAACCAGCGAGATGAAAAACGTCAACGCCAGTTCGGTCACCGTCAGGACCACGGCGATAACGTTGATCAGCCGCGCCTCGCGCAAATCCTGCTCGATGCCCACAGGCCGCACCGTCTCGCCCACGTCGCGCGAAGTCCACGCCGCCAACCTCGCGGCGAACTCTCGCCACTGGCTCTCGGCCTTGCCGCGCAACCGGTTCAGGTCATGTTGCAGCGCCGGGATCGCATCTTCAGCCGCTTTCAAGCGGAACGCGGAATCGCCGATGGTGGTGTTGTACGTGATCGCGTTGAGTTGTTTGCTGTTCATGACATTCCTCCCTGTAAAAAACGCGGACTTCCCTGCGCAACCGGCGCGAAGCCGCACGCCGCCTGGCGTCGCCCTGCCGGAGCTTTCATTTTGTTTGTCGGCCATTCGGCGCCCCGTAAACACGCGCGCCGCCGATCACCGGTCAATCGTGATTGGACAATTTCGTTAGCGTTGGCTCGTCAAGCCGCCTGTCGAACGGACGCGCCAGGAAGGTCACTCGAACCACCTTCCCGGCGTTTGCGCTCGCGGTAATCGCGCATGTACTTGCGGCGATGCTCGCGCTTGTGCTCGTCGTCCACGAACGGGGAGTAATCGTCGTGATACTTGCGCCAGCCAAACATCGCGCGAAACGCCTGCTTCCACGCGGCGCTCCGCTCGCGGCGCGCGACGGGGGCGCAGGCGCGGCAATACCGCGTGGTCTTACGGACAACGCGACCGGCTTCCAGACTGCAACCGCAGCGGGAACAGATTGAATTGGATTGGTTGGATTGCTGAGATTTTCGACGCTCCATGATTTCCTCCAAACACGGGTTCAACTCAACGACCAAGCCCCAACTTCCGACGATTCGGAAGCGGCGCCCGCAAGAACTTCAGTTTTGCGAGAGCCGCGAACACGTGATGAGTTCGCCGCTCTCAATGGTCATTAAGTGATTGAAAGCCCGCCGGCCTTGAGAGGCCCTCGCGCTTTCGGTTTCCCGATCCGTGTTTGTGGAATGGAGCGGGAGGAAAGTTTTTAAAAGAGCCGAGACGTTGAAGATTCATCGCCTCGAACGATGCGGATTATACGGAGAAAGCTGAATTGGTCAATTGAAAACTGCCGAAAACTGCGTCGCGTAACTGGGAATCAAATGAGCGAGAGGATGACGATCAAACTTGGCTATGCGCTAAACCAGCGGCATCCAATATTCATAAACCTGCGGCGGCGCGGGACTGGGCTTGTGATAGAGCTTGACCGGAATCCAGTTCCGAAACATCGAGCCGACAATCGTCCCCGCCTGCACCGGCCCGGCGATGAACAGGTGAATCTCGGTAAAGTCCGATGCCTCGAAAAACCGACGCTTCTCGCGCAGCGCGTTGATGAAGCCCTCCAGGTCTTCAGGATTGTTGATCCCGTTCAGGTTCAACTCCTCAATCGGCATCTTCCAACCCTGATGCCGCAGAAAAGTCTCGACCTGAGTTTTGATCGAGTCGCTGGCCGGAATCAGCGAAAGGGCGAAAGCCACCGGCACCGAAGATTTCACGCCATCATAAGCCTTCCGCATCTCAGCGAAATTCTCGACGCGCGGAGCCAGCTTGACCAACTCACGCAGCCGCTTGTTCTGCTGCCACAACCGGTAAGCCGTATAGCCGGAGAAGAACGCCGCAGCCACACCGATGATGTTATCGGCCCTGCCAAACCAATTCCAGAAGATTTCCATCCTTTCACCTCGTGAACAGATTGATCACCGCGTCCGCCGCGCTCCGTCACGCACGGCCTGAAGATTGATGATCTCGGCGACCTCGTACGCTTGAGCCGCCCCGCCGACCGGACGCAGCCTGATAATCGCCGGAAAATAGCCCATCCGCCCGTGCAACTCCGCCAGAACCAGCGCCGCGACGGGGCTGAAACTCGGCGGATTGATCAGCAAAGATTCCGTTTGCCACTCTTCGGATGAAAGACCGACGGACTCGACCAACGCCCGCGCTTGCTCGGCGAAAGGGAGCGCGGGGTCGAGATGGGTTTTGATCTTGATCACGCGTTCGATTTGCGCGCCGGAGCTTTGGGAGATGGCGGCGATTTGGGAGGCGGTGAGTGGGTGAGTGAAGTTTAGAATAATCATTTGCTGTCATCGCTGGTCATTTCAGTCAAATCGCAAGCGGAGTATTTAGGACTTTTCGCCGGGGATAACGACATCATCAACGTACTTGTAAGTCGATCCGCGAGAAGTTCGTCTGCCATAGTCAAAATCATTCAAAAATTCGCGGTGCAAATTCTCATTCAACAGGTGTAGCTGTACAACTTTCGGGGCGCCACCTTCACTCAATCCCTGGCCAAAACTGATTCCGCCAATATCTGTGAGAATGAATCTGTCATGAAAGTCCTTGCCTGGATTACGCTGATACCATCGCACAAATCTCACCTGAACCCCGCGAGGGATACGTTGGGGGAGGTTGTCTCTGCAACCTTTCTCAAAGTCATTCCTGGAGCTACGAGGTACGGTGTGATACTCAACGCTGGTGGCCCTACTACCATTCATTGCCTGGGCGAGAAAATGCTCCAATGGACGGTAAAAGGCCGAATCAGCCGGATCGAAATATGTGTCAATGAAGATGATTCTTGACGAATATCTCAGAAACAGAGAAAGACATTGAGCCATGTCTTCCGCATTACGCCTGATCAACAACTGATCGGGAACATTCCAAAGGTCATTGGTATTGTTGACATGGTCCGCGGTGAGAACATAGGAAAGAGCGCCCGGATTCCTACTGGTGACAATCGCCCTGAATGGTTGAGCGCTATGTTGCGCTTCGGCGTTCTCAAACCAGTTTCGTTCGGTATCATAAAGCCGCCCCGACAAATAAAATCTTTTTTTGTGGCGTTTCATCTCTATCAGTCTGTCCTCGATTGAACGCCGTTTTACTGGCTCCGTACCAGAACAGACGCTTTTCACCATCTCCTCCCAATCCACTGGCAGAAGCGAAATCATCCGCCCATAACGAAACCCAATTTGATCCATGAACTGGTGAAAGGTTTGGTAGGTGTCGAAGATTGTCGGATCAATCGCAAACTCATGAATCATGCTGTTGTTCCTTTCTCACCGTAACTCTCTTCCCCGCTCATTGAAGAATCCCTCCGGCCAGTCTTCTTTGAAGTCGCCGTCGGGCGTCACTTCCGGCTGTTGCAGCGTGGAGCCTTGCGCCGATTGAGTGACGTACAACACATTGATGTCGCGCTCGCTCAGCCGATCAGCCTCCGGCTGCACCATTTCATAAGTCGTATGGCGGATGCGCTTGAGAGCGCGCAGGATCATGTGTTCGCTGTGGGTTTCCAGCAAAAAACGGATCGGATCGCTATCGTGGCTAGGGGCGATGGCCTGGCGAATGAAAAGATCAATCAGCTCCACCTGCATGGCCGGGTGCAGATGCACTTCAGGCTGCTCGACAATCACTAATGCGCCGGGTGGGGCGAAAAGCGCCTTCAAGACAACGGGTAAGACCTGTGACGCGCCATAGCCCACCTCTCGCAAACTGGCGAGCGGTGTCTCGCCCTCTTTTTCCACCTGCACTTCATAGCCAACCTCGGTGTCTGTTAGATCGAGCGGGATTTCGCGCTTGCTGATGCGCTCGCCGAGACCAAGCCGTTTCATCCAGTAACTGAGCAGAGCCTCGGTTCTTTCGTCATCGTGATTCAGGAAATCCAGGATCACATCCATCCCTTCCTGACTCTGCCAGCCGCCGAGCACGCTCTCTGGAAAGTAATATCGCTGCGGCTTTGAACGCATTGGCCCCAGGTAGTGAAGGTTGCGGAAGAAGTCACGCACTTCATCAGCGGCGCGATGCACGATGCTCTGCAGCGCGTTTTTCTGTTGACTCAACTCATCGCTCGCCGTTCCCGCCGGGTCAAGGCTGATGTTGGGAATGAATCCGCGCTCGAATTTCAATCTCACAAGCGAGGGAGGCAACTCTTCGGCGGAAAGAAAGAAACTCCGCGCGTCATACCACTCCGTCGCCTGATCCACGACCATCATTTCGAGCAACGTCTGCCGCTCCTCGCTCTCCAAGTTGGCGCGCACTTCTGCCGCCAGGGTGGAGAATTCCACGCGCTTCTCTTCAGGATTCCAGTAATAGCTTAAATGGAGTTCGACGAAGGAGAGGCTTTCTCGTTCGTCGGCTGAGAGCGGCGCGCCAAATACCGTATCTAAATATTCAGTTTCGGCTTCACAGCGGAACCCAAAAGTCATGTATCTAGGCGATTCATCGCCCGGTTCGGTATCAATGCGTCCGCGAACCATGCGATGGAACGAACCGAGGTCTACGCCGTCTTTGTGTTTGAAGATCAACGGGCCGGCGACGGCGGGCGCGTCCAGGCTTTGCTTGAGCAAAAGCAAAGCGCGGATGATGGCGCTCTTGCCAGTGGAGTTTTTACCAAAGAGGAGCGTGACCGGGCGCAGTTCGACCCAATCGGTATCCACAAACCCCATGAAGTTTTGCAAGCGGATGGCCGTGACTGGCATAGGTTCTTTTCTCTGGTTTAGTGGTCAAACAGCACGCGCTTGGCTTTGGGCCGCGTCTTTTCTTCGCCATCTTCCCACAAGACGTAGCGCACGCGGCGGCCTTTTACGAGCGTAGTTTGTCCAGGCGGCAACGCGTCGAGGCGGACGAAGACATCAGGGCCGCCGCCGTATGGTTTGATAAAGCCGTAGGACTTGCTTGCGCCCAGGCCGAAGACCTTCACTTCGCCAGTCAATATCTTCTCCGCGCCTTCGGTTTCGGCCTCAACGACAGGCGCGGCCATCTGTTGCGTCAGGTTTGCGGAAACGCCCGCTTGCCAGACGCTCAGGGGGCCAGGCAGTACAGGGCGATCTTCAGGTTTTTTGTATTCGTTGCGCTTGCCGCGCGGGGCTTGCGGATCGTTTCGCTCGATTTCGAGATAGCGTGTCTGCTCTTTGCTGGGGCCGGGCCAACTGAGCATCGTCAGCAGTTGCTTGATGCGTTCAAGTTCGGCCAGACGGCGCGCGCTCGGCTGGTTGATCTGACTGAGTACAAATCGCTCGAAAGCCGGGATGGCTCTTTGCCGAACCTCATCGGTAGTTGACTTGTCTGCGACTCCTTCCGCCCAATCTTCATCGCTGAATAATGTGGCGTAGCGCGCCGCACGGTCAAGCAGGCGCAATTCGGATTCAATTTTGACGGCTCCCAGGCCGAGTGGTTTGCCCATGCCGAGTTTTAACCGGTAACGGTCATCGGCGGCGACCTGAAGTGTCCAGAGCAGCACGCCCAATTCGACGTCGGACAGATTGTCGAAGCGGATGCGAAAGCTGAACTCGACGCCGGCGCGCAAGGGACGTATCCGCGTCAACACGGCATCCTTCGCCTTGCCCTGCGACTCGATGTCGTTGAGTGTAACTTCGCCTTTGTGCCAGTAGAGCTTGTGGCCGCGAATCACCGCCTGATGATCGGTGTAATCGGCTAGGCGTGTCTCGTATTTCGGCCTGCCCATCTTGTCGCGGCCGATCTCGAATTTGTTCGGCTGCGTCTGCACCAGGTAATGCTGAAAAGTTGTCGGTTTGGGCGTCCCCAGGACGTGCGGTGTGATGGCGCGGTGCGAGAGCAACCAAATGTCTGTTTGGTCCGGCGCTAGGCGCGCGTCGCTGAAGAAGACACGCCCGGCGTAAGCGTTGCTGAGCCGTTTTCCGTCAGCCTGCTTGTCAAAGCTGAAGTCAGCGGCGGTCTGTTTGGTGAAACCGAAGATGGCTTCGGTCAGGTCAAGATCTGTTTCGCGGCGCAATTCTTCCGGCACGAGATCGCGCGGGCCACGGCGGTATGGCAGACGCAGCATACGGCAGTGGCCAAAGAACTCCACCGGCTCGTCCTCATCTGCTTCACCCGGGGCGTTCAAGGTGTAAAAGACCGGCTGGCCATCGCGTAGCGCGCCGCCCTTGCCTAAAAGCTTTTCCTGTTCCTTGCTGACCTGATCGCGGTAAGCGGCGACCTGATCATCGCTCAGCTTCAATAGTTCGGCGGTTGGGTCTTCAGCGAAGATCACGGCTTCGCTGCGCTTGCTGGCCATCGGGCCGCTCAGCGCCAGCGTCCCTTCCACCCAGCCGTTTTTCGGCACGGGCGATGGCTCGTAGGCAATGACCTTGCCAACCGAATATCCTCCCCTGGTGACGTAATACTCGTAGTCTTTCGTCTTGACGTAGATTTTGTATGCGTTCTGGCAACCGTCAACTCGCGCCAAGCTTTTTTTCAAGTTATCGAAATAGAAAGTACTCCGCTCCGGCTCTCTGAGCACGGCAAAGCTTGCGCCGTGAAATTCCTTTGCCGGACGGATATACCAATCAGAACCAATTTTGTGCAAATATCCGCCCATGACTTTGGGGTCACACAGTTTCTCTCTTTCGTCTACCTGCATCACACGGTCGCGATAATGTTTGCCATGCGAGGTGGTGTCGCCAACGGCGCGGTAGATCAATCTTGCCGCCGCGACTTCCGAGACTTTGCTGTAGCTGATTACTTCAATCAGCGCTCGGAACAGACCGCGCAGTGAACTCCCTGGAATCACTGGTTGATCTTCCCGCTCCACATAGAAAAAGGCGTCTAGGTCCTTCGACTTCAGTTGCGCGCGGGCCTGTTCAAGAGTCAGCGCCGCTCTCACGTAGGCGGGCGCGGCGGTCGTTAAGCGACAATCGAGCCAGCCGGAGCGCCGTTTCGGGTCAAACCGATCCTGTGGCGGCAATTGCCGCGGATCAACTTTGGCGGTGCGCTCCGGCAGTTCGACGAAATTGTAAGGCGCAAGCGCCCGGCGCTTCGGATCAATGTTCTGGGGCTGTTTTGGAATGCTCACGGTTGTTCCTCCGATCTTTGCAGTGGGGCAACGAAGACATCAACCAGACGGCTGAAGAAAATACGCGCCTCGCCGGTCTCCTGATCACGCTTGATGAAATGGCGCACTCGCAGCTTTAGGCGGCGCTGCTCCAGTTCCCGTGGCGAAACTTTAATCGGCACGACGTGTTCCATCCCTTGTTGCCGCCGCTCGCGGACGAGCGTGAAGCCTTCTTGCTCGAAGAGTCGTACTTGCGCCGTGCCCCAGAGGACGTGGTCTTCGTCAATGTGATCGTCGGCTGGATCGCCCTGCATCGCGCGCTCTTCCCAATTCATTTCGCCTCGCCACAAGCGCGCTTCGCCGCGCGGGCCGAAGACGAGCGCCTGTTGCAGTGTAACAAGGCGCAGCGGAGGCGATATCATCGGGGCGAACTGATGCGAAGTGACCAAGTCGCCGTTCGCGCCGCGTTTCCCCCAGACGACGCCGTCATCGCAGTGCGCCAGCAGCCATTCGCCGCCGTTTTTCATTTGCTCCGCGACCCAGGCCAACAACTGCTCATCGTTTTCCAGCTTTTTATCAGGCACGGCTCAACACCTCCCGCAACGCGTTGACAAAGTTTTGCAGCGCGGCTTGGTCGCCTGTGATCGTTAACTTACCGCCGGCCGCGCGCTCCAGACGCCAATCCTGCCCTTCCCAATTGAGCGTGGCCTCCCGGCCCGCGAGCCTGCCACGCCCGACACCGACCGCGCCGCCCAGCGCCAGATCGCCTGTCCACAAATCTTTGAGCGCGAGCAGCAGCAATCCGATTTCGGCCTGCCATTTTTGTCGGCTCTCGTTGGAGGCGCTCTCATCAACGGCCCCTGGCGCGCGCAACGAAAGATGCAGCTTCACGCTCGTATCGGGCAGCCCGAAGATCGGTTCCTCCTCAAACAGCGCCGACTCGAAAGCGCCGCCAGTGAAGCGATCCAGCTTGACGCGACTCTGCCTGAACGAACGCCCCCGCTCTATGACCGATTCAGCAACCAGCAGCCGGCTGGCCCGCGCGGGTTGCCGGGTTTCATTGTCGCGCGGCGCTTTGATCTCGGCGGGGCCGAAGACGCTTTCGATCAACGCGCGCCCAGGCTCGGAATCGGCCTGCAGGGTATTGACGATTTGCGTGGCGCGACTGCGAAGCGCGCCCGCCCAGCTTGTTCCGGGAATGACCGGACGCCGTCTTTCCTGGTCTTCGCCGAACGAATGCAGATGCGCCATGTCCGCGCCAAGGTCTTCTTCGCCAAAGCCGGAACGCACCAGCAGCGAACCGTCCAAGCTGAAAGTCGCGGTCAACGTCAATTGCCTGCGCCTGTCGGTCGCGGCCACGGCCACGTCCGGGCCTAAGGCTTCGGCGATGGCGGCCGAACGAACCGGGCGCGGAGGCTCCGCCCAATCGTCGCCGCGCCCTTCGGCCAACCAGGCCAGCAAGCCGACACGTTCTGTCAATTTATATTCCCGAACCTCCCAACGCTCGACGCGGCAACGCCCGAAGCCTCGCCGCTTGCGAGCGCCGAGCGTGATCTCGCCACAAGCCAACCCGTCGAGTGCCGTCGCTAACGCTTGTCGAAGCTGACGACGATGAGCGGCGAAATCGTCGTGTGGTGGTTGTCCGATGAGCAATTCAAAGCGCAACTCGAACCGCGCGCCGGCGGCCAGCAGACGATAGTCGTATTTTTTCTCGTCCGCCGCCGTGCGCGTCTTCAAATCAATCTGTACGCCGTCGCGGAGTTCGACTGCCTTAGTGAAGCCGCGCGCGTCGTGGACAATTAAGGGACTCTGCCAGCCACTGTCGTCACCGGAGCGCGCGCCAAATAGCGCGACTTCAAGTTCGCCGCTTTCCGGTTCGCCAAAGCCTCGCTCGCGCTCGCGCAGGTAGTTGCGCAGCGCGCCCGCAATGGAAGTCCCGGTCAACAGCGGCGAGCGGTCAAGCTCGTCTTCGAGCAGCGGCATATCAGTTAGCGCATCAGCGTCGCCGTTGCCAAAGCTGGCCGGCGTTTCCAGAATCAACGCGCCAGTGACGACAATCCGCTCGCGCACCGCGCGGTGCGTGGCGCGCTCGTCGTCAGGAGCTCTCCTTCCGTCAACTCCGATTTTCATAATGCCCCCCTTTATCGGCGCGCGGCTTGGCCTGTTGCTTGGACTTGCGCGCCAGCGCCGCCTCGATCAGACGGATGCGGTATTCAAGGTCGAGTTCCGGTGTCACCGTCACGCGCATCGCCTCGCCCAGCCGACGTTCTGGCAAGGGTCCCAATACCACTTGCAGTTTGTTTTCAGCGACAAGCACGTCTTTCAACCAGTCGGTCAAACGTGGCGTCTGCTTGCGCCCGGCATCCCGCTCCAATTCGACTCGCGCCCGGCGCATCGTCTCCCAGGCGGCGCTCGCCTTCTTCTCTTCCTCTGTGTGAAAGTCAGTCAGCCGATTGAGGCGCTTCGCGCCGTCAGTCTCGGCCAGAGCGCTACGGAGGATGGCGCGCCAGCGCGAGAGCTGACTATTCGCGATTCTGCCCTGAATGTTGATGCCGTTCACCGCCTCGGTCAGCGCCGCGTCCAGATCACGCCGCAGCAACCGTTGCAACATTTGTTCGGCCATCCGGCGCGCCGTCTCACTTAATTCCCCAATTGGCTCCGGCGTCGGCTTTTCATCTTTAGGTTTGACGTAAGAAAGCACGCCGCCCGGTTGCCAGTTGACGACTACACGACCGAAGCCTTCAGCGCGCCGCTCACCGATTCCTGATTTTTCCAGCGCGTGCAGCCGGTCAAGCGCGATAGGCGGCGCGGCAGTTATTTTGAACACGCTGCCAGCGGCAATCGCGGCGACCTGCGGCAAAGGCAGATTCCATTTCCGATTGAAGCCGCCGATGAGTTCGGCGCGTCGAAAAGCCGACGTGCGCCCGCCAACAACGGCCACGTTTAACGACGCTGCTCCAACAACCCCAAGGCGACGGCGCAGCGCGGGCAGCAGGTCTAGTGTGTGTTGTCCCTGCTCATCGCGCACGATGGCGGCGCTCAGCAGCGTGACGCTGAATTCGCCAAGTGCCGTAGCACGCACAACTTCATCGGCCTCTGCAATTGGCGAGAGTGTTTCAACCTCCTCACGCTCGCGGTCTTCTTCAACAAAATAATCGGGATCGAAATTGGTCTCGTCCTCGACCTCAACCGCCGCTGGATAATCAAGCCTCATTGCGGCAGCCAAGTTATCGCTTCCCGTCTCAAACCAGTTGGCTTCGAGTAATTCGACACGTTCAAAGCGCGCCCCGCCATAGCCCGCCGTCCGCGCCTTGCCGAGGTAAGCTGTCAAACCATTGAGCAGTTTTTGTAATATTGCGGCGTCGTCCGCCGATTGAGTTATAATCACGCCGGCGAACGACGCGCCGGCGGGCAGAGCCTCGTAGCGATAAATAGCCCCGCGCTCTTCGGTCGCGCGCCCCGGCAGAGCGTCGCGTTGCGTATGCACGTTGAGGCGCGGCGCACTGTCGAGTTGATACACCGAATCGCGCGTTACGGCGCAAAACACGTCGCGTTTGATCGCCCGCAATTGCTTGCGGCTTTGCTCCCACGCGATGCTCAGATCAAACACGTCAATGGCGTACTTTGACGAGACTTCATCATCCTTGTCCTGATACCAGGAGAGCGGCGCGGGTAGTGCCCTATCCGTCAATCGCTCCGCGTATGGGTAGGCGTGCAGGTAACGTGTCTCCCCACTAAAGAACAGACGGCGCGCGCCTTCATCCGCCGCGTCCAACGCCATGCCCGCCGTATCTCGCCCGGGCTGGAACAGGTAAGCGGCGATGACCGCCCCGCGGATGACCGCGCCGGGCAGGAAGTGGTAAGACTGCGCGGTGTTGTTGTCACCTGCCGGGCTGTTGAGCAACGCCGGTTCAAGCAATCTGATGTGGTAGGAAATGCCGTGCATAACTCCTCACTGTGCTGGCGATTGATCTTCCTGGCCGGTGCCCTGCAAGAGAGCGAAATGCCGGCTCATAAATTCATCGCTGTTGAGCGTCGCGCGTAGCCGCCCGCGTCCGCGATTGCGGCCCGTCCCTGCGCTGCGCAAAGCCAGCGTCGCGCCGGTGAGTAACGCCCATTCTTTTTCTATTGGCGCGCGCGCGCAGAGCAGCGTCGCTTCGAGCAGTGTGCCGCGCAACACAACGCGCATGGATCGCAGCGTGCCGTGCGTCGGCCCGCCGTCGGAATTGATGGCTGTCTGCCGTCGAATTCCCGTACAGGCGGCGATTACTTCGTCAAGATGAAACTCCTTTTTGTCAGTGCGCTGATATTCGTTGCGCACCAACGCGCGCAGCGCGTCCGGGATGCGCGCGTCACCGACGTGCAAAATACCTTGCCCCGCCATGCCGCTGCCCGGACGCCCGAAGACTTCATCCCTGATTGACTCCCAAGATTCATCGCCCTGCTGCCGGAACGCAAAGACAAAATCCTCCGCCGCTTCAAACAGCAATCCTTTCAGCGTGCGCCCGCGCAGGAACGGAAAGCCGTCCTCGTCGTGTTCAATCTCTCGGTCAACCAACCCGGCTACGCCGTCGCCGCGCCCAAAAGTCGCCGCGCTGAGCAATTCCAGTTGCAAGATTGCCTCTGCCATCACCGTTCCTCCAGACTTACGTAATGATCCATCAACTCAATCGCGTCAAAGTAAACGCACCGGTCGCCCTGCCAACCCGTCTGCTGATAATTCTGCTCCTGCCCTGCAACCAGCGCAGGCAGGCTCTTTATTCCGTAGGACAGGCAGAACTGTTTGACCTTCGCTCCGCCCTCACGCAGCGCCTCGCGCAGCGCCTTGACCTTGTTGCGTTTCTGCTTCCACTGTGGGTCGTCTTTGAAAACCCGCGTCAGTTTTTCAACGCGATCCGACCAGACGCGGCTTTCCAGTTCATCCCCGTTCGCGTGTAGCAACAGCGGACGCAGCAACAACGATTTCTCGAGCGACCTTTCACCGACGGCATACTCGCGGTAGCGGATTTCCTCCAAACTGCCGCTCAAGCCTCCAGTCGCGAAATGCCAGTCGAGCGCCGACGCCTTATGCGGCTTGCTGAACCGCTTTGCCTTGCGCAGCAACTCTTCACTCAATTGGTAAGCGCGCGCGAACGGGTAATGCATTTTGACAATAGCGACGCCGGCGCAGGCGCGCATCTTCTCGTTCAAATGCTTTTCGGTTTCGCGCTCGAAGGCTTCTAGGTAAATTGCCGCCAGCGACACCCCAAGCTGCCCGTTGCAAAGGAAGGTGACATCGTCGCCGCCGAAGACCAGAGGACGAAATGGCAACAAATGCTTTCCATCTACGTTTTGCCTCATCGGCAGCACGCTGGCGACCAACTCCTGCCCGGTATCCTGCGCGTAACGCAGCGAGCGCGTCAGCCGCCCAACAGTGTGACGCAAAGCCTCGACGCCGGACTTGTTCAAACCTTGTGAGAAGCGACGCATTGCGTCAATGTATGGCCGATTGTCTTTCGGCTCAGGGAACTGGTCGGAGATGGTTTGGATGCGCTGTCCTATGCTGTTGCCGTCGGCATGCATCACTGCGACATAGCTCTCTTCGCCCTTGAGCCGCCCCAGATCGTCAATCTCTGAAGGAAAATCGAACCAGCCGTCGAGTTCAGGCGCGAACATCGCATCGCTTCTCAGCCATTGATTTGCCCCTTCGCTCGCCACCAGTTTCGCACGCGCCTCGCGCGAGATCAGGCGCGTCGGTTCTCTCTCCCGTAACTTGAGCGAGGCACCGCGATACTTCCCTTCGTTGGTCTGCACCGCCACCAGCCCGGTTGATTCGCAAGCCGCCGTTACTCCTAGGCCCAGGAGCGGCGATGATGGCAGCCTCCCGGCTTTACGCGCGGCCAGATTCAACCCAATCAAGTTCTCAACGACTTGCCCAACTCGATCACCCGTCTGCTGTTTGTGATCCCAAACGAAATGACTATGCGCCACGACGAGTGACAAGCCCGGCGCTTCATCGAGCGCCCGGCGCGTGAGTTGATAGGCAAATTCCTTCGCGTTGTCCTCGGCGCGAAAAATGATCACGATGTTGCCGCCGCCTGCGTAAATGACTTCAGCGGCCTGCGGATGCTCATCCGCTTCGATCTTGAACGCGTCGTTGAACTCACTGAGCTGCTCGTCCTTGATGTTGTGACGCTCGCCAGTGACTTTCATCACCGCTTCTAACGCCCATTGCCCTGTCGCCAGCCGCACCAATTCAGAAGCGCCCACATTCTCGCGCAGGCGGTTACTGCCGAAGATGTAAGGTTGAATGCCGGTAGTATCCACTGCGGTCATGACAAATTGGTGATTCATTTTTTCTACCTCGCCCCGGAATCGAACCATTTCTTTAATTCATCGAGATTGGGATCCCGATGGCCAAGATTGAGCAGGTCTCTTTGGCCGAAGACCTTCACACGGTCTTTCAAATCCCAGCTCTGCGCCACTTCACGTTCGATGGCTATCGGATCGTCAGCGCAACAGACGAGCGCCGCGCGAGCTTGATCGCCGCCCAACTGCTGCGCGCGCGTGACAGCCTCGAAAAGCTTCTGCTTCGCCCGCCCCTTATCACTCCCGGAATAGCAGGAGAAGACGTGCAGTTGATAGCCGCGCATCGCGGCCACATCAATCTCAAACTTGTTGATCGCGGGAAACCGTTTCAACCGTCCGGTAATATTGCGTCCGTAATCATCAATCTTGTAAGCGGCTTTATGATCGGCGAGCAATTTGACGACGAAATGCTCTATCCAGCCGCCATCAAGCCAGCCGGCCAAATCTTCCGCATCTTTGAATCCCCACCTCCGGCCGTCAACCACATCACCCAAGGTATTGCCGCCGCCAGAAGTAAGCGCGTCGGCCACCGGCGACAAGCCACCGCTTAAATTAAGCGCCACCGGGCGCGCATCCACATCTACTTTTATATTGCCCGGCCGTTTTTCCATCCTCCCCGTTGGCCTTCCAGGAGGGTATTTCAAATTCCTCTCGCAGAACGATCGCCAAGCTTTATGGTTATTAAAATCGGAGTTGGCCTTGATCAATAACTCCGCGACGGGAATAGCAGTAGTCTTTTTGGCCGGCGGCGCCAGCGCAAAATCGTCGTGCAATTTAAACAGTTGTTGCAAGTCCAGTTTCGCGTCGCCAGCCAAACCGACAGGGAATTCCTGGTTATCATCGAACCGCATCGTGCAAGCGGCAGCTTCGAGGTAGCTGAAGACAACAGTCGGCAACCCCGCTTTGATTTGATCCATCGCACGGTGGCTGTGCGCCGACATCACCTTCGTTCCGCCTGTGTAGTTCAGGCCAATCGCGCCATGCCCGATTCGGCTCAGCCGATCTCTGATGGTCTGATAGACGGCGCCCGCTTTATAAGGGTTTGGCACGTAAACAAACTCCGGTTTTTCATACTCGCGCTTTTCCATCTGATACCTTTCCGTCAGATATCGCGCCAAATCTTGCGCCGTCGTCAGCGTTTCGTCTGAATGTACGAAGTAGAGCCGCCCTTGCTCGCGCAGCAGTAGTCGCGCCGCCACCCAGTCCGGCAGAGGATTGGCGCCAACCAAAAGGAACAAATGGTCTACGCGTAAATTGTCAGGAATTGGATTTGTTGTCATTGATCCACGGCCTTCGTCCTTTGTGAACATACCGCAGCCGCGCGGCTTTCGTCCATAAGTTTCCGTGTTACGAACGCCATCGTTTCGTTCCACTATGATACTGGCTTCGGGAGACGAGGCTCGATGGGTTGGAGTATCGCCGAAGAAATGCTGATCGAAAGAATACTTTGAATCGCTGTTGGCGCGGGCTTCTTCGCTACTGCTCGGGGCTGACGGCCGAAGAAGGCTCGACCGAGGCGGAGTCTACTCCACCCCCTTGCCCCGGTCAATAATCTTTATCAATGCATTGTGGGTAGGGAGGCTAATACGCGGAATCCCATCTTAACAGTAGACCTCTTGGAAAAGTTATAGTTACTCTTTGACTGCCGTTTCCCGGAAATGAATCCGGGACTTTGTGAAATTAACCGGGTATCGTTGGAGGCATGAATGAGGCACTCCAACTTACCCACACAAGAGTAGGTGATATTCCGCTGCTGCTTGGCTTGGCGATCAAGCTCAACATCCCGGCTATCTATGACCAGGAGATCGGAGATCACGGATTGCACACGGGCTTGAGCGGCGGGTGGATGCTCGCGATCTGGATGGTCTTCATCCTGACTGAGAGCGACCACACTAAATACAAGGTCGAGGACTGGAGCGGACGCCACGCCGATTTGTTGTCGAGCCTGACGGGGCAGCAGATTCGCGCCGGGGACTTCAATGACAATCGGCTCAGTTCTCTGCTCTCGCGACTGGCGAAGACAGAGTGCTGGGAGCGGTTTGAGGCTGCTCTCTGGAATAGTAGCGTCTCGGTTTATGAGATCTGGAAGCCGAGCCTCGGCGAACTTTATAGCGCGCATTGCGACTCGACGACGGCCAGCGGTTATCACCAGGTTAAAGAGAACGGGGTGATGCAGCGCGGTTACAGCAAAGATCATCGCCCCGATCTGGCGCAGTTGAAATTGATGACCGTGGCCGCGCACCCTTACGGTTACCTGAGCGCGACTCAAGTCGCCAACGGCAAGACGGCCGATGAAGGTCTCTATCTGCCGTTGATTGCGAGGGCGCGCGAGACGCTCCAGCGCGCAGGCGTGCTCTATGTCGGCGACTCGAAGATGGCCCCGCTCGCCACACGCGCTCAGATTGCCCAGCAGGGTGATTACTATCTGACGGTCGCGCCAATGAGAGGCGAGATTGAGAAATCGCTCCCCGAATGGATTGATGCGGCTTTGAGCGGCGCGCAAGCTCTGACCACGCTTCGCAAAGAGAATGGCGAACTGCTCGGGCGAGGTTACGAATTGACGCGCCAATGCGCCGCTCAGATCCCAACCGGTCCGGGAGGGGAGATGGAGGCTTTCAATTTCAGCGAGCGTCTGCAAGTGATTCAATCCGAGGATCTGAGAGCAGCGCAGGCGAAATCGCTTCAGGATCGGCTCAGGCGTGCGCACACAGAGATCAAAGCGCTGACGCCGGAGCCGGGACGTGGCCGGCGCCAGTACCGCGATGAAGAGAGCTTCAAAGCTGCGCTGGCGTCCGTGATCGAGAAGCACAAAGTCGCTGGACTGCTGGAGGTCGAGTGGGAAGTTGAAGAGCAGAAAGAGACGCGGTTGATTGGGCGCGGGCGCGGGAGTGTTGACCGGGAGAGGCGCGAGATCGTCAAGCGACGTTACGTGGTAAAGAGTGTCAAACGCGACCGAAAGGCGATCTTCGAGGCCGGACGCCGACTGGGTTGGCGGGTGCAATTGAGCAACGCGCCGGAAGATGTCTCGCTGCAAACCTGCGTCAAGCACTATCGCGCCAACTGGCGTGGGGAGCGCAATTACCACCGGCTCAAGGGCGAACCAATCGGGATTGATCCGATCTTTGTACGTAACGATGATCAAATCACGGGGCTGACCAACTTGTTGACGATAGCTGTGCGCATCGAGAGCTTGATCGAAGTGCAAGTCGCCCGGGGCTTGCGAAGTGAGAGCAAACAGATCAAAGGCCTCTATCCAGGCCTGCCCAATCAAGGGACTGATCATCCAACTGCGGTTGCGATGCTCAAAGCCATCTCGCGCAAGGAGATCACTTTGACCCGGGTTGAATTCAACGGTCAAACGTCGCTTCACCTTTCGCCCTTGCCGGATTGGTTGCCGGATGTATTGCGCTACTTGCATCTGTCGTCAACTCTCTATGCCGACTTGCAAAAGAATTCGGCTTTTGACATTTCGATATTCGGGAAATGACAGCT